>Ga0308172_1000733_pt1 | contig 33196 bp, 38 predicted proteins | sample PhyGR2_FD_202134 | JGI IMG/M metagenome (GOLD analysis project Ga0308172, IMG submission 202134) | Phyllosphere microbial communities from UC Gill Tract Community Farm, Albany, California, United States - DLSLSG.R2 | ecosystem: Host-associated > Plants > Phyllosphere > Unclassified | place: USA... | reverse complement strand
TGTCCCAGGTATCGCGGTTATGGCAATACATGCAACGCATCAGGCAGCCCTGAAAGAAAACAATGAAACGGATACCTGGGCCGTCAACGGTGCCACAGGATTCATATGAGTGGATGCGACCTTGAACGGACATATGCCCCCCTGACTCGGTGGTGCTTTCCGTGGAAATACAATCAGTTAAGTTACTCATAAAGTTTCACTTAGTCCTAAATAGTGCAGATTCGTGGACATTATATGGACACTCCGTTAAGTGGGTTTAATGAGACTGCATCCTGCAAAAAGTCCGGTGCAAAGTGCGCATAAACCATGGTCTGTTGTACGGTGGAATGTCCTAAAATTCGCTGTAGTGTAATAATATTACCTCCATTCATCATAAAATGCGTGGCGAATGTGTGCCGCAGAACATGGACAGCCTGTCCGGCGGGTAGGTCAGGCTTCATAGTTCGCAGTGTGTTTCGCACCGTGTCGTAATTGGGCGTAAACAGTTTCCCGGTACTACGTTTTTTCACCATTTTAACCAAGCCCTCTGACAGCGGTATTGTTCTGCGTCTACCATTCTTCGTTTTCATGAATGTCAGCATGCAGTTGATAATGTGCTCAGCTTTAAGATCTGCAACTTCACTCCAGCGACCACCAGTGGCCAGACAAAGCAGCACAGCGTTGCGGTTGTCTCCTTCCAGCATATCGAGCAACTGCGTGATTTCTTCCGTAGAAAGAAACGCCATTTCTGGCTCAGCCTCTTTAAGCTTTTTCACGCCTCTGAAAGGATGCTCGCTGTGATATTCATTGGCATCAATCAGCTTGGTAAACATGCCGCTGAATATAGCCTGATGACGGTTCACGCTGGCTGGTTTCAAGCCTTCATTCATCATCTTGACCCGATAATCCGTTATCGCTTTCTTGGTTATCTGGTCAGCTCTGGTCACCCCGATTTCAGCAAACTTAATCATGATTGCTGAAAGCCTGCCTTTTTCTATCAGACCACGGTTATGGTGCTTACCGTGGTATAGCCACCACAATTCCAGCAAATCAGTCAGCTTGCGGCGGTCTGCCGGTTTCTCTAACCACTCTTTATTATGGTAGTTAACCAGCACATGACGCTCATAAATCTGAGCCTCACCTTTCGTATTAAATTTACGCCGGATTCTTCTTCCCTCGGAACCCTGCGGCCTTACGTCCACTTCATATCGACCATCATCGAGCTTCTTAATTGACATAGCGAAGCCCTCCAATGGTTACAACTTTGTTCGGTACTGCCTGTTTGTGGCTGTAACAGTCGACGACTGTACAAAAATCACATATTTGTGCTGCGTATATCGTTAGCCAGTCTTTTGGTCTGAGTGGGATGAGGTTGGATTTTCTGGCCCAAAGTGTGCGAGTGCCGGCGCAATTTGGCCGGAAGCTGGGTCGGTTTCGTCAAACATGAACCAATCGCGATACTTGCGAAAACGCGGGTGTTTGAAAATCTTGATCCCCGCTTCCATCGACATTTTGGCTTTCCCAGACTCATAGCCATGATAGCTGGAATAATTAAGTCCAACTAATTCAGCGACTTCCTTCGATTTGAGACGCTCAGAGTCTCTTATGAGCTTTAATTTTTCAGATTGATCAATTGACATTTAATCGCATATCTCCCATTATTTTGGATATATAGTTCAGAAACAGCACCAATATAGATCTAACTAGTTCCAATTGGTGATCGGACAGTAAGTTGGAGAATAGCAAATGAATACGAAAGCTAAAACATCAGACCAGCCGAATGATGAGGAACGTGTGGAGGAAAGCGGGGGCATCGTTAAACGCAAACCAGTCAGTTTGTCGGAAAAGCCCGGCAACCTACTTTCAAAGGAAGGCTTTGCGCTTTACGTGGGTAAAACCCCAGCAGCAATTGTAGCCATGGCCAAGGCCGGAAAACTCCCAGCTTTTTACATGGCTGATCCACTAAAGCCCGGAGGGCATGCAGAGTTATGGATTAGCCGTAAAGAGTGGGACAAGTTTGCTGATCAGCTTGTTGAAGATGCACCGGCAGAATGGCACGGATGGAAAGACCGTATTAGTGCAAGTAAGCCTTGCCGTGGACGCGGCCGCGCAGCATAGAAGAGGCCAGTAATATGCAAAACCCAATCTCTTTAGCACCACTGCTCTGGAATCATCAAACCGCACGTCCCATGAATAATTCAATTACACATGGGAAAGGCCGCACAGGAATCATTATCTGCTCACGTCGTTCTATGCGCGCGGTAGCAGTAAAAAGGTTTTTATCATGGGGGAAGAAATGACAGTAATTACTGCGGCTATCGTAATGAATCAGCCTGCCGGGCTTCGTGCTGCTGTTGGGGAGCGCCTTGCGCCCGCTCGCTGGCAAACCTCTTGTGATTTCTATAACAAGATGAGTGAACGTGAACGTCTGACCATCTGTTTTCATGCTCAGTTAAGACAACGCCATTCCGTAATGAAATTGCAGGAAATGAACGATTGCGATCGTGAGCGTATTGTCTGCGCAATTGATGAGCTCCGGGCTGCTTTTGCAAAGTATCGTAGTTTCAGGATCAACAAGTCATGTTTTATCGGACGTTTAAACATTAGCGAACGCCGCACTTTATATTTTCATGCAGGATTAACGGAAGAAGAATTCAGCCAGCCATATTGGCGAATCGATGACGAAACCTGCTTATGGAGAGAGGCTTTATTCCGGGCACTACGGGAATTATTTAGCCTGTTCGAAAATGCGCCGACTGTATTAACGTCGGTTCGTCCCGAAACTTACCTCCACTAATTAACCATTTTTAATTCTGCGCTTGATTGCGTAGAGGATCCCTTTGTCTGGAGCCAGAGATGAGCTTAACAGTTGGTCAGGAAATGAGAAATAAAGCAGACAGCGAAGCAACGAATTGGATGTTAAATCAGGCGCGAAATCAGGCTAAGGCTGATGCAGCAATCACCTTTTCTTCGCATCTGGATTCGCTAATTAGTCACGCGATTCAACAGCAATTAGACAGAGTTGAAATCCTTGAGTTACTCGGACAAGAGTCCATTCGTTTTCACAACGAAGGTTTAGAAAATAAAGGGGTGATGTAATGCCAGATTTAATGGATTCCGTGCAGGAAAGAAATCTCGAAATTTTGGCTCATAAGGTAGCCGCACATCGTATTCATAGCAATAGGGTATCGGCCTCAGTCTGTGAAGACTGCGACCAGCCAATCCCTTTGGCTCGTCGTGCCGCATTTCCCGGTGTCGTGCGTTGTGTGCCATGCCAAGAAATTACAGAACAACAGAAAAAACATTTCAGGAGCTAAGCATGATTCGAATTTCTGTAGGTGACAATTGGGTTGTGACGAGTGACAGCTACCAGTTCATTCTCAATAAAAAGAAAACAGTCCTTTCTGGCGATAAGAAAGGGCAGGAATATTTAGAGGCTGTCGGGTATTACTCAAAAATTGATCAATTAGTAAATGGTTTAGTTCATTTTCATATTCGTAGCTCAGAGTCTGAGAGTATTTCACAAATGGCGGATGAACTGAAAAGTATCAGCAAATTGTGTTATGCAGTATTTTTTAAATTCAATGAAGTATCTAGTGAGATTTAGCTTTTACAGTGAGAAGGAGCTATACATCTCCTTCTCACAGCTTCTTATGATGATTGCTTATTAATTAGAAGCTTCTAATTATCGGACGTTTAGGAATTTCATTACGAGGAATGTCTTGAAGATTTATTTCTTTTTGAGCTAGTGAAACCTTCACGTGAACTGGTGCAAATACGGCATCGTAGCCTCTGAAAGTAGCGTCGTCGGCTATTAGGTTTACTAAACCGAGTTTCTTCAGAAATTCGCAGATATCAACGAAGCCACCCAAACCAGAGCCAGTAATGGATCGATAAATGAAACCATCATGATAGAGGGCAACCGGGTATGGCATTGAGTCAATTCCACCGCCTCTTTTTTTATTCAACCATGTGGTTATTTTTTCATCGTAATCAGGTTTTGCGCAATCTCGTGTGTAACGGTGTTCCATAAATCATCCTTTTCTTGGGAAGTAAAATGCTGATGAATGAACTAACAACATCTAAGTCAATGTTAAAGGAAAAGAAATATCCTTTCCATAATTGGGCATACCCTTGGAATGCTCCCCGTCCTGCAATCTCAAAAGAAAGACCTCTTACCCGTGATGAATTCCATCAGGGGCAAGATGCCTTACGCAAGATTCACGCGCTGCCATTTTTTCTAAGTGGCATTTTCTCTGGCCGGTATGAATATCTTAAAGAAAGCTCAGGGCTGCTGGCTGCACATCGTTACCTCATCAATGTTTTTATGCCACGGATTTGGCCTCGCATCGAGGTTGTACAGGCTAAATATGCGTTGGCCTTAAGTGGCAGAGCTAATGAAATTTTTACTGATGAGGCTGAGAGTTATCGCCAGTTAGCTGGAATGAATGATAAAGCGCTGAAACGTCTCGCTATGCAAATTTCATCCCGACTGTTCACAGAATATGAAGAGCAGAGCGATCGGCTTCTTAGTCAGCACAACGGTGTTCAAGCCAAGTTATTCACCGATAGCGCACAGCAGAAAATTTATGGTGAGGTTGCCGGTGCTGCCCGCGTTTTTAATATCACTCCAATGCACTGGCAAAAATACTGTAAACGCAAACTGGATATGCGCTCAGCGTTCTCCAGCATCGCGCGATTGGTAAATGATGAGTGGTGGATTCGACAGTTAAAAGCGCAGCGCACACAGTGGCGCGAATCTCTCCTAATTGCTGTTGGCGAGGTTAGTCTGCAAAAGTCTGGCTATGCCAGCAAACAGGCTATCCGGGATGTACGGGCGCGGCGTTTAGCAAACATGGAATATCTAAAATCCTGCGATTTAGAAAACATCGAAACAGGGGACCGTATAGATCTCATCGATAAGGTTATGGGGAGTATTTCTAACCCTGAAATCCGTCGTATGGAGCTGATGAGCACGATTGCAGGAATTGAAAAATATGCCGCAGAAGTTGGTCATGTCGGCATGTTCCTCACGATAACCACTCCGTCAAAATACCACCCAACACGCATGGTCGGGAAAAAGACTGATCGCCGCGTTAATTTCAATCATAAGTGGGATGAAGAGGCGTTTTCACCAAAGGATGGCCAGCGCTATCTGGTGAAAATCTGGGGCAAGATGCGTACAGCATTCAAAGATAACGGCATCAAGGTATACGGAATGCGCGTAGTTGAGCCTCACCACGACGCTACACCTCACTGGCATATGATGTTGTTTTGCGATAAAGCTCACCGTCAGCCTGCCGTTGATATCATGCGTCGCTATGCACTCCAAGAAGATGGAGATGAACGTGGGGCACAAGCTCAGCGTTTTGAGTGTAAGCATTTAAATAAAGGCGGGGCGGCAGGCTATATCGCTAAATACATAGCCAAGAATATTGATGGTTATGCTCTGGAAGGTGAGATAGACCATGAGACTGGCCGATCATTGTCAGAGACTGCCGCAGCCGTTACTGCATGGGCTTCTACATGGCGTATACCGCAATTTAAATCTATCGGTGTACCAACAATGGGAGCCTATCGCGAGCTGCGCAGATTGCCGCGTGGCGTGAGTATCGCTAGCGAGTTTGACGAACTTGTCGAAGCTGCAAGAGCAGCGGCAGACGGTGGTGATTTCGCCGCATATATTTCTGCGCAGGGTGGGGCGAATGTCCCACGCGATGAGCAAACGGTAAGAACTGCCCGCCAAGTGATTGATGAGTTAAACGAGTACGACGAAGAGATCCAGAAAATCATCGGCGTTTATGCCCCTCATCTTGGCACTGACCTCATCCACGAAACACGCACAACAAAATGGCGCATTGTCGCCAAGGCTGTTGAAGTTTCTGTTCATCCTTTGAATTTAATAAGCGCCTCCGGCGCGCCTCGGAGTCCTGTCAATAACTGTGGAATTCAGAGCTTTGTTGAATCTTCGTTACGCTTAATTTCAACAAATGATATTGACGAGCACAAGAATAACAATCCTCAAATACTCCCATCTAACCCAATTACAGAAATGCAAAAAGAAGATTTAAAAATCGAATAGGTATGGCCCAAAAAAATAAAGGAAGTGATGCTTTTTATAATATGCTAGAGTTTATTTAAGGTAAGAGTTAGATATAACCCCCCAGAAAGAGGGGCTATAAATCAACATCCAACAAATTCCTTAATTGGACGTAAAATACCTTTTAGATCTGGAGACTTATGTAGATGAGCTGTTAGTAGTTCATAGGCAGTGTCTATATTACTAAATTTACCATTCAATTTCTTTGTACCAACCTCTCGTATTTTTGTTCTAATATAACGCTGCAGAGAGGTTTTTAGCATCTTACCAGGAAACACATTTGATATCTCATCAGCAAGTTCAAAGTTCCTATCAAAGTAAGCAGTAACATCTTCAAAAGTGATATTTTCAGGGATGATATCATCTATCAGTTTTTCAGCCCTTTCTCTACTAATCTCCCAGCCATTTTCATTGCAAATGAAAGTATCACTCCAACTAGGTGCTTCTTCTCCACGCAGTCTCTGTGGAGCTATTTCATTTTGATAATAAACTATTGCTTTAAGTAAGTTTAAAAGGGTGTCTTTATTGCCCTCATTAAATTCGGCTATAGACATTAATTTTTTTGCATCACACAACTTACAATTCAATGATATAGATATTGCAGATGATATTACTTCATCACAAAAATAATAATTTTCAATTGAATACCTATCAAGGTAAACCAAATTATCATACTCTAGCTTAATCGCATCGAAATCTTTATCAACTATAAACATACAATTGCCGTATTGTTTTTTAGTTGTTAGGAATTCTTGAATAGCAACCTTTCCGCCAGCATGGACTACATCAAAATCTACCCCTGAATCAGCGCCACAACGAATAACATAATCATAAATTGGCACATCATATGGGCCTTCAACTACAATAAACTTGAGAGACTTCTGTCGTGAAATCCTTCTTAAATTTTCCTCAGCACTGTATTTAGGTATTCCTGCCATTATCTGCACTCCGCCAAGTCGATTTCAGAGCCACCTTTTGCGCTTATTGCTGGAGAGTGTGTGGCAACAATGACTTGTGATAAAGGTGATAGTTTTTGGATTGAAGGTAGGATTTTTCTCTGCCAATCAAGATGTAATGATAGCTCAGGTTCATCTGCAACAAAAATGGAACCTATATTAATTGATAGTGCTGCACGACCAAGAATTGTAATTATATGCTTTTCCCCTGATGAAAGATCTGCAAGATTTATAGGGCGAACACCACTAAAAACTCTGAATCGTCCATCTTCAGTTATATGGAACTTTTTGTTTGGTCCTAAGTAGGTATTTACCTCATGCTCATAATCTGTGAATATCTTGAGTATTTCACTTTTTTCATTTTGCATTTTTTCAACATCAGAAACAATATTAAGAAAACGATCATAAAAATGCGTTATAGAGAATAATGAAAAATAACTTGCGTCAAATTTCTTCTTAAGATTTTTAAGTTCGTTTTCATCTCCTTTTTCTGTTTCCAACTTTTTAAATTCGCTCCACTCCTCCTTACACTTATTGCTTAAATCTTTCCATACTTTAAAATGCTCAATTACTTTTGATTCAGGCACATCAATATTGGCTTCTTTTAATTTTTTGAAATAGACTCCTGCATCTATATTAACGGGAGTGCTGGATATAGCTTTGGATATATGCTGAAAAGCCTTACTGGTTTCATTGACAATTTTATTGTCAATCATCACTTTCTCTATGATCTTAGACTTCAAGCTTTCTAATGAAACTGTGATTTTCTTTCTTCTTTCATTAACTTCTTCGATGAACTGAGATTGAATGGCGGATATAACCCTTAAGCTAGGATCCATTATTTCTGATATTTGTTTTTGCGAAAATTGACGTCTTTTTAATGCCATATGCAAATAATCATCCTGCTCGTTCCCTCCGAATATTTCAGAGTCTTGAACGCGCAGCAATGGGACATGTGTTAAGGATATTTCTCTATCTATAATTCTCTTTATCTTTGACGCGATTTGTTCCGTCTGGCTTCTTCTTGGTTCTTCAAAACTATCGCTCATCCGAGGTAAGCTAATAACATAATCTTCTTCACTAAAATGAAGTTTGTAGTTAACCTGCCTTTCGGGTAAACCGATCTCGTTCGTTCTTAACGACTTTTCAACGGTGAAAAAACGCCTAGCTCTCACTTGACCGCTTTTGGCCAAATATATGCTAATAGATTTGAAAGGTATTTTTGATAATTTGTCGAGATCTAATGTTATAGAACTCACTATAAGATTTATAATTGATGTCTTTCCAGTTCCGTTATCACCAAAAATACAATTACAGCCCTCAATCAAATCAATTTCGTAATTATTACCCTCATCAAATAAGTCCTTTATTATAACTTTTTTGAGATAATTTTCCATTATTACACACCATTCAAATAGTTACATACGTTTATAATTAGCATGGATAGACTCGTGCTCGTGCTTTCATGAACTTTTTAGCAATTTTCACATGTTTTGTATAGATAGATATTGATGTTTCACCGCCAAACAAAAAGAATGGCATCTAACCTTATTGACAAAATGTATGGTTATCCATTTTCGAACCTTTCAGGTCCATGCATGCATCCTTTGCATGATTTTGCATGATGCATAAAGGATCAAAAAGCACTGAAAATCCCAATTGCAGAGCGTTGAAGTGCTCTGCAGCATGCATTAAAAACAGCAGGCTAAGTCAGAAGCGGGCAGGCGGGTAACATTGCGCGCGCCGAGGTGTTTAGAGTCAAATATGGAGCAGTTTACGCCACAGGTCTTTTCTTTTTTTCGGCGGTTTTTGGTATGTTTCGACCTAGGCATCCCGCACGACGCTTAGGTGATGTTGAATGATTAATGTGACATAAGGGGTAAGTGGCGCATCTTTGAATACAACCATTAGTAGATGATTTATGCCAGAAACTCGCTCAGTGGCAAGAGTTCATACACAGTCTGACACCAATTGTTCTTCAGATCTGATAACCAGCGCAGTATCAATAGAGGATATAGGGGTTGAACTTGCGGTAGCTCCGCCGAAGTTTTCATTTTAGCTAGTCGTCATTTAGTCAAGTACCGCTTAACTTTAAAGAAAAGTTAGTAATCAAGGCTGTTAATCTCATTTTGACTGTTGTGAGTCTATTAATTATAAGTTATAAAATTTGAAGGCGAACCATTTTTAAGAGGATAAAAAATGTACAATTGCCCTATGTGCACTAATGATGTACCAATAATTCTTAACAGTCATTTCCTTCCTCATCACGTATACCGGCGTTCAAGGAAGATGTTGTCAGAGGGGAAAACATTAAATTATGTTGATAGTGAAAATAATACATATGTTCTTCCAAGAGAGTTGAAAAAACATCTATTATGCCCTGATTGTGAGCATAAGTTAAAAATCCATGGCGAGGATTATTTTGCTGAAGAATGCCTATCTCCGATAAATAAGGTAGATGCAGCCAATCTATTTAAAATTGCAAAACATAAACTTATTCCAATATGGGATTCAGGTGGTGACTTAGCACCCCAAGTATCTATAGGGCCTGGTTTTGCTAATGAAATAAAAATGGATGATCTTTATTACTTCGCGATAAGCATGTTTTGGCGCGGTACTTTCGATTGGGGTAGTAACTATAAATCTATTGAGATAGATGATGCTACCAAGGAAAAAATGAGGTTGTATCTATTTGATAAGATCGCTAACCCTTTAAATTTCCGAGTCGAAATCGTACCCGCATTTTGGACGCTGAGGTTTGGTGTAATATTCCCAGCAAGAAAAAAAAAGGAAGATAACTTTTTATTTTCAATTTTTTCTTTCGACTTTCATATTGATCTATCTAAGCCTGTGACTCGTTTTTTCAACCACAGCCCAGTGGTGCTTCTCGCTAGCCCCTCCCTTGATGAAAAGATGCATAATACTTTTTCAAAAAAACATGAGACAGCGGTTGAAAGAGGCAAGATAGACAAAAGTGTAACTTGGTTGAGAAAGTTAAATTAATCTTGACAGTCAACTTTTAATTAATAGTTGGCAACTATTTTCATACGAGCTACTTAGTATCGGATGAGGAACTAACTCATAATAAAATACATATTAACACAGGGAGATACAAAGAGGCACAACTTGCACCTTACTCGTATAATGATTTGATGTTAAATATCATGAGTAAATGATGCACATACGGGTCATGGCTGCTCCGCTGAAGTAAAATTTAGGTCTAGTATCGAAATGTTATGTCAGTTCAAAAGGTCACTATACATTACGTTCCAAATTTGAAACAATCTGGCGATAAATAAACAATCATTTAAAGTGCAGATATGAAATTAATATTTTCAACTAATGTCTAAATAAAGTGGAGGTTAATTATTATGTCAATAGTAAATAACGCAATTGAAAAAAACATTTTCAATATTGATAATATCGATATTCCAATTTTTAGAATATTCAGTTACGAGAGATTTGAAGAGTTAATTAAAAATCAAAAATTGACACTAGTTCAACCGTCCATGTGGGATGACCCATATGAAAATTTTTTCCTGAGAACCAAAGTTGATCTCGGCAATGGTGAAGTAGCTTCTATCGAAGATTTAAAGAATTCCTGGTATGGACAATGCTGGACTGAGAATGAAGATACTGATGCAATGTGGCGAATATATAGCCATGAAAAGGATGGTGTTCGAGTTAAAACGACAGCCAGAAAATTGTTTTATTCGATATTTAATGGATCAGAAGAATTTTGTAACTTGAAATATTTCATGGGGAAGGTTGAGTATAAAAGTAAAGCGGAACTTATTAATTTTATGGAAACAGTTACATTTTCTGATATTATTGCTGGTGGACAAAATGACAAATTTGCAAAGCTTTTATGTATAAAAAGAACTGAATTTTCACATGAAAATGAAATAAGAGTCATTGTGGATGATATTGGAAATAAAAACGGAGTGAACGGATTATATAAAATAGATATTGATACAGATAGTTTATTTGATGAGATTTGTCTTGATCCTCGTTTACTCGATGAAGATGTTTCTAACCTAACCCAAAAAATAAAGAAAATGGGGGTTTCTACAAAAATTATACAATCTGAACTTTATAAATTAGATATACCTATGATTAGAGTTATTTGATCAAGCCTACCACCTCTTGGTTTATTAAAGCTTGGCGGTAGTTCCTCACTCGACCCATCAGGCAGTTCTGTAGGCAGTATATCTAGCTACGCCCGTTTTTTATGTTAGCCGAGAATCAGATCAAGAGTTAAGTCAATACAGCAAAAGAGTAAAGCATAGTAAAGCCCCGAACTTCGGGCTTTACTTTTTACTCTGACGTAAGCTCGTAAGAAGTAAACCTAATCACCTCCTCCCCAAACCATGCATTCAACTCCTTAAACCGTTCCTGCAACGGCGTCAGCTCATTCCTCACAAAAACCTGCGACGCCTTCACTGAATCACCAAAGCCCCCGCTGTTTTCAGGAATGATGCCCATCATCTGCGGCGGCACGCGGTGCGCGCAAAGCAGGTCATTCTGGCTGGCTTTCTTGATGTTGAAGAAATCATCTTTCGTCGCGACTTCACTCAGCGGCAAAATCTTGATCCCGTCCGGCTTGCCGTTCGGCGCGTACATGAACAGGTTGCGGAAGTTGCCCAGACCTTTCGTGTCACGCATCGCTTTGCGCATCTGATCAATATCACTGCTGCTTTGCGCGGCGTCCGTCATATACAGAATGTAACCAGCGTGCGCGCCGTTCTGGTAATACTTGCGGCGGAACAGCGTGGCGGCTTCATTGAGCCAGGCGGAATTCAGGGCGCTGAGATATTCCGGCAGGCCGTAGAGTTCCTGATTAATATCCGGCTCAATCAGATGAAACACGCTGCCTGCTTCAAACTGATGGGCGTCCTTCCACTGCTGCACAAACCAGTAAGTATCTGGCTCAACGCCGCGTCGTGCATATTTAGCGGGCACGGTTTTCATCACCACGGCGTCGCCGAGCTGGTTGCGGATCACCTCTAAAAACGCATTTCCGAATACCAGGTAATCCAGAGCAAACCGGCTGAATTCCTGCTGTGATAACAGCGGATGCGGGATATAGGTGGAGGCCAGAATATTACGCTTAACGTAGAGCGATGAACTGTGATGCACCGCCGCCCGCAGCGTACGAGCCAGTCCGTCAAAGCTGACCGGCGGCTCGTACCACTGGCCGTTCCCCGTGCATTCGATGTAATCCAGGATTTCACGGCGGTCTAATACCGGCGTCGGATCGCCAAAGCTAAACGCCTCCGCGCCGCTGGTCTGCTGCGCCGTTGCGGTGACTGCTGTTTGCGCCGCCTTGCGGAATTTGCGCTTACTCATATTAATAAAACTCCAGGATGTTAGGGCTTTGGCCGCCGTTCGCGGCGGTCAGGGGTTCGTTAAGCAGTGCGTGCATGATTGCCCAGGCGACATCGGCGTGACTGGCTTCCTCGCTGCGGCTGGCTTCGTAGGTGGAACGGCTGCCGCTGGCGGTCATGGTTTTGCGGATCGCCATGAATGACGAGGTGATGTCTTTATGGTTGGTGTCATATTCCAGGCGTCCGGACGTGATGGTGTCTTTGGCTTTCAGTACCATTTTCGTTTTCGTTTCCGGGCTATACCTGATTTCCATCGCGGCGGGGAAGAACTGCCGGACAAGCTGGAAAACGCCCTGACCAATGCCGGTGGCGTCCACACCGATGTATTCCACGCAGTATCGTTTCGTTAACTCCTCAATGCTTTTCGCCTGTGCGGCAAAGTCCATGCCTTTCCACTGGTGACGTTCCAGCACGCGGAATTTTCCCCCGTCCACCAGCGGCGGAGCCACTACGGCACAGCCCGCGCTGTCGCCGGTGTGTGACGGGTCGTAACCAATCCAGACGGCGCGATAGCCAAACGGACGCAGGGCGAACGGGCTGAAATCCTCCCATTCCTCCGCGCTTTCCACCATGCAACGTTGCAGCTCGGCGAACGGGAACACGGACGCCTGATCGTCAACAAACTCACACATGAACAGGTTGCGGAAGTCCTCCGCGCTGTTCTCCTGCTTCAGCGTGTCGATGTTGAACAGGTTGCAGCCACCGGCTAGCGCATCCTCAATCGTGACGATTTGCCGCCACTGCCCGTCCTCACAAAGCCGACCTTTCGCCAGGGCGTGATGCCCGATATCCAGTTCAATCCGGTCGTTCGGATTTTCCCGCCCCTTGTTGAACAGTTCGCCTGACCAGAACGGATACGCGCCGTGCGTCAGAGCCGACGGTGTGGAGAAATAGGTGGTGCGCAGATGTTCCTGCGAGGCCATGCCGCTGGCGACCTTTCGCAGCTTCTGGAAGTTGGGGATCCAAAAGATTTCATCCACGTACAGGTCGCCATTGTGGCTTTGTGCGGTGTTGGAGTTGGTGCCCAAGAAAATCAGCTTTGCGCCGTTGTTGCCGAGCACAATCGGGTCGCCGGTCAGCTCGACATCAACCTGGCGGGCAAACTGAATGATGTATTCACGGAACACGTAAGCCTGAGTTTTACTGGCCGACAGGAAAATCTGGTTATGGCCGGTTGCCAGGGCGCGCAATAACGCTTCCCGCGCAAAGAAGAACGTTGCGCCAATCTGGCGGGATTTCAGGATGTCGCGGATACGGTGTTTAAGCCCCGCGTCGTACCAGATACGCTGATACTGGAAGCACTGGGCAAGGAAAATATCTTCCAGCTTTTCCAGCGCCTCGTCGCTGAAATAGTTCTTAGTCGGCTTCTTACGCTCCCCTTTATTACGGTTGGCAATCTTTGGATTTAAATCCACCTCATTCCCACTTTGGCCGTAGCGGTTCACCCTTGCCAGGCGTTCCATTAACCGGCCTAACGCCTCCATTTCCTTGTAGTCCGCATTCCCTTTCACGTCTTTGGTGGTGAGCTGGATCAGGCGCGCTTCCAGGCTGGACTCCACGCGGGAAATGGGCGCGGCGTTATCCCAGGCGTCGCGGGTTTTCCAGCTCTGCACCGTCGGTATTTTTTGTGTCAGCAGTTCCGCAATCTGACGCACTGAAAACCCCTGCCAGTAAAGCAGTGCCGCCTGTCGCCGTGGGTCGCTGATGATGGTTGAGTTTGTCATTTTCATGACTGCCACGTTAACGAGCGGCCTGCTGATTTTCCTGCTGTCCACGTTGTGCCATCGGGCAACAACCCGCATCGGCTGGCGGTGTCGGGCGTGTGTCTGGAAACTTGAACCCCTCAGAAGCACACACCGACTGGAGTCATAAACATGGCAACAAAAGCGAAGCGTTTTCGCATCTGCACCGAAGGGGCAACAACGGACGGGCGTGAAATCACCCGCGACTGGATTGAACAGATGGCGGCGACCTATGACCCGAAGGTCTACGGCGCACGCATCAACATGGAGCACATCAAGGGCTATTTCCCTGACGGTGCGTTTCGTATGTACGGCGACGTGACCGGCGTTTACGCCGAAGAGGTGGCGGACGGCGCGCTGAAAGGCAAGCTGGCACTGTATGCCGATATCGACCCGACGCCTGATTTAGTGTCGATGGTGAAAGCCCGTCAGAAGGTTTACACCTCAATCGAAGTGAACCCCTCGTTTTCCGACACCGGCAAAGCCTACCTGATCGGCCTGGCCGTGACCGACAGCCCCGCCAGCCTCGGCACCGAATACCTGCAATTTAGCGCGAAGGCACAGCAAAACCCGCTGGCGAGCCGCAAACAGGATGCCGGAAACCTCTTTACCGCCGCCGAAGAAACGGCGTTCGAGTTTGTGGAAGAGGCACCGGCTGCGCCGTCACTGTTCTCCCGCGTGAAACAACTGCTTTCCAGTAAATCCGCCTCGGATGATGCCCGCTTTAAAGACGTGCATGACGCCGTGGAAGTGGTGGTGGAACACGTCGAAACCGGCCTGAAAGCCACTGATGAAAAGCTGTCCGCGCTGCAAACCACCGTGACCGAACGCCTGAACGCGCTGGAACAAACCGCGAAAGATGACCGCGAACAGTTCAGCACGCTGAAAGGCAAGCTGGAGAAGTCCGCCCCGCAGAGCTACACGCAGCGCCCCGTTTCCAGCGGCGGCGGCAAGGGTGATGCAGCCAATTTCACTGACTGCTAAGTACAACTTTCGCGATTAACCCGTTAACAAATTTGGAAAAAACGCATGAAACAAACTACCCGCTTTCAATTTAACGCCTTCCTGTCCCGCATTGCTGAGCTGAACTCGGTGGACACCGGCGACCTGAATAAAAAATTCAGCGTAGAGCCGTCGGTAACGCAGACGCTGATGACCCGCGTGCAGGAATCCTCTGCCTTCCTCCAGATGATTAACATCGTGCCCGTGGATGAAATGAAGGGTGAAAAGGTCGGCGTCGGCGTGTCTGGTTCGATTGCCAGCACCGCAGACACCAGCGGCACCGGTGAACGCCAGACGGCTGACTTCAACACCCTGACCGCTGAGGGTTATGAGTGCCGCCAGACGAACTACGATTTCCATTTCCGTTACGCCACGCTGGATCTCTGGGCGCGCTATCAGGATTTCCAGGCGCGTTTACGTGACGCCATTGTGAAACGCCAGGCGCTGGATCGCATCACCATCGGCTTTAACGGTGTTGAGCGTGCGGCGACATCAAACCGCACCAAAAACCCGCTGTTGCAGGACGTGAACGTGGGCTGGCTGCAAAAGTACCGCAACAATGCGCCGGAGCGCGTGATGAGCAAAATTCTCGGCGAGGATGACGCCGTGATTTCCGAGACCGTTCGCGTCGGTGCCGGGGGTGACTTTGAGAACCTGGACGCGCTGGTGATGGATGCCACCAACAACATGGTTGACCCGATTTATCAGGACGATACCGGCCTGGTGGTGATCTGCGGCCGTCAGTTGCTGGCAGACAAGTATTTCCCGCTGGTGAACAAGGCGCAGGAGAACTCGGAAAGCCTGGCGGCGGATATGATTATCAGTCAGAAGCGCATCGGTAACTTACCGGCGGTGCGCGTGCCCGGTTTCCCGGCTAATGCGTTCATGATCACCCGCCTGGATAACCTGTCCATTTACTGGCAGGACGGCACGCACCGCCGCCACATCGAAGAAGTGCCAAAGCGTGACCGTATCGAAAACTACGAATCCATTAATGAGGATTTCGTGGTGGAAGACTATCGCGGCGGCTGCCTGGTCGAAAACATCCAGCTCGGCACCTTCAAAGCTGCCGCACCTGAATCAGCGGAATAAAGGGGGGCGTCATGATTAGTCCTTGCCGCCGTCACATGTTGCGACAGTCCGCCATCAACGCCGCACAGCAGGCCGCCGGTCAGCTGACCCATGCCACCGGCTACGAACTGCAAATGCAAAAGCTCAATGCGGATAAGCAGGCACTGCATAAGCTCCAGTCCTTCCAGACGAAAGCGGAGCTGAAACGCAAGCTGCTCCCTGAATACGCCCCGTGGGTGTCGGGCGTGCTGGCCGAAGGGAACGGCGCACAGGACGCCATCCTGATGACCGTGATGATCTGGCGTATTGACGCCGGTGATATCGCCGGTGCGCTGAATATTGCCCGCTACGCCTTTAAGCACCGGCTCGCGATGCCGTTCGGCACCCGCACGGCGGGCTGCGCCTTCACCGAGGAAGTGATTGACCAGGCCACGCGTGCCCGCGCCGCCGGTGAGCCGGTGAGCATTGAGCTTATGCTGGAGGTGCTGGAACTGACTGACAGTGAGGATATGCCCGATAAAGTGCGTGCGCAGTTGCACAAGATTATCGGCTATCTCTACCGCGACGGCGGCAAGGACACGTTAGCCCTGGAGCGTCTGAAAAGTGCCTTAATTCTCGACGGCAAATCAGGCGTGAAAAAAGACATTGAGCGCCTGGAGTCTGCCATTAAAAAGGCATCCGGCCGCTAAAAAGCATGCGCCCCGCGCAGGGCGGCACGCCAGCCGCGACGGGTCTTTGACCGCGTTCAACGCTGGCGTCCACCGCCCCCCATTCAGAGGTCATTATGTCTCTTGTTGTACCTGCACCGAAACCGGACGCCGCGACGGAACCCGCGATTAAAAATACCCACTTTTGGCCTGATGTGGATCCGGTTGAGCTGCGCGACACCCTGCGGCTGGAGGGCACCATCACAGCAAAACGCCTGCGCGCCGCCGCAAAGTTTGCCATGACCGAAGTGAACGCCGAGCTGTACAGCTTTCGCGATGCGCAGATTGCCCAGGGGTTTACACGCCTGGCGGATGTTCCCGCCGATCAGATTGATGACGAAAGCGTGAAAGTCTGCGCCTATCAGCGCGCCGTGGCGTCTATTGCGGCGGCCTTCCTGGCGGAGCGTTACCCGAATAACGACACCACCGATAAAGGCAGCAAAAAGGCCGAAATCGTGGAAAGTACCGTTGATGATTTATGGCGGGACGGGCGCAACGCGATCAGCGATGTCGCCGGTGTGTCCCACTGCATCATCGGGCTGCTCTGATGAAAGTCTATGCCGAACAAGGTGACACCGTGGATTCGCTCTGCTGGCGGTATTACGGGCGTACCGAGTCGGTGATGGAACAGGTTTACGCGGCTAACGTTGGTTTAGCCGCTCGCGGGGCAATTTTGCCCCATGGCTACGCGGTGGAGCTGCCGGATATTACCCAGGCCGCAGTCAGTGAAACCGTCTCACTTTGGGACTGATGACCATGGAGCGCATCACCTCGTTTATCTGTTACTGCGTCGCAGCCTTTCTTGCCTGGCTCGGCGCAATGTCACCGCAGGATATCGCCTTTCTGGTGGGGGCAGGCGTCGGCGTCGCGACCTTCCTGGTGAACTGGTACTACCGGCGCAAAACGTACCGCCTGCTGAAAACCATGGGCGTCAGGGGAGAAATCAATGCAGCCATCAATCGTTAGACGCTGCGCCGTCGCCGCTGTCCTGGCGATTGCCGCACTGCTGCCGCAAACGCCAACGTTGAAAACCTCCGCCGCCGGTCTGGCACTGATTGCCGATTTTGAAGGCTGCCGACTGTCTGCCTACCAGTGCAGTGCGGGCGTCTGGACAAACGGCATCGGGCACACCGCAGGCGTGAAGCCGCAGACGCACATCAGCGAACGGCAGGCCGCCGTGAATCTGGTGGAAGACGTGATGCGGGTGGAAAAAGGCATTGCGCGCTGCATGCCGGTTGCCATGCCGCAGCTGGTGTATGACGCCGTGGTGTCCTTTGCGTTTAATGTCGGCGTGACGGCGGCCTGCAAGTCCACGCTGGCGTTTTTCATCAACAAAGGGCGATGGCGGGACGCCTGCGAGCAGTTGCCGCGCTGGGTGTTTGTGAACGGTGAACGCATCACCGGGCTGGAACGCCGCCGTGTGAATGAGCTGGCTTACTGCCTGCGGGGTATCTGATGCGCATTTTAATTGTGTTACTGCTGGCAGCCTGCGCACTGGCGGGGCTGCAAACCTGGCGGATTGGTGGCCTGCATGATGAAGCCGACCAGGCGCAGCGCATTATCGGCACGCTGTCCGCCGGTATTGAAAGCCGCGACAACGCCATTAATCGCCTGAACGATGAGGCCGTAACGCGGGAACGCCAGGAACAAAGCCTGCGCACCCAGCTCTCACGGGCGGGTGAGCAGGCACGTGTCCATGAAGCCCACATTCAAAGGTTACTCAATGAAAATCAGGAAATGCGCGATTGGTATGGCGCTCGTCTGCCTGACGGCATTGGCCGGATGCACGCGCGTCCCGCCTTTGCCAGCGCCGCAGATTATTTACGTTGGCTGTCCGGCGGTGACGAGCTGCCCAATACCGGCAAGCTCACCGGTAACGAACGGTGATTTAAGCAGTGACGTCAGAAACCTGGAGGCCGCGCTGACGGCCTGCGGCCTCCAGGTGGAAGCGGTCAAACAATGCCAGGAGGAACACCGTGTTAAAACCCGCTCAACTGCGAAAAGCGTTAACTGACGCGGTGCCGGTGCTGCAAACCAGCCCCGACACCCTGCGGATGTTTGTGGATAATGGTCGCATCGTTTCCACGTTAGCCAGTTCGCTGTCGTTTGAATACCAGTATCAGACTGAGCTGCTTATCACCAACTTTGCCCAGGACTGTGATCTGATCATTGTCCCGATCCTGACGTGGCTGCGTGAGAACCAGCCGGACATCATGGCGACGCCGGAAAAGCAGCAGACCGGCTTTAAATTCAAGGCTGATATGCTCGATGATGGTTCCTACGATATCGCGATTGATGTGCAGCTCACTGAGCGCGTGATCGTGAAACAGATTGATGCCGGTCTGTACGTGGAGCATTTTCCGGAACCGCCTCTGCCGGAGCCGGTGGAAAGGCCGCGTGAACTGTATCTGCACGGCGAGTTAGTGAGTCAGTGGCATGAGTGAACTGTCAGCATTTGATACCCGTCTCGCCGGGCTGATTGCGGCGCTGTCACCGCAAAGCCGGAAGGTGATGGCAGCGACCATTGCGAAGCGTCTGCGCAAACATCAGCAGCAGCGCATTAAGCAGCAGGTTGCGCCCGACGGTAAACCCTTCACGCCCCGCCGCCCGCAGCCTTTACGGGCAAAGAAAGGCCGCATTAAGCGGGAAATGTTCGCCAAACTGCGCACGGCTAAATACATGAAAGCCAAAGGCACCGCTGACGATGCGGTGGTGGAATTTACCGGCCAGGTTCAGCGCATGGCGAAAGTACATCAGTACGGCCTGCGGGATCGCCCGTCCGTCCGTGCAAAAGAAATGCAGTATCCGGCGCGCCCGCTGTTAGGGCTGGACGCGGAGGATATGAAAATTGTAGAGGACGAGTTATTGCGATTAGTAATCCTATAAAGACTGATTTTGTAGCAACATAATATTATTAAAGTAAGTTTTTAAACCAAGTTGGCAATTTTTCGGTAGCTTGGTTTGAGTAAGTATATTCGGGGATATTGTTCCAAAACTCACTTATTGATTCAACAAACTCATCGAATTGAACTTCGCTAATAGTTAAATCTTCGTACCTTATATAATCATTCCCCCAAACCTCCTCAAGCATATCATTCCGTCTAAAGTATTCTGGACTAGATGTTTTAAGAGATTCAAAGGATTTACCATCACCATGTTTAAATACATTCACCACTTTGCTCATAGTTAGCAATTTATGATGCGTTGGTATGTTTGACACAGATATACCTAACCCCTCAATTAGTTGAATAATATCTGGCAATGATAATGCCCATATTTTTTTATAAATAACTTCGTTTTTAGTCCAAATTCTTATCTCTTTTACTAACCACTCTCTTAAATCCTTTTCCCATTTATGGTATATGCTAGATAAAATGGCAAGGTAAACACTACTCTTCATTTCCTCGAGACTTAAGTAAAAATCAATACCTTCTTGATATGCTTGCTCTGCAACATCAGCAGGATCATCATTTTCGGGATCGAATGCCTCACCAGCTTTACTATACCATTCATCAACATATTTATTTGCTGCACTCTGTAGGTCAGAAAATTGTGAGAAAATAAGCTTCTTAGCCTGCTCAACATAAAAATTATACCCTGATAGTAAAAGATACTTATTACCGCTTGCCAGATATAATGTTACGAACTCTTTTTGTTCACCCATAAAGCCCTCTGCATGTGCAGTTATTTAAAGTTAAATAATTAAAAACAGAATTATTATCTTGATTATTAAATTTCAAATCATAATGCCGATACGCTGAAACTAAAGTACTCCAAAATTTGATGGGGTATCAAGGGGGCTGATTAGTGGAGAAACTAGGTGTCTAAAGTTATTTGGATAAATAAATATAACGAATCAAGATGATTCATAGTTCCTACGTTGTGCTATTGACCATCAACCCGCCTCAAATTGTATGCCGCCTGACAGGGCGGCATTCTTTTATGCATGAATACATCCATTCCCCAAAACGACATTCCGCGCCTGCTGCGCAATCTGATCCGCATTGGCACCGTTGCCGAGGTGGATTTAGATGCGGGCACCTGTCGCGTAAACACCGGCGGCAACGTCACCGACTGGCTGCACTGGCTGACCTCCCGCGCAGGGCGTTCCCGTTCCTGGTGGGCACCGTCCGCCGGTGAGCAGGTTCTGCTGTTCTGCCTGGGCGGTGAGCTGGATACCGCCTTTGTGATGCCGGGCGTTTTCTCTGATGAATTTCCTGCGCCGTCAGCGTCAGCCGATGCCGTACACGTCACTTTCCCTGACGGTGCGGTGATCGAGTACGAACCCAAAACCGGCGCACTGCTGGCAACCGGCATTAAGTCAGCCACGGTGAACGCCTTGGAAACAGTCGCGGTGACTGCGCCGGATATCACCTGCACGGCGAAAACGCGCATTACCCTCGACACGCCGGAGGTGGTCTGCACTAACAAACTCACCACCGCCACCATCGAGATTAAAAAGGGCGGCACAATGACCGGCAACCTCACCCATTCAGGCGGCAGCATCACGTCAAACGGTGTGGTTGTGCATACCCATAAACACGGCGGCGTCCAGACGGGCGGCGGTCAGACGCAGGTGCCTTCATGACTAACGCGAAATACATCGGCCTGGCTCGCGATACGGGGCGCAGCGTCGAAGACCTGGCGCATATTCAGCAGTCGGTCAGCGACATTCTGCGCACGCCCGTCGGTTCCCGCCTCATGCGCCGTGACTATGGTTCACTGCTATCGATGCTGACTGACCGCCCACAAAATGCGGCGTTGCGCCTGCAAATCATGGCGGCCTGCTACAGCGCGATCCTGAAATGGGAGCCGCGCGTCAGCCTCACCGGCATCACCTTTGAAACGACGTTTGACGGGAAAGCAGTGGTGGAACTCACCGGCACCCGCAAAGACACGTCCGCCGCCATTTCCTTAACCCTTCCAGTGAGCTGAATTATGGCAACGATTGATCTCAGCCAGTTACCCGCCCCCGACGTGGTGGAGGTGCTGGATTACGAAATCCTGCTGGCGGAACGCAAAGCCACGCTGGTATCGCTTTATCCCGAAGACCAGCAGGCCGCCATCGCGCGCACGCTGACCCTGGAGTCTGAACCCATTGTGAAGCTGCTGGAGGAGAACGCTTACCGCGAAGTGATCCTGCGTCAGCGGGTTAACGAGGCGGCGCAGGCGGTGATGCTGGCCTATGCCACCGGCACAGACCTGGACAATATCGCCGCCACGTTCAGCGTAGAGCGCCTGACCATCGCGCCTGCGGATACGGTCAGCGTGCCCGCCGTTGTAGCGGTCATGGAAAGCGATGCGGATTTGCGTATCCGTGCGCAGCAGGCGTTTGAAGGGCTGAGCGTCGCCGGTCCGGTCGGTTCCTATGAGTATCACGGGCGCTCGGCTGACGGGCGGGTGGCGGACATTTCGGTCATCAGTCCGTCCCCTGCCTGCGTGACGATTTCCGTGCTGGCACAGACCGGCAACGGCACCGCCCCCGCTGACCTGCTGGCGGTGGTTCAGGCCGCGCTCAATGATGAAAACGTGCGCCCCGTGGCCGACCGCGTGACCGTCCAGTCAGCAACTGTCGTGAATTACACCATTGACGCCGTGCTGTATCTGTTTCCGGGTCCGGAAGCTGAACCTATCCGCGAAGCCGCCGAAGCCAAGCTTATCGCCTACACCACCGCGCAGCACCGCTTAGGCCGTGACATCCGGCTGTCGGCGATTTATGCCGCACTGCACGTTGAAGGCGTGCAGCGGGTGGAGCTGAAAAGCCCCGCCGCTGACATCGAGCTGGATAAAACGCAGGCGTCATTCTGCACCGCGTACACCCTGAAAGTGGGCGGCTACGATGAGTGATCGCCTGCTGCCCGTCGGTTCCTCGGCTCTTGAGGTTGCCGCCGCCGAGGCCTGCGCCGCGCTTGAAAACGTGCCGGTGCCGCTGCGGCAGCTTTGGGATCCGCTGACCTGTCCGGCCAGATTTTTACCTTACCTGGCGTGGGCGCTGTCGGTTGACCGCTGGGATGAAAACTGGCCTGTCGTCACCAAGCGCCGCGTCATTCAGTCGGCCTGGTTTATTCACTGCCATAAAGGAACTATCGGTGCTATCCGGCGCGTGGTGGAGCCGCTCGGCTACCTGATTAACGTGACCGAATGGTGGGAAACAAATGACGAACCCGGCACGTTTCGCCTGAATATCGGCGTGCTGGAAACCGGCATCACCGAAGACATGTATTTGGAGATGGAGCGGCTGATTGCTGACGCCAAACCGGCCAGCCGCCATCTGATCGGCCTGACCATCACCCAGGATATTAAAGGCGATGTTTACATTGGCGCAGCGCAGTACATCGGCGAGCTGCTGACCGTTTACCCCGCATAAGAGGACGTTATGAGCACATTTAAATCCGTTGTCACCACGCTCGGCCAGTCGCGTATCGCGGCGGCCATTGCGGCGGGGACTGACATCAACATTACGCAGCTTGCCGTCGGCGACGGTAACGGCAAGGCGACCACACCAGTCGCCACGCAGACCCAACTGGTTAAAGAGGTGTACCGCACGCCGCTCAATTCCTTAAAGCTGGATCCGACTCATGGCAACTGGGTCATTGCTGAGGCGGTGATTTCTGCGAGCGTCGGCGGTTTCTGGATGCGCGAAATGGGTCTGTTTGCTGACGACGGCACGCTGATTGCCGTCTGTAACATGGCTGACACTTACAAGCCGACTCTGGCGGAAGGTTCCGGCCGCACGCAGACGTTGCGCATGGTGATTGCGGTCAGCAACACCGAGGCCATCAGCCTGCTGATTGACGACTCGGTGATTATGGCCACCGAGCAGTATGTGAACGACCTGCTGGCCGCACATGAAAAATCCCGCAACCACCCCGACGGCACGCTGACGGCAAAGGGTTTTGTGCAGCTTAACAGCTCGGTCAGCAGTACCAGCGAGGCGCTGGCCGCCACCCCGAAAGCGGTCAAGGCCGCCAACGACAATGCCAATAGCCGCGTGCCGTCCACCCGCAAGGTGAACAATAAAGCCCTGAGCGCTGACATTACCCTGGAGGCGTCGGACGTGGGGGCGCTGCCGGTCGCGTCCGCCGCTCTCGGCACCGCGAATATCAATACCTTTAATCTGGCAAACATCGGGGTTTACGTGCAGAGCACCGGTGCGAATGCCACGGTCGCCAATGGCTATCCCGCCGGTTCACAGGCGGCGGGCGTGCTGGAGGTTATCCCCGCGTCCTGGACGGGCGGCGTTTTACAGCGTTACACCGTGCAAAACACCGGTATGGTGTGGACGCGTGCGCTGAATGCGTCCTGGAATGGCACCGACGGACCCTGGCGTGACTGGGTGCAGGCCAGCGCGGTGAATTCCGTCACGGTGCCGTCGGCCATCCTGACAACCACGGATATTAATACCCTGGGCTTTGCCAGCGGAGCCGGAAGTGCTGCCCTGTACGCGCAGCCTAAAAATGCCAACGCCACGACGGCGTTGCACTATCCGCAAGGCATCGCAGGCACGCTGTATGTCACACCAAGCGCCTACGGCTGTCAGCAGATGTACGTCACGTTCACCGGCAATATCTGGAATCGCGGATTGTCCGCTGACTGGAACGGTGTAGATGGTCCCTGGAAAGAGTGGGTGCCGACCTACAGCGCGAACAATAAACCGACACCGGAAGACGTCGGTGCGTTACCTGTTGGCGGGACGGCTGTAGCGGCTACCAAGCTTGCCACAGCCCGCAAAATTGCCGGTGTGGCGTTTGATGGCACAAAGGATATCGGTCTTAATGCGGATAATGTGGGTGCATTCCCAGCTAAGGGTGGCACGGTTGGCAGTGACGGCGTAAGCACCCCATATCTGGCGGTGACTGGCCGTGACTGGATGACCAAAAACGGCAATTATGCCTCCGGCAATGACTATCAAACGAACTGGACGCGCATTAACGGCAGGTCAAGTTCTGACGCCAAAGTTGATGTGTACCATTATGAAAGCACGGGGCATTACCACTCACTCAACTTTCATGTATTCGGCGGCGGAAATGAAGGGTATTTCAATCATCGAAATGATGGGACTTTCTTTTGTACCGGGGCTGTGATTGGCGCTGCTGCAACAGCTAACGAACATGCCGTCAATCTCGCCCAACTTAATGCCGCCGTGGCGCGGAGGGCATTGCTTGCAGGCTCTACGGTGCAGACATTCGATGTCGCGCAGGCAACGTCATGGGGGCACGCGGTGCGTCTTGACCAATTCCAGTCCGGCAGCAATGGGAATGGTGCGTGGGTTAAACTGCCCAATGGTCCGCAGTGGTGCAGACAAAACTTATCTTTACCCGCCAATACGACAACAACGTGGACATTCCCCGCCGGATTTTCCGGTACTCCGGCTTTATTTATTTCAACGTTCAACGGGGAGTTGAAAGCATGGTTCAACGGTGCCTCTGGCAGTGGTGCGAATATTTATAACGCCAGCAATTCCGCTTTGAACGTCAATTTATTAGCAATTTGGTGAGTAAATTATGAATACAAATATTGAGCCGGACAGTGATATTGAGCTACCTGTTTACGAAAACCGATATTTCATTGGTGTGGATAAAAACAATTACGTCGATAGCATGATGATTGCCTTTACCGCAGCGGAGGCGGCAACCTATACGCAGCAGGGGCTTCTGATGTTATCTGCTGATGTATTTGAGTCTATAGGTCAGGACTCTCAATACATTGATGGTGAAGTGATTCAGGGAGCGCCGAGGGTTGTCGAACTTACGGCAGAAGCCGCGAAAACTATCGCCGCGTCTAAGATTTCCGAAGCGACCACCCGCATCAATATATTGCAGGATGAAATAGATTTGGATCTCAGTACAGAGGCAGGCGTAGCGGAGTTGAAAATCTGGAAGGCATACCGCATAGCTCTTAACCGTCTGGATCTGTCAGCTGCGCCGGATATTGACTGGCCTGAAATCCCTGCATGATCATCGCCCCGAAAGGGGCTTTTTAGTATCGAGCACAGTCATATCTGACCATGCCGGCCATAACGTTTTCGGTACCGCATAGACAGATATGACTGTGCTGCAGCCACGTTGTGCCATTGTTCAAACATCCCTCCCGCCGTGCCTGATTGTCCCCAACACGCGATGATTGATTGGCTTATTAATCACAGGAAAAAACACCATGGCTGATTATCATCACGGTGTGCGCGTTGTTGAAATCAACGACGGCACCCGCGTTATTTCCACCGTTTCCACCGCCATCATCGGGATGGTCTGCACCGGCAAGGATGCCGACGCGGCGACCTTCCCGCTGGATACGCCGGTGCTTATCACCAACGTACTCACCGCCGCAGGCAAGGCCGGTAAAACCGGTACGCTGCGCGCCTCCCTGATGGCCATCGCCAACCAGGCTAAACCGGTGGTCGTCGTCGTGCGCGTGACCGAAGGCGAAACCGAAGCAGAAACCACCTCCAACATCATCGGCGGCACGGACGCCACCGGCATGTATACCGGCATGAAAGCCCTGCTGTCTGCGCAAACTGAACTCGGCGTAAAGCCGCGCATTCTCGGCGTGCCGGGTCTGGATAACCAGGAGGTCGCCGCCGCGCTTGCCGCCGTCTGTCAGCAATTGCGTGCATTCGGCTACGTCAGCGCATACGGCTGCAAAACGGTCTCTGATGCTATCAAGTACCGCGATAATTTCAGCCAGCGTGAGCTGATGGTGGTCTGGCCGGATTTCGTGGCCTGGAACACCACCACCAACGCCAGCGACATCGCCCCCGCCACCGCTTACGCCCTCGGCCTGCGTGCCAAAATTGACGCCGAAACCGGCTGGCATAAAACGCTTTCCAACGTCGGGATCAACGGTGTCACCGGCCTGTCGGCCAGCGTGTACTGGGATTTGCAAACCACCGGCACCGATGCCGACCTGCTGAACCAGGCGTGCGTCACCACGCTTATCCGCAAAGACGGCTTTAAGTTCTGGGGGCAGCGCACCTGCTCGGATGATCCGCTGTTCCTGTTTGAGAACTACACCCGCACCGCGCAGGTGCTGGCGGACACGATGGCGGAAGCGCACCTGTGGGCGATGGACAGGCCAATGACCCCGACGCTTATCAAGGACATGATTGCGGGCATTAACGCCAAGCTGCGCGAAATGAAAACCGCCGGTCTGATCATTGACGGCACCTGCTGGTATGACGCGGAAGCGAACACCGTTGAAACACTGAAAGCGGGCAAGCTGTTCATTGATTACGACTACACGCCGGTGCCGCCGCTGGAAGATTTAACCCTGCGTCAGCGCATCACCGACCAATACCTGGCGACGTTTGCCACGGCCATCAACAGCTAAAGAGGCGCTAAACCATGGCACTGCCTAAGAAACTGAAATACCTGAACCTGTTTAACGACGGGAACAGCTACCTCGGCACGGTCAGCGCGCTGACGCTGCCGAAGCTGACCCGCAAGCTGGAGAACTATCGCGGCGGCGGCATGACCGGTTCCGCTGCCATTGATTTCGGGCTGGACGATGACGCGCTGACCTTTGAGTGGACGGTGGGCGGCCTGGATGAACTGGTGTTGAAACAGTGGGGGGCGGTGGATGCCGTGCCGCTGCGCTTTGCCGGTTCCTTCCAGCGTGACGATACCGGCGACACCTCCGCCGTGGAAGTCACCCTGCGCGGACGTCACAAGGAAATGGATTTCGGCGAGTACAAGCAGGGTGAAGACACCGAAACCAAAATCACCACCCAGTGCACCTATTTCAAGCTCACGATTGACGGCAAAGACATGATTGAAGTCGATACCGTGAACATGGTGGAAATCGTCGGCGGCGTTGACCGCGTGGCACAGCACCGCAAAAACATCGGCCTGTAACCCGTAACCCGCGCCGGACACCGGCGCTTCACTCCCTTTTGAAGAAGAGACACCGCTATGTCAGAACACAATGAAAACATCGTCATCCTGGAAGAACCGATCAAGCGCGGCGACACCCTGATCGACCAGGTTGAAATCATCAAGCCGAACGCCGGACACCTGCGCGGGATTGGCCTGGCGGCGCTGGCGAATGCCGACGTTGACGCGCTGACCGTCATTCTGCCGCGCATTACTGTGCCGAACCTGACCGCACAAGACTGCAAAAGCCTGAACCTGCCCGACCTGATTGCGATGGCAGGCAAGGTGATTGGTTTTTTATCGCCGAAGTCGGAACAGTAAAACTTCCTGCGGCACTGACCGTTGATGACCTGATGGCGGATATCGCGGTGATTTTTCACTGGCCGCCGTCAGAACTGAACCCGATGACGCTGACCGAGCTGCTGGTGTGGCGTCATAAGGCCATGCAGCGCAGCGGAGCCACAGACAGTGAGTAACTTAAAAGTAGAGGTGCTGTTAAAGGCGGTTGACCAGGCAACCCGCCCGTTTAAATCAGTGCAAAACGCCAGTAAGGCACTGGCCGGAGAGATTAAAACCTCACAGGCCGCGCTCAAAGACCTGAACGCCCAGGCCGGACGGATTGACGGCTTCCGCAAATCCAGCGCGCAGCTCGCCGTGACCGGCCAGAAGCTCAACGCCGCCAAAGCGGAAGCGGCGGCGCTGGCTATCGCGTTCAAAAACACCGCCAGCCCGACCCGCGCCCAGGCGCAGGCCATGGAATCGGCGAAGCGTACCGCCGCGCAGTTGCAGACTCAGTTCAACGGGCTGCGGCTGTCGGTGCAGCGTCAGCGCACGGAACTTACCCAGGCGGGCATCAGCACGCGCACGCTGTCTGACTCTGAACGCCAGCTGAAAGCCTCCATCAGCGACACCACCGCGCAGCTTAACCGGCAGCGTGAATCCCTGGCACGCCTCAGCGCGCAGCAGGCCAAACTCAACGCGGTGAAAGGCCGGTATCAGGCGGGCAAACAGTTCGCCGGTAGCGTGACCGGCGCAGGGGCGGCCGGTTTAGGCATAGCCGCTGCCGGAACAGCAGCGGGTGCGGGCGTACTTAAGCCAGGCTTTGACTTTGCGCTGAAAAATTCAGAACTCCAGGCAACGCTGGGGCTGTCCAAAGACTCGGCGGACATGCTGGCGTTGCGCACGCAGGCGCGTCAGCTCGGCGACAACACCGCCGCGTCTGCCGACGATGCCGCCGCCGCGCAAATCATCGTCGCGAAATCCGGCGCGGACAAAGACGGCATCCTGGCTGCCACGCCGACCATTCTGAATCTGTCCCTGGCAAACAAGCGCACCATGGAGGAGAACGCCACGCTGCTGATGGGCGTGAAGTCCGCGTTTGGCATGACCAATGACACCGTGTCACACATCGGCGATGTGCTTTCTACGGCCATGAATAAGTCCGCCGCCACCTTTGAAGGGCTGTCTGACACCATGACCTATGCCGCGCCGGTGGCTAAGCAGGCCGGTATCAGCGTCGAAGAAACCGCCGCGATGGCCGCCGCCCTGGCGGATGCCAAAATTACCGGCTCGATGGCGGGCACCGGTGCGCGTGCGGTCATTACCCGCCTGCAGGCACCGACTGGCACCGCCGCCGCCGCGCTCGGTGAGCTGAAGGTGAAAACGGCGGACAGCAAAGGCAACATGCGTCCGCTGTTTACCATTCTGAAAGAAATGCAAAAGAGCTTTGAGAAAAACAAGCTCGGTTCGTCGCAGCGTGCGCAGTACATGAAAGCCATCTTTGGCGAGGAAGCCAGCTCGGCGGCGGCGGTGCTGATGGGGGATGCCTCCTCCGGCAAGCTCGACCAGCTCAGCCAGGCGCTGAAAACCTCGGACGGTAAAACAGAGGCGCTGGTGGCAGTGATGCAGGACAACCTCGGCGGCGACTTTAAGGAATTTCAGTCCGCCTATGAGGCGGTCGGCACAGACCTGTTTGACCAGCAGGATTCGTCACTGCGCAAACTGGTGCAGACCGCCACCGGCTACGTGCTGAAACTGGATAAGTGGGTGGTGAACAATAAAGCCCTGGCGGAGACGCTCGGCAAGGTGGCAGGCGGTGCGCTGCTGATTATCGGTGCGCTGGGCGTGTTTGGCCTGGTGGCCGGTCCCGTTATCAGCGGGATTAATCTGATTGTCGCCGCTGCGGGGATGCTCTGGACAATTCTCGGCACGGTGGGCGGCGTGATTGCAACGGTGATCGGCGGCCTGACATGGCCGATTGTTGCCGTCGGTGTCGCCATTGTCGCCGGGGCGCTGCTTATCCGTAAATACTGGGAGCCGATCAGCGCCTTCTTTGCGGGCGTCATTGAAGGGTTAGGGATTGCGTTCGAGCCGGTAAAAGAGATGTTTGCGCCGCTTAAGCCGGTGTTTGACTGGCTTGGGGACAGGCTCAAGGTCTTGTGGCAGTGGTTCAAAGACCTCATCCAACCGGTGAAATCCACGCAGGAAACGCTGAACAGTTGTAAAGATGCGGGGGTGTCGTTTGGTCGCCTGGTCGCTAACGCACTGACCGCTCCGTTGCAGGTGGCTAATAAGCTGCGTAGCAGTGTGGTCTGGCTGCTGGAGAAGCTCGGCATCATCAAGGAAGAATCTGCAGACATGGATAAAACGGCAGACATGGCTGACCGGCGTTCGAAGCAATCCGGCGACGGGGATCCGCAAGCGCATCCGCTGGATAATCCCGCTCCCATTACCCCGCCGCCGGGCGGCCTGCTGGGTGGCGGTTATACGCCGGTTTCCGTCGGCGGCGGGCGCAGCTATATCGACCGCAGCACGCACCATTACACCATTGCCGCCGGTGCCGGTTTAGGCGTCCAGGATACCAGCCGCCAGATCCGCGCCGAGCTGGAAGCCCGTGACCGCGCCCGCGTCGCCCAGCAACGTTCCCGCATGGATAACGATTAAGGAGATGTCCGCATGATGTTAACCCTCGGACTGTTTGTGTTTCAGTTGCAGACCGTCCCCTATCAAAGCTTGCAGCGGGACGTGGATTACCGCTGGCCTGCGAATAACCGCGTCGGCCTGCGTCCGCTGCCGCAGTTCCTCGGTGTGAATGAAGAGAAAATTACCCTGTCCGGCGTGCTGATGCCGGAAATCACCGGCGGAAAGTTGTCGCTGATGGCACTGAACCTGATGGCCGACGAGGGCAAGGCGTGGCCATTGCTGGAAGGCAGCGGCACCATTTACGGGATGTTCGTGGTGAACAGCGTCAGCGAAACCCACACGGAACATTTTTCCAACGGTGCCGCCCGCCGGATTGAATTCACGCTGACGCTGACCCGCGTGGATGAATCCCTGGCGGCCATGTTCGGTGATATGAAAGCCCAGGCCGACGGGCTGCTGAATCAGGCCGGAGGTTTAACCGGCCAACTGGGAGGCTTGTTGTGATTACAGATATGACCATCGGCGCCGGTGCGCAGTTTGCGCCGGATTTTACGGTGACCGTCGGCGGTAAGGACATCACGCAGGACGTCAGCAACCGGCTGATTTCGCTGACGCTCACGGATAACCGCGGCTTTGAGGCTGACCAGCTCGACATCGCGCTAAGCGATACCGACGGCCTGCTGGAGATGCCGCCACGCGGCGCGGTGATAAATATCGCGCTCGGCTGGAAAGGCCAGGCGCTGACGAACAAAGGCGACTTTACCGTGGATGAGGTGGAGCATCGCGGCACGCCGGACACGCTGACTATCCGTGCCCGCAGCGCGGACTATCGCGGCAGCCTGAATTCCCGCCGCGACAACTCTTATCACGACACGACGCTGGAGGCGGTGGTGTCCGCCGTGGCGGCGCGCAACAACCTCAAGCCCGCCGTTGCCGAGCCGTTCAGGGGCGTAAAGGTCTCACACATTGACCAGACCCAGGAGACAGACGCGAAATTTATCACGCGTCTGGCGGAGCTGAACGGCGCGGTTGTCGCCATCAAGGCCGGTAATTTGCTGTTTATCAAACCTGGTGCGGCAAAGACGGCCAGCGGGAAGCCTATTCCGCAGATGACGATTATCCGCAGCGACGGCGACGGGCACACGTTCAATATTGCTGACCGTGGGGCGTATACCGGCGTCTCGGCAAGCTGGCTACACACCAAAGACCCGAAGCCGAAAAAGGTGAAGGTTCAGCGGAAGCCGAAAGTGCAGTACCTGCGCGCCCTGCAACACCCGAAGGCAAAGAAGACCAGCGCGAAGGTGCAGAAAACGCCGGAGGCGAAGGAAGGGGATTACCTGGCGGGCAGTGATGAAAACGTGTTTGCGCTTACCACCATTTACGCTACGCAAAAGGCCGCCATGCGGGCAGCACAGGCGAAGTGGGACAAACTCCAGCGCGGTGTCGCCGAATTCTCAATTTCCCTGGCGCGCGGACGGGCGGATTTATTTCCTGAGACGCCGGTGGCGGTGTCCGGCTTTAAATCCGTGATCGACGCGCAGCCCTGGATAATCAGCAAGGTGACGCACAGCCTGGGCGGGAGTGGCTTTGTGACGGCGTTGAATCTGGAGGTGTTGCTATCGGATGTAAATTACGAGGCGACAGAAAGCGACGGTGCTGAATAAGTGGAATATGTAAATCACTGTAATGTGAGATGTATATTTTTTTGCGGATAACATACAATGATTGTATCTGATTAAAATGATTATATGGTGATTATTATGATGCACTGTCCGAAATGCCAGCACGCTGCCCACGCCCGTTCAAGCCGTTACCTGAGCATCAATACCAAAGAGCGTTATCACCAGTGTCAGAATATTAATTGCAGTTGTACATTCAAAACACATGAATCGATTGCTGACATCATTGTAGAGCCTGGAACAGTTCATGCCGTTCAATTGCACCCAGATAAACATCAGCAGCAGTCTTTCCAGATGCACTGAAAACACACGTGAAAAGAAGCCCGCGAAAGCGGGTTTTTTCATGGCTAATATTTATTTTCTTTAGGAAACAGAAAAGCCCCGCAAATTAAAATGCGGGGCTTTTTTGTCGTTAAATCTCGAAATGGTCAATATGTGGACGTGATTTGAAATAAATCCTTATATTTCAATAAAATAAACCCTAAATTATGTCACCTTGAACTGACATTGCGGGTTATTCTCCATATTGACCAATGAATAGCAGTCTACATGTGCGGGTGCTGGCCTGGCAGAGATAAACTGAAAACCACAGGTTTATGATACCAGACAATCAATAAGGTTGATTGTCAGCAATGGTGCTACTGCTTTGCCAGAGATCCACAACGTATAGCGCTCTGGCAAAACAGACTGTCGTGCAGACAGTGCAGGGCAGGGAGAGATGAAACAAAGGCTCCACACTGTGGAGCCTTTTATCAGACCAGATTACAAGGCTGAGTTATTACA
>Ga0308172_1000726_pt1 | contig 33453 bp, 34 predicted proteins | sample PhyGR2_FD_202134 | JGI IMG/M metagenome (GOLD analysis project Ga0308172, IMG submission 202134) | Phyllosphere microbial communities from UC Gill Tract Community Farm, Albany, California, United States - DLSLSG.R2 | ecosystem: Host-associated > Plants > Phyllosphere > Unclassified | place: USA... | reverse complement strand
CTCTTTGTTTGAATAGAGAGAATGGATCATCAGGTGCAGAAGTTGTTTTACTTCCGACTGAAAGCCACGGGTCTCTTGTCCTTTCATGGTCATTGCTACCTCAACAAAACAGGTTGAACAAACGTTGAGGTTGATGTGGGGATGACGGGGGGATTTTCAAGCCGGTGTCTGTCACAACACCGGCAAGTGATTAAAATTTGAACTTCTGGCGGCCCGCCAGTGAATGGGAGAGCGTGGTGCCATCGACCATCTCCAGCTCACCGCCTACCGGCACGCCGTGCGCGATTCGGCTGGCGCTGACGCCATAATGGCCACAGAGCTCCGCGATATAGTTCGCAGTCGCCTCACCTTCCACCGTCGGGTTGGTGGCGAGGATCACTTCCTGCAGGGTTTCACTCTCCAGACGCTGCTCCAGGCGATCCAGACCGATGTCGGCCGGACCGATCCCGTCGAGCGGCGAGAGATGGCCCATCAGGACAAAGTAACGACCGCCAAACTGGCCGGTCTGCTCAATGGCGTGGATATCCGCCGGGCTTTCCACCACGCAAATCTGACCGTTCTGCTGACGCCGTGGGTTGGCGCAGATCGTGCAGATTTCCTGCTCGGTGAAGGTGCGGCAATCGGCACAGTGACCAATTTCCGACATCGCCCGGGTCAGCGCCTGTGCCAGCCGCATGCCCCCGCTGCGATCGCGCTGCAGCAGCTGAAACGCCATGCGCTGAGCCGACTTCGGCCCCACGCCGGGCAGACAGCGCAGCGACTCCATCAATGATTCAAGCAGTGGGCTGGTTTGCATCAGAATGGCATCTTAAAGCCTGGCGGCAGCTGCATGCCTGAAGAGACAGAAGCCATCTTCTCTTTCTGGGTTTCGTCAATGCGACGTGCCGCATCGTTGAACGCTGCCGCAACCAGATCTTCCAGCATGTCTTTGTCATCTTCCAGCAGGCTGGGATCGATTTCCACGCGACGGCAGTTGTGCGCGCCGTTAATGGTGACTTTTACCAGGCCAGCACCGGACTCACCGGTCACTTCAAGCGCGGCGATCTCTTCCTGAACTTTGGCCATTTTGTCCTGCATCTGCTGGGCCTGTTTCATCAGGTTGCCCAATCCGCCTTTACCACCAAACATAGTTTTCTCTCTCAGCTAAGGCTACAACGCTATCGTGACGATAGCAGCAGCGTGTTCAAACAGGTCGGATACTCTCCTCATCCAGATCGGCATCGAAAAATCGCTGTAGCGTCTGGATGTGGGTATCACGGGTGATCGACTGACGCGCCTGCGCCAGTTTCTCTTCGTAAATGGCCTGACGCCACTCCAGTGGCGTCAACACCGATGAATTATCGTCTTCAACCACCGAGAGTTCAACTCTCTGCCCGGCGTGCTGACTCAGCGCCTCGCTTAACACCTGCTGCGCCGACGCTGAATTAAGATGCCGCTGGCTGCTGCGCAGATGCAGGCAGACGCCGCTTTCCGTCACCTCTTTCCACGCGTTTAAGGCCAGCTGCTGTACCAGCTTCGGCAGCGGCAGGAGAGCGATTTCTGCGGCCCAGGGATCGCGCTGCTGCGCCTCTTCGGCCAGACGCGCTGCCAGCTCAGGGGTTTTCTCATGCTCCAGCGCAGAACGCAAGGCCTTTGGCGTCGCCACCGGCTCCGCCACTTCCTCCGGCTGATTCACCGCCTTCCAGCGGTACGCTTCCTCTTTTACCGGCGCAGCAGGCTCGCGATCGCGGATCCGCTGCTGACTGCGCTCGGTAACGGAAGCCAGCCGCTCCAGCGCGGAGTTGGCCGGCCGCGCACCTGGCGCCGCCGGCTCACTCTTTTTTGGTTTGTTCGCTCCCTGACGCAGCAGCTGAGTGCGCGCCTGCAGGAGCTGGCTGGTGGAACTGGACAGCGCGCTGTCCGGTGCGGCATCGGGCGGTGGCGAACGCGGTGGCTCTGCGGCGGGTGCTGCCATCTGTGGCTGCGCGGCAACCGGCTGCGGCGTTGCTGCTGGCTGCGGCTGTGCCGTCTGCGGCGATGTCGCAGCGGCCGGTGACGGCGTGGCCGGTGACGGCGTGGCCGGTTGTCGGGCGGCTGGTGCCGCTGATGGCGATCCCGCTACCGATCTCTGTGCCGGGGCTACTGGCGACATCTGCTCGGTTAATGCGGGACGCGCAATGGGTTCCGCTACAGCCGCTTTCGGATGAAACGCCAGTGCACGCAGCAGCGTCATCTCCACTCCCATGCGGCGGTCGGGCGCAATCGGCAGATCCTTGCGCCCCATCAGCAGGGTCTGATAGTAGAGCTGCAGATCGGCGGGCGGCACCACCCGGGCCAGTTCCCGCAACCGGAGCGCGCTGCTCTCGTCATCATCGTTGAGTGAGGCGGGCAGCAGTTGCACCATCGCAATCTGATGCAGAAGGCGCAACATTTCTACCAGCAGCGCCTCCCACTCGACGCCGCGAGACGCCGCCTGACTCAGCAGGTTCATCACCTGCTGACCGTCACCCTCGACCAGCTCCTCCAGCAGCCCCAGCGGCTGCTCGTCATCCAGCGTGCCAAGCATGACGCTGACCGTGCTGCTGGTCACCGCTCCCTGCCCCATGGCAATGGCCTGGTCAGTGAGGCTCAGCGCATCACGCATACTGCCATCGGCAGCCCGCGCTAAGAGTTGCAGCGCACGGGTTTCACTCTCAATCTGTTCCTGCTTCAGAACATACTCAAGCTGCTGACGGATTTGATCGACATCCAGCGCCTTGAGGTGAAACTGCAGACAGCGCGAGAGGATGGTCACCGGCAGTTTCTGCGGATCGGTCGTGGCCAGTAAAAACTTAACGTGTGAAGGCGGCTCTTCCAGCGTCTTTAACAGCGCATTGAAGCTGTGACGCGACAGCATGTGCACTTCATCGATCAGATAGACTTTGAAGCGGCCACGCGCCGGGGCGTACTGCACGTTGTCGAGCAGATCGCGGGTGTCTTCAACTTTGGTGCGTGATGCGGCGTCAATCTCGATCAGATCGACAAAGCGGCCCTGCTCGATTTCCCGGCAGTTGTCACACTGACCACAGGGGGTCGCGGTGATACCGGTTTCGCAGTTAAGGCCTTTGGCCAGCAGACGCGCAATGGTGGTTTTCCCGACGCCGCGGGTGCCGGAGAAGAGATAAGCATGATGGATGCGTCCCAGGGACAATCCATTCGCCAGCGCGGTCAGAACATGTTCCTGACCGACAACATCAGCAAAAGCCTGGGGACGCCATTTTCGCGCAAGTACCTGATAGCTCATGTGGATTCGACGAAGTTGGATGGAAAGATGAGCGCAGACGCTCTGCAACCCCTGTATAAGATTGCAGTAGTCTATCAGCTACGCTTTTGCCTGGCACTCGTTATCTTGACGCCGGGGGCGTGACGGCCTCGCGCGGGAGCAAGGCCGGAAGAGTGGCTTAGTGGCCGGGGAATTTAACCAGGCTGTAGCTCTCAACGCCCAGGGCAGTCAGACGCGATTCACCGGTCAGATCGAACAGGTTAATGATGAACGCCGCGTCTTTCACTTCACCGCCTGCACGACGAATCAGTTTCACCGTCGCTTCGATCGTGCCGCCGGTCGCCAGCAGGTCATCGACCACCAGCACCACATCGCCAGGCTGAATGGCATCTTTGTGCAGTTCCAGCTGATCGGTGCCGTACTCCAGCTCATAGGCTTCGCTGTAGGTTTCACGAGGCAGTTTGCCCGGCTTACGCACCGGTACAAAACCGACGCCGAGGCCCAGGGCCACCGGTGCGCCAAACAGGAAACCGCGTGCTTCCGTGCCCACCACTTTGGTGATGCCTTTATTACGGTAACGCTCAACCAGCAGCGCAATCGACGCGGCATAGGCTTTGGGATCTTCCAGCAGGCTGGTGACATCGCGGAACAGGATGCCTGGCTTTGGATAATCGGGGATGCTTTTGATGCTGTTTTTAATGAATTCAAGCTGCTGCGCAGTGTCGGTCATGATGATACGCCTGGTAAAAAATTCTGTTTCGCGCAGCTTCAAAAGCGCTAATACCTGGTAAAAGGCTCAGCGGAAGTTAATTCACAAAGGGAAGCCACGCATGAAGACGCCCAAATCTAAGCAAATGACCGGCTAATTGCAACTTTATCCGGGTGGTGGCGGCGCGTCCGCTGTTTCTGCCACCACCGGAATTCGCCACATAAACAGCAGCAGTGCGGCCAGCATGATCAGCAGCATGACGCGACCCCAGACCTGGTGCACCAGAAACAGGGAGAGGCTGAAGGTCGCCACGATCAGACAGATGGCACGCACTTTGGCACCCGGCGGCATGGCGCGATGCTGCTGCCAGTGGCGCAGATAGCGGCCGAAAGGCGATTTCCACAGCAGCCAGTGATGAAAGCGCGGCGATGAGCGGGCAAAACACCAGGCTGCCAGCAGCATGAATGGCGTGGTAGGTAATAAAGGTAATACAATGCCCAGCGTTCCCAGCACAATGGCCAGCCAGCCGAGGGTTAATAACAGAATGCGTTGCATAAATGCCGCCCAGCTCTTTCTTCATCTGCTTACGTTAGCACAGTTGAGCGTACCGCGATGAGCGCGATCGCCATTCAGCAGCGGCTGCAGCAGCTTATTCTCACCCTGCGTGAGACCCTGGCACGTCACCCTGACGGCGTCTGTCGTCTGCCACGTTTTGACAGCCAGCTGTTCCACACCAAAGGCACCCGGCTGGCGGACTATCTGCAGGAAGTCGAGCTGAATTTCGCCCGGCTGTGTGACAGCAGCCAGGATCTGGTTCGCAGCCGCTGGCTGGCGGAACGCCTGGTCGATCAGATTGCGGCTCTGCAACGCGAGGTGAGTACCCAGCAGTTGCGTCTGCGACGAGAACAGCCGGTGCAGGGACCCGCCCCGACAAAATATCAGGAGTACCGTGAATTTGAGCGGCGTCTGCTGGCGATGATCGATCAGCGTGAGCAGCGCCTGGCCCTGGCGGAAACCCTGATGATTCAGCAGCAGCTGAAGCAGGAGCTGGAAACGTTAGAGGGTCGGCTGGCTCGCTGCCGTCAGGCCATTCGCTCGGTGGAGTGGGCGGCCTCACTGCGCGGCAGCGAATAAAGCGCGGCGCGACAAAAGCGCTTCTATACTGGGTGTGATTCTGCGCGGAGAAGAACAATGGGCTTATTCACCTGGCTGTTATGCGGGCTGCTGCTGGGGTTGCTGAAACGTCTGCTGCTGCCGGGACGCCCTGGCGGGCTGGTGGCCACCCTGACACTGTCGATGATCGGCGCCCTGATTGGCGGCTATATTGCGACGTACTTTGAACTGGGTTCGCTGGCCACGGTGCATATCGGCGCGCTGGGGATGGCCATTGCAGGTGCGCTGCTGATGTTGCTGGTCGTGGCCCGATTACGTATATAGGAGAAGCGATGTCACTGGAAAATGCTCCTGACGACGTCAAACTGGCCGTCGATCTGATTCAGCTGCTGGAAGAGCATCAACTGCCAGTAGAGACGGTGCTCTCAGCGCTGGCCATGGTGCAGCGCGACTTCGAGAACAAGCGCGATCGTCAGCCCGATTAATGGCGGGCGGTCAGCGTCGGGCTGAGGCACAGCATATCGATAAAGGCATTCACCAGCGTCGGTGCGTCGGCGGCTAAATCAAAGCTCTCTGGCGCGAACAGCCAGCTTTCCATCATGCCGTTGACATACCCACGCAGAATAATGGCGGCCTGCCGCGTGCTGAGCGTGCCCGGAAGCTGTTCCGCTTCAATACACTGACGCAGGACATCTTCGATTTTGTCGTAGCACTCCAGCAACAGGCTCTGCTGCATACTCTTCATCGCCGACATTTCGCCAACAAATTCGCATTTGTGGAAAATGATCTCCATTAAAGCGCGGCGCTGAGGATCCTTTGCTGTCGCTTCAAAGATATAGACCAGCATTGCACGCAACACAGAGAGTGGATCACCAGGGTATTTTGTCTGATACTCAAGTTCCACATCATCCAGACCGGCATCACAACGAAGCCATATTTCATGTAAGAGATCGGCTTTATTTTTGAAGTGCCAGTAGATTGCCCCGCGCGTCACACTGGCAGCGGTTGCAATATCGGCCAGAGACGTAGCTGAGACGCCCTGCTGCGAAAACAGAACAAGGGCGGCATCAAGAATTTGATGCCGCGTTTCAAGTGCTTGCGCTTTGGTTTTTCGTGCCATAAGGGGCTTTTTTTACAAACGGGTAAGTTTACATACATTTGTGAATGTATGTACCATAGCACGACCTGCGACTTGACTCAGCAATGGGTTTTTCAGTTTGTGATCCATTGACCAATTGATATCGGACACTAGAGGTTTATTTATGAATAAAATCAGAGGATTATCGCCTCTGGCGGCCGTCCTGATGCTATCAGGCAGCTTTTTGTTAACAGGATGTGACAACAATAAATCCGAACAAGCCGCCCAGCAACCGCCAGAAGTGGGTGTCGTGACCCTGAAAACTGAACCCCTGAAAATTTCGACTGAACTTCCAGGCCGTACCTCAGCCTATCGCGTGGCTGAAGTGCGTCCGCAGGTTTCCGGTATCATTCTCAAGCGTAACTTTATTGAAGGCAGCGATATCAAAGCCGGTCAGTCTCTCTATCAGATCGACCCGGCCACCTATCAGGCTGCTTATGACAGCGCGAAAGGCGATTTAACCCAGGCGCAGGCCAATGCCCGTATCGCTCAGCTGACCGTTAAGCGTTACAAGCCACTGCTCGGCACGAAATATATCAGTCAGCAGGATTACGACACGGCGGTTGCCACGGCTGCGCAGAATGACGCAGCGGTCCAGGTGGCAAAAGCCAACGTGGAAACGGCCCGCATTAATCTGGCCTACACCAAAGTCACCTCCCCTATCAGTGGCCGCATCGGTAAATCGTCAGTCACCGAGGGTGCGCTGGTACAAAACGCCCAGACCACCGCGCTGGCGACCGTGCAACAGCTTGATCCGATGTATGTCGATGTGACCCAGTCGAGCGAAGATTTCATGCGCTTACGTTCAGAGCTGGAGTCAGGTCAGTTGAAGCAGACCGATGGCAAAGCCAGCGTGACTCTGCTGATGCAGAACGGCAGCACCTATGCGCAGAAGGGAACGCTGGAGTTCTCTGACGTCACCGTTGATGAGACCACCGGCTCCATCACCCTGCGTGCCATTGTCCCGAACCCGGACCATACCCTGTTACCGGGCATGTTTGTGCGTGCGCGTCTGGAGGAAGGGACGAATCCGAATGCGTTGCTGGTTCCGCAGCAGGCGGTCACCCGCACGCCAACAGGCCAGGCGACAGTCATGGTGGTCGGCGCAGACAACAAAGTTGAATCGCGTCAGGTCACGACCTCACAGGCGATTGGCGACAAATGGTTAGTCACCGACGGTGTGAAAGCGGGTGAACGTGTGATCAGCACGGGTCTGCAGCGAGCCAAGCCGGGCGCACAGGTTACCCCACAAGAAGTCTCAGACGATGCGAAAGCGGCACCCGATTCTAAGCCGCAGTCTGACAAGTCATCGTCATAACAGGAGCCGTTGATTCATGGCTAAGTTCTTTATCGATCGCCCCATCTTTGCGTGGGTGCTCGCCATCATCATCATGCTGGCCGGTGCGCTGTCGATTCTCAAACTCCCGATCGAGCAATATCCCAATGTTGCGCCGCCGGCGATTGAGATTCAGGCCTCTTACCCTGGTGCGGATGCGAAAACGCTGCAGGACTCGGTGACGCAGGTCATTGAGCAGAATATGAACGGTATCGATGGACTGATGTATATGTCCTCGAGCAGTGACTCATCCGGTACGCTGACCCTGACCATCTCCTTTGAGTCAGGCACGGATGCAGACATCGCGCAGGTTCAGGTGCAGAACAAACTGCAGCTGGCGACGCCACTGCTGCCGCAGGAAGTTCAGCAACAGGGTATTCAGGTTAAAAAATCCTCCAGCAGCTTCCTGATGGTAGCCGGCTTCATCAGTGACGATGACAATATGACTCAGAATGATATTTCTGATTATATTTCCTCGACCATTAAAGACCCGCTGAGCCGTACCAAAGGTGTCGGTGATACCCAGGTGTTTGGTGCGCAGTATGCGATGCGTATCTGGATGGACCCGCACAAGCTCAACAACTACAACCTGACGCCGGTTGATGTGATCAGCGCGCTGAACACGCAGAACACCCAGGTTGCCGCCGGTCAGTTAGGCGGGACACCGCCGGTGCCCGGACAGCAGCTTAACGCCTCTATCATCGCGCAGACCCGTCTGACCTCGACCGATGAGTTCGGCAAAATCCTGCTGAAAGTGAATGAGGATGGTTCACAGGTTCGCCTGCGTGACGTGGCAAAAATCGAACTCGGTGCAGAAAACTACGAGATCATTGCCCGTTATAATGGCCGGCCCGCGTCCGGTATCGGTATCAAACTGGCAACCGGCGCAAACGCCCTGGATACCGCGAACGCGGTGAAAGCGGAACTGGCGAAGATGCAGTCCAGCTTCCCGGCCGGGATGAAAGTGGTTTACCCGTATGACACCACGCCATTCGTTAAGATCTCTATTTTCGAAGTGGTGAAAACGCTGGCTGAAGCCATCGTGCTGGTGTTCCTGGTCATGTACCTGTTCCTGCAGAACTTCCGCGCGACGCTGATTCCGACTATCGCCGTGCCGGTGGTATTGCTCGGCACCTTCGCCGTCATCAACATTTTTGGCTACTCGATAAACACCCTGACGATGTTCGGGATGGTGCTGGCTATCGGCCTGCTGGTGGATGACGCCATCGTGGTGGTGGAGAACGTTGAGCGCGTAATGCAGGAAGAGGGCTTGCCGCCCAAAGAGGCGACCAAACGTTCAATGGAGCAGATTCAGGGTGCGCTGGTCGGTATCGCGCTGGTGCTGGCGGCGGTGTTTATCCCGATGGCGTTCTTTGGCGGTTCGACCGGTGTGATTTACCGTCAGTTCTCGATCACCATCGTGTCAGCCATGGCGCTGTCGGTGCTGGTTGCTTTGATTCTGACCCCGGCACTCTGCGCCACCATGCTGAAGCCGGTGAAAAAAGGCGATCACGGTAAAACGACCGGCTTCTTCGGCTGGTTTAACCGGATGTTCGACAAAAGTACCAATCACTATGTCGACAGCGTCGGCCACATCATTCGCAGCACCGGCCGTTATATGGTGATCTACCTGGTCATCGTGATCGGCATGGCGTATCTGTTTATGCGTCTGCCCTCTTCATTCTTACCGGAAGAGGACCAGGGGTTACTGCTGGCTCAGGCGCAGCTGCCTGCGGGCGCAACGCAGGAACGCACCCAGAAAGTGCTGGATCAGGTCACCGACTACTTCCTGACGCAGGAGAAAGACACGGTTAAATCGGTGTTTACCGTTAACGGCTTCGGCTTTGCTGGTCGCGGACAGAACACCGGTATTGCCTTCGTCAGCCTTAAGCCGTGGGATGAGCGAACCGGCAGCGACATGAAGGTACCGGCGATTGCCGGGCGTGCGATGAAGGCGCTGGGTGCCATCAAAGATGCGATGGTCATTCCCTTCAACCTGCCAGCAATTATCGAACTGGGTAACGCCACCGGCTTCGACTTTGAGTTGATTGACCAGGGCAACCTGGGCCACGAGAAGCTGACCGAAGCGCGTAATCAGCTGTTCGGCATGATTGCCCAGCATCCTGACACGCTGGTGGGTGTGCGTCCTAACGGCCTGGAAGATACGCCGCAGTACAAGCTGATCATCGATCAGGAGAAAGCACAGGCGCTGGGCGTATCGTTAAGCGATATCAATACCACGCTGGCGGCCTCCTGGGGTGGCTCCTACGTCAATGACTTCATCGACCGTGGTCGCGTGAAGAAAGTTTACGTCATGGGTAAAGCGGACTCCCGTATGCTGCCGGACGATATCGGCAAATGGTACGTGCGCAACAGCAACGGAACGATGGTGCCCTTCTCCGCCTTCTCGACGGCGAAGTGGCAGTATGGTTCACCGCGTCTTGAGCGTTACAACGGTCTGCCTGCGATGGAAATCCTGGGTCAGGCTGCGCCAGGTAAAAGCTCCGGTGCGGCTATGGATCTGATGGAGCAGCTGGCGGAGAAACTGCCTGCAGGTATCGGTTATGACTGGACAGGAATGTCTTATCAGGAACGTCTGTCGGGTAACCAGGCGCCTGCGCTCTATGCCATCTCGCTGATTGTGGTCTTCCTGTGTCTCGCCGCCCTGTATGAGAGCTGGTCGATTCCGTTCGCGGTTATGCTGGTGGTTCCGCTGGGGGTTATCGGTGCGCTGATCTTCACCACCCTGCGTGGTCTGAGTAACGACGTCTACTTTGTAGTGGGGTTACTGACAACCATTGGCCTCTCGGCGAAGAACGCCATCCTTATCGTCGAATTTGCTAAAGATTTGATGGATAAAGAGGGCAAAGGCCTGGTGGAATCGTCGCTGGAAGCCTGTCGTATGCGTCTGCGTCCGATCCTGATGACGTCACTGGCGTTTATTCTCGGGGTACTGCCGCTGGCGATCAGTACCGGTGCCGGTTCCGGTTCGCAGAACGCCGTGGGTACTGGCGTTATTGGCGGCATGGTTACCGCGACCGCGCTGGCTATCTTCTTTGTTCCGGTGTTCTTCGTTGTGGTTCGCCGCCGCTTCAGTAAGCATAAAGAGGAACCGGGCAGCGCTGAGCCGGTTGAGCACAACCAGACTCACTAAGCAGTAACACCTCTAAGGCCGCGCAAGCGGCCTTTTTTTTACCCTTCAGTTTCGCCCTCCTCTCCCCCTCGCCTTTCTGCGATCAGCAGACGTTGCATTCTGTTCCGTGGCGGCGCATAATATTGTTATAATATAACATTACATAGGCGTGCATTATGAAAGCAAATATCCATCCTCATTATCGTCCGGTGGTCTTCCATGACACCTCGGCTGACGTTTACTACAAAATCGGCTCAACCATTAAAACCGACCGCACCGTAGAGTTTGAAGGTGAAACGCTGCCCTACGTCACGCTGGATGTGTCATCGGCTTCACACGTTTTCTACACCGGTAAACAGAAAGATTTCGCTAAAGAGGGCAGCACCGCGCGCTTTAACCAGCGCTTCGGACGCTTCCTGGGTCGTAAATAGAGGAGAGTGCCATGCAGGTGTTAAGCTCGCTGCGTTCCGCAAAAAATCGCCATCGGGATTGCAAGGTGGTTCGTCGCAAGGGACGTATTTACGTCATCTGCAAAACGAATCCGCGCTTTAAAGCCGTACAGGGAAGAAAGAAGAAACGCTAGTTTGTGTCGTGATGACTGGCCGGGCTTGCCCGGCCTTTTTTATGCTTACTGCATGCTCTTCAGCATGGCATTCACGTTGTGTTTAAAGGCAGCCTGATAGGTCGGTGCCGGACCAGAAGCCGGGGATAACGCTTCCGGATAAAGCTCACCGCCCGGCTCCGCTCCCGTGGCGCTGGCGATCTGTTTAACCAGACGCGGATCGGTCTGGTTCTCAATAAAATAGCGGGTGATGTGCTGCTGTTTTAGCTGGGTGATCAGATCACCGACGTTACTGGCACTCGCTTCAGCTTCGGTAGAGAACCCGACGGGCGCCAGGAACGTCACGCCATAGCGCTGGCCAAAGTAGCCAAAGGCATCATGACTGGTCAGCACTTTCCGCTTCTCCACAGGAATCTTATCAAACGCCGTCTTTGCCCAGCTATCCAGCGCCTGTAACTGCTGAATGTAATTCTTTCCGCGCTGACGGATCGCCGTCGCATCCTCGGGGTCGGCTTTGACCAGCGCATTCATCACGTTGGTCGCATAGATTACGCCGTTCTGCATGCTGTTCCAGGCGTGCGGATCGGTGATGGTTTTGCCCTCCTCTTCCATGCTGCGCGTGGTGACACCCGCAGAGGCGACCACAGGCTGACCGTGGTAACCGGAAGCGCTGACCAGGCGGTCCATCCACCCTTCCAGTCCCAGCCCGCTGACAAAGACCAGATCCGCTTTCGCCAGCGCCTGACTGTCCTGCGGCGTCGGTTCAAACGTATGGGGATCACCATCCGGCCCCACCAGACTTTTCACCTTCACATGATCGCCTCCCACCTGACGGACGATGTCTGCCAGCACGGTAAAGCTGGCGACGACGTCCACCGTTTTTGCCATCGCCAGCGGCGTGGCGAACAGCGCAGCGAGCGCCAGACTAACCGGTAATTTTTTCATAGATACCCCTTAAGATTAATGGCGGCGTAAAATTCCGCCGCACGGCCCTGTCAGAATTGAGAGAAAGAAGAGCATGGCGGCGCTCAGCACCACGGCGGGGCCGGCCGGCAGCGAGAAGTGCCAGGAGAGCATCAGGCCCGCCAGCGCAGAAATCGTTGCCATGAAGATGGCGATGGCCAGCATCGCCGCAAGATGACGGCTCCAGAAACGGGCGCTGGCAGCGGGTAACATCATTAAACCCACCGACATCAGCGTGCCCAGCACCTGAAAGCCCGCGACCAGGTTCAGCACCACCAGCATTAAAAACAGGCCATGCACCAGCGGCGCGCTCCATTTCCCCTGCGCCCGCAGAAAGTCACCGTCAAAGGCATCGATGACCAGCGGGCGATAGATCACCGCCAGCATGATCAGCGTAAAGGCCGCGATGCCCCCGACCAGCAACAGCGCCGCGTTGTCGACCGCCAGCAGCGAGCCAAACAGAACGTGCAGCAGATCCACGCTTGAGCCGCGCAGTGAAACCAGTGTGACGCCCAGCGCCAGTGATCCAAGATAGAATCCGGCAAAGCTGGCATCCTCTTTCAACGGCGTGTAGCGACTGACTGCGCCAGAAAGCAGCGCGACCGCCAGCCCGGCAATCAGGCCGCCGATACCCATGGCCACCAGTGAGAGGCCGGAGATCAGATAGCCAATGGCCGCACCCGGCAGCACCGCATGGGATAAGGCGTCACCAATCAGGCTCATGCGACGCAGCGAGAGGAACACGCCGAGTGGCGTGGCACTGACGGCGAGCGCCAGGCAGGCCACCAGCGCTCGACGCATAAAGCCAAATTCGATAAAGGGCTGAATCAGGGTCACGAGGCTCGACTCCGTGCCAGGACATCGGACCGGAAGGTATCGCTGAGATGATCTTCATCCATCGACAGGACGTTACTGAAGTAACGCGCCACCAGGGGGCGGTCATGCAGCACCACCAGCAGGGTGGTGCCGGCCTGCTGCTGCTGCTCCAGAATCGACATCAGCAGGGTAACCGTCTGGCTGTCTATGCCGTTAAAGGGTTCATCCAGTAGCCAGAGCGCGCTGCGCTGTAGCATCAGCCGGGCAAAGAGGACGCGCTGAAGCTGCCCGCCCGAGAGGGTGGCCGGTTGCGCGTCCGCATAATCGCTCATCTGAACCGCCTCCAGCGCCTGCCCGATTTCCCGCCGCAGCGACCGGTTAATGCCGCCAAACCAGCCGCAGCGTGGCCAGCACCCCATGGAAACCAGTTCGAAAACCGTCAGCGGAAAGCGGGTCTCAAGTTCGGTACGTTGTGGCAGCCAGCCGATATCCCGGCGCGCCACCTGCAGTTCGCAGCGTCCGCTTACCGGCGGCAGTAAGCCCGCGATGGTTTTCAGCAGGGTCGATTTCCCGCTGCCGTTTGCGCCGACCAGCGCAGTCATGGAGCCAGCAGCGAGCTGGCCGGTGATCGCCGGGGTGACTCCCTCTCCCTGGTAGCCTGCACGCAGTGCGTTGAATCGGATCATGCGCTGATCCCCCAATATATCGCGACAGCCAGCAGCGCGATGATCAGCAGGGCAACGCCCAGCCGTCCGCCCAGCGACATAAGTAATCCACTCTGACGCATCACTTCACCAATATGTTATAACATAACAACAAGAATACCGCATGCAGCCTGCGGTTCAAGAGCGCAATGTGTTTCAAAAGGTATCGGGAGTCTGGCCGCTGCGGGAGCGTTAACGCGACACACACAGCACCTCTTTGCTGGCAAAACTCAGAAAATGGCAGTTTTGTGCTTTACTGGCTTGCAAACCTGTTGCGTAAAACCAATGATAGGTTTATTAACGGTTAGGAGTAGATACGATATGCTGTCACGGCTTGAATGTGATATTGCGATGGGTGAAACAGACTGCGCAAAAATAGCTGACGTTGTTCAGCGGAATATTCTCAAAATATCGGATTTGCTGACAGGTGATTTACGCTGGTACGCTCAGAATGCGCAGTTAGTACCAGGCAGTTTAAAAATAGTTTCTGTTGAATACCTGGATCTGAATAGTTTTAAATTACTTTACGATTTTCAGTGGAATTTATTTAGTCCCTGTCAGGATCTGAATGAAACGGTGACCCAAACGGAGCGGGTAAACTTTTGCATTAAGCCCGGTGCGCTTGAGTTTGATGTGATAGACAACCAGCAACCCTCTCCGGGTGACGAATTGTAATATTTAGTAATTGAGATGAGCATAACTAATGGTTTTACACTATCTTTAACGTATCCCGATTAATAACTACCTGAAAGATCGCTTCCTGGCCGCTTTATCCGAACTCGCCGCTCTGCGGCAACTGTGCAAGCTATGGAGGGGAAAAAGATGGACGAATACTCACCAAAACGGCATGATATTGCCCAGCTGAAATACCTGTGTGAGAGCCTGTTTGACGACAGCATGGCAACATTGACTGACAGCCACCATGGCTGGGTAAATGATCCCACTTCTGAAAGCAATCTGCACCTGAACGATCTGATTGAACATATCGCTTCGTTCACCATGAATTACAAAATTAAACACGTTGAAGATGAAGCGCTGATTTCGCAAATCGATGAATATCTTGATGATACTTTTATGTTATTCAGTAACTACGGTATCAATAATCCTGATCTTCAGCGGTGGCAACGTTCAGCAAAACGCTTATTTAATCTGTTCACTGAAGAGTGCGCTTTTCTCCAGCAACCGAGCCATTCATTATAGTACAGACGTGAGAACGCTTTATTTATGAACAAAACACTGACAAAAACTGATTATTTGATGCGACTGCGTCGCTGCCGCTCCCTGGATACCCTGGAGCGGGTGATCGAAAAGAATAAGTATGAATTACCGGAAGATGAATTAGCGGTATTCTATTCGGCAGCTGACCATCGTCTGGCAGAGCTGACGATGAATAAGCTCTACGATAAAGTACCGGGTTCGGTCTGGAAGTTTGTCCGCTAATCTGCTTACCTGCATCTGACGGCATTGTCCCCACATTAAGTACCGGATATTCCTGCCTGCCGGCAAAGGATCGGCCCAGGCGGGTTTTGCCTGTCTGTCATGCTGGGAAAGAAGTTGAGGAGGGGAAAGTGGTGGGGGCCCTGCCAGCTACATCCCGGCACACGCATCACCTGCTACGGCTGCTTCCTTCCGGATCTGACCGAGTTCACAAGCTAGCATTGCGGGAGAACCAACAGGGCCCCCATTGACAAGCTCTCTTTACGAGAGCGGGGGCATTATCTGGGAAGGGGCTGGCAATTGCAAGCGTCGTCGGGACAACCGTTGTTTTCTTGAACAACCGCTGCGCAGACGCTTTCATGATCGCCTCTGCATGGTAAAGTTAACCCTCTTTTTCCTGACGAAATAAGCACATGAATCAGCCTGACACTTTCCAGCAACGCATCTGGCAAATTGTTGCCGCGATTCCATCCGGGTATGTCACAACCTATGGCGATGTGGCACGACTGGCCGGTTCGCCGCGTGCGGCACGTCAGGTCGGCGGTGTGCTGAGCCGGTTACCCGAGGGAACCACCCTCCCCTGGCATCGTGTCGTCAATCGTCACGGCATGATTTCGCTTCAGGGCGACCAGCTGATACGACAGCGGGATGCACTGGAAGCAGAAGGGATTGTGGTGAGTGATGCCGGTGAGCTGGATCTTGAAACGTATCGCTGGCGATTCGATGGCTGAAAAACGGGGCGGCTCTGCCGCCCCGTTTGCACATTACAGACGGGTTGGTGCAGGTACCGCAGCAGAAGGCGTGACCTGAGTCGGTGATGTCGAAGGCACGGTGGTCGCTGCGCCTGGCTGGGTTGGCATCGCCATTGAAGGCACTGGCACCAGCAGCAGTTCGGCCTTGGTGCCGCCCTGATTGATGACCGGTTTCACGCTGTCAGTGACAAAGGCCAGCTTGCCGTCGATAGCGATGGCGGCGCTTAACAGAATGCGTGCATCCGGCTGGATGTCAGCCGGGTTAAACGGCAGCACAAACTGGAACGGCGCCTGTTTGCCTTCCGTCCGCACTACGCGTTGTGACAGCACTTTTGAAGGGGCGTCAGCAACAGACGCATCCGACAGCGTCACAGTTAATACCGCATCCGGTGGCAGCGCAATGCGCTGGCGAATAAAGACTGAACCGCTGACATTAGGCTGCGCAATCGCCGCCGTCTGTCCGGCTACCGCAGAACCCAACGTTGGTGTTGGCACAGGTTTACTCTTGTCGGCACAGCCCGCAACAGCAACCGCCATAACTACCCCACTGAACACATGCCACAGTTTCATTGATGTCGTCTCCATTTGATCAAAATGATTGTCGGCAGCGAATCCTGCTTACAGCGTTTCACTCGCCGTATGTCCTTAATGTTGGCACAAAAATGAAATTTTGCCTGGCACAGGCAAAGCGGAAAGTCTGATTGACGTCAACTGGTCCGATCTTTCACACTGAGCAGGTCACTATATTGAGGAACGCGCCATGAGTCAGGCACTGCAAAATCTGCTGAATTTATTAAATCTGGAAAAACTGGAAGAAGGTTTATATCGCGGCCAGAGTGAAGATCTTGGCCTGCGCCAGGTGTTTGGCGGTCAGGTGGTGGGTCAGGCGCTCTATGCCGCAAAGCAAACCGTCGCGACCGATCGGACGATTCACTCCTTTCACAGCTACTTTCTGCGGCCCGGCGACAGCAAGAAAGCGATTATCTATGACGTCGAAACGCTGCGTGACGGCAAAAGTTTCAGCGCCCGCCGGGTCAGTGCCATACAGAATGGTCAGCCCATTTTTTATATGACCGCCTCATTCCAGTCACCGGAAAGTGGCTTTGAGCATCAGAATGCGATGCCACAGGTGGCAGGACCGGAAAATCTGGTCACGGAACAGGCGATGGCGCAGAAGATGGCGCACATGCTGCCGGAAAAACTGCGGGAGATATTTATCGCTGAACGTCCGCTGGAGATCCGCCCGGTGCAGATTCACAACCCGCTGCGCGGACATGTGGACAAGCCCGAACGCCAGGTCTGGATCCGGGCCAACGGTCCGCTGCCTGACGATCTGCGTATCCATCAGTATCTGCTCGGCTATGCGTCGGATCTCAATTTCCTGCCGGTTGCGCTGCAGCCACACGGCAAAGGCTTTTTAGAGGCGGATATGCAGGTCGCCACGATCGATCACTCGATGTGGTTCCATCGTCCGTTCGACTTCAGCGAGTGGCTGCTCTACAGCGTGGTAAGTACTTCAGCGTCAGGTGCCAGGGGGTTCGTACGGGGTGAGTTCTACAATCAGCAGGGGGCGCTGGTCGCCTCTACGGTGCAGGAAGGGGTGATGCGCCAGCGAAGCGAATAAAAAAAGGGGCGATAGCTCGCCCCTTCTTCGCTGCTTATAGTCTCTCGCATTACTGGTTGTAAGCGTTCTCGCCGTGGCTGTTGACATCCAGACCTTCGCGTTCGTGCTCTTCCGGTACGCGCAGACCGACAATCAGATCGGCCAGTTTAAAGCCGATGAAGGCCACCACACCAGACCAGACGATTGTAACGCCGACGCTGAGGAGCTGAACCCAGACCTGATGGCCCATGGTCACACCCTGCGCATAACCGACGCCGCCCAGTGAAGAGGAGGCAAACACGCCCGTCAGGATACAGCCGACAATGCCGCAGACGCCGTGCACGCCGAACACATCGCAGGGGTCGTCCACACGCAGCCATTTCTTCAGAGAGGTCACACCCCACAGACCCGCCAGCCCGCCAACCAGACCGATAATCAGTGCACCGCCGACGCCAACATAACCACAGGCTGGGGTAATCGCGACCAGTCCGGCGATAAAGCCTGAACATGCGCCCAGCAGAGAAGGCTTACCGCGCACCGCCCATTCGCCAAAGGTCCATGAGAGTACGGCACCCGCCGTTGCCACAACGGTGTTCAGGAACGCCAGTGCGGCAATTTCGTTTGCTGCTGAGGCAGAACCGGCGTTGAAGCCGAACCAGCCTACATAAAGGATCGCGGTGCCGGTAAAGACCATCGGCAGATTATGAGGTTTGAAAGCTTCTTTACCAAAGCCGGCACGTTTGCCGACCAGATACGCCCCCACCAGACCCGCTACTGCCGCGTTGATATGCACGACGGTGCCGCCGGCGAAGTCCAGAGCGCCATCCTGCGCCAGGAAACCGCCCGCCCATACCATATGCGCGATAGGCAGGTAAGCCAGCGTCAGCCAGACACCGACGAAGATCAGTACGGCTGAGAAACGGATACGCTCTGCAATAGCACCTACAATCAGGCCCACGGTGATACAGGCAAATGAGGCCTGGAACGCAACGTGAATATACTGATAGAAGCTGCCCATTACCGCGGTCAGCTGGATATTTTTCAGCATGGCCCAGCCAAATCCGCCAAAGAAGGCGTTACCTTCGCTGAACGCCAGTGAGTAGCCGTAGACCATCCACAGCACGCACACCAGTGAGAAAGTGACGGCCACCTGCGTCAGCATCGACAGCACGTTCTTACCGCGAATCAGACCGCCGTAAAACAGCGCAATCCCTGGAATTGACATAAACAGTACCAGCGCGGTGCAAATCATCATAAAAGCGTTGTCAGCCTTGTCCGCAACGGCAGGCGCAGCCATCGCGAGCGATGGTAACAGTGCCAGGCTGGTCAGGCCCAGCTTAGTCAGAACTTTATTCATTTTTATTCCATCCCATCACAATACTGAGTCGTAATTACAGAGCGGCTTCGTCGGTCTCGCCGGTACGAATACGAATGACGCGCTGCAGTTCAGCCACGAAAATTTTACCGTCGCCAATTTTTCCGGTGTACGCCGCTTTACTGATGACATCCACCACTTCGTCCAGCTGATCGTCGGCAATAGCGATATCAATTTTGACTTTCGGCAGGAAGTTCACGCTGTACTCTGCGCCCCGATAGAGCTCGGCGTGCCCCTTCTGACGGCCAAACCCTTTCACTTCGGAGACGGTCAGTCCCTGAATGCCGATAGAGGACAAAGCTTCACGCACATCCTCCAGCTTGAATGGCTTAATTACGACGGTAACCAGCTTCATTGGATCCCCTCCAGCGAGTAAATAGGTAAGGTTTACGGACACACAGGGAGATAAGCAAAGGCTGTGCCAGTTAGTAAAAGCGGTGAAAATCAGTGGGTCAGGCGGGATGGCGCAAGGAGGGGCTTTGAAGTGGCTCTGAAACGGGAGAAAGGAGAAAGGCGTCCGGCGCATCGGAATGCACTCCTTTGGTGCTTCAGGCGTCAAAGGAGTGCATTTATACAGATTAGTCCGATAAAGCTGCGCAAAAAAGGTGCAGGTCAGCCTTTCGCGATGGCAGGCACGCCCGACGCGAGATCATCCCCGGCCTGCTGAAGCTGATACATCTGCCAGTAGCGGCCCTGCATCGCCAGCAGTTGCTGGTGCGTGCCCTGCTCGACTACCCGGCCGCGATGGAGGACCAGGATTTTGTCGGCGTCGATAATCGTAGAGAGACGGTGAGCAATCACCACCAGCGTGCTGTGCTGACGCAATCTGGCCAGCGTCTGCTGAATCGCCTGTTCCGTGCCGGAGTCAATATTGGCCGTGGCTTCATCCAGAATCAGTATCTGCGGCAGATCGACCAGCACCCGCGCCAGCGCCAGCAGCTGCTTCTGCCCGACCGACAGGTTATTCCCCTGCTCACCCAGCCGGGTGTGAATCCCCTCCGGCAGAGCGTACGCCAGGGATGCCAGCCGGACCTGTTCCAGCACCGTCCAGACCGCCTCTTCGCTGATATCACGACCCAGCCGGACATTAGCAAGCAGCGTATCCGCCAGCACCACCGGGTCCTGCTGCACCATGGCGATCCCGTGTCGCAGCACGCTATGGCTCAGATCCCCAATCGGCCGGTCATCAATGCGGATCTCACCGCGCATCACCGGGTAGTAGCCCATTAACAGGTTTGCCAGCGTGCTTTTGCCGCTGCCGGTATGTCCGACCAGCGCCACAAATTCGCGCGGCGCCACCTCAAGATTGATGTCACTGAGAACATCGCGGTTTTCACGGTAGGCGAAGCTCAGATTGTTCAGCGAAATGCGACCGGAAGCCAGTGGCTGCTGACTGTCGCCATACTGCTGCTGCGCGGCATCCATGAGTTCAAAGATGCGCTCACCGGAGACCACCGCCTGCTGCAACATCGACTGCTGTGTGGTCAGCTCAATCAGCGGCTCATTCAGGCGTCCCAGATAGGTGATGAAGGCGTAGAGCACACCGACTTCAAATACGCCAGGCACGGAGAAGCTGAACAGGACCAGCAGCCCGCACAGCACCACCGCGGAAAAGAGGCTCAGCAACGGGCGCAGCAGAAAGCCGTCGAGACGCAGCGTTTCCATCCGCGCCAGATAGTGAGAGCGACTGGCCTCCCCCATCCGCTCACCGAACCGGGCCTGCTGACGAAACTGCTGGATCACGCTCATGCCGCTGATCACTTCGTTAAAGCCGTTGTTGATATCGGCCAGGTAACTGCGCACCCGGCGGGCAATCGGCGTGCTGAAGCGCTGATAGATCACCATCACCATCAGCACCAGCGGGAAGATCATCATCGCCACCAGCGCCATGCGCCAGTCAAGGCTGAACATCGCCACCATCATGGCCCCGACCAGCGCGGCACTGCGCAGCACGGTTGAGACCACCGTGACGTAGAGATCGCGGATCACTTCAGTGTCGTTGGTCACGCGTGAAATAATCTGACCGACCGGCTGGGTATCGAAGGCGCTCAGCGGCTGACAGAGCGCGGCATTCATCACATCGCTGCGCAACCGCTGCACCACGCCGATTGCTGCCCGGTTGAATAACAGCGCCTGCCAGTAGTGGAGCGCGGCGGCCAGTAGCTGAAGCAGAATGAAACTGACCAGCAGGCCGGCGACCAGCCCCCAGGGCATCTGATGTTTCGCCACCAGATTGTCGATAAAGTAGCTGACCAGCACCGGTCCGGTCACTTCAGCCGCCGCCGCGACCCAGAGCAGGCCGACGGCCAGCGACAGGGATTTACGCCAGGGCTTACCGTAGCTCAGCAGGCGCTTCAGGGTAGGCCACAAGCGGGCAGACTTAGCCATGCGGCACTCCTTTCTCATTTTCATCATCATCCAGTGCGGCTTCCAGCTGCTGATAACGGAACATATCCCGATACCAGCCGGGCGTTCCGCTCAGCGTATCGTGGTCGCCACGCTGGGCGACGCTGCCCTGCTGCATCACCAGAATTTCACTGGCTTCCGTCAGCGCCGATAAGCGGTGCGCGCTGATAATCAGCGTGCGTCCCTCTCCCCAGATACGCAGGTTATGCAGAATTTCATGTTCGGTACGGCCATCCACCGCAGAAAGCGCGTCATCCAGAATCAGGATTTCGGCATTCAGCAGCAGAGCCCGGGCAATGGAAAGGCGCTGCTTCTGTCCCCCGGAGAGCATCACCCCCCGCTCCCCGACTTCCGTTTCATAACCCTGTGGCAGACGCAGGATATCGTCATGCACGCAGGCGAGCCTGGCGGCCTGTTCGATCTCCTGCCGGGACGCGCCCGGTTTCCCCAGCGCAATGTTACTGGCCACGCTGTCAGAGAAGAGGAACGGCGTCTGGCTGACCACCGCCAGTCGGCTGCGCCAGCTGTCGAGCCGCAACTGTGGCAGCGGGATCTGGTGGTAGCGGATATCACCCTGCTGAATATCAAAGTGGCGCTGAATCAGGCTGAGCAGCGTACTTTTGCCACTGCCGGTCGGTCCGCACAGTCCCAGCATCTCACCGGGTTTCAGCTGAAAGCGGACATCGCTTAACACCGGCGCCGTGCTGGCCGGATAGTGAAAGGCTCGAATCGCCACCTGAAGCGTTCCGGGGTCAGGCGGCAGCGTTTTGTCACCATCCTCCACCGCCGGTGCTTCCGCCAGCAGCGCGCCAATGCGGCTCCACGCGGCGCTGCCGCGTTCGACAATATTAAACATCCATGCCAGCGCCAGCATGGGCCAGATCATCAGGCCGAGATACATCACGAAGCTGGTGAGCTGACCCAGCGTCATCTGATCATGCCACACCAGCCAGCTGCCGCCGCCAATCGCCAGCAGATTTGAAAAGCCAATGGCAATATAGATAGTGGGATCGAAACGGGCATCCACCCGCGCCACGCGCAGGTTTTTCTCACCGGTGTCGCGGGCGATATCGGAAAACTGTTGTGACTGATGCTGCTCAAGCCCAAAGGCTTTGATCATGCGGATGCTGGTCAGGCTCTCCTGCGTCTGATCGTTAAGGCTGGAAAAGGCTGCCTGAGCCAGTTTAAAGCGATCGTGCAGTTGATTACCGTAACGATGGATGACGATCGCCATCACCGGCATCGGCACCAGCGAGAGCAGCGTCAGCTGCCAGCTGATCTGGGTACTCATCACCAGCAGCACGCCGCAGCCCATGACCAGCGAGTCCACCAGCGTCAGCACCCCTTCGCCGGCAGCAAACACCACCCGATCCACGTCGTTGGTGGCGCGCGCAATCAGGTCGCCCGTGCGATGGCGCAGATAAAATGCCGGTTGCTGGCGACTCAGCTGACGATAAAAATCTTCGCGCAGCTCGACCGCCAGCTGGTAGGAGGCGCCAAACAGCAGCACGCGCCAGACATAGCGCAGCAGGTAGACCACGACCGCCGTTGCCAGCATGACCCCAATCCACATGATGATGCGCCGGGTACTCATGGTGTCGCGCGTCACGCCGTCAACAATGACCCCCACCACATGTGGCGGCAGCAACTGCAGAACAGCAATAACAATCAGCAGGATGACCGCGCCCAGATAGCGTCGCCACTCCCGCAAAAAATACCAACTTAACTGACTGAATAATCGCACAGCGCTGTTCTCAATCTCAGGCCCTCAGGGGGCAACGGGTAAAGCCGTGGTGTATTTAATCTCTTCCATGGCGAAGCTGGAGGTCACATCGATCAGGCCGGGCACACCGTTAACTAATCGCTTATAGAAAGCATCATAGCTTTTCATGTCGGCCACCTGAATGCGCAGCAGGTAGTCATACTCGCCTGCCATACGGTAAAAGGCCATCACCTCCGGCATGCTATTGACCACCGAGACAAATGCCTGATACCAGTCACGGCTGTGCTGCTGGGTTTTAACAAACATAAACGCCGTCAGCGACAGGCCGATTTTGTCACCGTCCAGTAACGCCACCCGCGCGCGAATAATGCCATCATCTTCCAGTTTTTTCAGTCGCTTCCAGCAGGGCGTGGTCGTGAGATTGACGGCATCTGCCAGCGCCTGCAGCGACAGCGTGCAGTCCTGCTGCAGCAGCGCAAGCAGTTTAAGGTCAGTTTTGTCTAACATTTGCGTCTCCGGGAGAATCATTTTCTCCATTAACGCGATTTTAGCGGTAATTTTGCAATCTCTTTTTCCTGCACGTGCCATAAAATAGCCGTAATGTTTATGACCGGATGACTGAGATGCAGACCTGCTGGATTCGCCACGCTATTAACGAAATTAACGCCGATTTTCAGCGATCGGCCGATACGCACCTGATCCGTTTTGATCTGGCGGATTTTCCCGGCATCTGGTTCTACCTGAAGGATGAGAGCACCCATCCCAGCGGCAGCCTGAAGCATCGCCTGGCGCGCTCCCTGTTTCTCTACGGCCTCTCTAACGGCTGGATTAAACAGGATACGCCGATTATTGAAGCCTCGTCAGGCAGCACGGCTGTTTCTGAGGCCTACTTCGCACGGCTGCTGGGACTGCCCTTTATTGCCGTGATGCCTGCCAGCACGGCAAAACGGAAAATTGAGCAGATCACCTTTTATGGCGGGCAGTGTCATTTTGTCGAAGATCCCTGTCAGCTCTATGCGGAATCTGAGCGGCTGGCGCGTGAACTGAACGGCCACTTTATGGATCAGTTTACCTATGCTGAGCGTGCAACGGACTGGCGTGGCAATAACAACATTGCGGAGAGCATTTTCCGTCAGATGCAGCATGAACCCTATCCGATCCCGCATACGGTGATCATGAGTGCGGGCACCGGCGGTACTTCCGCCACGCTGGGGCGTTATATCCGCTATCAGGGACTCGAAACGAAACTGCTGGTGGTCGATCCTCAGCACTCGGTATTTTTCGATTACTGGCAGCAGCGTGATGCCACCCTGACCAGTACCCGTGGCAGCCTGATCGAGGGGATTGGTCGTCCGCGGGTCGAGCCATCATTTATGCCCGATGTGATCGACGAAATGATAAAAGTGCCGGACGGCGCAACGCTGGCCGCAATGCTGAAACTGGAAAAGATTCTGGGACGCAAGCCGGGAGCCTCTACCGGCACCAACTTCTGGGGCATGATGCAGGTGGCGAAACGCTTACGGGCGGCCAATCAGCCGGGCGCGCTGGTCACGCTGTTATGTGACAGTGGCGAACGCTATCCTGACAGCTACTATCAGCCGGAATGGGTGGCAAAACATATCGGTGACATCACGCCGTGGCAGCGCGAGCTGGCGTAAAAAACCGGACTTCCCGTCCGGTTCACGGCAATCCTCAGCATTCGGGGGAATACGCGAGGTGGGGTGTCGCCAGCCAGTGATTTAAATAATGGGACACCGCCTGTGTCCCGCAATGCCCTAACACCGGCAGATGCGGAAGCGCCCTCTTTAACTGCGCCATCGCATTGCCCATGATGAAACCCTGCCCGGCCTGAGCCAGCATCTCGCGATCGTTCATCGCATCCCCGAACGCCATACACTCCGCCATGGTCAGGGAGAGGTGGTCACACAGCAGCGCCAGCGCGCTGCCCTTGTTGCAGTTTGCGGGCAGCACTTCCAGACAATCCACCGCAGAGAAACAGATGTTTACCTGATCGCCCAGCACGGCATCCAACTGCGTTTTAAGCTGACACAGCTGCTGATGCCGATCGATGAAGCAGATTTTCGTTACCTGATGCGCGGGCAGCGTTTTAAGATCGCACAGCTGATAACCAAATCCGCTCATCTGATGCGCCACCAGCAGTTCAGGCTGCGGCCGGTCGGTAAACCAGCCCCGGTCGTTGAAGATGTGCATCGTGGCAGTCGTCTCCCAGTGACGATGGATCACCTCTGCGGCGACGGCAGAGGGCAGATCGCATCCAGATAACCGTATGCCCTGCCGGTCATGTATGCGGGTACCATTCCCCGTGATAAGCCAGGCGGGCAAAGTCATTTTTTCCCGCAGAATCTGCATCTCCAGCAGGTGGCGGCCCGTCGCCAGCACGAGATGAAGCCCCCGTGAATGTAACGCCTGCAGACTCTCCAGTGTCTGCGGTCCGAGCTGGTGGTCCGGCAGCAACAACGTGCCATCCATATCAAACGCGGCTAAACGCATCATGATTCTCCTCCTGCTGAAAAGATGAGTCCCACTATTGCCTGTTAATTACGGAACTAATAGTGAATACTTTTAAAAAATTGTTCCGGGTTTATGATGCGCGAACTTCACCGTATTCATCAGTTTCAGCGCCTGTGGCAGCAGAGCCAGGGGGCGCCTCAGCAGACCTGCGTGGCGGAGATGGCCCGTCACTGCATCTGCAGCGAGCGTCATCTGCGCACGCTGCTGTCACACTGGCAGCAGTCGGGCTGGCTCAGCTGGCGCGGTGAAGCGGGCCGGGGTAAGCAGGGCCAGGTCACTTTTCTGCGCACGCCTGAAGCGTTACGTCAGCAGCTGCTGCAACGGCAGCTCGATACCGGTGCGGCGGCAGACGCCTTGCAGCTGCTGGATCTGCCGCCGGAGCGGCTGATGACGCTGCTGCGCCCGATGATGGGTGGACAGTGGCAAAACGATACGCCGGTGCTGCGCATCCCCTACTATCGTCCGATGGAGAGTACAGCGCCGCGTCAGATTACCGGTCGGGCTGAACAGCATCTGGTTCGCCAGATCTACTCCGGCCTGACCCGCTTTGAGCAGGATGCACCGGTCGGCGATCTGGCTCATCACTGGCAGCACGATGAGACGGGGTGCCAGTGGCTATTCTGGTTACGGCCTCAGCTAAGGTGGCACAACGACGAGCCGGTTCAGGCGGAGCAACTGGTGTCGCAGTTTCGTCAGCTGCTGCAGGAACCGCGCGTCGCACTGCTGCTGGCCGACGTGGCGCGCGTCGAGGCTTCGCATCCGCTGGCCCTGCGCGTTGTACTGCGGCAACCTGATTTCTGGCTACCGCACCGGCTGGCGCATCTGCTGTGCCTGCTGCCCCATCCCGATCATCCCGACATCGGCAGCGGTCCGTGGAAACTGCGTCACTTCAGCCCTGAACTGGTCAGGATTGAGAGTCATGCACAGTGGCATCTGCAGCGTCCGCTGTTGCAGGCGGTGGAGTACTGGATTACGCCACGGCTGTTCGACCCCCGCCTGGGCAGCAGCTGTCGTCATCCGGTGCAGATCGCCATCGGCGATGCCGCCGAGCTTAAGACGCTGCAACCGGTCAGCAACAGCATCAGTCTCGGTTTCTGTTATCTGCTCTGCCGCCCGCGTAACGGATTTTCCGCCGCACAGGCGCGCAGCGTTTTCCATCTGATCCAGCAAAGCGGCATCGTCAGCCGGCTGCCTCTCGATGAAGGCTTAATTACGCCCAGCAACGAGCTGTTGCCGGGCTGGCCGGTGCCGCCGATGAGGGCGGTGCCTGGCCCCCTGCCCGCCACGCTGACTCTCCACTATCAGCTGCCGGTTGAGCTGCATCAGATGGCGCAGGCGTTATGTGAATTACTCAGACAGCATGGCTGTCATCTCCGGGTAGTTTTTCATCCGGTCAAAAGCTGGCAAACCATTCATCAGCTTGATGAGGCCGATCTGGTAATGGGCGATCGACTGATTGGCGATGCCCCGGTGTTTACACTGGCGAACTGGCTGGCACTGGATCCGCTGTGGCGGCCTCTGTCAGCGGCCCCGCAGGGCAAAGCGGTACAGAGACAGCTGCTGGCTATCCAGCAGATTGCTGACGGTGAGGCCCGCTCCCGCGCGCTGCATCAGCTTTATCATCAGCTGATGACGAACGGCATTCTGCTGCCGCTGTTCAACTATCGCTACCAAATCTACGCGCCGCCCGGCGTCGAAGGGATTGAACTCAATACGCTGGGCTGGTTTGATTTCAGCCGCGCATGGATTCCGCCGCCGATTGATCCGCCGTGCAGCTGTTCAGCGGCGGAATGAGGCATTACCATAAGCGCAAAATGACTTATCAGGGAAATGCCATGAAACGCGCTGTTGTTGTTTTCAGCGGTGGACAAGATTCCACAACCTGCCTGGTTCAGGCTTTAGCACTTTATGATGAGGTACACTGCGTCACCTTCGATTACGGACAACGCCATCGGGAAGAGATTGAGGTGGCCCGGGATCTGGCTATCAGGCTGGGTGCGCGTGCACATAAAGTGCTGGATGTCACCATGCTGAACGAACTCGCCGTCAGCAGCCTGACGCGCGATAGCATTCCGGTACCCGCCTACAATCCTGACGCCACCGGATTACCGAGTACTTTTGTGCCGGGTCGCAATATTCTCTTTCTGACGCTGGCCTCGGTTTATGCCTATCAGGTAGAGGCCGAAGCGGTGATTACGGGCGTCTGCGAAACCGATTTTTCCGGCTATCCCGATTGCCGCGATGAGTTTGTTAAAGCCATGAACCAGGCAGTCACGCTTGGCATGGCGCGCACTCTCCGCTTCGAGACGCCGCTGATGTGGCTCAATAAGGCGGAAACCTGGGCGCTGGCGGACTACTGGCAGCAACTGCCGCTGATTCGCGAACAGACGCTGACCTGTTATAACGGCGTGAAAGGCGACGGCTGCGGTGAGTGTGCAGCCTGTCATTTACGGGCCAACGGCTTGCAGGGTTATCTCAGCGATCGTGCGGGCGTGATGGCCGCAATGAAAGCAAAGAGCGGCCTTAACTGAGGTCGACAGCGATGGCGGCAGCGATCGGGTTTGCCGCCTTTTTTCTCTCATGCCATCAGACGCAGCAGTCGCTCCCGCAACGCTCCTTCCAGGGTGACCGCCTTCTGGGTGCGCAAATCGATGCAGACAAAGGTCAGCGCAGCATCGGCAACCACTGTCTCCTGGCCTGCCAGCAGCACCCGCTGCGCAATGACGCCACTCCTGCCATTTAACTGCGTAATCTCACTGTCGATGGTAAGTACGTCGCCCAGTACGGCCGGGCGACGGTAGTTGATGTTGATATTGACCACCACAAACGCCAGTTTCTGCTCCTGCAGCCAGTGGAATGCTTCAGCTTCTTCCAGCCATTGCCAGCGCGCCTCCTCAAGAAATTCAAGATAACGCGCATTGTTGACGTGCTGATAGACATCCAGATGGTAGCCGCGCACTTTTATCGTGGTCTGCATGGTCATGCTCTCCTGCTTTGGGTGAACTGGTTGGACCTGTTCACTTTAGCAGAGCCGCCGCTTCAGCGTGGGTTATGCATCACAGATACGTGCTGTCTCACAATTTCAGTCGACCCGCATTACGTTCTATCAGCGCATTACCGATCCCCGGCACTTCGCTGAGTTGCTGGATCGCGCTGAACGGCCCGTACTGTTCGCGATAGTTGACAATGGCCTGCGCCTTTTTCAGCCCCACACCGTTCATCACGGCAGAGAGCTGTTCCGCAGTTGCGTCGTTGATGCTGACCTGACCCGGCTGAGCGGGTTCGCTGCTCGCTATATCCGGCGCAGGCAATGCGTTCTGGCTGATGGGCGTGCTGGCAGGGTCGGGAGCCGCAGCGACGCTGCTGTGGCAGAGCGCGCCACCGAGCGCGAGTGAGAGATAGAGGGCAACGACTTTATGTTTAGCCATGCTGTGTTTCTCCTTGTGTGTAAACAGCAGCGACAGCGTGTCACGACGGTGCACAAGGCTCAAAAGCAGGATTTCAGAAATGGAAAAGGCCGCGAATGCGGCCTTTAGTAATTACAGTGGTTTCGCGGTTTCTGCGAGGCTTACTGCATTTGTGCGGCTGTGCCGTACTTGATTTTTGCCTCTTTGCGCAGATTCTGCAGTAACGCTTCAAAGGTCAGCTGGGCATTGTTCTGCGTGACGCCTTTGACCATTTCGTCAATCTGTGCCTGTGGCATAGTGCCGGTTTTCACCTTATCCACCGCCACCAGCACCACGTTGCCCTGCATATCTTCGCTCACGCCCCATGACGGCTTGTTATCCGCAGGCTGAGGCAGATTAAAGGCAGCCTGTGCCACCGGATCCTGCGCATTGCGATCGACCGTTTTACTGGCGCTCAGCGTCAGGCCTGCTGCGGTCAGCGCATCCTGCTTACCGGCTTTAAGCGCATCCAGCAGTTTGTCCGCCTGGGCTTTCGCCTGCTGCGTCGCTTTATCATGCTTCAGTGTGTCGGTGATCTGCGCCTTAACCTGATCCAGCGGTTTGACCGCTTCCGGTTTGTGATCGCTGATACGCAGCACAAAGGCCCGATCGCCATCAACAGTGATGATATCGGAGTTATTACCCGGCGCGCCGTTCTGTCCCACCAGGCCACCGTTGAAGATAGCCTGCTTCACCGGATCAAAGTTAAGCGCGTCTGGCAGTGAATCCTGACTGAACCAGCCGGTCTCCTGCGCCTTCAGACCGGAAGCCTGCTCGGCACCCGCCAGTGACTCATTATCGTTGCTCGCCGCTTCGCTGACTTTCTGCTGCAGTTTGTAGAAGGCATCAACGCCCTTCTCCTGCTTCACTTTCGCAGCGATCGCGCTGTGAACGTCAGCCAGCGGCTTAACCTGCTCTGCCTGGATATCATCAAGACGCACGACCAGGAAGCCCACTGACGATTTGATCACGCCCGACATCTGGCCTTTCTCTTTCAGGCCCGCATTTTTCAGCTCATCCGGTGTGGTTGACGGTTCCAGCCAGCCCATGTCGCCGCCCTTACGCGCGGAGATAGGGTCAATGGATTTGGCTTTTGCCACGTCCGCGAAAGAGGCGCCCGCTTTCAGCTGAGCCAGAACGGCATTAGCATCCGCTTCCGTTTTCGTCTGGATAACGCTGTAGCGGGTACGCTGTGGCTGCGTGTAGTCCGCTTTATGCTGATCGTACCAGGCCTGAATATCCGCCTCGCTGGCATCCTGCTGCATGCTGGCGGCATCCATCAGGATGTAGCTAACGCGGAACTGCTCTGGTGCCATAAAGCTGCTTTTATGCTGCTGATAATACTGGCTGATTTCGTCATCGGTGACGGTCTGTTTCGCCGCCAGCGCGTTCACATCCAGCGTCGCCTGACGGATATCGCGCTGCTGTGACACCAGGTCCACCAGCCGGCTCGCTTCGCCTTTCAGCGTGAAGTCGGTATTGGCGACGGCATTGATCAGCTGTTGATTCGAGAGCTGTTTACGCAGCGCTTCAGCATACTGGTCAGCACTGAAACCCATGCTGCCGATCAGATTGAGGTATTTCGCATTATCGAATTTACCGTTGGTCTGGAAAGCCTGCTGGTTGAAGATAGCCTGTTTGACCTGATCGTCGCTGATGCTGAGGTGGAGATCTTTGATGTAGCTGTCAAGCAGGGCCCGGTCGATTAACTGAGACAGCGCCTGCTGACGCATCTGCTGCATGTAACCGTCGTTGCTGGCCAGCTGCGAGAACTGGTCCCCCAGCATCTGCTGCTGACGGCTGCGTTCGCTGTTGAACGCCTGCTCCAGCTGCGCGCGGCTAATCTCCTGCCCGTTTACTTTGGCCGCATAATCGTTATTGCCGCCAATCAGATAGTTGCCAACGCCCGTCAGCACAAAGGAGAGGATAATCAGCCCCAAAATAATCTTGAGCACGACATGGTTCGACGCCGCGCGTAAATTGTCCATCATGGTATGGCAACACTCCGCTGTAGTGTGAATGTAAAGCCCGGTCGCCCTTCGCCTCTGGCTGGCGACTCACGCAACTGCTGGCTTAGCTGGCAGTCTCAATCCGGTCCAGGTCCATCTAACGGCCCGATTTTCACCGATTAAAACAAAAAAGGCACATCTCATTGATGTGCCCGTATGTTACATGAGAACGGGTTAATCGTCCCCTAATCCACTGAAGAAAATGCATCAATGAATCTGTTCGATATTCTTAATTGACTGCGTCTTTCAAGGCTTTACCGGCACGGAAACCAGGCACTTTACCGGCAGGGATCGTGATCTCTTTGCCGGTTTGCGGGTTGCGACCAGTACGCGCAGCACGGTCACGTACAGAGAAAGTACCGAAACCGACCAGAGCCACTTCATCACCGTCTTTCAGCGCATCGGAAACAGAGTCCATAAATGCATCTAAAACACGTCCCGCTGCCGCTTTAGAAATGTCAGCATCAGCAGCAATTTTGTCGATCAATTGTGACTTATTCACTCTCTTCATCCCCTCTTTTATTATTTCACATCGTACCCCGGCTTCCCGCCGGGTACGAACGCGCAGCAAGTTATATCAAGCCTGTGGAGCCGAAACAACGGAATTTCTCTGAGAATGCCATGCCGGCAGCCACCTAAATTAGCGGCACAAAAAAAAGCTGGCAAGCTCAATTGCCTTGCCAGCTTCGCTTTTTAACGGTTTATGCCGCTAATCATTATTTTGCTGTTGCGACCTGCATACCGTATGGCGCATTTTCCAGTGCCAGATTCAGCACCTCTTCAATGCGTTTCACCGGATGAATCGCCAGATCGGCAATCACGTTCTGAGGAATATCTTCCAGATCACGCTTGTTGTCGTCCGGGATCAGCACGGTTTTGATGCCACCACGGTGTGCGGCCAGCAGTTTCTCTTTCAGACCGCCAATCGGCAGCACCTGACCACGCAGGGTGATCTCACCGGTCATCGCCACATCTGCACGCACCGGATTACCGGTCAGACAGGAGACCAGTGCAGTGCACATTGCGATACCGGCACTTGGGCCATCTTTTGGCGTCGCGCCTTCCGGAACGTGAACGTGAATATCACGTTTTTCGTAGAAGTCACCATTGATGCCCAGCTTCTCGGCACGGGCTCGCACCACGGTCAGCGCAGCCTGAATCGACTCCTGCATCACTTCACCCAGCGATCCCGTATAAGTCAGCTTGCCTTTACCCGGCACACAGGCGGTTTCGATGGTCAGCAGATCGCCGCCCACTTCGGTCCACGCCAGTCCGGTCACCTGACCGACACGGTTTTCGCTGTCAGCACGGCCATAGTCGAAGCGCTGAACGCCCAGGAAATCCTTGAGGTTCTCGCCATCGATGGTGATGTGCTTTTTCGTCTTGTCCATCAGCAGTGATTTCACCGCTTTACGGCATAATTTCGACAGCTCACGCTCAAGGCTACGCACCCCGGCTTCGCGGGTGTAGTAGCGAATGATGCCGATGATGGCGCTGTCTTCTACGGTGATCTCACTGGCCTTCAGGGCGTTACGCTCAATCTGCTTCGGCAGCAGATGCTGCTTAGCGATATTCAGTTTTTCATCTTCGGTGTAACCCGACAGACGAATCACTTCCATACGGTCAAGCAGCGGAGCCGGAATGTTCATGGAGTTTGACGTGGCCACGAACATCACATCTGAGAGGTCATAGTCGACTTCCAGGTAGTGATCGTTGAACGCAATGTTCTGTTCCGGATCGAGGACTTCCAGCAGCGCTGACGCCGGATCGCCACGCATGTCCGAGGACATTTTGTCGATTTCATCCAGCAGGAACAGCGGGTTTTTCACCCCGACTTTTGCCATTTTCTGAATGAGTTTACCCGGCATTGAGCCGATATAAGTACGGCGGTGACCACGGATTTCCGCTTCGTCACGCACGCCACCCAGTGCCATACGCACATATTTACGTCCGGTCGCTTTGGCGATTGACTGACCGAGGGAGGTTTTACCTACCCCTGGCGGTCCGACCAGGCAGAGAATCGGTCCTTTGATTTTGCTGACACGACTCTGAACCGCAAGGTACTCGAGAATACGATCCTTCACGCGCTCCAGGCCGTAGTGATCGGTATCCAGTGTCTCCTGCGCTTTACGCAGATCTTTCTTCACTTTGCTGCGCGCGTTCCACGGAACCTGCACCATCCAGTCGATGTAGCCACGCACCACGGTCGCTTCCGCCGACATCGGAGACATCATTTTCAGCTTCTGCAGCTCAGCTTCGGCTTTCTCACGCGCCTCTTCCGGCATTTTTGCCGCGTCGATTTTGCGTTTTAACGCTTCATATTCGTCCGGCGCGTCATCCATCTCGCCCAGCTCTTTCTGAATCGCCTTCATCTGCTCATTCAGATAGTACTCGCGCTGGCTCTTCTCCATCTGCTTCTTAACACGGTTGCGAATACGCTTCTCAACCTGCAGCA
>Ga0308172_1000724_pt1 | contig 33567 bp, 26 predicted proteins | sample PhyGR2_FD_202134 | JGI IMG/M metagenome (GOLD analysis project Ga0308172, IMG submission 202134) | Phyllosphere microbial communities from UC Gill Tract Community Farm, Albany, California, United States - DLSLSG.R2 | ecosystem: Host-associated > Plants > Phyllosphere > Unclassified | place: USA... | reverse complement strand
TCAGCGTCGGTCGCGGTGGGCTGGTCGGCCTACCTGATCAGCTTCATCACCACCACGCTGCACATGCCGTTCCCGGACGCGCTGAGCGCCGCGCCGATTGCCTGGAACGGGCATGAGTTCGCCGCCTCCGGCAAGCTGTTCAACCTGCCGGCGATGCTGATCGTGGCGGCGGTGACCGGCCTGCTGTATGTGGGCGTGACCCAGTCTGCGTTCGTCAACGCGATCATCGTGGCCATCAAGGTCTTCGTGATCTGCCTGTTCGTCGGCATTGGCGCAGCTCATGTGGACCCGGCCAACTGGCACCCGTTCATCCCCGAAAACACCGGCGTGTCCGGCGAGTTCGGCTGGAGCGGCGTGTTCCGCGCGGCCACCATCGTGTTCTTCGCCTACATCGGCTTCGATGCGGTCTCCACCGCTGCCGGTGAAACCAAGGACCCGCAGCGCAACATGCCGATCGGCCTGCTCGGCTCGCTGGCGGTCTGCACGCTGGTCTACATCATCGTCTGCGCGGTGCTGACCGGCATGCTGCCGTACCACTTGCTGGGCACCGACAAGCCGGTGGCCACCGCGCTGGAGGCCTACCCGAGCCTGTCCTGGCTGAAGACCGCCGTGGAGATCGGCGCCATTGCCGGCCTGTCCTCGGTGGTGCTGGTGATGATGATGGGCCAGACCCGCATCGCCTACACCATTTCGCGCGACGGCCTGCTGCCGAAGGTGTTCGGCAAGGTCCACAAGCGCTTCCGCACGCCGTACTGGGCCACGATTGTGGTCGGCGTGATCGCCGCCGCACTGGCCGGCCTTGTGCCGCTGAACGTGCTTGGCGAACTGGTCTCGATGGGCACCCTGCTGGCCTTCGCCACGGTCTGCGTGGGCGTGCTGATCCTGCGCTACACCCGGCCGGAGCTGACGCGTCCGTTCCGCGTGCCGATGGTGTGGGTGATCTGCCCGCTGGGCGCGGCGTCGTGCCTGTTCCTGTTCTGGCAGGCGTTCGTGGTGCATTGGCACCTGTTCGTGGGCTGGACGGTGCTGGGCCTGCTGATCTACTTCGGTTACGGCATGCGCCACAGCAAGCTCAATACGCCGTCGGCCTGATGCACCTGACGGGCCGGCCCAGCGCCGGCCCGTTCCACATACGCTCCACCTACAAGAAACCACACCATGTTCAAGCAACTGTGGGCCACCAAGCACCCGCACGCCGCCGACGAAGACGCCAACGGCCTGAGCCTGCGCCGCACGCTCGGCCCCTGGGGGCTGACCGCGCTGGGTGTCGGCGCGGTGATCGGCGGCGGCATCTTCGTGATCACCGGCCAGGCCGCGGCCAACCACGCCGGCCCGGCGATCATGCTGTCGTTCGTGCTCGCCGCGATCTGCTGCGCGTTCTGCGCAATGGCCTATGCCGAGTTCGCGGCGATGGTGCCGGTCTCCGGCAGCGCCTACACCTATACCTACGCCACCTTCGGCGAGCTGTCGGCCTGGTTCATCGGCTGGATGCTGGTGCTCGAATACGGCGTGTCGGCCTCGGCGGTGGCGGTCAGCTGGACCGGCTATTTCCTGAGCCTGCTCAGTCATGTCGACATCCACCTGCCGGCCGCGCTGGTCAGCGCACCGCTGGATGCGCAGCTGCGCCCGACCGGGGCGATCGCCAACATTCCGGCCGCGATCCTGGTGCTGCTGCTGACCTGGTTGTGTTACGTGGGGATCAGCAAATCCTCGGCGATGAACATGGCGATGGTGGTGCTCAAGACCGGGCTGATCATCCTGGTGATCATCGCGGGCTGGAAGTACGTGGATCCGGCCAACTGGACGCCGTTCATCCCGGAGAACGCGGGACCGGGCAAGTACGGCTTCGAGGGGGTGCTGCGCGGTGCGGCGATGGTGTTCTTCGCCTACATCGGGTTCGAGGCGGTGTCGGTGGCGGCGCAGGAGTCGCACAAGCCGCAGCGTGACATGCCGATCGGCATGCTGTTGTCGCTGGTGATCTGCACGGTGCTGTACATCGCGATGGCGGCGGTGATGACCGGGCTGGTGCCGTACCAGCTGCTGGGCACCGACGAGCCGGTGGTGACGGCGGTGGCGGCGCACCCGCAGTTGGGCTGGTTGCGGATCGTGGTGGAGATAGGGGCACTGATCGGGTTGTCGTCGGTGGTGCTGGTGATGATCATCGGGCAGCCGCGTATTTTCATGATCATGGGGCGCGACGGATTGTTGCCGCCGGTGTTCACGAAGATTCATCCGAAGTACCGGACGCCGCACATCAATACGGTGATCACGGGGATCGGGATCGCGCTGCTGGCGGCGCTGTTTCCGCTGGATCTCCTGGGCGAGCTGACGTCGATGGGCACACTGATTGCGTTCGCGGCGGTGTGCGCGGGGGTGTTGATTCTGCGTCGGACGCAGCCAGACTTGCCGCGTCCGTTCCGGATGCCGATGGCGTGGTTGATCTGCAGTCTGGGAGTGCTGAGCTGTATCGCGCTGTTGACGGCGATGACGGCGCACAACTGGATGCTGATGGGGATCTGGACGGCGGTGGGCTTTGCGATCTACTTCGGGTACGGGTATCGGAATAGTCGGCTTGCCGGCAAGTAAGGGGTTGGTTTGTGCCGGGCCTGCGGCCCGGCGGCCCGCTTTTACTGCAAGTACAACGGCAACTGCGGCTCTGGGGTGCTGTGGGGATGGCGGGACGGGGTGAGGCCGCGGGGGACGCCGCAAGTACGTCCTTGTAGGCTTGGTCGCCGCATCCATGCGGCTCACACCCCCGCAACCTCACCCCGCCCCACCCTCGACAGGTTCCGTGTGACGGTGCCGGAAGCAAATGCGGTGTGTGGCCCGGGTGGGTGTTGGCTGGCTTTATTGCTTCGGGGTGATCGGGGCCGCTGAGGAAGAATGAAATTGATGGAGGTGGTGACTGTTGGTCACCACTTGTGGATAGCGGCTGGTCCTTGGTCAGTGGTCGTTGATGACCGGTGATTGGGGGTTGGGGATTGGCGATTGGTCACGAAAAATGAAACTCGCGGTAGGTGACGACCGTTGGTCGTCACGCCTTGGAGCCGGCCACTGGCCGGCTTTGCTTTTTCTCTCCCACCCCACAACGCTGGCACGCGCCTCAGCGTGTGGGGGGCTGGGCGGGGTGGGGTTTGCGGGGGTGTGAGCCGCATGGGCCCGAGGCATGCCTCGGGCGGGTTGGGCAGGACGCCCAACCCCGGTCTTGCCGTGTCCGCACGAGAGCGCACACGCGCAAGCGGCGACCACGCCTACAGGGACGTATTCACGGCGTCCCCCGCAAACCCCCACCCCGCCCAGCCCAGCCAGGAAAACGGCTCTACGTAGTACCTGCTTTTAACGATCCACCCCGTTAAAATGCCAGCCATGAACACCTTCCCCTACGATACGGCGCGCCTGAGCGAGCTGGCCCAGGTGCTGATCGACAACGTGCGTGAGCTGGCCCAGGCGGGCTGGACGCCGGCGACCAGCAGCAATTTCTCCCATCGCCTGGATGATCGCCATGCGGCGATCACCGTGTCCGGCAAGGACAAGGGCCGGCTGGTGGAGGACGACATCATGGTCGTCGACTTCGACGGCAAGGCCGTGGGCCGTCCGCTGCGGCCGTCCGCCGAGACCCTGCTGCACACCCAGCTGTATCGCCGGTTCCCGGACATCGGCTGCGTGCTGCATACCCACTCGCCGGTGCAGACGGTGGCCTCGCGCCTGTATGCGCCGCAGGGGCATATCCGCCTGGAAGGCTACGAACTGCTCAAGGCCTTCCACGGCAACAGTACCCACGAAATGGCCATCGACGTGCCCGTGTTCGCCAACACCCAGGACATGGACGTGCTGTCGGCCCAGGTCGACGCGCTGCTCGACACCCAATGCCTGTGGGGCTACCTGATCGATGGCCACGGCCTGTACGCCTGGGGCCGCACGATGGCCGAAGCCCGCCGGCACCTGGAAGCATTCGAGTTCCTGTTCCATTGCGAACTGGAACTGCGCAAGCTGCGCGGCTGACCAGCAGCGCCTGCGTCCCGGTAATGTCGGCCGCTGGCCGGCTCCACGCCATCCTCGGAATACCGGTCGCTGACTTGCTGCATGCAATCCCGGTAGTGCCGGCCGCTGGCCGGCTCTTCCAGATCTTTTAACGTTCATGAAGAGCCGGCCGGCGGCCGGCACTACCGTGGGCTGTGGAGCCTCCAGATTCCTGAAGGGAATCTGTATTCCGCCCTTCACCATCAGCCTGCCGCCCCTTCCCCGGCGCTGCGCTGGTACCCTTTCCTTCCCCCTTCTCCGCCTCGCTGCCGCCGCCATGAGCCGACTCCGCATTTTTGACGACACCGCCCCGGACGCCCCGCTGTTCGACAGCCGCGATGGCGCGGCGATCGCCGCCGAACTCAAGCAGATCGGCGTCACCTTCGAGCGCTGGCAGGCCACCCAGGCGGTCGCGCCCGGCGCGAGCCAGGAGGAAGTGTTCGCCGCCTACAAGGCCGACATCGACCGGCTGGTGGCCGAGCATGGCTTCAAGAGCGTGGACGTGGCCTCGATTGCCCCGGACAACCCCAACCGCGCCGAGCTGCGGAAGAAGTTCCTCGACGAACACTTCCACAAGGAAGACGAAGTGCGCTTCTTCGTAGCCGGCTCCGGCCTGTTCACTCTGCACCTGGACGGCAAAGTCTACGAGATCGAGTGCGTCAAGGATGACCTGATCGCCGTGCCCGATGGCACCACCCACTGGTTCGACATGGGCGAAGAGCCCAGCTTCGTGGCGATCCGATTCTTCACCGAAGCCGACGGCTGGGTCGGCCATTTCACCGGCAGCGACATCGCCCAGCAGTTCCCGCGTTACCACCCCGCACAGCACCAGGCCGACTGATCCATGCCGCATCCGACCGTCATCCTCACCGATATCGAGGGCACCACCAGCAGCATTTCGTTCGTCAAGAACGTGCTGTTCCCCTATGCGCGCAAGGCCCTGCCGGCGTTCGTCGCCGCCCATGGCCAGCAGCCGGAGGTGCGCCGCTGGCTGGACGCGGTGGCCGTGGAGATCGGCGGCGCCTGCCAGGACAGCCTGATCGTGGAAACGCTGCAGGGCTGGATCGACCAGGACCGCAAGCACACCGCGCTGAAGGCGCTGCAGGGCATGATCTGGGAAAGCGGCTACCGCAACGGCGACTACAAGGCGCACTTCTACCCGGAAGTGGCGGCCGTGCTGAAGGGCTGGCATGCCGAAGGCAAGCCGCTGTACGTGTATTCGTCCGGCTCGGTGCCGGCGCAGAAGCAGTTCTTCGGTTTCAGCGAGGCCGGTGACCTGACCGGGCTGGTCTCGGGCTGGTTCGACACCGAAGTGGGCGGCAAGCGCGAGGCCGACAGCTACCGTCACATCGTCAAGGCGATCGGCGTACCGGCAGGCCAGATCGTGTTCCTGTCCGACGTGGTCGAAGAGCTGGACGCCGCACGCGAGGCGGGCCTGCAGACCCGCCTGCTCGACCGCCTGGACGACTACCCGCTGCCGCGCAGCGGCGAAGCGACCCACGGCCACGACCGCGTCGAGAATTTCCAGCAGATCACGCTGTAAAGCGGGTAGACCCGAACGGTAGAGCCGACTGTTAGTCGGCTAACGCCATGCCGATCGAAGAAAAGCAGCCGACTAACAGTCGGCTCTACCGGGTCGGCTCTACCGGTCGGCTGACGCCATGCCGATCGAAGAAGAGCAGCCGACTAACAGTCGGCTCTACCGGGTCGGCTCTACCCGTCGGCTGACGCCATGCCGATCGAAGAAGAGCAGCCGACTAACAGTCGGCTCTACCGGATCGGCTCTACCGGTCGGCTCTATCCCCATCGGCTGACCCCATGCTGGGCGCCTGTCGCGTTACCTTGCCTTCGTATCCGCAAGCGAGGTGAAGCGCAGCGCATCACGCAGCGTGTCCAAGTCCGCCTCACTGCGCAGGCGGATGGTGACCGTCTCGCCCGGCACCAGGTCCAGCGCGTTGTCGTCCAGGGTGGCATCCACGCCGTCGAAGTCGATCCACAGGGCACGCACCAGCTGCGGCGCACGCAGGGTCAGCACGACACCCTCGCCCTCGGCACGCAGCGTGCTGTCGATCTTCACCGGCGACAACGCCAGCGCCTTGGCCGCCGCGAAGTACACCACCTGCCGCGACACCACCTGCGTGCCGTCCAGCCACTCGACCACCGCCACCGTGCGGGTGGGATCGGCCCCCTTCAACAGGTCCGCATCGGCGAACCGGCCCACCTCCAGCGCGGACAGCGGCGGCAAGGCCACCGTATGCCGCTGCTCACTGCGCAGCGCGCCATCGAGATCCATCACGCGCAGCCGCCAGGTCGCCTGCAGGCCCTGTTGGCGGTCGTTGAGCAGGCTTACCCGGATCATGCCGTCGTCGCGCAGTGCGGCCACGGCCTGGTCGGCGAAAAAGCGCTTGGCATGGAAGTGCACTGCCTTCCAGCGGCCTGCGTAGTCGATGCTGGACCACGACGCACCCGGCCACACATCGTTGAGCTGCCAGTACAGCGAGCCCATGGTGTACGGCCGCGACGCGCGGTGGTGCAGCGCGGCCAGCTGGATGCCGTCGGCCTGCATCACCTGGCTGAGATACACGAACGCCGGGAAATCGCGCGGCGTGCCGTACTCCTCTTCGATGTACTTCAACAGGCGCTGGTTGCCCTCGCCCGCCATGAATTTCTGGTGGGCGCGCACCGTGGCGCTGTCCACCTGCTGCTCGGCGGCCGGAATGATGCCGTCCAGCGTGCGCAGCGACGGCCATGCCTGCAGCCCGTATTCGGACATGAAGCGCGGGGTCTCGCGCAGGTACGCGGTCACCGGCAGCGCCGGGTTGCCCCACACCTGCCAGTAGTGCTTGTCGCCCCGGGTGGAATCGTTGGCCTTGTCGTCCAGGTCGTTGCTGGGCGAACTGGACCAGTACGGCACGCCGAGCCCTTCATCGGCCACCACTTGGCGCAGGTCGTTGCCGAACAGGTCCACATAGCCCTGCCATACCTTCGCCGCGAAGGCCGGGTCGGCAGCGGTCAGGTCGCGGCCATGGCCCCAGTCTTTCCAGGCGGTTTCTTCCTCGTTGTTGCCACACCACAGCACCACACTGGGGTGGTGGCGCAGCCGGCGCACGTTGTCGCGCGCCTCGGCCACCACGTTGGCGCGGAACGCCGGATCGTAGCCGGGCTGCATGCCGCCGCCGAACATGAAGTCCTGCCAGACCAGCAGGCCCAGCTCGTCGGCGATGTCGAAGAACACATCGTCCTCGTAGTAGCCCCCGCCCCAGTTGCGCAGCATGTTCATGTTGGCGTCGCGCGCGGCGGTGAGCGCGCGGCGGATCCGCGCGGCATCCACCCGCGCCGGGAACATGTCGAACGGGATGACGTTGGCGCCCTTGGCGAAGATCGGTACGCCATTGATGACGAACGCGAAGCCCTGCCCGCCCTGGCGGTCCACTTCACGGCGCAGCTCGACGGTGCGCAGGCCGATGCGCTGTTCGATCCGGCGCGCGTCTGCACCGCCCGGTGCCAGGGTCGCCCGCACGGTATAGCGCGCCTGCTCGCCCTGCCCCGCCGGCCACCAGCGGCGCGGCTGTTTCAGCGCGACCGGCACGGTAATGGCGTTGTCGCCGAGCTGCAGTGAGGCGTCACGATCGATACGGGCCACTGACACACCGTCCGGGTCCAGCACGTCCACGCGCACTGCGGCAGTGCCAGGCGCGGCGCTTTCCACCTGCACGGTGATCGCCAGATCGGCGTGCGCGGCGTCCAGCGCGCGGGTCTGCACGGCCAGGGTGGTCAGGCGCTGGGCATTCCAGCTGTCCAGCTGCACCGGGCGCCAGATACCGGCCGTCACGTAACGCGGGCCCCAGTCCCAGCCGAAGTGGTAACCCGGCTTGCGGACGAAGTTGCCGACCATCGCGTCCTTGGGCTCGTCGCCGTACGGCGAGGGGTAGTTGCCGGCGATCTTGTGCGGCATCGCCTGCACGCCCGGCAGCAGCGTGGTGATCGGGGATCGCAGCACGATGCGCAGTTCATTGCCGGTGGCACGCAGCCGGCCGTCCACCCGCGCGCGCCACGTGCGGTGGCTGTTGTTGGCCTGCAATAGCGGCTTCCCGTTCAAACTCACCGTGGCAAAGGTGTCCAGGCCTTCAAACGCCAGCTCGGCATGGGCGCGTGCCAGGGTGGCCGCGTCCACGTCGAAGCGGGCGCGGTATTCCCAGGCAGCCAGGCCGATCCACTGCAGGCCCGCCTCGGGCGCGCCCACGTAGGGATCGGGGATCAGGCCCTGCGCCAGCAGGTCGGTATGCACCGCGCCCGGCACCTGCGCCGGGCGCCACTGCTGCAGGCCGGGGTGCGCGGCACCGCGCGCGTCCCCGGGTAGCAGGCGGAATGACCAGTCCGCCGCCAATGGGGCGGCCGCGACGGGCAGTGCCCACGCGGCCAGCAGGACCAGCAACAGCCAGCAGGCCGGTGCGACGACATGGAAATGGCGGTACGCGCGCATGGGGGCCTGCCTGGTTGTGGGAGCAGCCGACCAACGGTCGGCTCTACCGGGTTTGGGGTAGCCGACCAACGGTCGGCTCTACCGGGGTTTGGGGCAGCCGACCAACGGTCGGCTCTACCGGGGTTTTGGGGTGGCCGACCGACGGTCGGCTTTGCCGGATTCAACGCACTACGTTTAGCACTTCGTAGCACGCGCCCATGGTGTGGTAATCGGTCTTGCCGGCCGGGCTCTTCTCGTCGCTGTAGGAGCGGTTGTCCGCATCCAGGATGCGGTACCAGGCGCCGTAGCGGTGGTCGATCATGTGCTGCCAGGCATAGCCCCACAGCCGGTCGTACCAGTCCCAGTACTGCGCATCGCCCGTGCGCTTGGCCAGCAGCGCGGCGGTGGCCAGCGATTCGGCCTGCACCCAGAAATACTTGTCGTCGTCGCAGACGCTGCCGTCCGGCGCGAAGCCGTAGTACAGGCCACCGCGCTCGGCGTCCCAACTACGCGCCACGGCCACGTCGAACAGGTGGCGGGCGGTGGGCACCAGCCAGTCGGCCTGCACATGGCGGTCCAGGATCAGCAGCAGCTTGGCCCACTCGGTCTGGTGGCCAGGCTGGAAGCCCCACGGGCGGAACAGGTGCTTGGGGTTGACGCGGTTGTAGTCCCAGTCGATCTGCCACTGGCGGTCGTAGTGCTCCCACACCAGTCCGTCAGCCTGGGCGGCCTGGCGGCGGGTCATGTGGTCGGCCAGCAGCAGCGCGCGTTCCAGGTAGCGCTGTTCGCCGCTGGCCTCGAACGCGGCCAGCATCGCTTCGCACATGTGCATGTTGGCGTTCTGGCCGCGGTAGTCGCTGAAGGTCCAGTTCGCGTCCGCCTCGTCCTTGTACAGGCCGAACGACGGTTCCCAGAAGCGCAGTTCCAGCAGCTGCCAGGTTTCGTCCATCCACCCGCGGGCGTCGCTGATGCCGGCCTTCAGCGCACAGCTGTAGGCCAGCAGCACGAACGCCACGCCGTAGCAGTGGTTGGTGGCGTCTTCGACCACGCCATCACGCAGGGTCCAGGCGTAACCGCCGGTGGCCGGGTTGCGGTGCACCTGGCGCAGGTAGCGCAGGCCGTGCTCGACCGCCGCCAGGTCCTCGGGCTTGCCGAACTCGCGGTAGGCCATCGCGTGGTTGAACACGAAACGGGTACTGCTCACCAGGTGCCGGTGGCTGGCGTCGTACACGCTGCCATCGTCACGGTAGTAGTGGAAGAAGCCGCCGTTGGGGTCGATCTCATGCGGCTGGTAGAAGGCCATGGTCTGCGCGATATGCGCGCGCAGGAACGCAGGCGAACGGAAATCGGGGGTGGGCGGAACCGGCGTGGTCATGCGGCGTCTTCCTGTTGTTGCTGCAGCAGCTGTTGGACTTCATCAAGGCTGGGCATGGCGGCGAACGCGCCCTTGCGGGTCACGGCCAACGCACCCACCGCCGCACCGAAGCGGATGGCACCGGTCAAGGCGGCCGGGTCCTGGCAGAACGTGGCGAAGGCACTGCCGTCGCCGCCGCGCTCGCCGATGCCGAACAACAGCCCCCCCACGAACGCGTCGCCTGCCGCGGTGGAATCCACCGTCTGCACGCGGAAGCCGGTGAGCACGCCCTCGGTGTGGCGGGTGTGCCAACGGATCGGGGCGGCACCGTCAGTGATCACCACCGCCTGCGCCTGCGCGCCCAGCAGCCGTGCAATCACCGCGTCGCCGCCACCTGCGTGCGCGGCCGCCAGGTAATCCAGTTCCTCGCGCGACAGCTTGACCAGCTCGGCCAGCTGCAGCGCCTCCCACAACCGCGGCAGCGGGTCCACGCCCACCGGCCACAGCGCGGGGCGCAGGTTGAGGTCGATGCTGACCATCGCACCGGCGGCGCGCGCACGGCGCATGCCGTCCAGCGTGGCCTCGGCGATCTCCGCTTCGGTCAGGCTGTTGGAGCACACATGGAAACTGCGCGTGCCGGCGAAGCAATTGGGATGGAAGTGGTTGCTGCGGAACAGCAGGTCCGCGGCCGGCGGCCGGTAGAAGCTGAAGCTGCGCTCGCCGTGCGCGTCCAGGGCCACGAACGCCAGCGCGGTCTTGGCCGCGTCGGTGCGCACGATGCAGTCGGTGGCCACGCCAGCGTCGGCCAGGCTCTCGGCAAGGAAGTCACCGAACATGTCCTGGCCGAGCATGCCGGCGAAATGGGTGTCGGCACCCAACCGTGCCGCCGCGACGGCGACATTGGCCGGCGCACCACCGGCGTATTGCAGGAACGCGCGCGGGGTGTCCGGCGTGGCCGGCGGTTGGGCAAGTAGATCGATCAAAATCTCGCCGAAACAGACAATCTTGCTCATTCGGGCCTCAGGCTCCCTGGCGGAATGCGGCACTCGGGCGCGAACCCGACAGGCCATAGAAAATGATGTAGCCGTAGCAGACCAGCGGCAGGATGAAGGACGGCTGCAGCCCGATATGGTCGGCCAGCACGCCCTGCAGGTACGGCACCACGGCGCCGCCCACGATGGCCATGATCAACAGGCTGGAGGCCTTGTTGGTCAGCGGTCCCAGACGCTCGATGCTGAGCGCGAAGATGGTCGGGAACATGATCGAGTTGAACAGGCCCACCGCTACCACCGAATACAGCGACACGTGACCCGAGCCAAGCATGGTCAGCGCCAGCAGCAGCACGTTGACCACCGCGAACAGGGTCAGCAGCAGGCGCGGCGAGAACCGCGTCATGATCGCCGAGCCGGCGAAGCGCCCGATCATCGCCAGCGTCCAGTACGCCGACACGTAATGGGTCGCCTGCTGCTCGGTGAAACCACCGATGGACGGCATCGACAGGTAGTTGACCAGGAAGCTGCCGATCGACACTTCAGCGCCCACGTAGAAGAAGATCGCCAGCACGCCGAACAGCACGTGCTTGTGGCGCAGCGCATCCATCAGGGTGTGGGTGCCACTGTCGCCCTGTTCGGTGGTTTCGGTCAGCGCCGGCAGGCGGAACAGGTAGACGAACACCGCCAGCAGCGCCAGCGCGATGGCCAGGCCCACGTACGGGCCCTGCACCGACTGCGCTTCCTGCACGCGATACGCGATCTGCTCGGCCGAGGGCAGCGCGGCGATGTCATCGGCGCTCTTGACCGTATTGCCCAGGATCAGCAGCCCGCCGAAGATCGGCGCGATCGCCGTGCCCAGCGAGTTCAGTGCCTGGGCCAGGGTCAGCCGGCTCGATGCGGTCTGTTCCGGCCCCAGCAGCGCCACGTACGGGTTGGCGGCCACCTGCAGCACAGTGATGCCGGTGGCCAGCACGAACAACGCGCCCAGGAAGGCTTCATACACACGCAGTTCGGCGGCCGGCCAGAAGCCGAGCGCGCCGACGGCCGCGATGGCCAGGCCCGCCACGATGCCCTTCTTGTACCCCAGGTGCGCCACCAGCCGACCGGCCGGCAGCGACATCAGGAAGTAGGTGCCGAAGAAGGTGAACTGCACCAGCATCGCCTTGGCGTAGTTCAGCTCGAACACCGCTTTCAGATGCGGGATCAGGATGTCGTTGAGGCACGTAAGGAAGCCCCACATGAAGAAGATCGTGGTGGCCACGGCCAGGGCCATGCGCGTGTTGACCACGGGCGCGGACGATGACGAGGCAGGCAGTCGGGGCGTTGGAGAAATGGGCATTCAGGTACGCGCCTCGTTGCGCGGGCAGGTAAAGGGAAACGCTATCACGCAGCCACCGGGCCGCTGCTGGCGCGGATGCGCAGTTGTACGGGCGCCACGGTGCGTTGTGGCGCGGCATCGGGATGGTCCAGCCGCTGCAGCAGCAGTTCGGCCGCCTGGCGGCCCCGCTCGCGCGGGTTCACGGTGAGCGTGGTCAACGGCGGCAAGGCCACCGCCGCTTCGGAGATATCGTCGAAACCGGTGACGGCGAAGTCCACGCCGGGGCGCACCCCGCGCGAGGCCAGGCCCAGCATCAGCCCGAGCGCAACGCTGTCGTTGTAGCAGACCGCCGCGGTCGGCGCCGGCACGCGCGCGAACAGTTCTTCGCTGCGCGCGGCCGCTTCCAGGCGACTGGGGGCCGACTCGATCAGCCAGTCCGGATGCAGCTCCCTGCCCGCTTCGGCCAGCGCCTGCGCATAGCCCAACCGGCGCTGGTGGCAGGAACTGGAATCGGCATGGCCACCGAAGAAGGCGATGCGCTCGTGCCCGCGTTCGATCAGGTGGCGGGTGGCCAGGTAGGCGCCCTGCTGGTTGTCCAGGGTGAGGAAGTCCCAGTCGGCACCGGGCGGCTCGCGGTTGAACAGCAGCACGTTGGCGTTGAAGCCCAGTACCTGGCGCAGTTCGGCCGCATCGCTGCCTTCGGCCGGCGACAGGATCAACCCGGCCGGGGTGTGTTCCATCAGGGTGGTCAGCACCGCCTGCTGCCGCTGCGGCGATTCGCCGGTGCTGCCCAGCAGGGTCACGAACCCTTTCGCGCCCAATGCCTCGTCCACCCCGGAGGCGAATTCGGCGAAGAACGGGTTGGACAGGTCGTTGATCACCAGGGCCACGCTGGACGAGGTGCGCCGGCGCAGGTTGGCCGCGCCGCGGTTGTAGACATAACGCTGGCGGCGAAGCTCGGCCTCGACCTTGGCGCGGGTGTCGACGTTGACCAGCGGGCTGCCACGCAGCACCAGCGACACGGTCGCCCGCGACACGCCGATCGCTTCGGCGATATCGGTCACGGTGACGGCGCGCGTGCCCTTGCCCGCTGGTTTGACCTTGTCATTCATGGTGTCTGCCCGGTCCTTGTCATCCGGCAAGCGTAAACGATCGCATCGGCAAGCGGACCGCGCCCCTGCAGGCAGCCAGATTGCGACCAACGCCGATGCAACGGTTCATTCCAGCACCGCCCCCGGGGTGGCGCAGAACGAACGCGGCAGCGCCTCGACCTGGGTGCCCCAGCCGCGGGTGGGGGCCTGCGTGCCCAGCGCGAAGTCGATGCGACCGCCCTGCTGCAGCCGGTTCCAGTCCAGCCACACCGGGGCGTGGTCCTTGCCGTCCACGCGCACGCCCTGCACGTACTGCAGGGTGCGCCCGTCTGCACCGGCGGCGGCCAGGGTCAGCGTGCGGCCGGTGCCCAGGTCCACCTCCACCTTGTCGAAGCGCGGGGTGTGCAGCAGGAACTGGCCGCTGCCCGGCACCGCCGGGTACAGGCCGATCGCGCTGAACAGGTACCAGGCCGACATCGTGCCCAGGTCGTCGTTGCCGGTCACGCCGTTGGGGGCGTTGGTGAACAGTTGCTGCGCGGCACGCACCACGGTGGCGGTCTTCCACGGCTGGCCGATCAGCGTGTACATCCACGGCGCGTGCAGGTCCGGCTCGTTGTTGGGGTTGTAGCGGTACTGGTTGTAGTAGCTGTACGGGCCCACCACCCATTCCTTGCGCGCGGCGGTCAGCGGCGACTGCACCAGCGCGTCGTAGGCGAAGAACGCATCCAGGCGCTTACCGGCCTGCTCGCGGCCGTGCATGGCCTGCACCAGCCCCGGCACGTCCTGCTGCGCCAGCCACTGGTACTGCCACGCGGTGCCTTCATGGAAGCCATGGTGCGAACGCGGGCTGTAGTGGCCGTCGGAGGGCACGTACCACTTGCCGTCGTCCATGCGCGGACGCGGGAAGCCGCTCATGCCGGTCTCCTCGTCGCGCACCTGCGGGTCCCACACCTTGTGCCAGTTGCCGCCGCGCGCGCGCAGCGTGCTGGCGTCGTCGGCATGGCCCAGGCCATCGGCCATCTGCGCCAGCGCGCAGTCGGCCAGGGCGTATTCCAGCGTGGCCGAACCGCCGTGGTGCGGGTCCACGTCCATGCCCTTGGAGGGGAACGCGCGGTCGTAGGCGACGTAGCCGTTGTCCACGTAGCCGGGGTTGCCCGACCGGCCGGCATGCCGCGAGTTCAACGGCGGCTGCTCGAAGGCGTTGCGACGCAGCGCGGTGTAGGCCTCGCCCTCGCGCCCGTCCAGCGCGCCGAAGCGCCACAGGTCGACGAGGAACGGGGTGACCGGGTCGCCGGTCATGATGTTGGTCTCGAAGTTGGCGTAGCCCCAGCGCGGCAACCAGCCGCCCTGCGCGTTGATGGCCAGCAGGCTGCGGCCGATGTCGCGCGCCACCTGCGGGCGGGTCAGCGCCAGCCACTGGTTCTGCGCGCGGTAGGTGTCCCACAGCGAGAAGTACTCGTAGTAGGTCCAGCCGTCGGCGCGGTGGATCGCATCGTCGTAACCCCGGTAGCGGCCGTCGGCATCGCTGCCGGTCAGCGGCTGCAGCAGCGCGTGATACAGCGCCGAATAGAACACGGTGCGGTCGTCGCCGCTGCCGCCGTGGACGCGCGTGGTGGCCAGTTCACGGCGCCACTGCTGCTGCGACTGGCTGCGCATCTGCTCGAAGCCGAGCAGCTTGCCGCCCTGCATGCCCTCGCTGCGCAGGTTGTTGCGCGCGCCTTCTGCGTCCACGTGCGAGATCGCGCTGATCGCGGTGACCGCGCGGTTCTTGCCGGTATCGAAACTCAACCAGGCGCCGCTGGGCTTCTGTTCGCCCTCCATGCGGTGGCGCGCGCCGGCCAGGCCGCCTTCTTCGCCCCAGGTGCCAAACGCCTTGAACGGGCGGTCGAACTCGATGCGGAACCAGGTGGTGTACTGGTGGCCGCCGCAGAAGCTCTTGGTGACCAGCTTGCCTTCGACCACGCGGTCGCCGACCACGTCGATCACGCTGCCGATCACCGAATGGCGCTCGTTGGCCTGCCCCACGTTGACCAGCACGTGGCCGGTGCCGGCGTCGACCGGGAAGGTGTAGCGCTCGGCGGCGGCACGGGTGCGCGCGGTGGCTTCGGCATCGATGCCGCCGTAACCGGTCAGGCGCACCTTGTAATAGCCGGCCTGGCCGATCTCGCCCTCGTGGGTGTAGGTGGACGCGTAGCGCTTGTGGTCGAAGCTCTTGGCATCGTCGGTGTTGAAGTCCCCGCCCTTGCCGATGCTGCCGGTGACCGGCAGTACCGACACCTGGCCGCCCTGCTCCCAGCACCCGGCCCCGGACAGGAAGGAATGGCCGAACCCGCGGATCTTCGGGTCGTCGTAGCGCCAGCCGGCGTAGTGCTCGCCGATCGGGCTGACCTGGATCAGGCCGAACGGTGCCGACGCCCCCGGGAAGGTGTTGCCGTCATCCTTGCTGCCGATGAAGGTGTTGACCTCGCGCTCCAGCGCGACCGGGGCGGCAGCCTGCAGGACCGGCGCGAAGGCCAGCGCGAGCAGGCAGGCCAGGCGCGGCAGTGGGCGGCGCAACGGGGTAACGGCGATGACGGACGGCAGTCGGCGCATGCGTGGATCCTGTGGGTCGATGTCGGTACGGCAGACGGAAAAAGGCACGGCGGACGCCCGCCATGGCGTGCCAGCCACTCCCCGCTGGCACCGGTCCAGATCCACGTTGGCGTGAATTTAGATCGATTCAAGTAAAGCACGGAGATTTCGGCGGATGCATTCTGCGGCGCAACATGGCGAGCTCGTTTTTCGTCTAGGAGGGCTGCCAGGGCCCTCGGTGCGGCGCTTGGCGCCGGGAAGCCGCGTCCACCGGGTTCGTGCAGTTCCAGCAGAAGCGGTTTCTTACGTTGGGAGGATCGACCAACGGCCCGCCTCCGCCGCCCTGCGCAAGAAAACGTTTTCAGTCCTCCGACGTCATCAGCCCGGTTCCCGGCCCGCCTTGGCCATATTGCGGAGCAGCATGCTTCCCTGCCGAACCCGTGCTAAAAATTCCCCGCCAATCGTTTAGATCGATCCAACTTCAAACGGTCACGATTGCCGGAGCGGTGGGTGGGGGCCCACCAGGCTGCATGCGGGACGCACGGGAGCTCAGCGCTGGCAACAGCCCTCCCAAAACATTAGATCGATTCAACAACGTATCGCCACCGTTTCAATCCAGGAGAGGGAGAGAGTGGAATGAACAAGATGTCCCGCATGCGCAACCGCGACACGCTGTCGGCCGCCATTACCGCCGCGCTGTTCGCCGCCGCGATGGTGCCCGCCAGTGCCTTCGCACAGCAGGCCAGCCCCGCTTCGTCGCCGGAAGCCACCACGCTCGACAGCGTGACCGTCACCGGCTATCGCTACGCCATCGAAAAGAGTCTGCAGCAGAAGCGCGACGCCAACGCTGTGGTCGAAGTGATCACCGCCGAAGACGTCGGCAAGTTCCCCGACAAGAACGTGGCCGATGCCCTGCAGCGCGTGCCGGGCGTGATCATCGAGCGCAGCGGTGGCGAAGGCAAAAGCGTGAGCGTGCGCGGCCTGGATCCGGACCTGACCCTGACCCAGTTGAACGGCAACTACGTGGCCACGTCGGAAACCAACGACGAAGCCAGCCGTTCGTTCAACTACACCCTGCTGCCGGCCAACATGCTGTCCAGCGCCGAGCTGTTCAAATCGCCGGAGGCGCGCCTGGACGAAGGCGGCATCGGCGGCACGGTGATCCTGCATACGCGGCGGCCGCTGGATATGGAAGCCAACTCGGGCTACGTGAACCTCGAAGGCACGTCCTCGGACACCAGCCACGACGTGGATCCCCAGGCCTCCGCGCTGTACTCCTGGCACAGCAAGGACGAGCGCTTCGGCGTGCTGGTCGGCGCGACCAAGCAGAAGCGCACCAGCCGCACCATGCAGGCCAGTACCGAAGACTATCAGTGGTACGGCAACGGCACCGATGCGGTGAATGCGTATGGCACCCCGCAGTTGCAGGACGGCATCCACTACTGGTGGGGCCAGTCGGGCTTCAATGATCAGAGCGGGCGCAACTACAGTGAATTCTTCATGCCCACCTCGGTGAATTTCGCGGTGAAGGAGGAAGACCGCCAGCGTACCGGCGGGCAGTTCACCTTCCAGTTCAAGCCGGTCGACAACCTCACCCTGACCGCGAACTACTTCCGCTTCGAGCTGGAAGGCAACTACACCCAGAACATGCTCAAGGTGCCGGAGTGGAACCTGGCGCGCTACAACCAGGATGGCAACTGGGACGGTGGCCGGTTGCTCAACGGCCTGAGCTTCGATCCCAGCGGCAGCATCGTCACCGGTGCCCAGTACGAAAAGCTGGCCGGCAAGACCTACTACTGCAGCGAAGCAGAGGCTGCTGCGGCCGGCATGAAGCCCGGCGGCTGGGGCCCGGATGACTGCACCATCCCCACCCCGCAGTTGACCGGCACCTACAGCAAGGAAAAAGCACTCTCGCAGACCGCCGACCTCAGCATCGAGTGGGACATCAGCCCGCTGTGGAAAGCCTCCTTCACCGGCGGTCGCACCTGGTCCGAAGGCGGCCCGTCGATGAACTTCGGTATGTCGGCCAAGCCGCGCCGCCAGGTCGATGGCGTGTGGCAGTCCGGCAACCAGTACACCGCGTGGGATGTCAACGGTACTCCGTCGGTGACCTTCTCGCCGGACCTGCAGCAGCAGTTGATGGCCGGCGTGGCCGAGATCGATACCGGGTCCACCGGTTCGTCCTGGATGCAGACCGAGGTCAAGCAGAACTACTTCCAGGCCGATGTGACCAAGCTGTTTGAAAGCGGCTGGCTGGACTCCATCCAGTTCGGCGCCAAGTACCGCGATGGCGACGTGCACCGCAACACCGGCAACACCTATTGGGTGTGCCAGGGCAAGGACCCGGCCGACTACGACAACAACCGCTACCAGGCCGGCTGCGATGCCACCGCCGGTGTCGCCCAGCCGGGCTTCTTCCTGTCCAACCCGATCAGCAACATCACCGGCGGCTTCAATGCCAACGTGTTCCCGGGCATCAACTACCCGGCGTACATCAATTACCTCAACGACAAGTACGGCGGCTCATACAGCCGCAAGGAAGACGACTTCGTCTACAACGTCAACGAGAAGGTCTTTTCCGGTTACTTCCAGGCCAACTTCCGCACCGAGCGCGTGCGCGGCAACGTCGGCGTCCGCGTGGTCCGGACCAAGCAGTTCGCAGAATCCAGCGATTCGGTGGAAAAGTTCAACGACTACTTCCAGGACAACGCAGCCGGCGCGCCGATGGACTGCAATGACCCGGCGGCTGGCGCGCTGATCGGCTCCAATACCGGGTATGTGTGCCAAAGCGGTTTCGTGCGCCTGCCCGATGGCCTGGCGCGCGAGAAGACCTACGCGTTCACCTCGTTGGAGAAGACGTACACCGACATCCTGCCGAGCTTCAACATCGCCTGGGACATCACCGACAACCTGGTGCTGCGTGGCGCGGCCTCCAAGGTGATCGCCCGCCCCAGCTACACCAGCATCGCGGCACCGGGTGCGCTGAACTACATCAGCGAGGAGTACAGCAATGATCGCCGCGTGGCCGGCGGTACCGACACTCCCGGCTGGTACGGCCATGGCAGCAACAAGAACCTGGAGCCGTTCGAGGCGACCCAGGTCGACATCGGCCTGGAGTGGTACTTCAAGCCCGGCGCGGTGGCTGGCATCGGTCTGTTCCGCAAGAACGTCGACAACTTCACCGTACCGGTGATCCGCGACCAGCAGATGACCGTGGGCGGCGAAACCGTCACCGTGCAGAAGTACGAAACCCAGGCCAATGGTCGCGACGGCGTCTCACAGGGCGTGGAACTGTATGGCCAGTACACCTTCGACATGGGCTTCGGCATTCAGGCCAACTACACCTACAACGACACCAACCTGGCCGCCATCGTGCTGGACGGCGAGAACATCGGCGAGTCGCCGCTGGTGGGCAGCGCCAAGAACCAGGCCAATATCACCGTGTTCTACGAGAACGAGACGTTCCTGGCGCGCGCCTCCTACAACCGGCGCGGCGAAGTGGTGGGCGGTCCGGTCAACGGCATGAGCCAGTACTCCGAACCCTACGACCAGCTTGACCTCAACGTGGCCTACAACTTCACCGATGCGCTGACCTTCACCGCTTCGGTGCTCAATGCCACCAAGTCCGAGCAGCGCATCAACCTGGGCAACGACACCACTGCACGCCTGATCTCCAACACCTACACCGGCCGACAGCTGTACTTCGGCGTGAACTACAAGTTCTAAGCGTCACCCGCCCCCGCCTTCGGGCGGGGAAACGGTCCTCCACGGCAGCCGCGCTGGTACAGGTGGCTGCCGTTTTTTGTGGGCGTGGGAAAGCCGTCGCAGGATGCATCCACCCCCGGTGTAGATTCAGCCCATGGGTGGCTGCCGCAACCTTCGGTGGCTGTCGCAACCGTCGGTGGCTACACGCGGTGACGGAACGAAGATCAGCCACCCATGGGGTGGCTCTACCCGCCCGATTCTTCAGATCCGGTCCAGCGCGGCGCGCAGCGCGGCGACTTCTTCGGCGTCGGTGCCGGTCCAATCCGGCGACAGGCCCACCAGGGCTGGGTTGTGGTGGCGCATCGCCGAACGTTGCACCGCCTTGGCCGATGCGTGCAGTTCAACACACCCCGTTCGCGCGGCCACCGCGGCGATGTTGCGCGCGTTGAGCCCCGCGCCGGCCATCACGCCAATGCGCGCGTTCGACTGCGCCACCAGCGCCGCCACCCTCTCCGCCCCCGCTTCGGCACTGGCCTGGCCGCCCGAGGTCAGCACGCGCTGGCAGCCCAGCGCGATGACCTGCTCCAGCGCGGCGGGCAGGTCGCGTGCGGCGTCGAACGCGCGATGGAACGTCACCTGCAGCGGCCCGGCGGCCGACACCAGCGCCTGGCACAGCGCCGTGTCCACGTTGCCGTCGGCGTCCAGCGCGCCAATCACCACGCCATCGCAGCCCAGCTGGCGGCACTGGGCGATATCGCGCAGCATGATCTCCGCCTCGAGCGGGCCGTAGTGGAAGTCGCCGGGGCGCGCACGGATCAACACGAACAGCGGAATGCGCAGGCGCTCGCGGGCCACGGCAATGCTGCCGTAAGACGGTGTGGTGCCGCCCTCGGCGAGGTTGTCGAACAGTTCAATGCGATCGGCGCCGGCGGCCTGCGCGGCCAACGCCGAGGCGACCGAATTGGAGGCGATTTCCAGCAGCCGCCGCGCCATGCTCAGGTCTGCTCGCTGGTGTAGACCGATGCCGAATCACGCAGGTCGTCCTGGCGATCCTTGTCGCATACCGCGTAGACGAAGCCACGGTGCAACGCATACGCGCCGACCTGCCCGTGCTTGTCCAGCGCCAGGAAGCAGACCTGCAGAGTCTTGCTGGCCTCGGGGCGCTTGCGCACCAGCCGGGCGATCGCCTCACGGCAGGCCTCGGCCGGCGAGCGGCCCTGGCGCATCAGCTCCACCACCAGGAACGACGCGGCGTTGCGCATCATTTCTTCGCCCACCCCCGACGCGGTGGCGCCGCCCACCTCGTTGTCCACGTACAGGCCGGCGCCGATGATCGGGCTGTCGCCGACCCGGCCGTGCAGCTTCCAGGCCATGCCGCTGGTGGTGCAGGCACCGGCCAGGCGGCCGTTGGCGTCGATGGCCAACATGCCGAGCGTGTCATGGTTGCTGCTGTCGCCGGGACGCCCGCGGCGCTCGACGTTGATCTCCGGTATGTACTGGGCGGTCTTCAACCATTCGCGCCACGCCTTTTCGGCCGCCGGCGTGAGCAGCTTCTGGCGCTCGAAGCCCTGCGCGACCGCGAACTGCTGCGCGCCCTGCCCGACCAGCATCACGTGCGGCGTGTTTTCCATCACTTTGCGGGCCACCGACACCGGATGCAGGATGTCGGTGAGCGCCGCCACCGAACCACAGCGGCCATCGCCGTCCATGATGCTGGCGTCGAGGCTGAGCACGCCGTCGCGATCGGGATTGCCGCAGCGGCCCACGGTGGGGTTGCACAACTCGCTCTCGGCCCAGCGCGCGCCGGCTTCAACCGCGTCCAGCGCGTTGCCGCCGCCGGCCAGCACTTTCCACGCCGCCTGGTTGGCGCCCACGCCAAAGTCCCAGGTGGACACCACCCGCGCGCCACCGGCTGCCCGCGCACCAGCGCGCGGCAGGGCCAGCGCGCCTGCGGCCAGTACACCGGCCTGGAGGAACTGCCTGCGATCGGTCATCCCACCCACTCCCTGCAAGAATGGTCATCGAGCCGTCCGCTGCCGGGCGGACGCGTCATGCCACAGCGCGTTCGTGGCGCGCGGCGTGCCATACCGCCGCACCCAGCATGCCCAGTTCGCCATGTTCCACCCGCCACACGGGCACCTGCGCCAGCACCCGGCCCATCACACCCTTGGCCAGGAACCGCGCCTGGAAGCCGCCCGCGTGCAGGAAGTGCGCGATGCGCGGCGGAATGCCGCCCACCAGGTACACCGAACGCGCACCGAAGGTGATGGCCAGGTCGCCGGCCAGGCTGCCCAGCCACGCGCTGAAGACCTCCAGCGTTTCCACCGCCACCGGGTCGTCGCCCAGATGCGCGGCGGCGATCAGCTGTTCGGGGGTGTCCCACTGCGGTGCCACGCCGCGAAGGCCGCACAGGCAGGGGTACAGGTTCATCAGGCCGCTGCCGGACAGGATGCGCTCCTGGTCCACGTGCGCCCAGCGCTGCTGCATCTGCCGCAGGATCTCCAGTTCCAGTGCGGTGCCGGCAGTAAGCGCGGCATGGCCGGCTTCGCTGGCCAGCACCGGTTGGTGCCCGCCTTGGAAACGCAGCGCCGCGCCGAGCCCGGTGCCCGGGCCCAGCACCAGTGCCGGCCAACGCGATGCGGTGTCAGGCGCGCCATTGAGCGGCACCAGGGTATCGGCCTGCACATGCGGAATCGCGTAGGCGACCGCTTCGAAGTCGTTGATCAGCGCCAATGAGCGCAGGCCGGCCTGGGTGCGCGTGTCGGCCACCGACACCGGCCACGGCAGGTTGGTGTTGACCAGGTGGTCGCCTTCCAGCAGCCCGGCGATCGCCACCACGGCGCTGTCCAGCGGCTGCCCGGCGCTGGCGATGAAATCGGCCAGGATCGCGGCCAGGCTGGCAAACGCGGCGCAGCTGTAACGGCGCAGGCCAACAAGCTGCGGCGGCTGACCGGCGCGCAGTTCGGCCACGGCCAGGCGCGCGAACGTGCCACCGACGTCGGCCACGAGCAGCGTTTCAACAGACGATTCCCGGCCGGGCGTCAGCAAAGACACATCGGAAGGGGCCGGAGACTGCTCCGGAAACGGTACCGCAACGCTCACTCGCAGGCCTTGGCTGAGGTCGAATAACCCGGTGCGATTTTCGGCGATCGCACCGGGTTTGCAAAGCAGGTCGCGCCGTACAGCAGCGTATGCAGCCGCTGCGCCGTGCGCGGCAGGCGCCCCATCAGGGCTTGCCGACCTGCAGGCGATAACTGGTGCTGGCCGTCGCGGTGGGGCCATCGGCATGCACCGCGCGCACTTCCACCTTGTGCTCGCCGGCGGTCAGGTTGGTGGGCAGCGCGCCGCGCCACAGGTGCGGCGACGGCGTGGCTTCAGGAGAGCGATCGAAACCGCGCAGGCGCTCGGCCTGGTCGTCGGCCACGTTCTCCACCAGCAGGCGCGGGTCGGGTTGTTCCACCCGCTTCATGGTCTGCCAGGCACCGCTGTCCACGCGGTATTCCACCAGCGTATCGGCCTGGCCCATGAACACATTGGCGTACACGCCCCACGCCGGGTAGGCGTCCTTGCGCAGCACCTTGGGCGCGTGCAGGGCAATCTGGTAGTCATCCGGCGCGCGCGCCACGTAGTAGCGCAGGCCGTAGTCGCCGCCGGGCTTGACCGACAACACCGCATAGCCGTTCGGCGTGCCATCGCTCATGGTGGCATCGGGAATCCCGTTGCTGTCTTTCACGCCCGACCAGAACGCGCCACAGGCAGCGCCCACGTTGTACTCATGCAACGGCTTGCTGCCCTGCCAGCCCTCGGCGGGCCCATGGTAGTAGTGCTGCTGGGTGTGGCTGTGGCCGCTGAGCACCAGCACGTTGGGGAACTCCTTGAGCAGCGCGAACAGGCGCGTGCGGTCGGCGTGGCGGAAGGTTTCGCGACCGGGCGCGGCATCGAACAGCGGGATATGCATGCCCAGCACCACCAGGCGGTCGCGCGGCAGGCCCTTCAGGTAGTTGCCGAGGAAGGTGAACTGGTCCGGGCGCAGCCCGCCTACGTAGCTCGGCTTGGCCGCAGGGTCGTAGACCACGTCGTCGAGGAACACGAAGCTGGCCCCGCCCTCTTCCACCGCGTAGGTATCGGGCCCGTACACCGCGCGCCAGCTGTCCAGCGAGTGGCGGTCATCGCCGGCGTCGACATCCAGGTCATGGTTGCCCGGCACGTGGAACCACGGCACCTGCAGCAGCGCGGTGGCCTTGTTGATGGTCGGGTACAGGTCCAGGTCGTCATTGACGATATCGCCGAGCGTGGTGCCCAGCCGTGCCGGATGCTTGCCGATGATGGGGTCGACGATGGCGCGCTGGTAGTAGTCGATGTCCTGCCGGCTGGCGGTCTGCGAGTCGGTGAAGACCAGCATCTCGAACCCGGCGCGGGCGGCGTCGCTGCCCTTGGCCGGTTCCAGCGCGAAGTCCCAGTTGCGCACGTTGCTGCCGGTGGCGCGGATACCGTCGTACTTCAGCCGCGGCGAGCCCTGCGGCGCGTAGTGGCGCCAGTACGACGGCAGCCCGTTGCTGGCGGCCGGGAAGCGGTACTCGTCCGGCTTGATCACAAACACGGTCTGCCCGTCGCGCACCGGCAGGCTGTAACTGCCGTCGGCGGCGGTGCGCACGATCACCTCGCCGTTGGACACCTGCACCCCGGCCATGCCCGGGTCGGTGGGCCCGCGCCCGGGCTTGCCGTCGCGCTCCTGGTAGACCTTGCCGGTCACGGTCACCTCGGCGGCCAGGGCGGGTGCGGTAGTCAACAGCAGGCAAGCCAGCCAGGCAGCAGTGCGGGTCATCGGGACGGTCCGTTCGGGGTGGGTGATTGTAAAGCGGCACATCATCGCTTGTGCCGCGTTTCACCGACGTTAAACGCGATTCATGCGCTCACCCCGCGTGGCGCGCCGCCAACACGGCCACCGCGTCGGCCAGCGACAAGCCGCGCGCGCGCAGCAGCACGATCAGGTGGAACAGCAGGTCGGCTGACTCGCCCAGCAGCGCCGCATCGTCCTGGACCACCCCGGCCAGCGCGGTTTCCACGCCCTCCTCGCCCACTTTCTGCGCGATGCGGCGGATCTCGCCATCGAACAGCGTGGTGGTGTAACTGCCCGGGGGGCGCTGCTGCTCGCGCTGGCGCACGAACGCATCCAGGCGGCCCAGGAAGTTGCCCGGGGCCCGCTCGAAGCAGCTGTCGCTGCCGGTGTGGCAGGTCGGACCCGCCGGGCGCGCACTCACCAACAACGTGTCGTTGTCGCAGTCCACGCGCACCGCCACCACCGCCAGCACGTTGCCCGACGACTCGCCCTTGGTCCACAGGCGCTGCTTGCTGCGGCTGTAGAAGGTCATGTGGCCGGTGGCCAAGGTCAGTTCCAGCGATTCGGCGTTGGCATAGCCGAGCATCAGCACGGCCAGGCTGTCGGCATCCTGCACCACCACCGGCAGCAGGCCGTCGCCCTTGCTCCACGCCAGTCCGTCCAGCGCCTCGCGCGACGGCAGTACCTCAATAGACATCTCGAACCTCGATCTGCTGCGCGCGCAGGAACTGCTTGAGCGCGGGAATGGCGATGGCGCCACTGTGGAAAACGCTGGCGGCCAACGCACCATCGACATCGGCCTGGTCGAACACATCGGCGAAGTGCTGCATCTCACCGGCACCGCCGGAGGCGATCAGCGGCACCTGGCACAGCGCGCGTGCCTGGCGCAGCTGGGCCACGTCGTAGCCGCGGCGCACGCCGTCGCTGTCCATGCAGTTCAGCACGATCTCGCCGGCGCCGCGGCGCTGCGCCTCGACCAGCCAGTCCAGCGTGCGCACCGGCACGGCCTGGGTCTTGTCCGGGTCGCCGCTGAAGCGCCGCACCCGCCATTCCCCGTCGGCCTCGCGCACCGAATCGATGCCGACCACCACGCACTGCACGCCGAACGCATCGGCCAGTTCCTCGATCAACGCCGGGCGCCCCAGCGCCGGGGAATTGATCGAAATCTTGTCGGCACCGGCATACAGCACGCGGCGCGCGGTCTCCACGTCGGAGATTCCGCCGGCCACGCAGAACGGAATGTCGATCAGGCGCGCGATGCGCTCGATCCAGCCCACGTCCACCGCACGGCCTTCGGGGCTGGCTCCGATGTCGTAGAACACCAGCTCGTCGGCGCCCTGGTCGCGGTAGCGCAGCGCCAGCTCGGCGATGTCGCCCATGTCGACGTGGTCGCGGAAACGCACGCCCTTGACCACGCGGCCATCGCGCACGTCCAGGCAGGGAATCAGCCGGCGGCTCAGCATGCCAGCGCCTCCGGCAGGGTCATGCGGCCTTCCAGCAGGGCCTTGCCCAGGATCGCGCCGCCGCAGCCCACCGCCTTGGCCTCGGCCACGTCGGCCGCGCTGCGCACGCCACCGGACGCCTGCACCGCCACGCCCGGCAACAGGGTGGCCAGGTGCTGGTACAGGCCGATGTTGGGGCCGGACAGCATGCCGTCACGGGCAATGTCAGTGCACAGCAGGTGGGTCATGCCGGCCTGCGCGTACCGCGTTGCCAGCACATCCAGGGTGTCTTCGGCGGTCTCGGTCCAGCCGTGCACCGGCAGCAGCCAGCGGCCATCGTCCGCCTGGCGGGCATCCAGCGCGATGGTCAGCCGCTCCGGGCCGAACTCGCCCAGCCAGCCGATCACCGTCTCCGGCGCGCGTACCGACACCGAACCGACCACCACGCGGGTGGCACCCGCATCAAGAATGCGCGCCACATCGTCGCGCGAGCGCACGCCGCCGCCGGTCTGCACCCTCAAGCCGGTCTGCCTGGCAATCGCCGACAGCAGCGGAGCCAAGGTGTAACCGCCGGCGCGTGCGGCATCCAGGTCGACCAGATGCATCCAGGTGGCGCCGGCATCGGCGAATGCCTGGGCGCGCGGCAACGGGTCGTCGCCATAGGTGGTCTGCTGCGCGTAGTCGCCCTGCAGCAGGCGCACGACGCGCCCTTCGCGGATGTCCAGGGCGGGATAGACGGTGAAACTCATGACGGTTCGTTCTCGATGAAGTTGCGCAGGATCCGGGCGCCGGTGGCGGCCGAACGCTCCGGGTGGAACTGGGCGCCGCTGTGCAGGCCGCGCTGCACTACCGCGGCGAACAGGCCGCCGTGGTCGCAGGCCGCCACCGTGTGCTCGCCCAGTGGTGCCGCATAACTGTGCACGAAGTAGGCGCTGGCACGTTCGGGCACGCCATCCAGCAGCGCCGACTCGCGCAGCGGCCGCAGCCGGTTCCAGCCCATGTGCGGTACGCGGATGCCGGTGGCCGGGTGCAGGTGTCGGACCACCCCGGGCATCAGCCCGAGGCATTCCACGTGTCCCTCTTCGGAGCCCTCGAACAACAGCTGCATGCCCAGGCAGATGCCCAGCAGCGGCACCTGCAGCTCGCGCAGCGGTTGCACCAGGTCCTGTGCGTGCAGGCGCGCCATGCCGTGCGGGGCCGCGCCCACGCCGGGCAGGATCACCCGCGACACGCCCTGCAGGCCCTTCGCGTCGCGTACCAGCCGCACCTGCACGCCCAGGCGTTCCAGTGCATAGCGCACCGACCCCAGGTTGGCGCCGCCCGCATCGATCAGCGCAACTTCGGTCACAGCGCCCCCTTGGTGCTGGGCAGTGCGGTGCCCTGGCGCGGCAGCGCCTGGCGCAGGGCGCGGGCCAGTGCCTTGAAGCACGCCTCCACCTTGTGGTGGTCGTTGTCGCCGCGCACGCTCAGGTGCAGGTTGAGCCCGGCAGCGTCGCACAGCGAACGGAAGAAGTGCGGCACCAGCTCGGTGGGCATGTCACCCACGCGCTCGCGCTTGAACTCGCCTTCGAACACGAAATACGGCCGGCCGCTGAAATCCAGGGCGGCGCTGGCCAGGGTTTCATCCATCGGCAGGGTGAAGCCGTAGCGGCCAATGCCGCGCTTGTCGCCCAGCGCTTCACGCAGCGCCTGGCCCAGCGCCAGGCCGGTGTCTTCGATGGTGTGGTGTTCGTCGATGTGCAGGTCGCCCTCGGCCTGCACGCTCAGCGCGAAACCGCCGTGCTTGCCGATCTGTTCCAGCATGTGGTCGAAGAACGGCAGCCCGGTGTGGGTCTGCGGCTCGGCGGTACGGTCCAGGTCGACCTCGACGCGGATCCTGGTCTCCTTGGTATTGCGCTGCACGGTGGCGCGGCGCGGCGCATCGGCCAGTTCATGGGCGATGCCGTTCCAGTCCCACTGCCCGCCAAACTGTTCGGTGCGCAGCTGGAAGCCGCGGATCTTCATGTTCTCGGCGAACTGGATGTCGGTGGGCCGGTCGCCGACCATGCCCGAGCGGGCCCAGTCGATGCTGCGGTCCTGCAGGTAGGGCAGCATCATGCCGATGCCCGGCTTGCGGGTGGGCGCGTTGTCGTGCGGCCAGGTGCCGTCGATCAGCACGTCACGGAACACGATGCCCTGGCTGGCGAAGATCTGCAGCATCAGGTCGTTGGGGCCATCGAAACTGGCCTGTGGGTAGCCTTCGCTGCCCAGGCCGTCCTGGTTGCTGACGATCACGAACTGGTAACCGGCATCGCGCAGCTTGAGCATCGCCGGGATCACATCGCGCACGAAGCGGATCTTTTCATAGGCATCGATCTGGAAATCGGCCGGCTCTTCGATCAGCGTGCCGTCGCGGTCCACGAACAGAATGGGCGTCATGCCGCGACCCTCCGCGCAGCGAGCGCACTGAGCACACGGTCGTTCTCCAGGGTGCTGCCGATGGTGATGCGCAGGGCGTCGTGCAGCTGCGGTGCGGCACGCTGGTCGCGCACCACCACGCCGGCCGCCAACAGCGCATCGAAGGCCTGCTGCGCATGACTGAAGCGCACCAGCAGGTAATTGCCCTGCGAGGGATACACGCGCAGCACGCCCGGCAGCACGGCCAGTGCCTGCTGCAGGCGGCCGCGCTCGGTCTTGATGCGCTCCACGCGCGAGGCGGTGAGCTGCAGGTTGCTGTCGCTCAGGCCCGCCAGGGCCAGCTCGGCGCAGGGGCCGGGAATGGGGTAAGGGGCCTGGCAGCGGCGCAGCAGCGCGATCAGCGCCGGCGCGGCAATGAGGCTGCCGATGCGCGCGGCGGCCAGCGCGTGCGCCTTGGACAACGTGCGCAGCACGGCCACGTTGTCGTAACGCGACAGCAGCGTGACCGCCGACGGCAGCGCGGCGTACTCGGCATAGGCCTCGTCCACCACCACCAGCGCCCTGCCCTGCAGCGCCGTGGCCACCCGTTCCACCTGCTCCAGCGCGATCGCGCTGCCGGCCGGGTTCGAGGGCGAACACAGGAACACCAGCTTGGCGTTGCCGGCCAGCGCGGTGGCGATTACCGCATCGATATCGGCGTTGAGCGCATCGCCGTCGTCGCGCAGCGGCACCTCCAGCAGCGGTGCGTTCTGCAGCCGCGCGCACACCGCGTACATGCCGAATACCGGCGGGGTCACCAGCACCGCATCGCGGCCGGGCTCGCACAGCGCGCGCACCAGCAGGTCGATCGCCTCATCGCTGCCGCGGCCGATCAGCAGCTGCTCGGTCGCGCAGCCATACAGTTCAGCCAAGCGTGCACGCAGCGCAGCCGGCTGTGGATCCGGATAGCGCCGCGCGCGGCCTTCGCTGTCGGCCGGGTTGGCCCAGGCCGACTCATTGGCGTTGAGCCACACATCGCCGACCAGTGCGCTGCTGCGCGCCGACGAATAGCCGGCAAAGGCCTGCAGGTCTGCACGGACCAGCGACATCACTGCATCGGGCGCGCTCATGCGGCCGCCTGCATGCGCAGTGCCACCGCATTCTCGTGCGCGTCCAGGCCTTCGGCACGGGCCAGCGTGCGCGCACAGCCGCCGATCGCGGCAATGCCCTGCGCGGTGGCCGACTGCACGCTGATCAGGTTCTGGAAGCTGGCCACGCTCACCCCGCTGTAGGCGCGTGCGGCGCCCGCGGTGGGCAGCACATGGTTGGTGCCGCTGCAGTAGTCGCCCAACGCCTCGGGCGTGTAGTCGCCGAGGAATACCGAGCCCGCCGCCTCGACCTGCTCCAGCCACGCGCGGGGTTCGCGCAGGGCCAGGATCAGGTGCTCGGGTGCGTAGCGATTGCTGATCTGGAAGGCCTGCGCCAGCGAATCCACCCGGATCAGCTTTGAGGCCTGCAGCGCCTGGGTGGCGATGTCCACGCGCGACAGACGCGCCAGCTGCGCCTGCACTTCGGCGTCGACCCGCGCCAGCAGGGCGTCGTCATCGGTGAGCAGCAGCACCTGCGAATCGGGACCGTGCTCGGCCTGGGACAACAGGTCGGCGGCGACGAACGCGGGATTGGCGCCGGCATCGGCGATCACCAGCACTTCGGACGGGCCGGCCGGCATGTCGATCGCCGCCGCACCGTCCTGCGCCACCTGCTGCTTGGCTTCGGTAACGAAGCTGTTGCCGGGGCCAAACAGCTTGTCGCAGGCCGGCACGCTGTCGGTGCCATAGGCCATCGCCGCGATCGCCTGCGCGCCGCCCAGCTTGAACACGCGGTGCACGCCGGTCAGGCGCGCGGCCACCAGCACCGCCGGGTCGGCACTGCCGTCCTTGCGCGGCGGCGTGCACAGCACCACTTCGCGGCACCCGGCCAGTTGCGCGGGCACGCCCAGCATCAACGCGGTGGACGGCAACGGTGCGCTGCCGGCCGGCACGTACAGACCCACCCGGCCGATCGGCCGCACCACGCGCTCGCAGCGCACGCCCGGCGCGGTATCCACTGCATAGCCTTGGCTCATGCCGGCCTTGTGGAACACGCCGATGCGTGCGGCCGCCTCGACCATCGCCTGGCGCAGGTCGTCCGGAACGGCCTGTTCGGCGGCGGCGAATTCGGCTTCGCTCACTTCAAAGGATTCGGGGGCCACGCCATCGAAGCGCAGGCTGATCTCGCGCAGCGCAACGTCACCGTCGGCGCGCACGGCAGCGATCAACCCGGCGACCGCATCACGGGTCTGCGCGGCCACGGCCTGCACCGGGCGCTGCAGCGCCTGCGCCTGGGCGCTGGCGTCCAGGGTGGACCACTGCACTACATTCATCGAAAGACGGTTCATGCCAGCGAACGCTCCACGCTCAATACCATCAGGCCCTGGGCGCCTGCGCGCTCCAGGTCTTCCAACCGCTGCCAGGTCAACGCGCCGTGGCACATGGTCTGCAGACGCAGGTGGCCGCCGTCGTCGGGCAGCTGCACCAGCGGGTCGGCATCAGGCAGCAGGCGGGTCAGCTCGGACACGCGGTCCAGCGCGGCGCGGAACATCAGCAGCTTGCTGTCCTGCACCTTGACCACGCCATCCAGCCGCCGTAGCAGCATCGCCATCAGCCCGGCGCGGGCGTCGTCGGGGGTCTTCACCGGGCCGGCCAGCACCGCTTCGCTTTCCAGCAGCGTTTCCACCGGCTTGAGCTGGTTGGCGGCCAGTGTGGCGCCGCTGGAGACCAGGTCGCAGATCAGGTCGGCGGTGCCCAGGCGCGGCGCGATTTCCACCGACCCGGACAGTTCCACCACCTGCGCATCCACGCCGCGCGCAGCCAGCCAGTCGGCCAGAATCGCCGGGTAGCTGGTGGCGATGCGCTTGCCGGCCAGCTGCTCAACGCCGGTCCATTCCCATTCCTCGGGCACTGCCAGCATCAACCGGCACTGCCCGAAATTCAGGCCGCGCAGCGCCTGGTAGGCGTCCGGCAGGCCGATCCGGCGGCGGGCAGCGCCCTGCTCGTCCAGTTCGTTGCGGCCGACGATGCCGAAGTCGCAGACGCCATCGGCGATCAGCCCGGGGATGTCGTCGTCGCGGACCAGCAGCAGGTCGACCGGCAGCGATTCGCCGTAGCAGAACAGCTTGTCGCGGCTCTGCCGCCAGCTCAGCCCGCAGGCGGTGAGCAGGCTGCGGGCGGGCTCGGCCAGCCGCCCGTTCTTCTGGATGGCGATCCGCAACCGGTCACGGGCCGGGGCGTTCTGGGTTGCACTCATGGGGGAGGCTCTCTTACTCGGATTCGGGGGGCGTAGGCGTGGCGGTGACGGCGATGGCGGCGGTATAGCCGCCGTGCCCATGCTCCAGCGAACGCGCGACGCGCCCGGTGGTGGTCACGCTGACGCCGGTCAGTTCGTGGATTTCGCGATACGGCACGCCCTGCTGCAGCAGCGGCACCACCTTCCAGCGGTCCGACAGCGCCTCCAGCTCGGCCGGGGTGCACAGGTCGCGCAGGAACGCGGTGACCTGCTCGGCGCTGGACAGCGCGGCGAAGGCCGCCGCCAGGCAGGCCAGATCGGCCTGGGCGTCTTTTTCTCGGGGGGCGGGGCGTAGTTTCATCGTATCAATGTAATAGCGTGCTATTACATTAGCGCAAACGAGGGTGCAGGGTCAAACGGGGTTGGTGCTCGGATCGGGTTGGTTCAGGGGCGGGAACGAAAAACGCCCGCGGAGCGGGCGTTTGTATTGGGTATCGGGCGTTTTAGGGCGTACCGACCAACGGTCGGTACCTACCGGCACGTTACCTCGGCGCGGAGGGCGCCGCTGCGCAGGCACTCGCCGAATAGGCTGCCCTGGCGGCTCGGGATGGACTGGATGGCTTCCAGCTCCCCTGCCCCGTCCGGGCACTTCTGCCCGGCCAACCCGCGCAGGTCATGCTGCAACTGCTCCCGGTCGATCACGTGGCAGCGGTCGACCGTCAGCCGGTACTGGCCCGGACCGATCCGCTGGCTATGCAGCGAAGGATCGGTCCGGCACGCGGTCAGCAGGAGCAGCAGCGTTGCCGCCGCCCCCAGCCGCCTCACGGCATGACCTTGGCCTGCTCCAGTTCCACCTGCAGGGTGCTGGCCAGTTCCTCGCGCGAGACCTCGAACTGCTGCTCGCGCAGCAGATCCTTGACCGCGACCACGCCACGCGCCAGCTCATCGTCACCGGCCAGCACGACGAAACGAATGCCGGCCTTGGCCGCGTACTGGAACTGCTTGCCGATCTTCTTCGGCTCCATCTGCACTTCGGCGTTGATGCCACCGGCGCGCAGGCGGCGGGCGATATCCAGCGACTGCGGCAGGCTGGCGTCGTCCATCAGCGCCACCAGCGCGTGCACGCTGCTGTCTTCGATCCCGGCGATCAGGCCGGCTTCGCGCAGCTGCCAGAACAGACGGGTCAGGCCGATAGAAATGCCCACGCCCGGCAGCTTGGACTTGCTGTAGTGGCTGGCCAGGTCTTCGTAACGGCCACCGGAGCAGATCGAGCCGATCTGCGGGTGGTCGGTCAGCGTGGTTTCGTACACGGTGCCGGTGTAGTAATCCAGGCCGCGCGCGATGGAGAAATTCAGGCAGTACGCGGTTTCCGGCACGCCCAGCGCCTTGACCAGCTCCAGCACTTCGCGCAGTTCGGCCACGCCCACCTTCAGCGTCTCGCTGGCAGCCGGATCGACCAGCAGCGCGTCCAGCTGCGCCAACGCGTCGGCGTGGCTGCTGGAGCGGACCGCCACGAAGGCCAGGATCCGCTCGACCTGCTCGGCCGCGATCTCAAAGCCTTCGCCCACCAGCGTCTCGCGCACGTAGTCGGGGCCGCGCTTGTCCAGCTTGTCCACTTCGCGCAGCACCGCCAGCTGGCGCTCGCCATCAGCCACGCCCAGGCTTTCAAAGAAGCCGCGCAGCAGCTTGCGGTTGTTGAGCTGGATACTAAAGGCGCCGATGCTGAGCTCGGCGAAGACCGCATGGATCACCGCCAGGACTTCGGCGTCATAGCGGATGCTCAGCGCGTCCTTGCCGATCACATCGATGTCGCACTGGTAGAACTCGCGGAAGCGACCGCGCTGGGCACGCTCGCCGCGGTACACGCGCTGCATCTGGTAACGACGGAACGGGAAGGTCAGGTCGTGCTCGTGCTCGGCCACGTAGCGGGCCAGCGGCACGGTCAGGTCGAAGCGCAGGGCCAGCTCGGGCAGCGTTTTGTCGCCGGCTTCGGCCGCGTTTGCCAATGCGCCGGTGGACTGCACGAAATACACCTGGCGCTCGGTTTCACCGCCGGACTTGGTCAACAGCAC
>Ga0308172_1000723_pt1 | contig 33571 bp, 21 predicted proteins | sample PhyGR2_FD_202134 | JGI IMG/M metagenome (GOLD analysis project Ga0308172, IMG submission 202134) | Phyllosphere microbial communities from UC Gill Tract Community Farm, Albany, California, United States - DLSLSG.R2 | ecosystem: Host-associated > Plants > Phyllosphere > Unclassified | place: USA... | reverse complement strand
AGGAAGTCACCGAGGGCCTGCCCACCGCGATCACCGTACACGGTGACGCGCCGGCATTCGCCCAGCAGGTGGCCGACGCGATGCACGGCCCGGCGTTCCGCGCCTACACCGGTGACGACATGGTCGGTGCCGAACTGGGCGGGGCCATGAAGAACGTGCTGGCCGTGGCCACCGGCGTGGCCGATGGCATGCAGCTGGGCCTGAACGCCCGTGCCGGCCTGATCACCCGCGGCCTCAACGAAATGCTGCGGCTGGCCGCGGCGATCGGGGCCAAGCCGGAAACCCTGATGGGCCTGGCTGGCCTGGGCGACCTGGTGCTCACCTGCACCGGCGACCTGTCGCGCAACCGTCGTCTCGGCCTGGCGCTGGGACGCGGCCAGACCCTGCAGGACGCCGTGCGTGAAATCGGCCAGGTGGTGGAGTCGGTGCAGACCGCCGACGAGGTCATGCGCCAGGCCCGCCGCCACGGCATCGACCTGCCGATCTCCGATCGGGTACGCGCGGTGCTGCACGGCGAGCAGACCCCGGAAGAAGGCTTGCGTGCGCTGCTGGCGCGCGAACAGAAGCCGGAATATCCGGACACGCTGTTCAAGTGACCCACGAAAAACCCCGGCAAACGCCGGGGTTTTTTGTAGGCATCCACGCCCGGTCACACCGCCCGGAAACGAAAAAACCCGACACAAGGCCGGGTTTTTTCGTAGCGTACCGACGAGGGTGTCGCCATGCCAACCGCAAAGAACGCGGCGGCCCTGCAGGTAGAGCCGACCGTTGGTCGGCTGCTGTCCGCGCAAAAAAATGCGACGGCCCAACACAGGTAGAGCCGACCCTTGGTCGGCTGTTGTCCGCGCAAAAAAATGCGACGGCCAACACAGGTAGAGCCGACCGTTGGTCGGCTGCTGTAAAAGTGAAGCCCGACCTAAGCCGGGCTTCATGGCGCAGGGGAGAGAGACCGCGCCATCCAACAACGTACCGCGGTGAAACGGTATTACCAGGTGAAGCGCGGACCGACGAACCATTCCTTGTCGCCGCCCTTGGCCAGCTTCACTTCGCCAGCCAGGCCCCAGTTCTGGTTGAGCTTGGCCTGGGCGCCGACGCGGCCGTAGAACTCGCCGTCCGGGTTGATGCCGTGCTTCTTGCTGTAGTCCTCGTAACCGGCCATCACGTAACCCTCGATGTTCGGGGTGAACGCGCTGCGCACGCCCACTTCGGTCGAGTAGCCGTTGAAGTCCAGACCGTGCTTCGGGTCGAACTTCTGGTAGGCAACGCGGGCCACCAGGTCGGTGGTCGGGGCGATGCCGTAGTTGTAGCCGACACCGACCTTCCACTGGTCCACATCATTGCTGCCGCGCTTGGTTTCCTGCGCGTTGTAGTCGCCAAAGACATGGAAGTTCGGCGCCACGGCAACCGAGCCCTTCACGGCCCAGCCGTCGGCGTCGCCGCCCTTGGCATCGGTCTTCACGTAGCCGCCTTCAACATAGTTGTACGACAGGCCATCGGTTGCAGACGCAGCGAACGGCAGAGCAGCGAGCAGACCCAGGGCAAGCAAGGAAGACTTCATCATCGGGACACCTTTAATTATTTTTGGTTTTGCCGAACCGCCCCCCTTGGGAGGGGGAGAGAAGGGGCGGTCGACAGGTGTTAATTATTCATTTGTCGTCCCAATCGCTCCTGAATATTGAACTGACCGGTACATGAATGAAGCGCCCGTTCAGGGAACTTGGCTGGTAGCCCGTAGCCATGTCCCCGTAGTTGGTGTCGATTGCATGAACTATGGGCGCAGCAGCCTGCACGAACTATGGGCGCACACTTTTCCTCCGCTCCAAGACAAAGCCGCGCCTTAACGGCGACGTAACGTCTGCTTCCTAGCCAGCCTAAGACGCAACTTTAAGAAACCGCTGATATATCCCAGAGAGACAGCTGAGGAGGATGGAGCCATCCGGTCAGACCGGAACCAAGGCCCCTCCACTCTCACGCGCAGTTTGCCGCGCAGCTCCTGGGATTCTCCATGAACTTTGTATACAAGTTGATCTTCAACATTTCGACGGGCACATGGGCAGTCGCCCATGAACTCGCTGTTTCGCGCGGCAAGAAGAGCCGCACCCGGTTGGCGAAGGCCATGGCCGTTGCGTTGGCGTTGCCGGCGGGTGCGGCGATGGCGGCTGACTCTCCGGCGCCGCTGGAGTGTTCCGCAAATGAAGTGAAGTCCCACGACGGGATGCTCTGCGAAACGGTCAAAATGCTGGAAACTCGCGCAACCAGTATGGCTACGCGCGGCGCCACGGACGGTGGCAGTGCTACCGGTAATGGCAGCACTGCCGTCGGCTCAGGGTCGCAGGCGACCGGTGTGAGAGCAACCGCGATGGGGATAAACGCGGTGGCAACGGGCAAGTGGACGACTTCTTACGGGGCATTTACCAACGCCGTTGCAGACGGCTCAATCGCCATCGGTAACGGTGCAGCTGTTGAAGCCGACGGAAAATTTGGAACCGCAATTGGGTATATCGCGCGCGCAAAGGCTGAGAATTCGGTGGCGTTGGGTTCCGGGGCCGTTGCGGATTCCAGCTGGACCGTGTCAGTTGGCAATGATAATACAGAACAAAGGCGACGGATCGTCCATGTCGCAGCCGGTAGGGGCGACAGTGACGCGGCCACCGTTGGTCAGTTGACCCCCTTGATCGCCGGCCTCGGTGGCGGCGCTGCGATCGACGCGGAGACAGGTGCCGTTACCGGCCCCACCTATAAGATCGATGGCAAGGATCAGAACCTTGGCGAAGCCATCGCAGGGCTTGGTGATAACACCCAAGCCCTGAAGGACAAGCTGACCAGCAGCGGGCTTGTGGCCGAGGACGGCAAAGCCATCGCAGCAGTGACGTATGACCGGGATATCAAAGGTGAAACCAACTTTGGTTCGGTCACCATGGGCAACGGTACTGGTCCGGTCAAGCTGAAGAACGTCGCCGTTGGCACCGCCAACACGGACGCGGTCAACGTCGGTCAGCTCAACACGGCCCTTACGAAAGCTGCTCAGGATGATGTTCATACGTTCTTGCAGTTCGGCGCGACCGGTGCCAGTTCCAGCGGAAACGCAGTCGCAGGCGGCGCCGGGGCGGTAGCAGTTGGCCGGGGCGCGAACGCAGCCAAGTACAGCGTTGCGGTCGGTGGCAACACGAAAGCAACCGGCGACTCTTCCACAGCCATTGGCATTGAAGCCTCTGCCGTAGGCGCCAAGGCCTCTGCACTTGGCTGGAAGGCAAACGCTGCTGGCGAACGCGCCACAGCCGTCGGCTTTGGCGCGACAGCAGAAGGTGCCGCCAGCGTCGCGCTGGGCGGTGGCATCAGCGAAACCCCGGAGGGCGTGGTCACTGCAACTGGCGCATTGTCGTCGGGTGAGAACTCTGTCGCCATCGGCGTCCGTAGCAAGGCGACCGCCAAGGACGCTGTCGCGCTCGGCTCGGAGTCGGTGGCGGGGTCGGCCAACTCCTTCTCGATCGGCAACGATACCTTGAAGCGCACCATCATCAACGTGGCCGCCGGCAAGGCTGCAACCGATGCGGTCAATGTCAGCCAGCTGTCGCCGCTGGTGGCCGGCTTGGGCGGTGGCGCAGCCATTGATCCCACCACGGGCGCGGTCACCGGGCCGGCCTACAAGGTTGACGGCAAGGAACAGAAGAATCTGGGCGATGCGCTGACCAGCCTCGACGCAGGTACGAGCGCACTGAAGGAAACGCTTGCAAGCAGTGGGCTGGTGGCAGCCGACGGCAAGGCACTGGCCGCTGTCAGCTACGATCGCGATATCAAGGGTGTGACCAACTATGGCTCGGTGACGCTGGGCAACGGGAAGGGTGCCGTTTCGCTCAAGAACGTGGCGGCGGGCACGGATGATACCGATGCCGTCAACATGACCCAGCTCAAGAACGCCATGGCGAATGCAACGCCGGCCGAAAGCACCTTCCTGGCCGGTAAGGGCGGTGGCACGGCAGCCAAGGCGACCGGCTTCAACTCGGTGGCCCTGGGCATCAACTCGGTGGCCGACCAGGCCAACACCGTGTCGGTGGGCTCGGCGTCGGGGAAGCGTCGCATCACGAACCTGGCGTCGGCCCAGGAAGAAAGCGATGCCGCAACCTATGGCCAGGTTACCGCCCTGGTGGGTAACGCCAGTTCGAGCGCCCAGCGTGCACTGAAGGACGTCAACACGCGCCTGTCGGCACTGAGCGAGCAGACGGGCCGTGTCGGTTTGGATAGCCCGTTCCTGAAGATCGATGCCCCGGAAGGCTCCGAAGCGGCTGTCGTCGATCTGAACAACTCCGCTGTGGCCATTGGTGCATCGACCAGCGCCATCGGCAGTATTGCCACGGCGATTGGTGGCGCCTCCTACGCGAAGGGTTCGCAGGCTGCGGCGATTGGCGGTGGCGCCTACGCCGAAGGTCAGGGCGCTCTGGCGATGGGCTCCGCACGGGCCGAAGCCGACAATTCCACGGCGCTGGGTAACGGTGCGCGTGCCACCGGTGCCTACACGCTGGCCATCGGCGCCAACGCGCGCTCGGCGGGCATGAATGGCGTTGCCCTGGGTAACAGCACCCGCGCGAACGCTGATAATGCAGTGGCCATCGGCACCTTGGCCAACATCGACGCCACGGCCACCAACTCCATGGCCTTTGGCCGTAACGCCAGCGTCGGCGCTGGCGCGACCAATGCGATGTCGCTGGGCAGCAACACGACCAATACCCGTGCCAATACGGTGTCGGTCGGCAGCCTCAAGAACGAACGGCAGATCACGAATGTGGCGGCCGGTACCGCTGACACCGACGCCGTCAATTTCAGCCAGCTGAAGAGCTTCGTCGGTTCCAATGGTGGTGGTCCGCTGACGGTGTCGTACGCCGATGAAACGAAAGCCTCGCTCGCCTTGGCCGGCGAAAACGGCACGACGATCAGCAACGTGAAGGCTGGCGCCGTCTCGGCCACCAGTACCGAAGCGATCAACGGCGCACAGCTGCAGGGCACGGCCTCCTCGGTTGCCTCCGCGCTGGGCGGCGGCTCGACGGTCAAGGCCGACGGCACCCTCGCGGCGCCGAGCTATACAGTGGGCGGTAACAAGCATGGCTCCGTCGGCAGCGCGCTGGGTGCTGTGGATACCTCGCTGACCGATCTGGACGGCCGTACCAATAACCTGGCCAGCCAGATCAAGGGCAGCGGCCTGGTGGACGACAAGGGCAACGCCCTGGCCGCCGTGACCTACGACAAGAAGGCGGATGGTTCGGCTGACCGGGCTTCGGTGACGCTCGGCACGCCGGGCACTGCCGTCAAGCTCTCGAACGTGGCCGCCGGCAAGGTGACCGCTGCCAGCACCGACGCCATCAACGGCGCTCAGCTGCAGGGCACGGCTGCCTCCGTGGCAACGGCCCTGGGTGGCGGCTCCACGGTCAAGGCCGACGGCACCATTGCCGTGCCGAGCTACACCGTGGGTGGCAACACGCACGGTTCCGTCGGCAGCGCTCTGGGTGCTGTGGATACGTCGCTGACGAACCTGGATGGCCGCACCAATGACCTGGCCAGCCAGATCAAGGACACCGGGCTGGTGGACGACAAGGGCAACGCCCTGGCGGCGGTCACTTATGACCAGAAGGCGGACGGCTCGGTCGACCGTGCTTCGGTGACGCTTGGCACGCCCGGCACGGCGGTGAAGCTGTCGAACGTGGCCGCCGGCAAGGTAACCGCGGCCAGCAGCGACGCCATCAATGGCGCGCAGCTGCAGGGCACGGCAGCCTCGGTTGCGGCCGCACTTGGCGGCGGCTCGACGGTCAAGGCAGACGGCACCCTTTCGGCGCCGAGCTACAGCGTGGGTGGTAAGCCGCATGCCTCCATCGGTGGCGCGTTGGGCGCTCTGGACACGTCGGTCACGGCGCTGGATGGCCGGACCAATGATCTCGCCGAGCAGCTTGCCGGCAGTGGCTTGGTGGATGACAAGGGCAATGCCATTGCGGCAGTGACCTACGACCAGAAGAAGGACGGCTCGGCGGACTACGCGTCGGTGACGCTGGGCAATGCGGATACCGCCGTGAAGCTCTCGAACGTGGCCGCCGGCAAGGTGACCGCCGCGAGCACAGATGCCATTAACGGTGCACAGCTGCAGGGGACGGCCACTTCGGTGGCGGCGGCTCTGGGCGGCGGCGCGGCGATGAAGGCCGACGGCACGCTGACCGCGCCGAGCTATACCGTGGGAAGTGGCAAGTACGGCGACGTCGGCGGCGCTTTCGGTGCGGTGAACAGCTCGCTGACCGATCTGGATGGTCGCGCCAAGTCCATGGCGGAGCAGCTCGCAGGTATGGGCGTGGTGGGCGAGGATGGCAAGAGCTTGGCTGCCGTTACCTATGACCAGAAGAAGGACGGTTCGGCTGACTATGCGTCCGTGACCCTGGGCTCGAAGGATGCTGCGGTGAAGCTGTCGAACGTGGCCGCCGGTTCGGTAGCCGCCGGTAGCACCGAGGCCATCAACGGCGCTCAGCTGCAGGCCAACGCCGCGTCTGTTGCCGCATCGCTGGGTGGTGGCAGCCAGGTCAAGCCGGACGGCACCCTGTCGGCTCCGAGCTACACCATCGGTGGCAACAAGCATGCCAGCGTGGGCGGCGCCCTCGGCGCGGTCGATACATCGCTGACCGATCTGAAGGAAGTCACCAATGACCTGTCCTTCAAGCTTGAAGATGCAGGCCTGGTCGGTGAGGACGGCAATGCGCTGGCTGCCGTTACCTATGACCAGAAGAAGGACGGCACGGTCGACCGCACGTCGGTCACCCTGGGTGACGCGGGCACAGCAGTGAAGCTGAGGAACGTCGCTGCAGGTGCAGTGAATGCCGGCAGCAGCGAGGCCATCAATGGTGCGCAGCTGCAGGGCACCGCCGCTTCGGTGGCAGCAGCCCTGGGCGGTGGTTCCACCGTGAAGGCCGACGGCAGCATTGCGGCACCGAGCTACACCGTGGGTACCACCAAACACGGCGACGTGGGCAGTGCTTTCGGCGCCGTCAACACCTCGCTGTCTGACCTGGATGGCCGCGCCAAGCAGCTGGACGAAAAGTTGTCCGGCACGGGCCTGGTGGACGACAAGGGCAATGCGTTGGCCGCTGTTGTCTACGGCCAGAACAAGGACGGTTCGACCAACTATGGTTCGGTGACGCTGGGCAAGATCGCTGGCAGTGAACCGGTCCGCCTGAAGAACCTCGCCGCTGGCGTGGACAGCAGCGACGCGGTCAATGTCAGCCAGCTGACCGCTGCAACCGCAAATCCGTGGTTCAGTGGCAAGGGCGGCGGCACGGCGGCCAAGGTAAGTGCGTTCGGTTCGGTTGCCATCGGCATCAACTCGGTCGCCGACCAGAACAACACGGTGTCCGTTGGCAGTAGTGACCAGAAACGTCGCATCACCAATGTTGCCGACGGTGAGGGCAACTACGACGCGGTCAACTACCGCCAGCTGGTGTCGATGGTGTCCGGCCAGAACACGCGGACCCAGAGCGCGCTCAAGGATGTGGACAGCCGTTTCGCCGCGTTGGATGCACGCGGCGTCGTGGACGATTCATTCATCAAGATCGACGCCCCGGAAGGCTCCGAAGCGGCTGTAGTTGATCTGAACAACTCCGCTGTGGCCATTGGTGCATCGAGCAGCGCCATCGGCAGTATTGCCACGGCGATTGGTGGCGCCTCCTACGCGAAGGGTTCGCAGGCTGCGGCGATTGGCGGTGGCGCCTACGCCGAAGGTCAGGGCGCTCTCGCGATGGGCTCCGCCCGGGCCGAGGCCGACAATTCCACGGCGCTGGGCAACGGTGCGCGTGCCACGGGTGCCTACACGCTCTCGGTCGGCGCCAATGCGCGTTCGGCGGGCCTGAATGCCGTTGCATTGGGTAACAACACCCGAGCAAACGCCGACAACGCAGTGGCCATCGGCAACCTGGCCAACATCGATGCCACGGCTACCAACTCCATGGCCTTTGGCCGCAACGCCAGCGTGGGTGCTGGTGCGACCAATGCGATGTCGCTGGGCAGCAGCAGCACGAACCTCCGCGCCAACACGGTGTCGGTCGGCAGCTTGAACAATGAGCGGCAGATCACCAACGTGGCGGCTGGCACGGCCGAGACCGATGCTGTCAACTTCAGCCAGCTAAAGAAGTACGTGGGTGAGAACGGTGGCAGCGGTGGTGCAGCCAATCCGCTGGCTGTGGCCTACACCGATGCCGACAAGGGCACGGTCAGCCTGGCGGGCGCCGAGGGTACGATCCTCTCCAACGTCAAGGCGGGTAGCGCAGACACCGACGCGGCCAACGTAGGCCAGGTGAAGGGTGTTGCCGCCGCGATCGGCGGAGGCGCCTCCATTGCGGCAGACGGTTCCGTCACCGCGCCGAGCTTCACGATCGGTGGCGGCCGCTACAGCAACGTCGGCGACACCTTCGCTGCAGTGGACACCTCGCTCACCGACCTGGATGGGCGTGTCACGGGCAATAGCAGCAGCGTGACCAACCTGAGCAAGCAGTTCGAGGCGCTGACGGCAGGCACCAGTGGCATGGTCACCTTCGATGCGGCGTCCAACACCGTGAAGGTGGCTTCGGCCCAGGCGGGCACCACGGTCGACTTTGCCAACAGTGACAACGAAGCACGCACGCTGACCAACGTTGCTGCAGGCAGCGCCGAAGGTGATGCGGTGAATGTTGCCCAGCTGAAGGGCACTGCACAGAGTGTGGCCGCAGCCATCGGTGGCGGTTCGGTCGTCAACGCGGACGGCACTGTCTCCCAGCCGAGCTACACGGTTGGTGGGACCACGGTGACCAACTTCGGCGATGCCATCACCAACATAGATGACCGCACGACAACCAACGCAACCGAGCTCACCACGCTGGGCACGACCATCAAGGAACTGTCCAACGGTACGTCCGGTCTGGTCACGGTTGATCAGGTGACCGGCAATGTGCAGGTCGCTGCAGCGCAGGGCGGGACCCTCGTCGACATGGAAGGTACCGACGGCAAGCGTCGCGTCAGCGGTGTTGCCAACGGCACGGAGGAAGACGACGTGGTGACGATTGCCCAGCTGCGTGCAGCCGGTGCGATCGATCCGGTCAGTGGCCAGACGTTGAGTGTGCTGACCTACGACGGTGCCGATCTGTCGCGTGCCACCCTGGGCGGTAGCCAAGGAACCGTGCTGGCCAACGTCGCCAGCGGATTCATCGGCGCGGGCAGCATGGAAGCGATCAACGGCGGCCAGCTGTTCGACATGAATGCTGCTATCCAGGGCAGGATGGATGGGCTGGATGGCCGTGTCGGCACCATTGAGAAGGGTATTGCCGAGGGTTCGATTGGCAGCGGCAATGGCAACGGCAACGGCAACGGCAATCCTGCCGGCGACGGTGCAGCCGAGGGCGGTTTGGTTGGCCCGGGTACTGGCGAAGGTGCGCTGATTGTCGGCGGCGGTTCGGCCGGCGGTTCAGGTGCGGTGAGCGTCGGCGACGGCAGCAAGGCGGAGGGCGACAGCTCGATCGCCGTTGGCGGTGGCAGCTCGGCCGGCACCGGCTCCATCAGCGTCGGTGGTGGCAGCTCGGCCGGTGGCACTGGCGCGATCAGCGTCGGCGAGGGCAGCGCGGCTAGTGGTACCGGCTCGGTTGCCATCGGTGAAGGTGCGAAGGTGACGAACGACAACTCGGTTGCCATCGGCAGCGGATCCACCACCACCCGGGACAATGAAGTGTCGATGGGCTCGGCGGGTTCGGAACGTGTTGTCAGCAATGTCGCCGCGGGTATCCAAGGCACTGACGCAGTCAATCTGCAGCAGATGGATGACCGCTTCAAGGCCGAGCATGACTGGTCCAACAGCCGCTTCCAGTCGATGGACAAGCGCATCGACCGGATGGGTGCCATCAGTGCGGCCTACGCCGGTATGGCCATCAATACGGCTGGTCTGAGCGGCGACAACCGCCTGGGCGCCGGTATCGGGTCGCAGAACGGTCGCAGTGCATTGGCCGTCGGCTACCAGCGCATCCTCGGCGAGAAGAAGAACGTGTCGGTCTCGCTGGGTGGTGCTTTCAGTGGCAGCGACCAGAGCGTCTCGGCAGGTGCCGGCATCAGCTGGTAAGCGCAGAGAGCTTGATGTTGTAGCGTAAAAAGAAGCCCGCGGTCGAAAGACCGCGGGCTTTTCTACGTCTTCCTGCGAAGCAACCGCGCCTCGATCAGCCGAAAAGGCCTGATTCCAGACAGAACGCCACCAGTTCCTGATCCGTCCGGGTGCCCAGCTTGCGCATGGCGCTGATCTTCTGCGTGCTGACTGTTTTGCTGCTGCGATTGAGCGCCCGCGCGATGTCGCCAACGCTCTGGCCGCTGGCGAACAGCCGAATCACTTCGAACTCCCGGGGCGACAAGGTGGCGGCCGAGGTGGGCTCGCCAGCCTCAGGCACCATTTCTTCGCGAGGCAGTTCGGGGGAACGGTAGATCCGCTGTGCCAGCAGGCTGGTCAGGGCCCCGTCGAGCTCATTGAGATTCCCGCTCTTGCGCACCACACCGCTGGCACCCGCCCGATACATTTCGGCAACGATGGAGGGGTTGGACACCATCGTCAGTATCAGAACGCGAGTGTCCGGGAAATTGCGGGTCAGGTAGGAAATGAGCTTGATCCCATCCCCCATCCGCTCGTCACCAGGCATGCTGTAGTCGGTGATGATGATATCCGGCGCATGCTGCTGTGCGAGGTCCACCAGCCCGGCCGGGTCCTGTGCTTGACCGACGACCTGGAAGCGCGGGTCGCGATCAACAAGATCGGCGATGCCCGCGAGCACAATCGGGTGGTCGTCGGCAATGACGATCTTGGTCTTCAAGGCGGGGTCTCCGGATCGCGGGGAAAAGTCAAGGTGGATCGGTCGGGTCGGCGGATGTCGACTCGAGATGGGCCAGGGCGCGTTCCAACCGGGCAATGAACGCATCGATGCCAGATGCGCAGTCCTCCGCACTGGCGCCGTCGTCGATTCTATCCTCGATACGCTTGCTCTCATCTGCCAACGGTTCTGCCGACACTATGACCAGCGCACCACGCAGGCGATGCAGCATGTGCTTGACGCCCTGCAGATCCCCTGTCTCCTGTGATCTGGCCAGCGCGGCCATATCATCACGCATGGTCTCCAGGAAGAGCGTCCGCATCCGCGGAGCGACCAAGAGGACATCCGGGCTGGATCCGGTAACCGCCAAGGGGCTCAGATGCCGGTACAGGTCGTCCAGCCGGATCGGCTTCACCAGACAATCGGCCATGCCCACGCTGCGGCAACGCGCGCGCTCAGTGGGGTCGGCATTTGCGGTGGCACCGAATATCGGCGCCGTTATGCCGTGCCCGTGCAGCCGCTCTGCCAGTGCGTACCCATCGACATGTGGCATGTTCAGATCGGTGATGACCGCATCGAAATGACGACGTGTCCAATAATCAAATGCCTCGGCGCCATCGCTGGCGACGACGGCATGGCACCCAAGACGCTCCAGCTGTTCACGCAGGATCATCTGGTTGATGGGGTTGTCCTCTGCGACCAGAACGCTCAGGTGGAGCGGCTGGAACGCCTTGGCCGACGGTTCCCCCTGCAGTGGCAGTGGGCGGCCGGTCGCGAGGAGCAGTGCATCGACCATCGCATCGAGGCGGTGCATGGACACCAGCCATACGCCGTTGACCTGTTGGGGATGATCGCCACCGCCGGTGCGGGCGACCACGTGAGGGCCGTCCCATGCGCCGATCGGTCCATTCATGGGGACCTCCAGAAGTGGCGTGCCGGGGATCGCATCCATGCCCGGGTCCCGGTGAAGCCCCTGCGCGAGGAAACCGCGCTTGCGTAGACGGGCGCACAGGGTGTCAACCAGCTCGCCGGCCGGCGAGCGCACGTAAACGCGCTGCTCTGCGTCGGCGGAACGACCGCTCGGGGAGGAATCCTCTGGCTGGTCCAGCTCGAGCTCGAAACTGAAACTGCTCCCGAGCCCCGTGTCACTGACCACTCTCAGTTGGCCGCCCATCAGGCCCACCAGTTGCGCGCTGATCGCCAACCCAAGGCCGGTGCCCCGCTGCGCATCGGCGCCCGGATTGGCCTGATAGAACGCTTCGAAGAGATGCGCTTGATGGTGTTCCTCGATCCCGATCCCGGTATCGGCCACCTGCCAGGCGAGCGTCGCCTTTCGCCCGCTCACGTCGTGTGCCTGAAGCCGGATGACCACGCGGCCGGCCTCGGTGAACTTGATGGCGTTGCTGACCAGGTTGTTCAGGACCTGACGTATCCTCGCGCCGTCGCCGTGGACGTGCTCAGGCACGTCGCCATCAATGCAGGCATACAGCTGCAGGTTCTTCCGCGTCGCGGACGCGGCATATGAGCGGAGTACCTCTTCGGTGAGTTCGGCCGGAGAGAACAGCACGAGCTCCAGGACCAGCTGTCCGGCTTCGGCTTTGGACACGTCCAGGATGTCACCAATCAACTGCATCAACGTGGATGACGAATGCTGGATGGTGCTCAGGTAGTCTCTCTGCTGACTGTCCAACGCGGTGAGCCCTAGCAGCTCCAGCGTGCCCAGGACGCCGTACAGGGGGGTGCGGATCTCATGGCTCATGGTCGCCAGGAACAGGCTCTTGGCGCGGTTCGCCTGATCGGCCTCCTGCCGAGCCTGTTGTAGAACCTGCTCGGCTTCATGCTGTGCAGTGAGATCGATGAACAGGCAAAGGGTGACAGGCTCGCCGCGATACCGGGCTTGGGTGGTATTGATCAGCAGGTGGCGTCCATCCGGTGTCCGGTAGGGGATCGTGCGGCTCTGCCCGGATTTCACCAACGTCAGTACATCTTGACGCCACGCGCCATCCCAGCCGGGCGCGTCGTGTCGAGCCCCCAGCCACTCGCGAGCCAGTGCATTCTCCAGTACCACGCTGCCATCACTGCTGCGAAGAAGACACAGCCCGATCGGAGCGGCCTCCAGGACGGTGCGGCTGAACGCCTCGCTCTCCTGCAGCCGTTCCTGATTCCTGCGCAGCGGCACCAGGACGGAGCGGCGGTAGCTGCGAAGCGCCAAGATGCCACCGAGCGCAAGCAGGATGGCCGCAATCACGCCGCCGATCAGGGGCCAACGCTGGTGAAGCAGCACGCGCGCCCAGCCGACCTGATAGACCGCTTGCCAGCCTTCAGCGTCACGCATGCGATAGGTAATGCTCCCGGCGCTGTAGTGTCTGCTTTGCCCGCCGCCACCATCGACCTCCGGCCCGTAGAGCAGCCGCCCGTCGGGGGCCAGGATCGAAAGCCGGTCGTAAATAGGCTCTCCGAGCACCTGCTGGTGGTCATCGATGCGGGACACATCCAGCATGCAGGAGATCGCCGGGGTCCCGCCGTCGGCCCAAAGGACCGCATCTTGGGGGGAGCGCATGACGGACAGCAACCAACGGCTCCCGTCGGCCAGATCACGTCGATGCCACCCCATGCCGCCGCTCTGCGGGTTTGTGATCAAGGCTTCCGCGTGAATGATGCCCATCATCCGGCGCAGGGTTGGATCCGCGGCGTTATCCGAACCGCTTATGGGGAGCGCATGCGGCACCAGCGCTGCCATCGTGCCGGTGCCATCGAGCAGGAGGCAACGGGGCGATGGATAGCGCGAATCGGCCCAAAAGCTGCCATAGAACCCTGAGAAAGCTCGGCCCAACTCCATTGCTGCGGGTGAAGGGGGGGATCCGTTGCTGCTTACGACGGAAAATGGAGAGAAGGCTGCAGGGTAGGGACTGGCATCCAGAAAGCGTGGCGTGGCGCGCTTTGAATCCGCGGGATCCAGCTGATGGCCCTGCCAGCGCGCCATGAAGCGCTCTTGTTCGTGCAGCGCACCAGAAAGGCGCTTGAAGTGGAAATCAACCTTCTGCTGCTCTTCCCGAAGCAGCTGTAGCGAGCTGGAGAGAAGAAGACCGGCCTGAATGGTGGCCACGGCGATGGTGCCCACGAGCAGGCTGTGCAGCCACAGGGACCTGCGCGCAAGCAAGCGCACGGGAGTGGACTCGACCGGCATGCATATCTCGTCTGACGGGCGGAGCGGCCCTTGCGAAGGATAATCGATAGGAACCCGGCCGCGCACGGGGCGGTGAAGGTCCCCCCAGCGGTCTCACCCCTGCAACCATTCACGGGCTCCCGTCAGACGACCTGGTCACTCCAACCCGACAAAGTTCAGGCCCAGCGCCACCAGTTCCTGGTCGCTCCTCGTACCGAGCTTGCGCTTCGCACTGGCTTTCTGGGCGCTGACGGTGCAGCGGCTCCGATTGAATCTCGCCGCGATGTCACTCACGGTCTGGCCGTTGGAAAACAGCCTGACGACCTCCAGTTCCCGCGGCGACAGGCCGTGTCGAGGCGCTTGAGTGTGATCAGTCGTTGCGCTGGAACGACCAGCGCTACTTGACCGATAAGTGCGCTGCATCCGTGCCGCTGTCAGTGCGCTGAGAAGTTCAGCCGGATCCCCCGATTTGGTGATCACGCAGTGCGCCCCGACTCTGTACATCTCATCGATCATCCACGGGGTGGTGATCATTGTCAGAACCAGAATGGGGAGTGAGGGAAACGCCCTGTGCAGCCTGCCGATGAGCACGGAGCCATCGCAGGTGCGGGAATCGCCGGGCATCACGTAGTCGGTGACCAGAATGTCAGGTTGTTGCGTATGGAGCGCCCTCATGAGTGCGGCGGAATCACTCACCTGTGCAACCACCCGGAATCGGCCGTCCTGCTCGATCAGTTCACGAACGCCCGCCAGTATGAACGGGTGATCGTCGGCAATCACAACGCGGGACGTCCCTCGGCCGTCCTGGCGTTTCATCGGCCGTCATTCCGCTGGGCGCGCGTCTCACCATTCAAAAGCTCTGCGAAGGCGTCTGGGGGGATCGCGGCGGAGATCAGATAGCCCTGCACTTGTGTGCAGCCGAGTCCCCGGAGCGTAGACAGCTCTTCATCCGTCTCCACACCTTCGGCGACGATGTTGAGGCCGAGCTTCTGGCCAAGCGTGATCACGGTGCTCAAGGCGCTCCGCAGTGCAGAATCCCGCGTGCAGCCATGCACCAGAGAGCGATCGATTTTTACCTCGGTGAATGGAGCGCTCACCAGGTTGTGCACGGAGCTCAGTCCCTGTCCAAAGTCATCCTGGGCCAACCCGAAGCCTTTCATGCGCAGGCGGCAGGCGCCAGCGTAATAGTCGCTGACATGCCGGGTGGTGCTGCTCTCCATAAGCTCGAAACAAAGATCAGCAGGCGAACCGCCGTGCTCAATGGTCAGCTCCGCCAGTTCCTCCGGTAGGGTGCTTCTTTCCAGGAGATGGGGAGGCAAATTGACTGATACGGGAATTCGAAAGCCCCTCGCGCGCCACTGGGCCTGCGCGAGAACGCTCATCTTCACCATGTGCCGCAGCAGTGCCAGCTCCAGTGCGTTTTCCTGGATCAGCGGGAGAAACTGACCGGGCGATATCAAGCCCTGTTCTGGGTGGCACCAGCGGACCAACGCTTCGGCCGCCACCACGAGGCCGGAGCCCAGCGATTTTTTCGGCTGGAACCACGCCGTGATCTCACCGCTCTTCATGGCCCGCCACAACGTGTCGCGGCTTGCCGCCAACGGGAGCTTGGCCTCCTTGCTGACGGCGGCGACGCGATGCGCGCCTTCCTGCTTCTGGCTCAACAACGCCATCACATCGGCAACATCGCCAGGGGATACGGGCTTTGGGAGTACCGCAAGCACGCTGAATCCCAAGGATTCGGCCATCAGACGGGCGGAGAACATCATGCGTGTCGACGCCGAGCTGACCAATACCAGTGCCGGCTTCCGATCCTGGGCAGCCAGGCTCTGGATGAACTGAATGCCATCCACCCCGGGCATCATCATGTCGGTGACGACCAGGTCGTAGGGACGCCAGTGGCACATCGCCAGCGCATCGGCGCCATCGCCCGAGGTATCTGCGTGGGTTCTCGATGCGCTGTTGAAGAGCTGAGCCAGCATGCTGCGTTGGAAGGCCTGGTCTTCCAGGATCAGTACATGGCGGATGGTCATGCCGGTGCTCCGTGGGACAGTTGGGTCAGGGCGCGGCGCAAGGTACCGATGTCAACGGGCTTCGCCACGTAGCCGGCCATGCCACTGGCAAAGCAGCGTTCACGCTCTTCAGGGGTGGCGCTGGCTGTCGCGCCGATCACTGGGACAAGGATGTCGTGCTGACGCAGGCTTCTGGTCAACGCATGCCCGCTCATGCGCGGCATGTTGATGTCGGTCAACACGACGTCGAACGGTTGCGACCGGCACAGCTCCAAAGCATGCTGGCCGTCGGTTGCTGTCAGGACGCTGCAGCCGAGTGTTTCCAGCTGCTCCTTCATGATGATGCGATTGATCGGATTGTCCTCGGCGACCAGCACCCGCAGATCCAGCGCGTCGGGTCGGGATACCGCTGCCATCGGGACAGGGGCGTCGCTCTGTTGCAGCCGCGCCAACGCGTTTGCAATGGCGCGGATGCTGAACATCGTGACGGTGAGGTGGCGGGGGTTCTCCGGATCAACGACGGGCGTATCGCCTGCATCAGGCAGTGCGGTGACGCGGGGGCCCCGCCAGCTGACGGGGGGAGAGCCGCGTGGGTCGCTGTCGAGCAGAATGGCGTCCTGGTCCGGCGCGAGCGGCATCCCCGGCTCATAGCGACGCACGGTGGCACCCCACCGCTGCAGCCATTCGCTCCCACTATCTGCCAATTCGGAAACAGAGCATCGGACATAGATCAGCGGTTGCGCCAGCAACTTGGGCGCACTGTCCTCGGGCGTGGCCCGCGGATCGGCCTTCAGCGGCAGCACCATCGTGAAACTGCTGCCCAGCCCGGGCTCGCTGACCAGACGGATGTCGCCGTTCATCAGCCGCACCAGTCGGTCGCTGATGGACAATCCCAGCCCGGCACCTTCCAAGCGGTGGTGTGTGCCGATCTGACGGAAGGGTTCGAACAGACGCGCATGCTCGTCTTGCGCGATGCCTACGCCGGTATCGGTGACCTGCCAGCTTACGGACACCATATCCGCCTCACGGGCGACCAGCCGGACGCGCAGGCAGATGTTCCCGCTGTCAGTGAACTTGATCGCGTTGCTCAACAGATTTCCCAGAATCTGCCGAATCCGACCGGCGTCGCCCAGGACCTGGTCCGGCAGCTCGGGGTCGGTGCATACCATGATCCGTATTCCCTTCCTTTCAGCGGCCGCCGCATACGCACGAAGGGTCGACTCCGCCAGATCCAAGGGGGAGAACGGTGCCACGACCAAGGTGAGCTGACCCGATTCAATCTTGGTCACATCGAGAATCTCGCTGATCAGCTGAAGCAGGGCCGAAGAGGATTGCTCGATGGTTGCAAGGTACTGGCTCTGTCGAGCGTCCAGTGACGTATGCGCCAACAGCTCCAGCGTGCCGAGCAGGCCATAGAGAGGGGTCCGGATCTCGTGGCTCATCGTGGCAAGAAAGGCAGTCTTGGCTTGACTGGCGGCGTCAGCCGCCTGCTTTGCAGTGGACAAGGCCGCCTGGATCTGACGATGTCTGCTCACGTCGTTGAAAACGCACAGCAGGACATCTTCGCCGTGATAGCGGGTCCGAGCGGCCAGCACCTGGAGTTGTCGGCCATCGCTGGTGGTGTAGTCCGCGCTGCGACGTTCGCCCAGCGGGTCCGCATTGCCGGTTCGCAGATTGCCCAGCCAGTCGCCTGCTGCGGCATCGTTGCCAAGCCAGTCACGTGCAAGCTGGTTCTCCACCATCGGGGTGCCATCGTGGCCGCGCAGCACGCAAACTCCGACCGGCGCCATCTCGATCACCGTGCTGCCGAAATCGAAGCTCTCCAGGAGTTGTCGATGCTGTAGCAGCGCCGGCTGGATCAACTGGCGGTCGATGCGTCGGGTCAGCGCACGCAGCGCAACCATGCCAGCCAGGGACATCAGCAGCGAAATGCCCAGATGGGGCGCGATATCAACCAGCAGCAGGCTCAGCGGCGCGTGGTACACCAGCCGCCAGCCGTCTTCGCCAATGCCTTTGACCAGTGCCAGGCCCTCGGGACGAGCGCCATCCCAGATCCATCCGAACTCGTCCTGCGCATGCCGACGCATCCAGTTTGCGGAAGGGGAGCGCTCCCCTTGCGTCAGGACTGCCTCCCCGTGCTTGTCCAGCAAAGCAAAGTCGCCAATGCCGTTGCCATTCAGGGTCTTGATCATGGCGTCCGAGTCAATCGCCAATCCCAGCCAGTGGGAAGCGTCTGGTTCCGCGCCGCCGATCGCCCGATAAAGATAAATAGGCGATCCTGTCTGTGTTGGTGCAACCCAGCGCACCCGGCTATCGCTAGGACGTTCACCATCCGGCGCCAGCGGGCTTCCCACGGTGTGTTGTCGAGAGATGAAACTGGCGCTCGGCTCCTCGTGAGCAGCCGAGCGAACGGCCACTGAGGTGCCGTCAATGTGCACCAAGCGCACGCCAAAATCGGCCAAGGTCTGTTCAGCCCGTGCCGACAGGAGCAGAGTCAATTCCTGTCCGTCGCCCGCCGTACCCAATCGGAGTCGACGAACGTTCCGGTCATCGTCATGCCTCGAGGCGCGCGCCTTCTTGCTGGAGGTGTGGACGTTGACGACCGAGTCGACCAGATAGTTCAGGAGGGCTTCGCGCTGGTCCACATAAAGCTGCGCTCGATACGCAGCAGCGTTCATCCCGCGCCTGTGTACGGAGACGTCATCGCCAAGCTGAACGAGGACGTAGAAGATCCCGGTACCGACCAGGCACACCAGGATGCACGCCGACAGCCACCGCAGCAGCACGGTGGCTGCGACGGCAGGAGCGTCAATCGCGGGGTGCTGTGGAAGGAGGCGATGCATGAAAGCATGCTATGGAGACGCATCAAGCCACTCCATCAGCCAATCCTTAAAGGCCGTCTCCTCACACGGAGGTCGGCATGTCCGTTCAGCTCCGGCCAGACGGGGGCTGGAACTGCCAATAAGGGTGTTTCCTGTGGCGTTGACCGGTTCTAGAATTGAATTCGATTCGGAGTCCAGCGTGTCCCAGAACATATACGACAATCAGACCTTTTTTGATGGCTATGCCCGACTGCCGCGCTCGCAGTTCGGTCTGGAGGCCGCTCCCGAGTGGCCGGCCATCCAGGCTATGCTTCCTGTGCTGACGGGAAAACGGGTTCTGGACCTTGGCTGTGGATACGGTTGGTTCTGCCGCGGGGCACGAGTCGCAGGAGCCGCCAAGGTGCTCGGTATCGACTTGTCCGAAAAAATGCTCGCACGAGCTCGAGAGCTCACCGAGGACACCGACATCAGTTACCAGCGTGGCGATCTGGAGCAGCTCGTACTGCCGAGCAAGGCGTTCGACGTGGTCTACAGCCAACTGACGCTGCACTACCTTCCGGACATCGGCCCGCTGTTTGCTTCCATCCATCAGGCACTGCCGCCTGGCGGTTGGTTTGTGTTCACGGTGGAGCACCCGATCTATACGTGCTCACCACGTCAGGCTTGGCTCACCGATGAAGAAGGTCAGCGTTCTTGGCCGGTCAATAATTACCAGAACGAAGGCAAGCGCGTCAGCAACTGGCTGGCTGACGGGGTGGTGAAGTATCACCGGACATTGAGCACGACATTGAACGCGTTGATTGCCGCTGGCTTTGCTATTAGCCACGTCAATGAGTGGGGGCCGGCTGCGGAGCAGATTGAAGCTAACCCAGCACTTGCCGAAGAGGCGGAGCGGCCCATGATGGTTTTGTTTTCCGCACAGCGATTGTAGCCATTCTAACTGCTGCGGCCAAAGGCTCTATAAAGGAATCGCCACGCGCCCCGACAACCTCAATCATCGTTGGCCGCATCAAAGGGCCATCTGACTTCTTTAGACGCTTTCCTTCGCCTCCGCTCTCGACGCCTGCGCCTAGGGAGGCGATGCGCTTCGGCCCGCCTATGTGAACGGACCACCAGCAGGCAGCTCACAGATCTTTCACCCATTGGCGTCGTTAATTAGCCGTGGCCAACCGGGCCATCTCAGATTGACTGGAGCCCTCATGCGGACCATGTTGATTGGCGTGTTTGCCGTGCTCTCTGGTGCAGTGATGCTGGCTGGATGTGGCACCACCCAGATCAAGGCATGGAGCAAGCCTGGTGCAAGCGAAGAGCAGAAGCAGCGCGATCTGGCCGAATGCGATTACGACGCCTCCAAGGCTACGACCGGGGATGGAAAAGCGCCCAAAAGCACCGGCGACGCAGTAGGGGATGGCGTGGTCCGCGGCATGGAAAAATCGGATCTCATCAAGAAGTGCATGCGAGTCCGCGGCTATAGCGGTTGAGTTGGATGCAGGCGTGAACCTTCCTTCCACGTGCAAGGAGCGTCGTATGCGAGGTTTGCTTTCCTTGGTGGTACTGATCGGTCTGGTTCCCATGGGCCAGGCTGCAGCGGGCGAAACCGTCGAGTGCGCGTCGCGCCATTTCGAGTACAACGAGTGCGGTGCCGGACCTCTCAGATCTCCGCAGCTCATTCGCCAATCTTCGTCCAGCGCCTGCATCGTCAACAGTACGTGGGGCTTCAACAGGCGCAGTGGTTACATCTGGGTGTCTGACGGCTGCGCGGGCGTATTTGCGGATGTCGGCGGATACCACCATGGCAGGGGCGACGGATACGACTCCAATGCGCGTCGCTACGACGACCACGGTCATGACGTGGGGGCGGTTGCTGCCGGCGTGGTACTCGCTGCGCTGTTGGCGGGAGCGGCCGATGACAATTCGCACAAAAGCCACAAACACCACAGCAGCAGCGACTACGACGGCTGCCATGGCAATGGTTGCCTCGTCGACAACCCGGACGCGATCGATACACGGCCCCAGTTCGACAAGGACGGCAATCCAAACTTTGACACCCATGGCAACTATCAGGGCTGCCACGGCGAGGGCTGCAAGGTTGACAACCCGGACGCCAACAACTGATCTTCCGTGCGGGCGCGCCTAACGGTCGCCAGTCTGTTGGCACCGTATGCACGTCCATGAAGGAGTGACCCGAATGAGAGTTCTTGTCGCAATACTTTCTCTCGCGTGCGCCCTCTCTGTTGGGGGCGTAGCCCACGCCGAGGTGAAGAAAGGCAGCGCTACACGTACAGCGGCACCGCATACCTCCGATGGCATGGCCTGTGACAGCCCCAACCAGTCACAGGCCGGCCTCAACCAGTGTGCAAGTAACAGCGCCAAAAGCGCAGACGCCGAGCTCAACCGGATCTACGCAAAAGTGCTGGCCGCCAATGCAACCGACACCGCCTTCCTGGAGAAGTTCAAGGCAGCACAACGTGCCTGGATAGTCTTTCGCGATGCACAGATTGCGGCGCGATACCCGAGTCCCGCCGATTACGGGAGCGTCCTGCCGATGTGTGAAAGCGGGGAGTATGAGCAGCTGACGCGTGATCGGATCAAACAGCTCAATGCGTGGGTAGCAGGGACGGAGGAAGGCGACGTCTGCGCGGGCTCCTATCCTATGAGCGGACAGTAGACGGCGCAGCGGGACGTGCCAGCGTCACAGCGCAGTTGGTGCTCCAGGGAAAGCGATGATCAAGCTGAGAGAGCTCACGGGATGGAGGGAGCGTGATTTCCCGCCCACGTTGATCCTGAGTTGCCGTGGCGCCTGCGCCGCTACAAGCACTTGGCGTGCATCGGCTGGCGTCATGGTCTCGAGCAATTGATCGCCCGCCAATCCCTGTAGGAATCTTGCCGTGCCTGGTTCAGCGCCGTAGAAGGCTGCTGTAGAGGTACCTTGGACTGAAACACTCTGGTCGGAGCGGGGATTGATCGGGCTCGAGCGGTTTCATGATGTCTAACCTGGCAGTTTCTTCAGCAGACGAACATGCGTGCCCAAAACGGGTGTGCTGCATCAGTCGACGGCATGCGCCGACTGATCGAGGCACCTACGCGGGTAGGAATTGGCCGTGCGGAGGAGCAGTCAAGGTGCCGAGTGGGTCTGAAACACCTTGCTGACTACCATCCACTTGCCGTCGACCTTCAACAGATGGAAGAAGTCAGTGAACGAGATGCCGGACATGGCATTGGCGTCAATGCGAGCGCTGGCTGCCGTGCCGACGATTTCGATTCTGGTGATTGCGGCCTCGGCGTCAGGAGATGGCCGGAAGTCCTTGTCGATAGCTTCAAAGAGAACTGTGATGGCGCCACCCACCAGCTTGCCCTCGCGGTCGATGCTGTACATCGTCGCCTCGGGAGCAAATGCAGGCTTCATGATGCTGCTCTTGGCCTGCTTGCAGCCCTCGATGTACTTGTTCAGCACCTCGGAGATGGCGTGGTAATCCTGGACGTAGGTCGAATCGCTCATGGCTGTTCCTTGATTGACTTGGGGGGTGGACTGAGACACTGCTGTCTGGGCAGTTGCAGCGCTGACGCCTGCGGCAAATGCGGTAAACACCAGTGTCTTGATGAGAATCGACTTCACTCGATGTCCTCTCTGTAGCTTTGGCGATGAGCCTGCAACTCAGACGCGAAAGGCGAGCGGGGCCGCCGGGGTCGAATGGGAAGTCGCCGCGGAGAGCGATCTCTGCCTTCGCGGAAATCCACGTTGAGAGAGCACGCTGTTCGTCGCTTGCGGCGTCGTATCTGGGCCGGTCGGTACGCTTTCGACTTACTCGGCGAGCGCCGGCCAGTCGGTGTAGCCCTTCTCGCCATTTCCGTAGTAGCTGTCACGCGGGGCTACAGTGAGGGCGGCACCTTCTTTCAATCGACGCACAAGATCTGGATTCGCGATGAAAGGCCGGCCAAATGCCACTGCATCTATCTTCCCTTCTTCTCGGCGCTTCACTGCCAACGGAAGGTCATAGTTGTTGTTGCCGATATGGGGGCCCTTGAAGAGGGTGCGCAGTGCGTCCAGATCAACGTCTTCCGGTACTACACGCGAGGTCGCCGTGGCACCTTCCACGAAGTGCATGTACGCCAGCTCGAATCGGTTGAGTTGCTCGATCAGGTAGCCGTAGGTTTTCATCACCTGGCTGTCCAAAGGCGTGTTGCCTGCATCCGGCGTCACCGGCGAGATCCGGATGCCGACACGGTCGTGCCCCCAGACTTCAACCACCGCAGCAGTAACTTCCAGCGTCAATCGGCTGCGATTCTCGATGCTGCCACCGTACTCGTCGTCACGTTGGTTGGTGGAGTCACGCAGGAACTGATCGAGCAGGTAGCTGTTTGCAGAGTGCACTTCCACACCATCGAAGCCGGCGCGTTTTGCGCATTCGGCTGCGTGCCGGTACTGCTGGATGATGCCGGGAATCTCGGATGTCTCCAGCGCCCGGGGTTGCGAGACATCCAGCATTCCATTTGCCGTATAGGTTTGCCCTTCTGCCCGAATCGCGGAAGGCGCGACGGGCGGGGCTCCATCCGGCTGCAAGTCCACGTGGGAGAAACGCCCCACATGCCACAGCTGGCAAACGATCAGGCCGCCCGCCGCGTGCACCGCATCGGTCACCACTTTCCAACCGGCTACCTGTTCTTCCGACCAGATGCCTGGCGTGAGGTCGTAGCCCCGCCCTTGGGCGGAGATGTTGGTGGCTTCACTGATGATCAGACCTGCGCTGGCCCGCTGCGCGTAGTACCGGGCATGCATCTCGCTCGGGACCCCATCGGCGCCCATGCGGCTGCGCGTCAGCGGCGCCATCACAATTCGGTTCGCCAGCGTCAGCGCTCCAAGGTCTACGGGGGAGAAGAGATCGCTGGGAGAGCTGCTGCGCGTCATCGCTGTTCCTTTCGGCAACCAGGTTGCCCGCTGAATTCATTTGATTCCAGGAGTATGGGAGCATGCGACAATGACTTGAATAGACAGAAAAGTAGGTATGGTATGAACACTAAGTTCACAATCCAGGCCGGAGCGGAGGGTGAAAGGTCAGCGGAAAGCCACGCTGCTCCACCGGTATATCTCCAGGGACTTCTGACGTTCGAGTCAGTGGCCCGGCATCTGAACTTCTCCAAGGCGGCGAGCGAGCTAGGCGTTACGCCGACTGCGGTGTCCCGCACCATCAAGACAGTCGAGGGTCAATTGAATGTTCGGCTCTTCAACCGGACCACGCGCAGCGTCAGCCTGACAGAAGCAGGAGCAACACTCAGTTCCAAGTTGTCACCCGCGCTTGCGCTGATCAGAGATTCCTTGTCGGAGACGCTGCTTGCGACCGACCAGCCCTCTGGCACCGTGCGGGTCAACTCTTCCTACGTGGCTTACCGGACGTTGATCGAGCCTCATCTTCCCGAGTTCCTCGCTGGATTTCCTTTGATCCAGGTCGAGATATCGCTGGACAACGTGCTTGGCGACATCGTCAACAGTGGCTATGACATCGGCATCCGCATGGGCAAAAGAGTTCAGAACGATATGGTGGCCAAGCAGCTCGGGGCCGCGCAAAGAAGAATCGTGGTGGCTGCGCCGGACTACTTTCGCGGGCGAACGGAGCCCAAGGCGATCGATGATCTGCTGAAGCATGACTGCATTCGGCAGCGCTACTCAGGGGGAGGACGATGGTTCGAGTGGAAGTTCGATGCCGATGGGCAGACAGTCCAGATCGAGGTTCATGGACGCCTCCTTTTTGATGAAATGAAGTCTGTCGTGGATGCCGCTGTCCAAGGCCAAGGTATCGGCTTCGTATTTGAGGACTTCGCGAAGCAGGAGTTGGCTGGCGGCCAATTGCAGCGCGTACTGAAACAACACAGTGGAATGGACGATGCGTTTCATCTTTACTACCCACATCGAACGCATATGCCAGGAAAGCTCCGTGCATTCATTGATTTCATGACGGACGCAAATGCAGCCTAGCGAGCATCATTGAGCCACTCATGGCCGGTGCACTGCTCGATGCTGAACTGTCCGCTTTTGGCCGGAAGTGAACCTTCGGGGAGGACGGAGGCGCCGACCGCTGGTAATGTCCGCTTTCGGCGGCGGTTTCAACTGCTCACCCAAAGCGGACACCACGGGCAACGACTTAGCGCCATTTCGTCGGCGATCCGGGTGATTCATCGGCGGCTTCTGTGGCTTGGTCGCAAACGGGTTGCCACGCCCACGTGCGGGTGGCAACTTGCCGCGGCGATCACGTCGACCTGGAGCCCCGCATGACCCCCGTTGCCCTGTATTCGCCCGATGCGGCCCGCGGCTGGCTGCCCTGGGCTTGGCTGACGCCGATCCTGATGATCCTGTTCAACGCGGTACCGGTGTTCGCGCTGGACGGGTGGATGCAGTCGCAGCATTGGTCGACGCCGCGCGGCGATCCGATCGGCCTCACTGGCTTGTATGCGCTGCTGTGGATCGGCTTCGCGCCGACGCTGGCGGCCGTACTCGCCTGGGTACGCTTCGTCGAAGGGCGCTCGCTGGCGAGTATCGGGCTGACCGGTCCGGCGCCGCTGAAAACCTTCCTGCGCGGACTGGCCGTTGGATTCGGCACGATCGCGCTGGTCGTAGTCGCGATCTGGATGGCTGGCGGCATGCAGGTGGCGGGCTCGGGGCAGGCCTGGCGGTCGCCCGTCAGTCTGCTGCACATCGGTCTGCTGCTATTGAGTTTCATGTTCCAGGCAAGCGTGGAGGAAGTCATCTTCCGCGGCTGGATGCTGTCGGTGGTGGCGCGCAAGACCAATGTCACGGTGGCAGTGCTGCTGGTGTCGCTCGTTTTCTGCTTCCTGCATTTCAGTCCGCACCAGCCGCCCCGGGTCATGCTCGGCACGTTCCTGTTCTCGCTGTTCGCCTGCGCTTGGGCGCTGCGTACCGGCAATATCTGGGGCGTGATGGGCTGGCACGCGGGGTGGAACTGGTTGCTCGCGACCGGCTTCGAACTGCCCGTCACCGGCATCGATGCGCACTTGCCGGCGCTGCTGGTGGCGCTGCGCCCGCAAGGCCTCGACATCCTGACCGGTGGCGCGGAAGGGCCGGAAGGCAGTTACCTGTGCAGCGTCTTCTTCGTCGCCGCGATCGCGTGGATCCAGTGGCGAAAGACGCGCGGAGCTCAGAACTTCTCGCCGACCAGCAGGTAACGCAAGCTCATCCGGAAGCAGCGGGTGCTCGTTTTGCAATTTGCTACTGGTGCGGATTCCGCTCCAGATATTCAGTCAACTAGAGGCAGCTCAGGTTGGGGATGCGAGTGCCACTACCGGCTGGAACCGAGACCGCCTTCGCGACGACTGCTTCTGGCCGGAAGCGGACGCCTCGCTGGGCGGGTCGTTGCGCTCGTGGTAGTGTCCGCTTCCGACCAAAAACGCACGTACGGACGCGTAACTTCATGGAACCCGGCAAGATCGATCCGGCGTGGCCGAATGCCCTTCGTTGGTTTCTCAGTCAGGGACTGACCCGGTTCACGCCTTGGCATTTTTTGTCCGACGCCTCTGATTTTGCATTCGCTTCCCGCGCTTTCCAGCGCGAGGACGTAAGCGGCGGAGAGGTCTTTGTTTTTGCCGCCCGACAAGATCGCGACGACTTCGCGGGTCTATTGATCGTTGATGGCCGCATCACAGATCGGGTTGTGTACTTCCATCCGGTTTTCGCCGATAGCAGCCAGCCATCGCCCAGGACATGGAACATCGTCTGCGACGCCTACGAAGACGTGTTCGAGTTCGTCAGGGCACGGGTGATTGAGGACATGAAGGATTGCGCGCTCGACGAAGACGCTGCGGATCTTTGAGCGACGATCGCTTCTGGCCGAGCGCGAACGCACCTCTCATATCGCCCAGGGTATGTCCGCCTCGCGCGCCGCGCTCTCGAACTGCGGCCGGCCGAACCAATAGCCTTGCATCAGGCGGATGCCGAGGTCGGACAGGCAGTGCGCTTCATCGCGGGTCTCTATGCCTTCGGCGATTACGCCAATAGACAGTTGCTCACACATGGACACCACGCCGGCCACGATCGCGCGACGCGGCGGGCTATGGTCGATTCCGCGGATCAACGCCATATCCAGCTTGACCATGTCCGGCTGGAAGTCGGCCAGCAGGTTCAGGCCGGCAAAACCGGCGCCGAAATCATCAATGGCCGTCTTGAAGCCGATGCGCTTGTACTCGCTCAGGATCTCCGCCAACCACTTTCCATCGCTGACCTGCTCTCCCTCCACGGTCTCAAAGATGATCCGCTCAACAGGAAAGCCATACCGCTTCGCCGCCTGAAGCGTGGAGCGTATGCACACCTCGGGCCGGTAGATCGCATTGGGCAGGAAATTGATGGAAAGATGGGAGGGCAGATTCAACGAGGCGGCGATCCGGATCGCCTTCTCACGGCAGGCCTGGTCGAACGAATAGCGGTTGTCCGCCGTGATACGTGACAGCACCGAACTTGCGGGCTCTCCGGCCGGGCCGCGTACCAGCGCTTCATGCGCAAACACCTTGCGTGCATGCGTATCGACGATGGGCTGGAATGCGTAGCTGAACTCGAACGGCAGCGGATCCGCATCGCGGCACTGTGCACATCCGGCACGCATATCGGGGGAAGGCATGCGGTTGATTCCATGTTCGGGCTAACGCCATCAGAATAGCGGGCGCCCATCACGGCCATGTGGACGTCGCCTGAGTTGCCGCAGCCAACGGCCCCTGAGCGATGGTCCCCCGAGGCGCAGGCGCAGGCCTTGCGTTCCCGTCGCCCGCATTCAGTGCGCTGGTCGCCCTGTCGTCAGGCTACAGCCCCTCCGCCGCACCCGGCTCCTTGCGCAGGAACGCCACCAGCGCAGCCACCTGGCAATACTCCGCCGCGGCCATGAACGTGGTCGGCACGTGCTCTTCGGTCTGTTGCGCAGTACGCATGCTGTCGATCGGTTCGACGATGGCCGGGAAGTCCTTGGCCTGCTCGTCGAGGACGCGTTTGAGCCGGTCGAACAACGGGCTGGTGTAGTCGAACCCCGGGGCGACGATGCACATCTGCGTGCCCGGGCGCGTGGCGATCTCGCGCATCGCGCCTTCGAACGCATCGGCGTGGGCGGCGGCGTCGGGCTGCAGTTCGAGGTTGGCGGACTCCCCGGTCACCCGGTAGTACACGCTGCCGGGCCGGAACAGGAACGTATACAGGTGCGCACCGTCCACCTTGCCGGTCTGCGCGGAGCGCTGCCGCTGCCGTTCGCCGCGCAGCGGGGTGGAGCCGCCGTCGGCCAGAAGCTGCCGGGCGGTAATGCCGCAGCCTTGACCGTCGGTGCCGAAGGACACTTCATAGTCCGTACCCGGTTCGGCCGTGAAGGACACCCAGGGGCCACCGATGTAGCGCAGCTCATCGCGCGACTGACCAGCGGCGGCCACCGGAATGCAGCGTCGGTTGGGGCCCTCGAAATTGGCCGAGATCGTCACGTGTTGGCCAGGTTCCACCGCGACCTCGTGGTAGAACGGCTTGGCACCGAAGCGGGTGTTCTCGTTCAAGGTGCGGGTGGCGAATGAGGCCGGCATGCCGATGGTCACGTTGTCGTTCTTGCGCGCCATCGAAAACAGGGCGCCGATCGGCGTGACGCTACCAGCGCTCCTGCCCTCCACGCTGACCATCTCGGCCTTGCCGCCCTGCTCAAGGGCATTGGCGCGCAACGACAGCCGCACCAGGTTGCTGCCAAAAAGGCGCACCCGTGCCTGTTGCTGCAGTGCCGTGGCCGACGATGGGGCGGGCCCCGCTGCGTCAGGCGCGGCCACGACCGGCGCGGAATCGGCCAGCGCGGTCGCTGAAAGGGCCAGGCAAAGAACGAACGCGGCAACGCGAAGGGTCATCGGTATATCTCCATGAATATTCACGGCGCCTCATGCGCCATCTGCGCCGCTGTAGCGGCAACCTGGCGGAAAACTTGAGTCGGCGCTGGGGGCGAGGGCCTTGCGGGACCCTCCCTAACACTGTTAGATTCGCCCCCTAACAGCGTTAGTCCAGGTCCACCCGTGCGCCAACCCATCGCCCGCGAGAACATCGTCGAGGCCGCTTTCCGGATCCTCGACGAAGCCGGCCTGGAAGGCATCACGCTGCGCAAGGTGGCCTGCTCGCTGGGCATCCGTGCGCCGTCGCTGTACTGGCACTTCAAGAGCAAGCAGGCGCTGATCGACGCCATGGCCGACGCGATGATCTGCGACGTCGCCCGTGACATCCCCGCCGGCCAGCCCTGGCGGCAGACCCTGCTGCAGATCGCGCGCGAGTTCCGCCTGGCGTTCAAGGCCCATCGCGACGGCGCGCGGGTGTATGCCGGCACCTTCCTGGCCACCGAGAACGTGCTGCGGGTGGGCGAGGCCAGCCTGGCCGCGCTGGTCGGCGCCGGGTTGCCGGCGCGCTTTGCCGCGACCACCGCGATGGACCTGGTGTACTACACGATGGGCTTTGTGATTGAAGAGCAGTCCTGGCCCGGCGACGGCAGCATGGAAGCGCTCGGTGAGACGTTCATGGCACTGGCCGAACAACGTTTCCCGCATTGCTGGTCCGCCCGCGAGGTGTGGAGCGAGGTCGATTTCGACGCGCGCTTCGAACAGGGGCTGGGGCTGATGCTGGACGGCATCGCACTGCGCCTGGCCGCTACCCCCTGATCCCGCTGTTTCCCCGCTGTTCCCGCTGCTCCGACACGGAAGCCCCACCGATGCGTGACCGAATTCTCCGCTGCTCCTCCCTGATCCTGGTTGCCGCGCTGCTCAGCGCCTGTGGCGGCAAGGACGACACCCCGTCGGCCGAGGCCACCGCCGAGACCTCGGCGTTGCCGGTGTCGCTGGCCACCGCCCAGCAGCAGACCATGGCGCGCACGGTGCTGGTGTCCGGGCCGGTCAGCGCGTACGAAGAGATGCAGCTGGGCGTGGAAATCAGCGGCCAGCGCGTCACCGCGTTGCTGGTGGACGTGGGCCAGTGGGTCAAGAAGGGCCAGGTGCTGCTGCAGCTGGACCACCGCACCCTGGACAGTGAGCTGGCCCAGGCCGACGCGTCGCTGCGCCAGGCGCAGGCCTCGCAGGAGCTGGCGCGGCTGAACTACCAGCGCAGCGAGAAACTGGCGGCGCAGCAGTTGATCAGCGCCAGCAGCCTGGACGAACTGCGCGCTGCCCGCATCAACGCCGAGGCGCAGACCGCCACCGCGCGCGCGTCCCGTGATGCCGCCCAGCTGCGGCGCGACTTCGCCGACCTGCGCGCGCCGGCCGACGGGCTGATCTCCAAGCGCCTGGTGCAACCCGGCCAGGTGGTCTCGGCCGGTACCGAGCTGCTGCGGCTGATCCGCGATGGCCGCCTGGAATGGCGCGCCGAACTGCCGGAGAACCAGTTGGCCGACGTGGTGGTGGGCAACACCGTGGAACTGCCCTATGCCGGCCAGGTGGTACGCGGCCGCATCCGTGCCGTGAGCCCCGGGGTGGATGCACAGACCCGCACCGGCACCCTGTACGCCGACCTGCCCACGCCGGAGCCGCTCAAGCCGGGCATCTACGTGGAAGGGCGCATCGTCACCGGCGACGGACAGGTGCTCACCATTCCGACCGCGGCGATCGTGCAGCGCGATGGCCACAGCTACGTCTTCAGCGTGAATGACAAGCAGCAGGCCACCCGCCACCGCGTGCGCACCGGCCAGGCCGTCAACGGCCACACCGCGATCCTGGAAGGCCTCAAGGCCGGTGATCGCGTGGTGGTGGACGGCGCCGGCTTCCTGGGCGAGGGCGACCGCGTACGCGTGGTGGCCAACACCAAGGCCGCCGCCCGATGAATATCTCCGCCTGGGCAATCAAGCGCCCATTGCCCGCGCTGCTGATCTTCTTCGTGCTGTGCGTGGCCGGCCTGTGGGGCTTCTACCAGCTGCCGGTGGCGCGCTTCCCGGACATCGCCTTCCCGATGACCACCGTCACCGTCACCCAGCCCGGTGCGTCGCCCAGCCAGCTGGAAGCGGAAGTCACCCGCAAGGTTGAAGACTCGGTGGCCACGGTCAACAACGTCAAGCGCGTGATCTCCTCGGTCAGCGAAGGCGTCAGCACCACCACCATCGAATTCCAGCTCGAGGCCGACCTGGCCACCGCGCTGGACGACACGCGCGATGCGGTCACCCGCATCCGCACCGACCTGCCGCAGGACATCCAGGAACCGGTGATCTCCAAGGTGGACATCGGCGGCTCGCTGATGACCTACGCCCTGGTGGCCCCGCACATGACCCCCGACGAGGCCAGCTGGTTCGTCGACCGCGATGTCTCGCGCGCCATGTACGGCGTACCGGGCGTGGCCCGGGTGACCCGCGTCGGCGGCGTGCAGCGCCAGGTGCGGGTGGACCTGGACCCCAACGCGTTGATCGCCATGGGCATCACCGCCGGCGACGTCTCACAGCAGCTGGCCCGCATCCAGGTGGAGCGGGCCGGCGGCAAGGCCGAGATCGAAGGCGCGCAGCAGACCATCCGCACACTGGGCACCGTGGGCAACGCACAGGCCCTGCGCGACTACTCCATCGCGCTGCCGGACGGCCGCGCGGTGCGCCTGTCCACGCTGGCCACGGTTACCGATGCCGCGGCCGACCCCACCGAAGCGGCGCTGCTCGATGGCGGCGAGGTGGTGGCGTTCTCGATGTCGCGCACACGCGGCTCCAGCGAAGTGAAGGTGGAGGCGGGCGTGCATGCCGCGCTCGACACCATCAAGGCCGCCCATCCCGGCATCGATTTCCGCCTGGTCACCACCGCCATCGACGAAACCCACCGGTCCTACGATTCGTCGATGACCATGCTCTACGAAGGCGCGCTGCTGGCGCTGCTGGTGGTGTGGCTGTTCCTGCGCGACTGGCGCGCCACCTGGGTGGCCGCGCTGGCGTTGCCGCTGTCGATCATCCCCACCTTCGCGGTGATGTACTTCTTCGGCTTCACCCTCAACATGATCACGCTGCTGGCGTTGTCGGTGGTGGTCGGCATCCTGGTCGACGATGCGATCGTGGAGATCGAGAACATCGTGCGCCATTTGCGCATGGGCAAGCCCCCGCTGGAAGCGGCGCGCGAGGCTGCCGGCGAGATCGGCAACGCGGTGATCGCCACCTCGCTGACCCTGGCGGCGGTGTTCGTGCCGGTGGCGTTCATGCCCGGCATCGCCGGCAAGTTCTTCCGCGAGTTCGGCTGGACCGCGGCCACCGCCGTGCTGTTCTCGCTGCTGGTGGCGCGCCTGCTCACTCCGATGATGGCGGCCTACCTGCTCAAGCCCCACGGCGAAGAGAAGCCCGATTCCAGGTTGATGGTCTGGTACCTGGGCTGGGTGGACGCCGCCCTGCGCCATCGCGGCCGCACGCTGTGGCTGGCCACCGGCCTGTTCGTGGCCTCGCTGGCGCTGGTGCCGTTCATCCCGGCCACCTTCATTCCGCAGTCCGACCTGGGCCGCAGCAACCTGAGCCTGGAACTGCCGCCGGGCACGCGCCTGCAGGACACCGTGGCCGTGGCCGAACAGGCACGCGCGCTGCTCAAGGACATGCCCGAGCTGAAGCAGGTCTACACCGCCGTAGGCAGCGTGCTTGACCTCGGCGACCCCAGCGCGACTGGTGTGGGCGAGGCACGCAAGGCCACGCTGGTGCTCGACTGGGGCACCACCGACACCCGCGACCGTGACCAGCGCGTGCTGGAACGCGACGCGCGCGCCCGCCTGGCCAACCTGCCCGGCGTACGCGTGAGCTATGTCAGCTCCGAGCCTGGCAACCTGCTGCAGCTGGTGCTGTCCGGCGATGATCCGCAGCGCCTGCAGGACGCATCCACCGCACTGGAGCGCGACCTGCGCGGCATCCAGGGGCTGGGCAGCGTCACCTCCACCGCCTCGCTGCTGCGCCCGGAAGTGCAGATCGTGCCGAACGCGGCGCGTGCGGCCGACCTCGGCGTGGCCACGGCCGATATCGCCGAAGCGGCGCGCATCGCCACCGCCGGCGACTACGAACAGCGCCTGGCCAAGCTCAACCTGCCCGATCGCCAGGTGCCGATCCGGGTGGGCTTTGCCGAGGCCACGCTGGCCAACCCGGCGTTGATCGGGCAGCTGCGTGTGCCCGGCCGCAACGGCCCGGTGCCGCTGGCGGCCGTGGCCGACATCCAGCAGGGCAGCGGCCCCTCACAGATCTCGCGGTACCAGCGCCAGCGCAACGTCACCCTCACCGCCGAACTCAACGGCCGCCCGCTGGGCGAGGTGATGACCCAGGTGCAGGCGCTGCCCAGCGTGAAGCAGTTGCCGCCGGGGGTGAGTTTCCTCAACACCGGCGACGCCGAGGTGTTCGTCGAACTGTTCATCGGCTTCATGCTGGCGATGGCGGCCGGGTTGATCTGCATCTACATGGTGCTGTTGCTGCTGTTCAACCATGCGCTGATGCCGGTCACCATCCTGGCGGCGGTGCCGCTGTGTGCCGGCGGCGCGTTCGGCGCGCTGCTGATCACCCAGAACATGCTGTCGCTGCCGGCGCTGATCGGCCTGTTGATGCTGATCGGCATCGCCACCAAGAACTCGATCCTGCTGGTCGACTACGCGGTGATCGCCGAAGACGAACACGGCATGAGCCAGCACGATGCGCTGATCGATGCGTGCCGCAAGCGCGCCCAGCCGATCATCATGACCACCCTGGCGATGGGCGCCGGCATGATGCCGATCGCGCTGGGCTTCGCCGGCGATTCGAGCTTCCGCGCGCCGATGGC
>Ga0308172_1000720_pt1 | contig 33735 bp, 23 predicted proteins | sample PhyGR2_FD_202134 | JGI IMG/M metagenome (GOLD analysis project Ga0308172, IMG submission 202134) | Phyllosphere microbial communities from UC Gill Tract Community Farm, Albany, California, United States - DLSLSG.R2 | ecosystem: Host-associated > Plants > Phyllosphere > Unclassified | place: USA... | reverse complement strand
TTGGCATAGGTGATGTTGCCCTGCAGGTCGGTGGTGGAGATCACCATGACGTTCTGCATGGCGTTCAGCAGCTGGGCGTTGTCGGGGGAGTAGCTCATCGCAGGTCCTTTGGATGCCGGTGACGCCGGCGTTGGGGTTCCTGCATAGAGATACGCGCACGGCACGCGGCGCGGATTGATATTGGTCAAGTGTGCCCGCGCCGGACCCTGCGACCGGGTGACGCAGGGGATGCCTCACCCCATCACGTGGCGCAGTACTCCCGCCGAAACGACACCGATCAGCACCGTCGGCAGCATCGACCACCGCGTGGCAGCCAGCAGGGTGATCGCCAGCGCGGCAAGATCGGCCGGATGGCTGGAAACAAAGTCCGGTGCGATCACCGAGATCAGCACGCAGCCCGGCGCCGCTTCCATCACCGTGACCGCGCGCTTGCTGAGGGTGCGGTTGCGCAGGGCCAGGTAGCCAAGGATGCGGGTGAGGTAGGTCACGGCCGCCATCAGCACGATGGTCAGCAAGGAGGTCCAGTGGATCACTCCGCCGAGGATCATGCCGCGTCCTCCGCCAGCAGCCACGCGGCGGCAAGCCCGGCCAGCGCACCGCTGGCCACGTACCACGCGCCGGGCACCAGCAGGTAGGTGCCTGCGGCCACCAGCAGGCTGGCCAGCCAGGGGCGAGCGGCCTTCATGCCCTGCCACATGCCGCGCAGCAGCACCAGGAACACGGCCGGGAAGGCCATGTCGAACCCATAGGCGTGGATGTCGCCCAGCAGCGGCCCGACCAGCGCGCCCAGCGTGGTGAACACCACCCAGACCGTGTACAGGCCCGCCGATACGCCCAGGTAATAGGCCAGGCTGAAGCCGCGCCCACGGTGCCGTGCATCGGCCACGCCCAGCGCCCAGCTTTCATCGCACATGAAGAACAGCGCGGGCAGGACCCGGCGCCGCGGCAGCTGCTGCAGCAATGGGGCGATGCTGGCGCCCATCAGCAGGTGGCGGCTGTTGACCAGGGCGGTGATGGCCACGATCAGGGCAATGTGCGGCGGCGAGGTCCACAGTTCCACCGCGGCGAATTCGGAGCCGCCAGCGAAATTGAGGCCGGTCATCAGCGGCACTTCCAGCGCGGTCAGGCCCTTCTGCGCGGCCTGGGCACCCAGCACCAGGGCAAAGGGAAGGAAGCCGATCATCACCGGAATGGCGGCGCGCAGGCCGCGCAGGAACTCGGCACGGGGCGCGGTGTCGCAGGCGGGGTCGGGCAGGGGCAGGGTGGTGCGGGCGTCCATGGAGCGATCGCAGGTGGGGGGACGACCATGCTAACGGCCAGCCCCTCGAATCGGGTTGCGTTGATGCCGTGATGATCCGAATATCTGCAATCCTGTGCGTGCCGTCGCCATTCCAGTGAAATCCCATGCAGAACGAGCTCGACAGCCTCGACCGCCGCATCCTCGATGCCCTGCAACGTGACGGGCGGCTGCAGAACCTGGAGCTTGCCCGGCAGGTCGGGCTGTCTCCATCGGCCTGCCTGCGCCGGGTGCGGCTGCTGGAGGAGGGTGGCTACATCGACCGCTACGTGGCGCTGCTTAACCCGGCCAAGGTCGGGCGCGGCTTCACGGTGTTCGTGCGGGTGTGGCTGCGCGGGCAGGACGAGGACACCACCAACCACTTCATCAACAGCATCAAGTCTTTCCCTGAGGTGCTCGAGTGCCACCTGATGGCGGGTGACTGCGACTTCCTGCTGCGGGTGGCCGTGGCGGACCTGGATGCGTACCGGCAGTTCCAGATCCGGCACCTGAACCGCATCGCGGGCGTGCAGAACACCAAGACCGAGATCCCGATGCAGCGGATCAAGCAGACCACCGAGTTGCCGCTCTAGGGCACCCCCGGGCATGGGCCGACGCTGCTGGCAGGGAACGAGGTAGCGCACCGGCTGCCCGCAGGGCAGCGGCCGCGCCGGTCATCGCAATGAAACGTGCAGCCAGTACGGTTTGGGTCCGCTTGCCGACCGTGCGCAGGCCGACCCCGGGGTCGGGCCGCGTGCCGTTGTTGCAGCTGCTGTCGCTGCCGAGGGTCATGTGTTCGACGTCAGGGGGCTGAATGGACACCGTGCGGTCAGAACCTGGAAAGTGGCCATCGCCGCATGGTTGCTGCTGGCTTTCGTCGCTGTCGCGCAGGAACCGGCACAGCGCTTCGATATTCCCTCGCAGCCGCTGGAACAGGCGGTCGAACGCTTCAGCGTCGCCAGTGGGTGGTCGGTGATGTACGCCGGCGATCTGGCGGCGGGCCGTCGCAGCCATCCGGTGCAGGGCACCCTGGCACCGGCCCAGGCCCTGCGCGAGCTGTTGCGCGATACCGGCGTCGACGCCGAGACCATTGATACGCAGCGCGTGGTGCTGCGGCTGGCCGCTGTCGAGGCTGCGGCGGGCCCGATGTTGCCCGTGCTCTCCGACACGGAGCGTCGCCGCCAGTTGGGTGGCGTGCAGCAGCGCCTGCGCAGCGCGTTCTGCGGCGACCTCGACCTGCACCCCGGCCAGTACACCGCCACGCTGCAGTTCCGCATCGATGCCCGCGGCCAGGTGCACGACCCCGATCTGGTGAGCGGTACCGGCAACCCGCGCCGTGACGCGCGATTGCTGCAGGCGCTGCGTTCGCTGGTGCTGGCACCGGAAACGGCCGCGCTGCCGCAGCCGGTGGTGCTGCAGATCCAACCCTCCGCCGGCAACCACGACTGTGGTGGCCGCGCCCCCCTTCCATGAATTCAAGGACGCGAACATGAGCAACGGTACCGCCGGGGCGGCAGACCTGATGGATCACCTGCTGGGGGGCTACGACGAACTCAAGCGGCGGCTGGTACGCAAGCTGGGCTCGGAGGAGCTGGCCGGCGACGCGCTGCAGGACACGTGGATGCGCCTGAGCGCGCGCCGCGACCGGCTCGACCCGGTGCAGAATCCTGCGGCCTACCTGCTGCGCATGGCGATGAACACCGTCATCGATCGGCAGCGTGCCGACTACAGGCTGCTGAGCCTGGAAGAAGTGGATGCGCTGATGGACATGGCCGACCCGGGCCCGGGACCGGCGCAGGCGGCCGAGCAGGAAATGGCGCTGGAAGACATGGTGGGGCTGCTGCAGCGCATGCCGGAACGCCGTCGCCGCATCCTCCTCACGATCCGCGTCGATGGCCTGCAGCAGCGCGAAGTGGCCGAGCAGCTCGGTGTTTCGCTGCGGCTGGTGCAGCGCGAGCTGAAGGCCGCACAGGACTATCTGGCCGAACGCAGCGGGCAGGGGCGCCAGGTGCGGTTCTGAGCCGCGCCGTCCGTCTACACTTTGACGCCGAGCAGAACCCCGCAGTGTGCGGGGACGGCATGAGCCCACATGGACGCTGACGACCGCCCGCACCGCACCCTGGACGCCATCGAGCGCCAGGCGCACGCGTGGGTGGTGCGGCTGACGTCCGGCGAAGCGACGGCCGCCGATGGCCGCGCGTTCCGTGACTGGTGCGATGCAGACCCGTCCCATCGCCAGGCCTTTGCCCAGGCACGACGCCAGTGGGAGCAGATACGCGTGGCGGGCGGGCAGGTGCCCGCGGCGGCACGCCAGCCACAGGTGGCCACGCCTGCCCAGCGATGGAGCCGGCGCGCCTTCCTCGGGGCTGCGGTCGCCGCCCCGGCGTGCCTGGTCGTGGCCGCCGCAGTGCGGCCGCCGATGGGGCTGTGGCCATCGGCGAGTGCGCTGGCCTCCGATTACCACACCGGCACCGGCGAGCGCCTGCGCATCACGCCCAGCGCTGACGTGGCCATTGAACTGGATACCCAGAGCAGCCTGCGCCGGCGCAGCGACGGCCGTGGTGAAGGCTACGAGCTGGTGCAGGGCCAGGCAGCGTTGCAGACTCTTGCCGGCGCACGGCTGGCGGTATTCGCCGGGCAGGGCTGCGTGCTCGCCGATGAGGGGCCGGTGCGGCTGGATATCCGCAATACCGATGACCAGGTGCGGGTGACCTGCCTGCGCGGCAGCGTCCGCATCGAACATCCCCAGGGCCGCCTGCAGCTGCAGGCCGGCCAGCAGACCCGCTATGACGAACGCCTCAGTGGCGTGGTAGCCGAAGCAGTGGCGGCCGAGGTCGGCGCCTGGACCGACGGCATGCTGGTGTTCCGCCGCGCGCCACTGCACGAGGTGGTGGCAGAGATCAATCGCTACCGCCGCGGCAAGGTGATGCTGGGCGAGCGCGCACTGGCCCGGGCGCCGGTCAGTGGCCGTTTCCGCATCGACGACCCGGACGCAGCGCTCGAGCAGCTGCGGCTGACGATGTCGCTGGGCCTGCGTCGCTTTCCCGGTGGCATCGCCGTCCTTGGGTAAAGGGTGGCGCGTACCGTCGGGGTACGGGCGGTCAAATACACAACGGGGGAGCCACGGATGCGCAACGAGACCATTGGCGTGCTGGATCTGCGCCGCAACCTGTCTGCGCTGCTGGAAACTACGCAGCGGCAACCGCTGATGGTGCATCGCTATGGCTCGCCCTGGGTGTGCGTGCTGTCCGATGCGCGCTGGCAGCAGCAGGCCGTGCTGCTGGAGTTTGATCCGCAGTCTCACCCACTGTCGATGCTGTTGCGCCTGCAGCGGCAGGCGCTGCCGCTGCCCGAAGGCGGCACGCTGCCACCGGCCGCCATCGCCCGCGCGCTGCTGTTGCTGGCCATGCATGACATTGCCGACCTGGTCGAGCTGCACGACCAGGTGCTGCATCACCGCCTCTGGCACTGGTTCGTGGCGGGTACCCACGGGGTGATGGACGGCTGGAGGTTGCCCGCGCTGCGCACGGCCGTCGCGGCGTGGACGGACGATGCCGGCCTGAGCGAAGCACTGGCGGCATTCGCACGGCGCAATGACGTGGCGGTGCTGGCCCGGCGCTGCGGTGGCGAGGCGCCGCGCATCGATCGCGATGCCTGCAGGATGATGACGCTGCAGTGACGCAATGAATGAAGCAGGGTGCAGCGCACAGAGTTGCACATGCACTGTCGCTTCGCGGGCGCTGGCGGCGTCTCTTCCAGCAGACGACGCACATCGCGTCACAGTGCACGGGCGACGCCGATGGCAGAAAGTCGCAGGGTCAGCATGCTGGAGCTTGATCGCCACCTGAGCCAGTCGCTGGAACAGGCACGGCATGCGCCATTGAACGTGCAGCGCTACGGGCATTCGTGGGTGTGGATGCTGTGCAGCGATGCCTGGGCGGATGCCATGCGCTGGGGCGCGCTGGATTGCAGCGCGCATCCGCTGATGCTGCTGCGGCGCGAGCTGGACCCGCTGCTGCAGCCATGGCCGGATGCATTGACACCGCTGTTGCCACTGGAGGCCGTGGACATGCGCATGCTGCAACGTGCGGCGCTGCTGGTGGCAATGCGCGGCCTGCACAGCCCGCAGCGGCTGCATGATGACCTGCGGCATCAGCAGGCCTATCGCCGCTTCATCGGCCTCGGCCATGGCCTGGCGTGGACGCCAATGGACTGCGTGCGCCTGCTGCACGCCTGTGCGCACCCGCTGCTTGTGACGTGGACCGACGCAACGCTGGCCGGAATGCCGGCGGTGCTGCGCGATGCGGCGTGCGCACCCCGCGTACGCGCAAGGTTTGCAGAGGCTCCGCCGCAGCGCACTGCAGGCGGATGTTTATCGTACTGACACATGCATCGCTGAGCATGGCGCAGCGGTCTCTTCCAGGATGACGAGGGCGGAACAATGGCAATGCAGTTTCGTGGTCGAAGGGCTCGGCAGCAGGGCTTCAGCCTGATCGAGATCATGGTGGTGGTGGTCATCATCGGCATCCTCGCCGCACTGATCGTGCCGCGGTTGATGGATCGGCCGGACCAGGCGCGCGTGGTCGCGGCGCGGCAGGACATCGCCGCACTGATGCAGGCGCTGAAGCTCTACAAGCTGGACAACGGCCGCTACCCGGACGCCGGGCAGGGCCTGCAGGCACTGGCGAAACCCCCGCAGGGCAGTGGCGCCCTGCCGGCCACGCCGTACCTTGACCGCTTGCCCAATGATCCGTGGGGCCATCCCTACCAGTACCAGGTGCCTGGCACGCACGGCGATATCGACGTGTTCTCGCTGGGTGCAGACAGCAAGCCCGGCGGCGATGCCGGGAATGCGGACATCGGCTCCTGGCAACTGTGAGGCGGCGCAATGGCACTCCGGATGCGTTCGGCCCCGTGCGCCCGCCAGCGTGGCATGGCCGTGATCGTGGCGATGCTGGTGGTGGCGCTTGTGGCGGTGATCGCCACCGCACTGCTGACCCGGCAATCGGCGCAGCTGCGTGCACTGCGTGGCGAGCAGCTGCGCGCGCAGGTGCGGATGGCGGTGGATGCTGCGCTGGAGCGCGGCGCACTGCAGCTGCGTGAGGACGCGCAGGAACAGCTGACCACGGTGCGCAACGGTCGATGGGCCCGCCCGGTGCAGCTGCAGGTGCCATTGGCAGTGCACCTGCAGATGATCGACGCGCAGTCGATGTTCAACCTGCGCAACCTGCTGGCCGAGGGTGGGCCGGACGTGGAGGCGCGGCGCGCATTCGTCGCCCTGTGCGGCAGCCAAGGCCTTGCACGAAGTGCGTGCGCCGGTGCCGCAGACCGCATCCAGTCGCGCCTGCGCGACGGCGCACTGCAGGCACAGGCGCCGCTGCCGCGCGAAGCCCTGGTCGAGCAGGTACTGGCGGGTGCGGATGCCGCGGCGGTGCAGGCACTTGCGCAGCGTACCGTGGTGCTGCCGGCGAAGACCCTGGTCAACGCAAACACTGCAGACATGGGCGTGCTGCAGGCGGTCTCCCCCGGCATCGATGGCGCCCGGCTGCAGGCCTTGCTGGGCGAGCGCGACGCTGGCCACTGGCTGCTCAACCGGGGCGACATCGGCAACCGCCTGCAGTTGACCCAGGAACAGATGGCCGGCTTTCCGCTGGGTATCCACAGCGAGTGGTTCCTTGCCGTGGGCCAGGTGCAGGCCGATGACACGGCCGTGGAGTTCCGTGCGCTGATCTGGCGCGAGTACCGTGACGAGGGCGTTCGCGTGCAGCGTGTCTGGACGAGGATCGGCGCATGACCACGCAGCTGCGGGTACGCCTGCCGATGCTGGAGCGGCTGCATGCCGGGAGCACGGTGCAGTGGGTGCAGCTGCGCAGGGGCGAGCTGCACGCGCAGGGCAGCGACACGCTGGCGGTGCTGGGGCAGCGCCATCCGCAGGCAGCGTTGCTGGCCTGCCTCGATCCGCAGGATCTGATCATGCTGGAACTGCCGTTGCCGCCGTTGTCGGGCCGCCGCCTGCAGGCGGCCATCCAGGGCGAGGTGGAAGCGATGCTGCTGGATGACCTGCAGGACGTCGCACTGGGCCATGGCAGACAGGCAGCCGATCGCACGGTGGCCGTGGCGTGGCTGGGGCAACAGGCCATCGTCCAGGCCCAGCAGGTCATCGCCGGTTGTGGCCTGCACCTGCAGGGCCTGTATCCCACGCCGCTGCTGCTTCCCTGGCAGCCAGGCAGCGCCACGCTGCAGGCCAGCGGCGAACACCTGCTGGTACGCAGCGGGCTGGACCGCGGGTTCGTGCACTGGTGCGGCGGCAGGGATCGCGGCGCCGTGCTTCTGGCCTTGAAGGCACGCCTGCAGCAGTGCGGCGTGCAGCAGGTGCAGTGGCTGGGCGACGTACCGCCCGACTGGCCGCATGACCTGCCTGCCTCGGCCCTGCCGGAGCAGGCGCATGCCTGCGGACCGCTGCCGGGCTGGTCGTTGCCGCTGCCCGGTCGCCGTCAAGTGGCACCCCGCCTGGCGATTGCCCTGGCAGTGGCGGCCGTGCTGCTGGCCGCAGTGGGCCTGCAGTTGCAGGTCATGCGCTGGCGCACGGCGGGCGAAGCGCTGCAGCAGCACACCGCCCGGCAACTGGCCGCGCAGTTTCCGGAAATCACCCAGGTCGTGGATCCGGTCGTGCAGGCCCGCCGTGCGTTGGCGGTACCGCCGGCACCCGCGCCGTTGCCGGCCGTGCAGCAGCAGGTGGCCACGGTGCTGCAGGCCATCCCCGCGCTGGCTGGCCAGGTGCGCAGCGTGGGCTACCAGCCGGACGCGCTGACGCTGGACCTCGATGATGCTGCGCGGGCGCTGGCGGATGATCCGCAGCGGCTCGAACAGTGGCAGCAGGCAACGCAGGCGCATGGCCTGCAGCTGAGGCGGAATGAGGATGGCCTCCTGCGTATCACGGGAGCGAGCCGATGAGCGCTGCGGTGCCGGCGCGTGCTGCGCCTGGAGCCGACCTGCAGGGGCGCTGGCGGCGCCTGCCCGTGCGTGACCGGCGGATGCTGCTGCTGATGGTGGTGGCGCTGCTGGGCGCTGGGCTGTGGTCATTCTGGCTGGAACCGCTGCTGAAGCAGCGCAGCTACTGGCAGGCCGAACTGCCGCGGCTGCAGGCGCAGGCGGATGCCCTGCGACCGCTGCTGCGTGCGCGCGAACAGCGCAACCAGGCCCAGCAGCAGCAGCCGTCGCTGGCCGCGCTGCGCACGCAGATCGCAGCGGCCGGCCTGGCCAGCGGCCTGCACATCGAGGCGCGCGACGGCCGCTGGCACCTGCAGGTGCAGGAAGTGCCGGCCGACGCGCTGTGGAACTGGCTGCTGCCGGTGCTGGCTGATCCGGCCGTTGAACTGCAGCAACTGCAACTGACACGCACAGGGGATGCGAACATGCCGGCGGCACGGATTTCCGGAAACATCGTGATGGCCGCGCCGGGCGGCCGTCCATGAGGGCGATGCAGCCTCTGCTCTGCAGCCTGGCGCTGGCACTGGTGGTGGGCATGGCGCACCTGCCGGCAGAGGCCGGGGCCCAGAATGCCCGCGACGAGCCGGTGCAGTTGAACCTGGTCGATACCGATATCGGCGGGGTGCTGCGCATGGCGGCGCGTTTCACTGGCCGCCAGTTCCTAGTCGATCCGCGGGTGACGGGCAAGATGACCGTGGTCTCCGATGGCCCGGTCAGCCCGGCGCAGGCCTACCAGCTGTTGCTGGGCGCATTGCGCATGCGCGGTTTTGCCGTGGTGGAGAGTGCTGGCGTCAGCCGGGTGGTGCCGCAGGCCGATGCCAGGCTGATGGCGGGGCAGGTGGGCGCTGGCGGTGCCGGTGGCGAAGTGGCCACGCGGACCTTCGCCCTGCGCTATGAGAGTGCGGCCGCCCTGGTGGCAGTGCTGCGGCCGATGATCAGCCCCGACAACCCGATCACCGCCAACCTGGGCAACAACACACTGGTCATCACCGATTACGCCGACAACCTGGAGCGGATCGCCCGGGTGATTGCCAGTGTCGATACGCCGGCCGGCATGGATACCGATGTCGTGAAGCTGCAGCAGGGCATTGCGGTGGACGTGGCGGCCATGGTCGCACCGCTGCTGGATGTGCAGGGCAGCGAGACGCTGCAGAAGGTCGTGGTGATGGCCGACCCGCGCAGCAACAGCGTGCTGCTGCGATCCAGCAGCCCGGGCCGCACGCGGCTGGCGCGGCAGCTGGTGGAGAAGCTGGACCACGCGCAGGACGAATCCGGGAACCTGCATGTGGTGTACCTGCGCAACGCGCAGGCCACCCAGCTGGCCGGCGTGCTGCGCGGGGTCGTGGCCGGGCAGAGCGATGCGCCTGCCGTGGGCAGCAGCGCGGGCATCACCGCGCAACCGGGGGGCAGCCCGGCCGCCATGGCGGCCCAGCCGGCCCCGCCGCAGCAGGCCGCGGGCAGCAGCAACGCACTGCAATCGCAGCGGCTGGATCCTAACCGCCGCGACCCGATCGACGCAGGCAGCACCGGCTTCAGCAGCAATGGCATTTCGGTGCAGGCCGATGTGGCCACCAACACCCTGCTGATCTCGGCCCCCGAGCCGGTGTACCGCAACCTGCGCCGGGTGATCGACCAGCTGGACCAGCGCCGTGCACAGGTGCTGGTGGAGAGCCTGATCGTGGAGGTGAACCAGAGCGATGCGGCCGAACTGGGCGTGCAGTGGATGCTCGGCAACGGCCGCACGTTCGGCGGCACCCACTTCGGCGGCGCCGCGGGTGGCAGCGGGCTGGACACCGGTGCGCGCACCACGCTGGACGTGCTGCCGCGCGATGGCCTGAACATCGGCGTGATCGACGGGACCATCAACCTGCCCGGCGTCGGCCAGATCCTCAACATGAAGGCGCTGGCCAATGCGCTGCAGAGCAAGGGCGGGGCCAACATCCTGTCCACGCCCAACCTGATGACCCTGGACAACGAGGCGGCCAGCATCATGGTCGGCCAGACCGTGCCCTTCGTCAGTGGGCGCTACGTGACCGATGGCGGTGGTGGCAGCAACAACCCGTTCCAGACCATCGAGCGCGAGGACGTTGGCCTGAAGCTGCGCGTGCGCCCGCAGATCTCCGAAGGCGGCACGGTGAAGCTGGACATCTACCAGGAAGTCAGCAGTATCGATGGCCAGAGTTCCAGCGCCAGTGCCGGCATCATCACCAACAAGCGGGCGCTGGATACCAGCGTGCTGCTGGACGACGGGCAGATCATGGTGCTTGGCGGCCTGCTGGAGGACAGCGTCAGCCATGGCCGCGACGCGGTGCCCGGGTTGGGAAAGATCCCCGTGCTGGGGGCGCTGTTCCGCAGCGATACGCGCAGGCGCACCAAGACCAACCTGATGGTGTTCCTGCGCCCGCACGTGGTGCGTGATCCGGCCGCCGGCCAACGCCTGACGCGCGACCGTTACGACTACATGCGCAACGCCCAGGCCAGCGCGCAGCCGGTGCAGAGCTGGGCCCTGCCGGCGCTGGCGGCACCACAGCTGCCACCGCAGGACCTGAGCGTACTGGGCCAGGGCAGCGCTCGTGATGGCCAGAGCCAGCCGGTTGCGGGCGGCAGCCTGGCTGCGCTGTACCCGGCGGGCGAGGGCACGGTGCAGCTGGTGCAGTTCGCGCAGGGGCTGGACCCGGCACGGGCCAGCCAAGCGGTGGCGCAGGTGCGTGCGCTGGGCTTGCCGGCCTATGCCGAAGCGATGCCCGGCGAGAGCATGCAGCGGCTGCGCGTGCGCCTGCCGCGCGAGCCGGCCACGCTGGACCCGGCGCTGCAGCAGCTGCGCGGGCTGGGCTACACGCCGGAACTGGTGATCGCCCCATGAGCAGTGTCCTGCCCGCGTTGCCCTATGCCTGGGTACGCAGCCATGGCGTGCTGCTGGCCGAGTCCGGTGGCGAACCGGTGCTGCTGGGAACCGCCGATACCGCCGCATGGGCCGTGGCCGAACTGCGGCGACGGCACGGGTCGCTGCCGTTCCAGGTGCTCGATGCAGCCGAGTGGCAGGCGCGCCTTGGCGAGCGGTATCGCGACGGCGGTGATGCGGCCGCCGTGGTGGGCGCGGCTGAGAGCGAGGTCGATCTTGACCGGCTGATGCAGGACATGCCGGAGGTGACCGACCTGCTGGATGCACAGGACGATGCACCGGTGATCCGCATGATCAACGCACTGCTGGCGCAGGCCGCGCGCGATGGTGCAAGCGATCTGCACATCGAACCATTCGAGACCCATTCGGTGGTGCGCTACCGGGTCGATGGCACGCTGCGCGACATGGTGCAGCCACGGCGGGCGCTGCATGCCGCGCTGGTGTCGCGCATCAAGATCATGGCGCATCTGGATATCGCCGAGAAGCGCCTGCCGCAGGATGGGCGCATCGCGCTGCGGGTGGGCGGGCGGCCGCTGGACATCCGCGTGTCGACCGTGCCCACCGGCCATGGTGAGCGCGCCGTGCTGCGCCTGCTGGAAAAGGACGCCGGTCGCCTGCAGCTGCAACGGCTGGGCATGGCCGACGATACGCTGGCCAGCTTCACCGGCCTCATCCGCCAGCCGCACGGCATCGTGCTGGTGACCGGGCCGACCGGCAGCGGCAAAACCACCTCGCTCTACGCGGCACTGGGCCAGCTGGACAGCAGCGCCAGCAACATCCTCACCGTCGAAGACCCGGTGGAATATGACTTTGCGGGCATCGGCCAGATCCAGGTCAACGCGCGCATCGGCATGACCTTCGGCACCGCGCTGCGCGCGATCCTGCGCCAGGACCCGGACACGATCATGATCGGCGAAATCCGTGACCTCGAGACCGCGCAGATCGCCGTGCAGTCTTCGTTGACCGGCCACGGCGTGCTGGCATCGCTGCATACCAACGATGCCATTTCAGCAGTGACCCGCCTGGCCGACATGGGCGTGGAGCCGTTCCTGCTCGCGTCATCGTTGCGCGGCGTGCTCGCGCAGCGGCTGGTGCGGCGGCTGTGCATGGCCTGCCGGCGTGCCGAGGTGGATGCCGATGGGCGCACCGTGTGGCGGGCGGTAGGCTGCCCGGCCTGCGCGCACAGCGGCTATCGCGGGCGCACGGGCATCCACGAGCTGTTCGTGGTGGATGAGCGCGTGCGTGCCCTCATCCATGAAGGCCAGGGCGAGCCCACGCTGCGCGAGGCGGCGCGCCTGGCCGGCATGCGCAGCCTGCGCGGTGATGGGCAACGCTGGGTGGACAGCGGGGTGACCACCCAGGAAGAGATCCTGCGCGTGACCGGCGACGAGTGATCTGGCCATGGCTCTGTTCGACTACCAGGCCGCCAATGCCCAGGGCCAGATCGAGAAAGGCCAGCTGGACGCGGACAGCCCGCGTGGCGCGCGGCAGCTGCTGCGCGGCCGCGGCCTGACGCCGGTACAGGTCAGCACGGCACGCAGTGCCGGCAGCGGCTGGGGAACGCGCAGGCTGTCGGCCAGCGAACTGGCCTGGGCCACGCGCCAGCTGGCCAGCCTGCTGGCTGCCAGCCTGCCGCTGGAAAGCGCATTGAGCGCGGTGATCGAGCAGGCCGAGCGGCCGCACATCGCCCAGGCCTTGACGGCCGTGCGCGCCGATGTGCGCGCCGGCCAGCGCCTGACGGTGGCACTCGCCGCGCGGCCGCGTGATTTTCCGCCGATCTACCGGGCGCTGGTCGGCGCGGGCGAGGACTCGGGTGACCTCGCACGGGTGATGGAGCGGCTGGCCGACTACATCGAGGAGCGCAATGCGCTGCAGGCCAAGGTGCTGACCGCCTTCATCTACCCGGCGGCCATCAGCCTGGTGTCGGTGGCGATCGTGATCTTCCTGCTCAGCTACGTGGTGCCACAGGTGGTGACGGCGTTCGTGCAGGCGCGGCAGACCCTGCCGATGCTGACCCAGGTGATGCTGGCGGCCAGTGCGTTCGTGCGCAGCTGGGGCATCTGGCTGGGGGCGGGCAGCGTTGCCCTCGGGGTCGCATGGCGGCTGGCCCTGCGCCGGCCGGAACTTCGCCTGCGCTGGGACGCGATACTGCTGCGGGTGCCGATGGTGGGCCGGTTCGTGCGCGGCGTGAACAGTGCGCGGTTCGCCTCGACGCTGGCGATCCTGCTGGATGCCGGCGTGCCGTTGCTGCGCGCACTGGAAGCCGCACGACAGACCCTGGGCAACGCGCTGCTGGGCCGCTGCGCCGACGATGTCGCGGCGCGGGTGCGGGAAGGTGCGGCGTTCGGCGCGGCCTTGAAAGTGCAGGACGTGTACCCGCCCATCCTCGTGCACCTGGTGGCCAGCGGCGAGAAGACCGGTGCGCTGGCACCGCTGCTGGACCGCGCCGCGCAGACCATCTCGCGCGACATCGAACGCCGTGCGATGGCGCTGACCGCTTTGCTGGAGCCAACCATGATCCTGGTAATGGGCGGCGTGGTGCTGACCATCGTGCTGGCCGTGCTGATGCCCATCATGGAAATGAACCAGCTGGTGCAATGAAGCACGACACGCGGGAATCCTCCACACAATCCTCCACACCTTTTTGCGGTCTTCCACAGGTTTCTTAAGCGACCTGTCATCGGCCGCGACGAGCATGGCACCGTCGTCGCAGAGCGGGCTGGGAGGCCCCCGGCGACAGCAGCCGTGAAATGACCGTTCCTCCCTTGGCGTTTCCCTTCGCAGTAAACCCTTCAGGAGAAGAGCATGAACACGTACAAGACCCTGGCCGCGCTGGTTGCCACCGCGCTGCTTGCCACCGCCGGTGCCGCATCGGCCCAGTCCCTGGTGCAGGGCGGCGGCGCTTCGCTGCCGGCCAAGCTGTACAAGGGCTCCTCGGACAGCATCCTGCCGTCCACTTTCAGCTACGAAGTGACCGGTTCGGGCACCGGCAAGCAGGCCTTCCTGGAAAACAAGCCGGCCCTGTTCAACACCACCGGCACCGTGCACTTCGCCGGCAGCGACTCGGTGCTGTCCGATGCTGAAGTCCTGGCCTACAACCAGAACTTCGCCCCGACCTATGGCCCGCTCATCCAGATTCCGTCGGTGGGTACGTCGGTCACCGTGCCGTACAACAACGGCAGCAGCAACCTCGACCTGAGCGTGACCCAGCTGTGCGGCGTGTTCTCGGGCAAGATCACCCAGTGGAACCAGATCAGCTCCAGCCGTACCGGTGCGATCACCGTGGTCTACCGCAACGAGAAGAGCGGCACCACCGAGCTGCTGACCCGCTTCCTGGAAAACGCCTGCTCGGCCAGTGACACCGCCGGCACCACCCTGGTCGGTGGCAAGTTCACCACCACGCAGGAATTCTGGAAGCAGTTCACCACCCTGCCGACCAACTTCACCACCGCCTCGGCGCTGGGCAGCCAGCCGCTGTACGACAAGGTGTACGCCACCGCCGGTGCCATCGGCTACATCGGCCCGGACGTCGTGCCGGACCTGGACAATGCAACCAAGATCGCCAAGGTGCGCGGCTACTCGCCGAACGACCCGAGCGTGCAGGCCACCCTGAACACCATCGCCCCGCCGACCGGCACTGCCGCCAATGACCCGCGCAACTGGGTGCCGGTGTTCACCAACCCGCCGGCCGTGGGTTACCCGATCGTGGGTTACACCAACTTCGACCTGGGCCAGTGCTACAAGACCGTTGCCGTGGCCACCGCGCTGCGCACGTTCCTGCTGGGTCACTACAACGGCAACAATGATGCCGCCTCGCGCGCCCACGGCTTCGTTCCGCTGACCGCCACCTGGCGCGATGCCATCCGTACCCGCTTCGTGGTCGCCAGCAGCACCGCCGGCCTGAACAACCCGAGCACCTGCGCCGGCCTCGGCCGTCCGTAACGCGCAGCACGCAGTCGCAATCGTCTGAACAGGCGCCGGCAGCAATGCCGGCGCCTTCTGCGTTGGCGGCCGCGGGCCCGGCGATTTGATGTCGGCTTCACGGCCTCGCTCCCGTCTAACAGGTGCAGGGCGTGAACCCTCCGTTTCCGCCAGAACGTTCCGACCAGACAGCGCTGCGGCCGATGCCGCCCAACCAGTTTGACGAGGTTCCGATGTCGCACCCGCTTACGACTGCTTCCCGCCTGCCTCCGGCGCGCCAGAACCACCCGATGGCCTGGGCCATTGCCGTGGCGCTGGGAACGATGGTGGCACCGGCCAGCCAGGCCCAGCAGGCCTTCAGCCCAGGCTGGTTCGCAGACCGCGGCGCGGCGCAGGGCGCGGCGGCACAGAGCGGGCGCATGCCCAACGGGGTCCCGATCCAGTTTGCGCTACCTGCCCAGCAGCAGGATGCGGCGCGGCAGAAGCTGCAGCAGTCCATCGACAATCTGGGCACCGCCGCGCAGGCGATCGCCCTGCAGCAGCGGCTGCAGGAGCAGGCACGCACGGCGCGCCGCGAAGCGGGGTTCGTGGTGGCTGATGGGCTGGGCAAGGATGGCCTGAAGGTGGATGAGAATCCGCTGACGAAGGGCTGGCTCAACGCACGCGATGCGATCCAGTCGCAGAGCGGCGATGGCCGCGTACAGGTGAGTATCGAACAGACGGCCGACAAGGCCATCCTGAACTGGGAAACCTTCAACATCGGTGGCAACACCACGTTGAACTTCGTGCAGAACGCCGACTGGGCGGTGCTGAACCGGGTGAATGACCCGAACGCACGCCCCAGCCAGATCCTGGGCCAGCTGAAAGCCGACGGCACCGTGTTCGTGGCCAACCGCAACGGCGTGGTGTTCGGCAATACCGGCCAGGTGAACGTACGCAACCTGGTGGCCGCCGCCGCGCGCATCAGCGATACGCAGTTCCGTGACAACGGGCTGTACAGCAGCGACAACAACAGCACGGCGCTGACCGATGCGCTGGGCAGCGTGATTGTCGAGCAGGGCGCGCGCATCACCACCCGCGAGCCGACCACCGCCACCCGCGGCGGTGGCTATGTGCTGCTGGCCGGGCACAGCGTGGACAACGCCGGGCAGATCGAGACGCGCAAGGGACAGACCCAGCTGGCCGCGGGCGATGCGTTCGTGATCCGGCGTGGCGTGGGTACGGCGCAGAACACCGCTTCGACCACGCGCGGCAACGAAATCGCACCCCGCTTCATCGCCGGCAGCACGGCAGGCAGCGTGCGCAACAGCGGGCTGATCCAGGCCCGCGAGGGCGACATCACCCTGGCCGGGCGCACGCTGGAGCAGGCCGGCGTGGCGGTGGCCACCAGCACCCTGAACCAGCGCGGCACGGTGCACCTGCTCAGCGCGTCCAGCGATGCGACGGGCAGCGTGACCCTGTCACGGGATTCCACCACGGCCATCCTGATCGAAGACGATGGCAAGACGACGGCGCTGGACAGCCAGCGGCAGGCATTGCTGGCCGAGTCGACCGCGCAGGACAAGGTCCGTGCCGTGGCGGTTGCCGGTGCCTTCGACAATCTTTCGCGGCTGCAGGATCGCCGCGACCAGTCGCGGGTGGAGATCGTGTCGGGTGGTACGGTGGAAGCGCAGGCAGGCTCGTTGACGCTGGCGACCGGAGGCCAGGTGGTAGTGGACGCCCAGCAGCGCACCCTGCTGGCCGATGGGGCGCGCGTGGACGTCTCCGGCGCCACCGGCGTGAAAGTGGCGATGGACAGCAACCAGCTGGAAATCAACGTGCAGGGCAACGAGCTGCGCGACGCCCTTGGCAACCGTGATACCGGCGCGCTGAACAGCGCGAAGATCTGGGTGGATCGCCGTGGGCTGATCCATGTGCCGGCCGGCACCGGCGGTTACGAAGGCGAGCGCTGGTACACCGCCGGTGGCCTGCTGGAAGTGGGCGGCTACCTCGGCAACCAGGGCCATTCGATCGGCGAATGGGCGGCGCAGGGCGGCACCGTGCAGCTGTCCGGCAACGAGGTGGTCACCAGTGGTGGCTCGCGCATCAATCTGGCCGGTGGCAGCTTGGACGTGGCCGGCGGCACGATGCGGCAGAGTTGGCTGCGCGGCACCGATGGCCAGCTCTACCGCATGGACGATGCCCCGGCCGAGGTCGTGTTTGCCGGGCTGTACCGCGGCTATGAGGTCGAGCAGTCGCGCTGGGGCGTGACCGACGCCTGGCGCAACCCGATCATCGCCAGCGAATCGCGTGTCGAGAACGGGTACACCGTCGGCCGCGATGCGGGTCGCCTGCTGGTGTCGGCGCCGACGGCAGTACTCGAGGGGCAGGTGGATACGGCGGTGTTCAATGGCGTGCGCCAGACCCGCACGCCCGCCGCCGCCGCCGAGGGCTACGCGCAGTCGCAGACCGCGGTGGCCCGTGGCGCCCAGCTGTGGCTGGGCCGCTACGACGGAACCGGCCGAACCTCGGTGTTCAATTCGCAGGTCCGCGTTGGCGATGCCGCGCCGTCGGGTGCGGGCTGGACGCTGCAGCAGTCGCTGGACGAGAGCCGACGCAACACGGTGTGGTTGGATGGCAGCCAGCTCAGTGCCCAGCAGTGGGGCCGGCTGGACCTGGCCACCCGCGGTGACATCACGCTGGATGGCGCGCTGTCGATGGCCGACGGTGGCCAGCTGAACCTGGTAGGGCACCAGGTACAGATCGATGGCCAGCTGCGCATTGCCGGCGGCAGCCTGACCGCCAGCAACCTGCTGGCCGACGCCAACGGCACATTGCATGTGGTGCAGGCCGACGGGCGCGGTGTGGTCTCGCTTGGCTCGGGTGCGGTGGTGGACCTGCAGGGGCGTTGGGCCAACCAGCGCCTGGACGCAGCCGCGGGCAACAGCCAGGCCTGGCGCGACGGTGGCCGGGTGGCGCTGGAAAGCAGCCACGATGTGATCGTCGCCAGCGGCAGCCGCATCACGGTCGACGCCGGTGGCAGTGTCGACCTGAAGGGGCGTGCCAGCGGCGGCAAGGGTGGCGACATCAGCCTGCTGGCTGACAGCACCCAGGTCACCAGCGACGGCAGCGGGCGACTGAGCCTGCAGGGTGAATTGAGCGGGCTGGGTGTTTCCGGCGCGGGCCGCCTGCAGTTGGCCAGCGGTGGCAGCATCGTGGTTGCCGACAGCGCGACCGATCACAGCCGCCTGTGGCTGGCCCCTGGTCTATTGGGCAGCGGCTTCGACCGCTATGACATCAACGGTCATGGTGGCTTGGACGTGACCGACGGTACGACGCTGACCGTGCGCGCCCCGCGCCTGCGCCTGCGTGATCGCGCCGGTGACGCCGCATCGGCAACTGAGGCAATGGAAACCTGGCTGCCGCCGCTGTACGCCGCTGACGTCGGCAGTGGCGCCATCCAGCAACGCGGAGGTGCCAGCGTACTGCTGCGCTCGCAGCGCACTACCGATGGCGGTGACGTACGCATTGGCCGCAACGCATCGGTCACGGTCGATCCCGGCCAGTCCATCGAGCTGCGCGGGGCGGGCAACATCACCGTGGAAGGCCGGCTGACCGCACGTGGCGGCAGTATCCTGCTCGATGACGTGCGCACTGCGACGCAGACCTACCAGGCGACCGGCAGTGACCTGCAATACCGCATCGGCAAGGATGCAGTGCTGGACGTCTCCGCCGACAGCCATGTGGAGCGCGATGCGTCCGGCCGGCGCCAGGGCATCCTGCGCGACGGTGGCAGCATCGGCATCGGAGGCACGCTGGACTGGGAAGAGCGTGATGATCTGGGCAACCGCCCGCCGGATGCCTTCGTGGTGATCGAGCGCGGCGCCGTGCTGGATGCTTCCGGCGCGACGGCGGTGCTGGACGTGCAGGGCCAGGGCGAGACCACGCTGGCCAGCAACGGTGGCACCATCGCGCTGCGCTCGGCCAATGCCCTGTACATGGACGGCACGCTGCGTGCGGCGGCCGGTGGTGCAGGCGCGCAGGGCGGCACGCTGGGCGTGGCGCTCGGCGGTGGCCTGTACGACAACGGCACCACCAGCAGCGAGGTGGGCGGTGCACGAGCGATCACCCTGACCCAGGCGACGGTCAGTGAGGGTGATGCCCTTGCGCCGCGCTACGGCCATGCCGTGCTGTCGGCGCAGCAGGTGCAGGAGGGTGGCTTTGATCATCTCTCGCTGTTCGCCGACCTGCGCGCGCAGGGCGATGTCGATCTGCGCCTGGGCCAGAGCCTGCGCCTGTATGGCAGCAGCGATGCCGCCTTCGCGATGGCCACCGGCAGCGCACAAGGCAGCGGCCTGCATGTGCAGGCGCCCTACCTGCGCCTGGCACAGGCCCGCTGGCAGCGTGTCAGCACCAGCAATCCCTTCATCGCACCGGAGGCGGCGCGCGATACCGCAGCCGGCCACGTGTTCAGCGCGCAGGGCGACCTGATCGACCTGCGCGACACCGTTTCGCTGGCCGACTTCGAGCGCGGCGAACTGGTCAGCCGTGGCGACCTGCGCCTGCTGGCCGGGATCAGCGGCACAAACCCGCACTATGCGACCCAGCTGCTGGCCCCATCACAGCTGGATATCACCGCGGCACAGATCTACCCGACGGCCGGCACCCGCGCCCGCATCGGCATCGGCCTGGCCGACAGCAGCCTCGGCAACAACATCTGGGCGAACACGAATGGCCTGCTGCGCATCCACGCCTCTGGCGCAGGCGCCAGCGTGCCGCATTCGGTGTTCGGCAGCCTGGCGCTGGTGGCGGCCACGGTGGAGCAGGGCGGCGTGGTGCGTGTCCCGCTGGGCCAGCTGCAGCTGGGTGGCACCAGTACCACCGGTACCGCTTCCACGCTGGCCCTGCTGCCCGGAAGCATCACCTCCAGCAGCGCGGCCGGCCTGAAGCTTCCCTATGGCGGCACCGTTGATGGCCTGGTCTGGCAGCTGGGCGGCGTGGCCGTCACCCCGGGCGCGATCGGCCGGGTGAGCGAGGCCAGCGACATCGGCGTCAGCCTGGTCGGCAACCGGATCGATATTGCCGAGGGCGCGTTGCTGGATCTGTCCGGCGGCGGCGAGCTGACCGGTGCCGGTTTCGTCAGCGGCCGTGGTGGCTCGGTCGATGTGCGCAGCCATGCGTTGGCCGATGCCAATCCGGCCTTCAGCTTCAGCAGCAGCGGCAATGCCGTGTATGCCATCGTGCCGGGCTATGCCAGCGAGGTGGCGCCGGCGAACCTGGCACAGGGAACGGCTGATCCGCGCATCGGCCAGCGCATCACCGTGCCAGCCGGTGTGCCGGGGCTGGCTGCAGGGACCTACACCCTGCTGCCGGCGTCGTATGCACTGCAGCCCGGCGCGTTCCGGGTGGAGCTGGGCGCGCAGGGCGCGTCGATGGCGGCGCCCACCGCGACCGGCACGGGTTCGTGGCGCACCAGCGGGCAGCAGGCCCAAGGCCTGGGCGCATCCACGGCAGGGCTGTGGACCGATGTGATCCTGACCCCGGCCGATGTGGTGCGGCGCCATTCGGGCTACAACGAAACATCCTGGAACCAGTTCGTCGCCGATGATGCGACACGGCGTGGCATTCCGCGCGGTGCGCAGACCGTGGATGCGGGCACCCTGCTGCTGCAACTGGGCAACGGTGCAGGCCTGGGCGGCGATGTGGCGCTGCGCATGGCGGGCAGTACCCGCTTCGGTGCCGCTGCGGGCAGCAATGGCTTCGGCGGCACGGTGGCGGTGCTGGGCAACGGCGGCGGCCTGGAAATCCTGGCGGGCGGGCAGAGCGCCAGCCGCATGTCGGGCGCCGCGGTGTTTGCCGATGCGCTCACCGCGCTGCAGCCGTCGCGCCTGCTGGTGGGCGTCAGCGCACGCCCGGACAGCACCGAACCGGGCTCGCTGCTGCTTCGCGCCAGCGATTCAAGCGTGCTGGTGCGGTCCGGCGCCAGCCTGCGCGCGGCCGAGGTGGTGCTCGGCGCAGGCAGTGGTGGCGAAGGCGTGGTTGTGGAACAGGGCGCGACCGTCAGCACGCTGGGGCTGGGCCGGCCGGCCTACGATGCCACCGACGGCTATCTGTACAAGGGGGATGCCAGCACCGGCCTGCTGGTGGTGTCCAACGGGCAGACGAACCTGCTGCCGGCCGGAAGCACGGCGAAGGTGGCGATCGACATCGGCGCATGCGTGGCCTCCGATTGCGCGGGCCAGACCCGCCTGCTGTCGGAAGGCAGCATCAACGCGGCCACGGAAGGCAGCTTCCAGCTGCGCGACACGGTCAGCTACGGAACCCGCCGGCTGGGCCTGAGCATGTCGGCGATCAACATGGGCGAGGCTGCGGCACTGCAGGCAGCGGCGGCCACGGGCGGCCTGCCGCAGGGCCTGGTGCTGAACCAGCAGACCCTGCAGCAGCTGTTGCGTGGCAACACCGCCACCGGCACGCCTGCCCTGGAAACGCTGAGCCTGAGCGCGCGTGATGCGATCAACGTGTTCGGCAACGTGGATCTGGATACGCGCAATCCCGCCACCGGCCACAGCAGCCTGCGCGAGCTGGTGCTGGGCGCGCCGGCCATCCATGGCTATGGCAAGGCGGGCGAACAGGCCCGCATCTTCGCCGACACGCTGGTCTGGGACGGCACGTTGGCGGCCTCGCCGGAGTTCATCAGCAGCACGCCGCAGCAGCCGGGCGCGGCGATGGTCGATCGCCTCGGCCATGGCCAGCTGGAAATCAGCACGCGCAGCCTGATCCTGGGGCGCGCACCCTATACCCGGCCGAGTTCGGAAGTACCGGCCAACCGCCAGGTGCTGGGCTTCGACGGGGTTACCCTGCGCGCCAGCGAACAGGTGCAGTTTTCCGGCAAGGGCAGCCTGGACGTGTACCAGGCACAGGGCGAGTACGTGGCCGGGAGCGGCTGGCAGTACAGCGGCGGTGCGCTGGATATCCAGGCGCCGCTGCTGACCGGCAGCGCCGGCAGCCAGCTGCAGGTGCGTACCGGTGGTGACCTGCGCGTTGCGGGTGGCGGCACGGACGCCAGCAGTGATGCGCTGGGCGCCGAACTGTCCCTGCAGGCGCGCAACATCCTGCTGGACAGTACCGTCGCCCTGGCATCTGGCCGCCTGCAGGCAGCGGCGGAGGACACCCTGACCCTGGGCAACGCCGCGCGGCTGGATCTGGCCGGGCGCCGGATCCGCATGGATGACCTGGACAAATACAGCTGGGGCGGCGACGTCGAGCTGAGCGCCGCCCAAGGCGACGTGATCGCGCTGGATGGATCGCGCATCGATGTGTCGGCGGTGAACAACCGTGCCGGCAGGATCAGCGCAACCGCGCTCGGCGAAGGGGCCGGCCGCATCGACCTGTCCGGCACGCTGCTCGGCTCGGCCAGTGGCACGCAGCAGATGGGGGGCAGCCGCGTGCCCTACGACAGCGGCGAACTGTTCGTCCGCGCCCAGCAGCTGGGTGACTTCAATGGGTTGAACACGCAGCTGGATGCGGGCGGCTTCTTCGGCACCCGCAGTTTCCAGCTCAAGCAGGGCGACCTGGTGGTGGCCGACACACTGAAGGCGCGCAACGTTGCGATCAGCGTCGATGGCGGTAGCTTGACCATCAACGGCCGCATCGATGCCAGTGGTGAGCAGGTCGGCAGCATCCGCCTGGCCGCACGCGACCTGCTGCAGGTCGATGGCGTGCTGGACGCGCACGGCCGTGCGCTGCGCGTGGACAGCTACGGCAAGATCATCAACAGTTCCAACCGCGCACAGGTTGAGCTGAACAGCCGCGAGGGCGAGGTGGTACTGGGCGCCACCGCGCGGGTGGACCTGCGCAGCGGCACCGAGGTGGCCGTGGGCACGGCGGCGGGGCAGAACGATGGCGTGGCGCGTGGCACGTTCACCATCAACGTGCCGCGCCGCGGTGCCGATGATGCCGCCATACGCGCTGAATCCGGCCTGCAGGTGCTGGGCGCGCGCGACGTGCTGGTCAACGCCTTCAGGCGCTATACCGATGCGCCGCTGGCGGCGACGCCGGATGTCAACGGCACCCGCCCGCAGCACATTACCCAGCAATGGCTGGACAGCGTGGTCGACCCGGACAACCAGGCCTGGATGAATGCCGCAGTGGGCAATGCCGACCTGGGCGCGCGCCTGGCGGCACTGGGTACGCCGCGCCTGCGGCCCGGCGTGGAGATCGTCGGCGTGGTCTCGGCCGATAATCCCACCGGCAGCCTGACCGTGCGCGGTGACCTGGACCTGTCCGGTTACCGCTACGGCCCGGACGCCAACCGCAGCGATGCAGCGCGCCGCGGCTTCGGTGAATCGGCAGCGATGGTGCTGCGTGCCGCCGGTGACATCAACATCTACGGCAGCATCAACGACGGCTTCGCGCCGCCACCGGACAACCCCGACGAATCGGGCTGGCTGCTGGGTGAGACCCTTGATGCCAACGGCACGCGCATCACGCCGCTGGGCGGTGACATCGTGGTGCCCATCGATGGCGTCACCCTGCAGGCACGCACGCGCTTCCCCAAGGGCGCCGTGCTGAATTACGCGATCCCGTTCGCCGCCATCGACGTGCCTGCCGGTACGGTGCTGCCTGCGGAAATGCGCCTTGGCGCCAACCTGCTGCTGCCGGCTGGCATGGTGCTGCCGGCAGCGGTCACCACCGCCGATGGCACCGTACTGCGGGCGGGCACCGTGTTGCAGCAGGCCATGCAGCTGGCCGCCGGTGACCGCCTGGGCGCCGGCTTCCGGCTGGCCGGCACCGCCACCCTGGCCGCGCAGCTCTGGCCGGCCGGTGTGGCACTGCCGGAGTCCATGGACCTGTCCAGCGAGCTGGTGCTTGCGCCGGGCTCGCTCATTCCCTCGATGACCGGCGTGCGCCTGGCCGATGGCAAGCCGGTGAACCTGCGGCCCGCCGACGGTGAGGGCAGGCAGGGGCGCAACTGGGCGCTGGCGGCCATGCTGCCGGAGGGCACCACGTCCTGGGACCTGACGGCCGTGGCCGGCGCCGATACCGTGGCCGCGGATCCGCGCCAGCGCCGCTTCGGTGCGGACGGCGACGTGGTGCTGGCCGACAGCCACTACGGCACCATCGGCACCATCAAGACCAGCACCGAGTGGGTGGGTGACAAGGTGCTGACCGAGCAGGGCTCGCTGGACCTGTGGGGCGACAGTTCGCTGGCCGGCCTGCTGCTGAAGGACGCGGCCGCCCAGCTGGGCTTGAGTGAGGAGGACCTCTGCGCGTTTGGCTATTGCGAGGCCGCGCCGCGCCTGGTCGACACGCAGGGCTCGCTGGACATGTGGGGCGACGAATCGTGGGTCGGCAAGTCCGCCCGTGAGTTCGGCGAACTGATCGGCATGAGCGAAGAGGATTTCTGCGCGACCACCGGCTACTGCTATGGCGGTGGCACGATGACCGAAGTCACTACCTACGGATCGAAGCCGGCCATCCCGCTGTGGAGCGTGCTGCGCACCGGCAAGGGCGACCTGCAGCTGCTGGCCGCACGCGATGTGCGGATGATGTCCGGCTATGGCGTGTACACCGCCGGTGCGCCGACCGCACTGGGCAATGGCGAGGATGCAGCGTTCAACCCGGACAGGGCACCTGCGCCGGGGCAGTCGTCCCTGCTGGGCCCGATCCAGGCCAGCGGCCGCTACGATGCGGCGCTGAGCGCATGGCAGGCCTGGTATCCCGACGAGGGCGGCAACCTGACCGTGGCCGCCGGTCGCGATATCCGCGGTGACCTGTGGGATGCCAACGGTGATGTCGGCTTTGAGGACATCCTCGGCACGACCCGCGAAAGCGCAGGCTACGCAGCCAGCGCCATCGGCAACTGGCTGTGGCGGCAGGGCAATGGCGCGTTCGGCGGTGGGGCGGCATCGCCAAGCAGCTGGTGGATCAACTTCGGCACCTACAGCGCACGCGACAGCCTGCAGCTGACCGGGCCGCGCATGGTGGGCTTCGTTGGCTTCGGCACGCTGGGCGGCGGCAATCTGGCCCTGGACGCCGGGCGCAATGCCGGTGCGCTGAGCGTGATGGGCGGTGTGGCCACGGCCAGCGATCGCGCGCGCCATTCGTCCGGCCTGGTCGCGGCGGTCGGCTCCACCGGCCGCGTGAGCGCCGACGGCACGCTGCACCTGACCGGTGGTGGCGACCTGGATGTGCGCCTCGGCGGCGCCTTCAATCCGCAGTTGGCCGCGACATCGACGTCGCCCACGTCCAACGTGCCACACCTGGGCCTCAACGGCGTGCTGGTGAACCTGCGCGGGCACGTGCAGCTGGATGCCGCGCGCATCGGTGGCCTGGCGATCGGTGCCTCCCATTACGTGGCGCCCTACGCGGGCCTGCGCCAGGAAGATCCGTACAGTGCGCAGATGGGCCAGCCGATGGGCGGCCCCGTGCTGGTGCTCGGCGATGCGGCGGCCTCCCTGCAGGCACGTGGCGACGTGGTGCTGGCCGGCGTGGCCGATGCCGGCCGCGTACCGGTCGCCAATTTCAATGCGGTTGCGCTGGGCGATGGACGCACGGCGGCGGCCAACAGCTGGTTCTCGCTGTGGACGGCCAACACGGCCATCGACCTGGTGTCGATCGGTGGCGATCTGGCACCGGCGCAGCTGCGCGGCAGCCTGCTTGCCGAACCCTCTGCAGGCGATGTCTTCGCCGAGGGTACGAGCCTGGCCGATGGCAGCCAGCTGCGTTACTGGCTGTATCCCTCGCAGCTGCGCATGCTCGCCGCCAGTGGCAGCATCCGTCTTGCCCGGGCCGGCTCGAGCGGTGGCCGCGACGTGCTGCTGACCGCACCGTCGGCCGATGGCGCACTGGAAGTGCTGGCAATGGATTCGATCCTGCTGCAGCAGGGCGCGGCGGGCATCAGCAGTTCCGGTGCCGACACGCAGCTGCCCACGCCGTTCGCTCCTGCGTTCATGGCCGTGGCAGGGACGACCACGGTGGGCAATGTCTCCGCCGATGCGGTGCAGGCCGGCAGTGCCAACGCAGGCCTGCCGCTGTTCGCCTTCGGCGCGAACGTGCCGGGTGCCGGCGGCGTGCGCCGGGCAGGCGCGACGCCCAACCTGTTCCAGGCCGTGCAGGGCGACATCATCGGCCTGAAGACCGGTGAACAGTGGACGCTGGACAACACCGCGGGCGCCCGCACGCTGTTGGCCTGGAGCGACCTGGCCGCGCCGGTACGGGTCACTGCGGGCCGCGACATCCTGGTGTCCGACATCGGTGCGTTGAATACTTCGTCCACCGACGTGACGTCGGTGGTGGCCGGGCGCGATGTGGTCCACAGCCGTATCCACGTGGCCGGGCCAGGCAATGTTGAAGTCAGTGCCGGGCGCCAGCTGCGGCTGGAAGACAAGGGCAGCGTGGTCACCACCGGTGGCCTGGTGCAGGGCGATACCCGGCCGGGCGCCAGCGTGGCGGTCACCGCGGGCAACCAGCAGATCGATTTCGATGCGCTGCGCGCCCGTTATCTGGACCCGGCCAGGCTGGCCGATCCCTCGCAGTCGCTGGCCGCTCAGCCAGGCAAGGCCGTCAAGGTCTACGACAAGGAGTTGAAGCAGTGGCTGCTGCAGCGCTTCGGCGTCGATGCCGATGGCGCGGTGGCACTGGCGACCTTCGATGCGCTGCCGAAGGAGCAGCAGCGCATCTTCCTTCGCCAGGTCTACTACGCTGAACTGCGCGAGGGCGGGCGCGAGTACAACGATGCCGAGGGACCGCGCTTCGGCTCGTACCTGCGTGGCCGCGAAGCGATCGCCACCCTGATGCCCGACAAGGATGCCAGCGGTGCGGATATCAAGCGCACGGGCGATATCGTGATGTTCGGCGGCAGCGGCATCCGCACCGAAGCCGGTGGCAACATCGAGTTGATGGCACCGGGCGGGCAGATCGTGGTGGGCGTGCAGGGCGTCGTGCCGCCGTCCAGCTCGGGCCTGGTGACGCAGGGCCAGGGTGACATCCGCCTGTTCAGCCAGGACAGCGTGCTGCTCGGGTTGTCGCGGGTGATGACCACCTTCGGCGGTGCCATCCTGGCGTGGTCGGAACAGGGCGACATCAACGCCGGCCGGGGTTCGCGCACTACGTTGCTGTATACGCCGCCGCGCCGGCTGTACGACGGCTGGGGCAACGTCAGCCTGTCGCCGCAGGCGCCTGCCAGCGGTGCCGGCATTGCAACCCTGAACCCGATCGCCGAGATTGCTCCGGGCGACGTGGACCTGATCGCACCTTTGGGCACCATTGATGCGGGCGAGGCCGGCATCCGCGTGTCGGGCAACATCAACCTGGCCGCGCTGCAGGTGCTCAACGCCGCCAACATCCAGGTGCAGGGCGAGAGCAAGGGCCTGCCGGTGCTGGCCACGGTGAACGTCAATGCACTGGCGTCAGCCAGTGCGGCGGCCAGCAGCGCCAGCCAGGCGGCGCAGGACGTGATCCGCAAGGGCCAGGACGACGCGCGGCGCAACCAGCCTTCGGTGATCAGCGTACAGATCCTGGGGTTTGGCAGTGGCACCAGCAGCATCAGCGCGCCCGTGCGTGGCGATACCGCGGCAGGCGGCTATGACAGCAACAGCGCCTTCCAGTTTCCGCAGGCCCGCACCGAGGGCGGTACGCCACGCACGCAGTAACGTGCCCAACGGGTAGCGCCGGGCCATGCCCGGCGGCATTTCAACCAACCCGCCGGGCACGGCCCGGCGCTACCTCGGGCGGAATCACGACGTCTCAATCGGCGGGCAAGGCACCTTGGTTGTCAGTAGATCCACGCCACGCGTGGATAAAACCCCGCCGCCGGGCACGGCCCGGCGCTACAACGCCAGCACCCGCCGGTAGCTCAATGCGCCTCGCCCGTCGCGCAGCACCAGTTGCAGCTCCAGCCCGGTAGCCGGCAGCACATCGGCCTGGCTGGGCAGTACCGCCCAGCCGGTTCCCGGCTGCCACGCACGCACGTCGAAACGCTGCACCTGGCGTGCCACCACGATGCCCTTCGACAGTTCGGGCGCCGGCAGCGGATAGCGGTCGGTCGCCGCACCACTGGCGCGCCACAGCGTGTCTCCCCGGCGCCACCAGCGCACCCGCTGCCAGTGCAGTCCGTCACTGCCCACGCTGCGGGTGATCTCCAGCGCGAAGCTGCCATCGGCATGCCGTTCGCTCACCAGCGACGGCGGCAGCAGGCGCTGCGGCGCATCGGCCGGGCGCACCGCACCGTTCATCAGCGCATCATCGGCACGCATCTCGATGTCACGCTGGAACTGCTGCAGCATGCGCAGTGCGGCGGCGGTCTCGGCATCGGCCTGGCGCAACCGCTGGTCAGTGCTGGCCACGCTGTCCAGGGCCCGCCAGGAGATGAGCGCGAGCACGCCCATGATGGTGATCGCGATCATCACCTCGATCAGGGTGAAACCGCCTGCGCGTCGCTTCATGGTGCGGCTGTCCATGGCAGCTGCATCCGTGCCAGCGCCTGTTGCGGTGCGTGCTCGGCCACCACCGCCAGATCGATCTGCGGCCGGCCATCGGTGCCGGTACCCACGTGCTGGATGACCAGGAAACGGCTGCGTCCCTGCACGCATGGCTGCCGCCCCTCCTGCGGTGGCTGGGCGGACAGGCGCAGTTCCTGCCATCGATCCTGCGCGCACATCAACGCCAGCCGGCGGTCGCGCAGGCGCGACTGGTCATCGGTGGCCACAGCCACCGAGCGCATCACTGCCGCCAGTGCGATGGCCACGATGGCCAGCGCGACCAGCACTTCGATCAGGGTGAATCCACGCGTCCTCTGCTTCATTGAACGACCTGCAATTGTCCGCTGCCATCGTCACGAAGACGCACGCGGCGCCCTTCCAGCGACAGCACCAGGTCCCACGGCACGCCGATCCATTCCGGGCTCAACTCGATGGCTGCAGCGGGTTGCACGCTGATGCCGGTGGCCTGCCAGTGCTGTGGGCGCAGCAGATCGTCGCGTGCCAGGTCCACCCAGCGGCTACCTTCGCGTCTGCTGAAGCGGTAACCGGTGGCGTCGGCCTGCCAGCGCAGCGGGCGGCCGTCGATGCGCGCCTCGTCACGTGCCACCTGCAGGTGCTGCGCGAGGCGCTCGGCATCCTGCCGCAGCTGCCGGCCGGGATCGAGCAGGCTGCCCAGGCCGAGCCCGATGCCCGCGGTGCAGATGCCGATGATGACCAGCACCACCATCAGCTCAATCAGGGTGAAGCCGCGGGAACGACGCTGCATCGACAGGGCCTCCTGTGCGAGCCGATGCGGTGAGCGTAGGCCTGCATGATGAAACAAAAGCGTCAGCGGGCGCTGCTAGCGTGGTCGCACACACGGCGGGTGACGGTAGCGGACATGGAAGGCAGGCGCTGGGATCGCAATCGGTTGCCGACACTGCTGGCAGCCCTGCTGCTGTCGGCCGTGCTGGGCTACTGGGCAACGGCGCTGACTGCACCGCTTGGCGCAGCGCCAGCGCGGGTGCAGGGTGCCGCGCCCGCAGTGCCGAGCTTCGACTCTGCCGCCAGCGTGCCGATGGTGCGCCTGCTGTCCCCCGGCGCGGTGCAGAGCGAGGTGGTGGTCGTGGGCGTGCTTGCGGGAGGGCGTGTTCCGCTGGCCCTGCTGTCAGTGGATGGGGGCCAGGCCGAAGCCTATGCACCGGGCCAGCGCCTGGGGCCTTCCACGGTCCTTGCTGCCATCCGTGCGGATGCGGTCGAACTGCGCGAGGCAGGACGGTTGCGCAGCCTGCCGGTTCCCGCGTTGCCACTGCTCTCGATGGATGGCTTCGTGCCGGCCACGCGATAGCGCCGGATCTGGGCAATGCTCAGCGCGCCGGTCGCTGCGGCACCACCGAGCGTCCGAACGCATCGCCCATGCGCTGCCGCGTGCCTTCCAGGTTGTACTGCTGCAGCTGGTTGCCCGGCTGGCGCATCAACCGCTCGGCTTCGGGCAACGCGGGCCGGCGGGGCGCGCCGGGTGCCGGTGCCAGTTTCTGCTGCAGGCACTCCCATGCGGGAACGCGCTCTCCATTGACCTGCACTTCGATGCAGGGGGCAGCTTCCTTCGGCTTGGCAGGCTCGGCGAGCGCCCAGGCAGACGCCAGCAACATCGTGCACGCCAGCGCGTGGCGGAACAGCGACATCACTCGAATGTGCATCACGAACCTCCTGCTGCGGAAAGCATCCTCCATTGAAGACGGTGCTCGCGCGCAGCGTCCGCCGGACCCCGTTGCTGGCTCGTCAAAAGATGACAGTGCTGTCACAAAACTGTTGGCGGCTTTGACGCGCCGTGCACGTCCTGTTGGTAGATCCACGCGCCGCTGTCCGGCCACTCCCTTCGTAACGACGCGATGCCTTCGATGACTCCTGTTCCGTGCCGAGCCGTCCGCCTTCCGTTGTGCCTGCATCCGCTGGTGCTGGCGCTTGCCGCCGTACCTCTGCCTGCATTCGCGCAGGACGCCACGCCTGCGGCCAGCGTCAACATCAACGAGTACATCGTGCGCGGCAACACCGTGCTCGACCCTCGGCAGATCGAGCGCGCGGTGGAGCCGTATCTCGGTCCCGGCAAGACCCTGGCCGATGTCGAGCAGGCGCGTGATGCCGTCAATGCGCTCTACCAGCAGGCCGGCTACCAGTCGGTGTATGTCGAACTGCCCGAGCAGCAGGTCAGCGGCGGTGTGGTGCTGCTGAAGGTGCAGCAGACCCCCATCGGTCAACTGCGCGTGGTCGGCACCCGCAATGAATCGCCTGAGCGCATCCGCGAGCGCGTGCCGGCGCTGGCCGAAGGCCGGGTGCCGGACTTCAACCAGGCGCAGAAGGAACTGACCGCGCTCAACGAGGGCGGTCGCCGCCAGGTGATGCCGCTCGTGCGCGAGGGTGCCACGCCCGGCACCATGGACGTGGACCTGCAGGTGGAAGAAAAATCTCCGTGGAGAGCCAGTGCCGCGCTGAACAACGACCACAGTGCAGACACTGAGAGGCTGCGCCTGAGCGCCTCGCTGGCCCATGACAACCTGTGGCGCCGCGGCCACAGCGCCACCCTCGGCGTCTATCTGGCGCCGGAGGACACCGACCAGGCCAAGGTGTTTTCCGCTTCGTACACGCTGCCCTTCGAGGGCACGCCGTGGAGCCTGGAGGCCGCCGGCTACACCTCCGACAGCCGCGTGCTCAATGCGGGCGGGCAGGGCGGGGTGGGCACGGGCACCAATGTCATCGGCAATGGCCACTCGGTGGGCCTGAAGCTGAACTACCGCGTCCCCGGCAGCAGCCTGTGGTGGCGCCAGCTCAGCGTAGGCGTGGATTTCAAGGACACCGAAGAAGACACCCAGCTGGCGGGCGAAAGCCTGAAGACGCCGCTGAAGTACGCGCCCATTACCTTGGCTTTCGTTGGCGTGCGCCAGGGCGAAAGCAACCAGACCAGCATCAGCACGCAGCTGGTGGCCGGTACCCGCCGCCTGCTGGGCTATGGCAGCGGTGCCGATGATTTCGGCCAGAAACGGTACTGGGCCGATCCCAGCTTCGTCGCGTTCAAGGCTGATGTCTCCAATACGCACAGCTTTGCGAGTGACTGGCAGTGGTATGCGCGCGGCTCGGTGCAGTTGACCGACGCGCCGCTGGTGTCGGCCGAACAGTTCGCCGCCGGTGGCATGTACACCGTGCGCGGCTACCTGTCGGCCGAGGCGATCGGTGACTACGGCGCGCTGGCCAACCTGGAGTGGCGCACGCCGGCCTGGTCACTGTGGAAGGGCACCGACCTGCGCCTGTACGGCTTCGCCGATGCGGCCTACCTGCGACTGCGCCAGCCGCTGCCCGAACAGATCGACAAGTACAACCTGGCCTCGGCCGGCCTGGGTGCGCAGATGCGCCTGGGCGACCACCTGCAGCTTCGCCTGGATTACGCCTGGCCCTTCAGTGAAGGCCCGGTCACGTCCAAGGATGACCCGCGCCTGCATTTCAACATCAGCACCAGCTATTGACCTTTCCTTGTTGTGCGATCCCCGGAGACCCTTCGCATGGACCGTTTGCTTTCGCGTGTGTTGCTGCTGCTGGCCGCGTTCGTCGCGCTGCCTGCCGTGGCGGCCGATACCAACTGGTGGCAGGCCGAATGGAAGTACCGCAAGCCGATCACCGTCGATGCCGGCCCGCAGGGCGCAGGCCTGGCGGGCGACCCCGGCCGTACGCCGCTGCTGCTGCGCCTGCATACAGGCAACTTCGGCTTTGATGGCACCCAGGACGGCGGCGCCGACCTGCGCTTCGTGTCCGGCGACGGCCGCACGGTGCTGTCGCACCAGATCGAGCAGTTCGATGCAAAGGCCGGCCTGGCCCTGGTCTGGGTGGACGTGCCGGCGGTGACCGCCGCTGCCCCGCAGACGATCTGGATGTACTACGGCAACGACAAGGCCCCGGCCAGCGGCAACGGCCAGCAGGTGTTCGATCCGGACTACACGCTGGTCTACCACTTCGCCGAGGCCAACGCCCCGGCGCGGGACACCACCGCGTACGGCAACAACGCCGGCGCCGTGGTGCCGGTCGCCGAAGGCACGGTGATCGGCCGTGGCGTGCAGCTGGGTACGGCACCGCTGCCGCTGCCGGCAAGCGCTTCGCTGGCACAGGAAGCGGGCGCTCCGTTCACCTTCTCCGCGTGGATCAAGCCCGGCGCCCAGGAGGCGGCACAGGCAATCTACGCTCGCCGCGACGGCGCGGGCGAGCTGGTGGTGGGCATCGAGAACCGGGTACCGTTCGTGCAGCTCAATGGCCAGCGCAGCACGCAGGCCCAGCCCATCCCCGAAGGCCAGTGGGCGCATGTGGCAGTGACTGCAGCAAAAGGCGAGGTGCAGCTGTACCTCAACGGCCGCGTGGTGGGCCAGCTGGCGGGTGAGCTGCCGGCACTGGCGACCGCGCCGGTCGTGGGTGCCGATGCACCGGGCAGCGAAACACCGCTGGCCGCGTTCGAGGGTGCGCTGGATGAGCTGCGCATCTCGCGGGTGGCGCGCCCGGCAGCGCTGCTGCTGGCCGATGCCACGGCACAGGGCGCCGATTCGCGCCTGGTCAGCTACGGTGCCGATGAACAATCGGCAGGGCAGAGCCACTTCGGCTTCATCCTCAAGGCGATGCCGTTCGACGCCTGGGTGGTGGTGGCCATCCTCGGCCTGATGATGCTGATGTCGTGGGCGATCATGATCGCCAAGGGCCGCCATTTCAGCCGTACCAGCAAGGCCAATGCGGTGTTCACCGCAAGCTTCGGCAAGCTGGCCGGCGCGCCGCTGCGCACCCTGGGCGAGATGGACCGCCAGGGCAAGGCGCCCACCGACATGCACGACGGTTCGCTGTGGCGCATCTACCAGGTGGCCATCGACGAGATGCAGCAGCGCCACCTGCGCGATGGCAACAGCGGCTACCTCAGCGCCGCCACGATCGCCGCCATCCGTGCATCGATGGATGCGGTGATGGTGCGCGAGCAGGAAGGCATGGCCAAGCGCATGAACTGGCTGTCCACCACCATCGAAGGCGCGCCGTATGTGGGCCTGTTCGGCACAGTCATCGGCATCATGCTGGTGTTCGTGGTGGCGGCGATGGCCGGTGCGGTGGACATCAACTCGGTGGCCCCGGGCATGGCCGCAGCGCTGCTGTGTACCGCCGCCGGCCTGGGCGTCGCGATCCCGGCG
>Ga0308172_1000719_pt1 | contig 33788 bp, 32 predicted proteins | sample PhyGR2_FD_202134 | JGI IMG/M metagenome (GOLD analysis project Ga0308172, IMG submission 202134) | Phyllosphere microbial communities from UC Gill Tract Community Farm, Albany, California, United States - DLSLSG.R2 | ecosystem: Host-associated > Plants > Phyllosphere > Unclassified | place: USA... | reverse complement strand
GTGGTGTTCTTCGGCAAGCTCGGTGAAATCGCCGGCGAATACCTGCGCAAGGGCAGCTCGGTCTACGTCGAAGGCAGCCTGCGTTACGACAAGTACACCGGCCAGGACGGCGTGGAGAAGTACTCCACCGACATCATCGCCGACGAAATGCAGATGCTGGGCGGCCGCGGTGAAGGCGGCGGCGGTGCAGGCGCCGGTGCCGGTGGCAACTACGGCGGCGGCGAGCGTCCGCAACGCCAGCAGGCCCCGCGCCAGGAGTACGGCGGTGGCGGTGGCGGCGGCGGTCAGCGCCAGGGCGGGCAGAGCGGTGGTTACGGCCAGCAGCGCCCGCAGCAGCAGCCCCAGCAGCCGGCGCCGCCGATGGACGACTTTGCTGACGACGATATTCCGTTCTAAGCAAAACTCACCGGTACATCCCGGCAGAGTTTCAAGAAAAGCCCCGTTCTTACGGGGCTTTTTTGTGTGTCTTCGCCTGTTCACGGGGAGCAACGCAGACCGATCCACGGTTCGGGCAACGCAGGCGCCTGTGAAAGCGGATCTGTCTGCACGGGAAGATCGCACGCGCACCGGTAGAGCCGACCGTTGGTCGGCTTCTCCCATCGCCCCACGATACCGACGTAAGCCCCAAGGTCGAGCCAAACGTACGTGTGCTTTGTGCTCTGCAGCATGGGTTTTAGTGCACTGCGTCTTGCAAAAAAAAGACGCGCTCCTCTATGGTGCAATCGATTGCATTAAACCGAATCGTCAGCGTGTGATACCGGTTGGGAGGCCGGAAAGTGGATGCCTATCCATTCGATCGGACCCGACCCAGCCCCGGGGCTCACACGGCGCGATGCCCTGCGCATGGCGGTGGCCGGGAGCGTTGGCCTGGGGGCAGCGGCCGTTCTGCCTGCGTTTGCAGCCACCGCGCCGCTCAAGGGCAACCTGAGGCACTCCGTCGCCCGCTGGACCTTTCCGCAGCAGTCGGTCGCGCAACTGTGCAGGACGGTGAAGGGCATCGGGTTTTCCGCCATCGATCTGGTGGGGCCGGCGGACTGGCCCACGCTGAAGGCCCATGGCGTGGACAGCGCGATGTGCAATGGCGCAGAGCTGGGCCTGACCAAGGGCTTTGCCGGCCGCGAGTTCCACGCGGAGCTGGTCGAGCGCTACACGCGGCACATCGACCTGGTGGCCGATGCCGGTTATCGCAACCTCATCTGTTTCTCCGGCAACCGCAACGGCATGGACCCCCAGGAGGGCATGGCCCATGCCGAGGCAGGGCTCAAGCGCATCCTCGGGCATGCCGAGAAGCGCGGCGTGGTGCTGGTCATGGAGCTGCTGAACTCCAGGGTCGATCATCCCGACTACCTGTGTGACCACTCCGCATGGGGCGTCGAGCTGTGCCGACGGATCGGCTCGGATCATTTCGGCCTGCTATACGACATCTACCACATGCAGATCATGGAGGGCGACATCATCGCCACCATCGGCAGGCATCACGCGTACTTCAAGCACTACCACACCGCGGGCGTGCCTGGCCGACACGAGATCGGCGACCAGCAGGAGCTCCATTACCCCGCCATCTGTCGCGCGATCCGCGACACCGGTTTCGATGGGTATCTGGCGCAGGAGTTCATGCCTGCCGCGCCGGATCCCGTCGGCTCGCTGCGCGAGGCGATCCGCCTCTGCGACGTCTGAAACGCTATCCACCCAGGTGAAGTAGAACCCATGGCAGACAATCACTATGACGCAATCGTCGTTGGCTCCGGCATCAGCGGCGGTTGGGCGGCAAAGGAACTGACCGAGAAGGGCCTCAAGGTCCTGATGCTGGAACGCGGACGCAACATCGAGCACGTCAAGGGCTACGTCAACGCGATGAAGGAGGCGTGGGATTTCCCGCATCGCAACCGGCCCACCCAAGCGATGAAGGCCGACTATCCGGTGTTGATGCGCGACTACGGTCTGGCCGAGAATCTTGAGGGCATGTGGGCCAACGAAAAGGAATCGCCCTACACCGAGACCAAGCGGTTCGATTGGTTCCGCGGCTATCACGTCGGCGGGCGGTCACTGATGTGGGGGCGGCAGAGCTATCGCTTCTCCGACCTGGATTTCGAGGCGAATCTCAAGGACGGCATCGCCACGGATTGGCCGATCCGGTATGCCGACATCGCACCGTGGTACGACCATGCGGAGAAGTTCGCGGGTATCGCCGGCACCCGCGAGGGGCTGGATGTGCTGCCCGATGGCGAGTTCCTGCCGCCGATCCCGTTGAACATCGTCGAGAAGGACGTGGCCGCGCGGATCCGGAAAGCCTTTGGCGGAACACGCCATATGATCCACTCGCGCACGGCCAACATCACCCAGCCCATGCCCGAACAGGGCCGGGTCAACTGCCAGTACCGCAACAAGTGCATCCTGGGCTGCCCCTTTGGCGCCTATTTCTCGACACAATCGGCGACGCTGCCGGCGGCGATGAAGACCGGCAACCTGACGTTGCGGCCGTTTTCGATCGTCAAGGAAGTGCTCTATGACAAGGACCGCAAGCGTGCGCGCGGCGTGGAGATCATCGACGCCGAGACCGGCCAGACCTACCAGTACACGGCCAAGGTCATCTTCCTCAATGCGTCGTCCTTCAATTCGACCTGGCTGCTGATGAACTCGGCGACCGATGTCTGGGACGGTGGGCTGGGTTCCTCGTCCGGGGAACTCGGGCACAACGTGATGGACCATCACTTCGGCGCGGGCGCCTCCGGCCGGGTCGAAGGATATGAAGACAAGTACTACTTCGGCCGTCGCCCCTGCGGCTTCTACATTCCCCGTTTCCGCAACGTCGCTGCGGACAAGCGCGGCTACCTGCGCGGGTTCGGTTACCAGGGCGGTGCCAGTCGCAACGGGTGGTCACGCGAGATCGCCGAGCTGAACATCGGTGCCGACCTGAAGGAGGCGCTGACCGTTCCGGGTGACTGGCGCATCGGCATGACCGGCTTCGGCGAAATGCTGCCGCACCACGACAATACGATCCGCCTGGATGCCGAGCGCAAGGACAAGTGGGGCCTGCCGGTGTTGGCGATGGATGTGTCCATGCGCGCGAACGAAAAGGCGATGCGCAAGGACATGGCCGCCGATGCCGCCGAGATGCTGGAGGCTGCCGGTGTGAAGGACGTCGAGATGCACGACAACGACTACGCCCCGGGCAAGGGCATCCACGAAATGGGGACCGCGCGCATGGGCCGTGACCGCAGAACCTCGGTACTGAACCAGCACAACCAGGTCTGGGATGCGCCCAACGTCTATGTCACCGACGGTGCCTGCATGACCTCCAGCGCCTGCGTGAATCCTTCGCTGACCTACATGGCACTCACAGCGCGCGCTGCGGATCACGCCGTGCGCGAACTGAAAGCGGGGAACCTCTGATGGATCGCCGCGAACTGCTGAAGATGATCGTCGCCGCCACCGGCGCGGCCATGATCGGCCTGCCCGCGCTCGTCCAGGGACAGGCGCCCGCCGCAGGGATGAAGACGCCGTTCTCCGACGCCGATGTGGGGACGCTGGATGAGATCGCCGAGACCATCCTGCCGCGCACCGCAACGCCAGGAGCGAAAGACGCTGGCGCCGGTCTGTTCATGGCGCGGTTCGTCACCGACTGCTACACCGCCCGGCAGCAGGCGACGTTCCGGGCCGGCCTGGCCGATATCGACAAACGCGCGGGTGGCCGGTTCGTTGCGCTCGCGCCACAGGCCCGCACCGAGCTCCTGCGCGCGCTGGATGCAGAAGCCCGGAAACACGCGGTCGACGTGACCGAGACCGGCACCGCCGAGGAAGGAGAAGCGATGCCGCACTACTTCACGATGATCAAGCAGCTCGCCATCTTCGGCTTCTTCACTTCGAAGGTCGGCGCGACCGAGGTGCTGCGCTACGTCGCGGTACCGGGTCGCTACGATGGCGACCTGGCCTATGTGCCTGGCACGCCCGCCTGGGGGACCAGCTGATGAACCGTGCCCCGTTGATCAGGTCTCTCCACGTCGCAGCGGGCCTGCTGGCCACCGCGTCTGTGTTTGCGCAGGCCGATACCGATCCCGCGCGCGATCCAACCAGGACCGAGGTGTGGACGCCCGTGCCTGCCGTAGTGTCCGCGCCGCCGGGCAAGGCGCCTTCCGATGCGATCGTGCTGTTCGACGGCAAGGATGTGACTGCCTGGGAGGCGGAGCAGGGCGGGCGCGTGCCCTGGCGCGTGGCCGATGGCGCGCTCACGGTGGTTCCGGGCAGCAAAGGCATCCGCACCCGGCAGCGCTTCTGCGACATCCAGCTGCATGTCGAGTGGCGCACGCCCACCGACACGAAGGGCTTCGACGGTCAGAACCGGGGCAACAGCGGCATCTTCCTGCAGGAGCTCTACGAGCTGCAGGTGCTGGACAGCTACAACAACCCGACCTACGCCAATGGCCAGGCCGGCTCGATCTACAAGCAGGCCATGCCACGGGTGAATGCCTCGCGTGCGCCGGGCCAGTGGCAGGCCTACGACATCCTCTGGAAGGCGCCGCGCTTCTCGCCGGGTGGCGGGCTCATCTCGCCCGCGCGCATCACCGTGCTGCACAACGGTGTTCTGGTGCAGGACGACACCGTGCTCTCGGGCAAGACCGAGTACATCGGCGCACCGTCGTACGCGCCACACGGGTGCGCGCCGCTCTACCTGCAGGAGCACGATGCCAAGGTCAGCTACCGCAACATCTGGGTACGCGAACTCTGACGACGCAGGGCCGGCGCCAGTGCCGGCCTGCTACTTCGCCAGGTAACTGCTGATGTCGTCGATCTCCTGCTGTGACAGGTGGGAGAAGGGCGGCATCAGCCCGCCACCCTTGCTGATCTTCTCCTTGATCTGCACTGGCGTCATGCGCTTGCCGATGTCGGTCAGCGCGGGGAACGCGCGGGGCATGCCCGCACGGTCCGCGCCATGGCAGGCCGTGCAGTTGCTCGCGTACAGCTTCGCGCCCGCCGCGGGGTCGTCCTTGGACCACGCCGCCTGCGCATGCGTTGCCGCCCACAGGGCCAGCGTCAGTATCAGGGTCGTTTTCAAGCAGGGCTCCTTTGCGGGCTAGCGCGGTGCGCGGGCGGGCAGGCTGACGGTCAGGTGGTCGCGCAGGTAATCGGCACCGGTCTTGATGACCGTGGCAGGATCACGGGGTTGGTCGTGTTCGATGATGTACCACTGCACGCCGGCCGCCGCCGCCGCCGGCAGGATCGCGTTCCAGTCGAGCACGCCCTGACCGATCGCGGCGAAACCGCCTTCGTCTTCGGCCTGGCCCTTGGGCGCATTGTCCTTGGCATGAACGGCGAACAGCCGGCCGCGGAACTTGCCCAGCATCACCGCCGGGTCGTAGCCGGCGCGTGCCACCCAGGCAAGATCCAGCTCGGTCTGCAGGTCAGGCCCCGCGGCGGCGAACAGCAGTTCCAGGCCGGTCCTGCCATTGAAGTCGACCAGCTCGAAGTCGTGATTGTGGTAGGCCAAGTGCATGCCCTCGGCCCGTACCTGTTTGGAGATCCGGCCCAGTTCCTGGCCCAGTGCGGTCCAGCCTGCGGCGTCTGTTGGCCGGTCCTTCGCATCCAGGTAAGGCACCACCAGCGTGGTGTTGCCGATCGACCGGTTGAAGGCCACCACGCCGGGCAGGTCCTTGCGCAGCTCGGCCAGGGGCACGTGCGACGAAATCGCCTTGATCGCGTACCGGTCCAGCAGCTGCTTGAGTTCGGGGGCGCTGACGCCCTGCGTGCCCACCGTTTCCACCGCACCCACGCCCGCGTCATGGACGATCTTCAACTGCTGGTCGAGCGAGCCGGCGTTGCGCAGTGAGTACATCTGCACTGCGATGGGCTTCTGCGGAGTGGCGATGTCGTGCGCGAAGGCGGGCAGGGCAGCGAGCAGCAGGGCGAGGATTGCAGTTCCGCGAACAGAGGTGTTCTTCAAGAGAGTCTCCCGGGATTCAGCCGATGGTGGTCCAGGCGCGTGTCCTGGCCGATGCAATGACGCGGTCGACGATCAGCGCCGATCGCACGCCGTCTTCGAAGGTGGGCAGACCATGCGGCTGCTCGCCTTCGATGGTGCGATAGGTGTCGGCGACAAACGCCTCGAAACACGGGCCGTAACCCTGCGCATGCCCGGCGGGCAACACCGACAGCCGGCGTTGTTCGGCACTGCCGGCGCCCGGTCCACGCACGAAGACTTCCTCGCGCTGGTCGGGCAGGCCGATCCACAGCCGTTCGGCGTCCTCCTGGTTGAACGCCACGCTGGCCCTGGCGCCATCGATCTCGAACCAGAGGCGATTGTGGCGTCCGGCCGATACCTGGCTGACCGTCAGCGACGCCAATGTGCCGGCGCCGGTCCGGAACATCGCCGCCGCCACGTCCTCGCTCGCAACCGGCTGCATCGCGCCACCGGCCACCGCTGTGGTGAAGCTCTGCCCGGTGTCGGTGCTGCGTTCGGCGATCACCGTGGCGAACGCCGCGCTGACCTCGGCGAAGCGCTCGCCGCTGACCCATTCCACCAGGTCGCACCAGTGCGAGCCGATATCGGCGAAGACGCGCGACGCGCCGCCCAGCGCCGGATCCACGCGCCAGTTGTTGCTGGCCGGGTCCAGCAGCCAGTCCTGCAGGTAGCTGCCGTGGATGAGGTGCAGCGGCCCCAGTTCACCCTGCGCGATGCGGGCGCGGGCCTCGCGGATCACCGGGTGGTAGCGGTAGACGAAGGGCACCGTGGCGACCAACGCGTTCGAGGCGGCCAGTGCAGCCAGGGCCTGGGCGTCTTCCAGTGTCGTCGCCAGCGGCTTCTCGCAGATCACGTGCTTGCCCGCTTCCAGCGCGGCCTGCGCCATGCCGCGGTGCAGATGGTTGGGCGTGCAGACGTGCACCACCTGCACCTGTGGATCGGCGACCACGTCCTCGATGTCCCGATAGGCACGGGGCACGCCCCACGCCTGCGCCACGTCGCGGGCGCGTTGCGGTGACGAGGCGGCCACGCCACGGATCTCCGCACCGGCCAGCAGCGCCGCGCGACGGTGTACGGCGCCGATCATGCCGGTGCCGACGATGGCAATTCCAAGCTTGGGCATCGGATGCGGTCCTCAGGGGGTGGAAGGGGCGACCGCGACCACCGGCCGGTCGCGGAACAGCAGCAGGAAGGCGATCAGCACGACCAGCGCCACGCCGGCCGGGAACAGCCAGATCTTCTGCCAGTCCGGGCCCGCCGCCGTGGTGTAGTGCTCCACCACCGCGCCGGACAGGAACGTGCCGATCAGCATGCCCACGCCGTAGGTGGCCAGGGTGATGAAGCCCTGCGCGCTGCTGCGCGCGGCAGGGCCGGCATGCGCATCGGTGTAGATCTGGCCGGTGACGAAGAAGAAGTCGTAGCAGATGCCGTGCAGCACGATGCCGATCACCAGCAGGGAGAAGCCGCCGCCTGCATCGCCAAAGGCAAACAGGACGTAGCGCACTACCCACGCGGCCATGCCCACCGCCAGCATTGTCTTGACCCCCAGCCGCACGAACAGGAACGGCATGGCCAGCATCAACAGGACCTCGGACACCTGGCCCAGCGATTGCAGGCCGGCGGCGCTGCGCACGCCCAGGTCGTTGAGATACGGGTTGGTGAAGTTGTAGTAGAACGCCAGCGGGACGCAGATGGCGATGGAGGACAGGAAGAACACCAGGTAGGCGCGCGACTTCAGCAGCCGCAGCGAATCCAGCCCGAGGATCTGCCCCAGGCCCGCATCGCGCTGTTGCGCCAGCGGCGGCGTGTGCGGCAGGGTGAACGCATACAGGCCCAGGGCCAGCGACGCCATCGCCGCCATCTGGAACGTCAGCTCCAGCCGGTGTGCCTGTTCCCAGCCCAGCCAGCCGATCAGCACGCCCGCCACGATCCAGCCGACGCTGCCGGCCACCCGCACCAGCGGGAATTGTTTCTCAGGCGATTGCATGTGCCGCATCGCCACGCTGTTGGCCAATGCCAGCGTCGGCATGAACAGCAGCATGTAGCCCATGACGCAGGCGAAGAACATGCGGAAGTCGGTTGCCGTGGACGCCAGCCACATCAGCACCGCGCCGGCCAGATGCAGCACCGCGAGAATGCGCTGCGCCGCGAAGTAGCGGTCGGCAATCAGGCCCACCAGGAACGGCGCGACGATGGCACCGATGGACTGGCTGAGGAAGGCCGTCGCCACCTGGCTCGCACTGGCCTGCAACGGCCCCTGCACCAGGTACGTTCCCAGGGTCACGAACCACGCGCCCCAGATGAAGAACTGCAGAAACATCATCGCGCCCAAGCGCGACATGGTGTGCGTCATGGCTTGCCCTCCCAGGCAGTGATGGCTCAGATCCCCAGCATGCGGCGCAGTGATCCAGGATCGGTGCCGCTGTCGGCAAAGTCGTCGAAGGCGCGCTCGGTGACGCGGATGATGTGGTCGCGGATGAAGGCCGCTCCCTCTCTCGCGCCGTCCTCCGGGTGCTTCAGGCAGCACTCCCATTCCAGCACCGCCCAGCCGGGGAAGTCGTACTGCGCGAATTTCGAGAAGATCGCCTTGAAGTCGATCTGCCCATCGCCGAGCGAGCGGAACCGGCCCGGACGGTCGATCCAGTCCTGGTAGCCGCCATACACGCCACTGCGCGCACTGGCGTGGTACTCCGCGTCCTTGACGTGGAAGATGCCGATGCGCGCGTGGTAGCGGTCGATGAAGCCAAGGTAGTCCATCTGCTGCAGCAGCAGGTGACTGGGGTCGTACAGGATCTTTGCGCGGGGGTGCTGGTCCACCACGTCGAGGAAGCGCTCGAAGGTCGCGCCGTCGTGCAGATCCTCGCCCGGATGGATCTCGAAACACAGGTCCACGCCGCAGGCGTCGAACGCATCCAGGATGGGGCGCCAGCGGCGGCCGAGTTCGGCGAAGGCTTCTTCCACCAGTCCGGGCGGGCGTTGCGGCCAGGGATAGAAATAGGGCCACGCCAGTGCGCCGGAGAAGGTGGCGTGCGCTGCCAGCCCAAGACGCTCGCTGGCCTTGGCCGCGAGCATCAACTGCTCCACCGCCCAGGCCTGGCGGGCGGCCGGATCGCCGCGCTTGTCCGGCGGCGCGAAGCCGTCGAACAGGCTGTCGTAGGCGGGATGCACGGCAACCAGCTGCCCCTGCAGATGCGTGGAGAGCTCGGTGATCTGCAGGCCGTGCCCGGCCAGCATGCCGGCGACGTCGTCGCAGTAGGTCTGGCTGCGCGCCGCCTCGGCCAGGTCGAACAGGTGGGGCGCGCTGGTCGGTACTTGTACGCCAGAATAGCCCAGCCCCGCGGCCCAGCCGGCCAGCGTGTCCAGCCGATCAAAAGGAGGTGTGTCGCCGATGAACTGCGCCAGGAACAGCGCTGGACCCTTGAGCGTTTTCAAGAGGATTCGCCCTCGATGCAATCGATTGCATTATCCTAGCAGGGGCATTCGAAAGACCCGTTGTGCACTGCACAGCGGAAGGAAGAGGTAACCTCATGGCCACCATCTACGACATTGCAAAGCACGTCGGCGTCTCGGCCGGCACGGTATCGCGGGCGCTGTCCCGGCCGGAGAAAGTGCTGCCGGCCACGCGCGCGCGCATCGAGCAGGCGGCCGCCGCGCTGGGCTATGTCCCCAACACGGTGGCCAGAACCCTCAAGACCCAGCGCAGCGGCAAGATCCTGGTCACCGTGCCGGACATCGCCAACCCGTTCTTCGCCCAGATCCTGCAGGGCGCGGAGGACGCGGCGCAGGCCGTTGGCTACGCCGTCCTGCTGGGCGATACCCAGAACCTGCCCGAGCGCGAGGAGCGCTACGCGCAGATGCTCCGGCGCAACGAGGCCGACGGCCTGATCGTGCTGGGTCATCGCCTCCCGCCTACGGCACGTGACATCGTCCAGCAGCAGGGCAGTGCCGCGCCGGTGGTCAACGGCTGCGAGTTCGATCCCGCGCTGGGCATCCCCAGCGTCCACATCGACAACGCGGCCGCCGCGCGCGCAGTGATGGACCACTTGTATGGCCTGGGACACGAGCGCATCGCCGTCGTGGGTGGGCCGGAGGACAATCCCCTGCACCAGCAGCGACTGGAAGGGGTTCGGGCTGCCGGCAAGGCGCGCGGTCGCCTGCGTCACCTGAGCGTTGTGCCGGGTGACTTCTCGGTGGAATCCGGCCATGCGGCCGGGATGGAACTGCTGGCCCGCGCGTCGGTGCCGACGGCGGTGTTCTGCTTCAGCGACCAGATGGCGCTGGGTGTGCTGGCGGCCTGTCGGGATCTGGGCATCGGCGTGCCCGATGGCCTGTCCGTCGTCGGCTTCGACGACCTGGCGTCGTCGCGTTACCTCACGCCCCCGTTGACGACCATTCGACAACCGATGCGGGAGATCGGTGCCCGCGCGGTCCATCTGCTGCTTGCCATCATCGAACGTGTCGATGTGCCGCTTCAGCAGACCTTGGATTTCAGCTTGATGGTGCGGGGCTCGACGGCTGCGCCGGGGAGCCGGTAATGGCAGGAGCGCCGCGCGGTAGAGCCACCCCATGGGTGGCTGCTGTCGCGACCTGCACCACGTGCAGCTACCCCTAAGACGAGAGCGGCACGATAAGATCGCTGGAACAGCCACTACGGAACGGTGTGCAATCCCATGGAGAGGAGCGGAGAGATCGCACGGCAGGGTGCTGCATTCCTGACCCTGCTGGCCCTGTCACTGGCGGCCGCGTATTTTCTGCAGGTTTCGATAGTGGCCAAGGGCAGGTTCGCGTTCGGCGTGGAGGACATCGTCGCGTGCGAATCCGGACTGCTGTTCGCATTGGTGGGCGGCTTGATTTCCAGGCGCTATGGTTTCGCCGTGGTGGTTGGCGTGACGTACGCGGCCTTCTGGGCATTGGCGATCTACCACCTGAATACATCCACGGGCGGCGGTTGGGTCCTGGAAATTCTTTCGGTGAACGCAGTGAACATTGCCGCATCGGTGCTGGCCGGTATCGCGGGCGCGTGCCTCGGGGTATTCCTTCGTAACCGCAAGCGGGCGGGGCCGCGAGTAGCGTGAAGCGAGGCAGCGCCGCGCTTGGAGGGAGCCTGCTGCTGGGTTGGATCGCCCTGCCGTGGCTATTGGCGCGGGCGGACAACCTGGCGTTGTTCGCGCTCCATCAGCTGTACCACCTTCCGCTCGCGGCGTGGATCGGCGCACCGTTCTTCCGTGCCGACAGCGAGGTGATGTTCGTCGTGCAGCCTGCGGGACGCGTGTTGACGGCCGTGTTCTACCTGGCGATCGGCGGTGCAATCGCGCTGGTCGGCCAACGACGGAAAAAGCGCACCGGGTGACCACCCCGCAGGTAGCCTTGGCCCTGGGCGGGCAAGCGCGCTGCGCACGCCGGGTGGTGGGTCACGTGCGGGTCACCCGCCCTGCCATCGGCATCCACTACCATGGGCCGACCCCGCCGGATGCGCCCCCATGTCCCTTGTAATCCCCACGTTACCCACGCCGCCCACCGCCCGCATCGCCGCGTGGTTGCTGATGCTGCTGGGCATGTGGCTGGCCTTGAAGTTGGGCCTGGTGGTGACGCTGCTGTCGGGCCTGCTGGTGTTCCAGCTGACCCATGTGCTGGCATCCGTAGTGGAAGGGCGGTTGCGCCCGGGGCGGGCGCGGGCCATCGCGGTGCTCGTGCTGGCGGCGGTGATCATCGGTGTGCTGGTGTTGGCTGGCATCGGCGTGGCGGCGTTCTTCCGCAACGAGACCGGCGGCCCGGACGTGCTGCTGGCGCGGCTGATGGACATTCTCAATACCTCGCGCCACCAGGTACCGGCGCTGCTGCAGCCCTATATTCCGGAAGACCTGACGGCGCTGCGCGCGGCACTGAACGACTGGGCCGCCGAGCACCAGCGCCAGCTGGGCGTAGCCGGTACGTCGGTGGTGCAGGTGAGCGTGCGCGTCCTGATCGGCATGGTGCTGGGCGCGATGATCGCGCTGTACGACGAACTGCCGCTGCCGAAGATGGGGCCGCTGGCGCAGGAACTGATCGGCCGCACCTCGCGGCTGGCCACTGCGTTCCGCCAGGTGGTTTTCGCGCAGGTGAAGATTTCCCTGCTCAACACGCTGTTCACCGCGATCTTCCTGCTCGGCGTGCTGCCGCTGTTCGGGGTGCACGTGCCCCTGTCCAAGACCTTGGTGCTGATCACCTTCCTGGCCGGTCTGTTGCCGGTGGTGGGCAACATCATCTCCAACACCGTCATCACCATCGTGGCGCTGTCGGTGTCGTTCTACGTAGCGATGGCCGCGCTGCTGTACCTGGTGGTGATCCACAAGCTGGAGTACTTCCTCAACGCACGCATCGTCGGCGGCGAGATCCAGGCACGGGCCTGGGAGCTGCTGCTGGCGATGCTGGTGATGGAAGCGGCGTTCGGACTGCCCGGGTTGGTGGCCGCGCCGGTGTTCTATGCCTACATCAAGCGCGAACTGCTGGACCAGCGCTGGATCTGAGCGCGACCGCGCAAACCCTGGGCGGCGCTAGCGCCGGGTGATTTTGCTGCGGCGGTAGTCGGTGCGGTTGGCCTGGAAGCGGGCGATGCTCTGGCCCAGTTCGTCCAGCGCCCCGGCCGGCAGCCACAGCTGCTGGGTGCCGCGGGTCATCGCCGTGTACGCCGCACGCACCGGGTTGTGCGCGTAGCCCCGGCCGAAGCCGGTGCGGAAGCAGCACATCGACATCGCCACCACCGCGAACTCGGTGTTCTTGGCATGCTCCACCAGCAGCAGTTGCAGCGTGGCGTCGTGGAACTCGGCCAGGCGCTGGCCCAGTTCGATGAAGCGGTCACGGTTGTAGCCGCGCATGAACATGCGCGGGATCTGCGGCATGTCCTGCTCGTTGCATTCGGCCAGCAACGCTTCCCAGCGCTGGCTGCTGCCGCCGTGCGAGGTCATTTCGCGGTAGGCCTCTTCGCCGCGGTTCACCTCGCGGCCCACGCTGGTCAGCGTGTCGGGGTGGATGCCGAACGGGATGCCGGCGGCAGCCAGGCGCTGGGCTTCTTCCAGCAGCCGCCATGGGTTGCCGAAGACGCGCGCACCCTTGCCGGGAACCTCGTCCCAGCGGGTGTAGGTCCGGGTCAGCGTGGGCTGGTCGGCCGAGCCTTCGAACGGCCCGTCGAAGAAGCCGGTGGCGTCCAGCGCCACGGTCTCGTTGACCAGCTGCTCCACCAGCCGACCCTGGCGCACGGACTGGGCGATCTCCAGCTTCATGCCGGTGGCAAAGCGCGGCGCACGTCCCACCAGGCGCTGATTGGGGTCGCCCAGGCTGATCACCGACCCTTCGTAGCCGGACAGCAGGCCTTTCCAGGCCGGGCTCATGTCGTGGCCTTCATCGATCAGCAGCGTGCCCCACAGGGTCGGAATGCGCGCGCGATGGAGCGCCAGCCACTTGCCGATGTGGTCGACGTTGAGGCTGAGCAGGGGGGGCTTCTGCACGGCCGGGTCGAACATGCAGCGCCACACGTGCTCGGCGGCGGCGATGTAGGGGCCGGCATCGATCATCGCCCACGGCAACGCGCGGGCGAAGTGGCGCGGCTCCAGCCGCTCGGCCGGGGACCGGCACCATGCGGCGATGCCGTCGAAGGCCACGCGCAGCACGCTGGTGGGGGCATGGTTGCCGATCGGCTGCAGGCCGATGCGCTGGGCGATATCGCGGAACGAGGCCTTGCTGATCTGGAAGGTCGGGCGGAACGCGGTGCCCAGAATGCCCTGGCGGAACGCGGCGCCGGCGATCTGGTTGGCGAAGCTGATCTGCGACAGGATCTCGATCGGCAGCGCGCCACTCAGCCGGCGCCGGAATGCCTGCACCTGGCTGGGGCGCGGCGCGATGTAGGTGTAGCGCCGGGTCGCGCTGTCCAGCAGCTGCAGGATCAGGTGGGTCTTGCCCGCGCCTGCATAGGCATCCAGGTCGATGTGTTCGTCGTCGTTGGCCACGATCGCGCGCAGTGCACGGGCCTGCTCGGCGGTGTAATCGTGGGTGCGCTCGACATAGGCCGGTGCCTGCGCAACGTCGATCCCGACGTCGTCGGGTTCTTCACCGGCGGCGTCGGTATAGAAACGGATGGTGTGCGGCTCCAGCGTGGTGCGGCAGGCCGCTTGGAACGCGTCGACCGGGTAGTCCGTCGGCGACATCCGGCAGAACTCGGCCACCACCGCGTCCGGGCCCAGCACCACGCTCTGCGCGGCCAACGCCTGCAACGCGTCGTTGAGCTGGCCAGGCATGCCGGCGGCCAGGGCCTTGAACTGGGCATCGGCATCGTCGGGCTGCGCGGCAAACAACGCGCAGGCCTGGTCGATCAGCCGGGTCACTGCGGCGCTGTGATGGGCGCGCCCCTGGCACAGCGCTGCGGCGAACAGGCCGGCACGCTCCAGCGCGCTGGCCGGGATCTGCCCCACATCAAGGAACGCGGCAAGCGCTGTTTCGCTCAGCGGCAGGAAATACACGGGTTGGGTCGGCAGGGGCATTGCAGGGGCAGTCGGACGGCTGCCGGCACGGTAGCAGATGCACCCCGGCTGCGCGTGCAACCGGGGTGCGTTGGCTTATGCTGCGGCAGTGCCCGGCACCTGCCCCGGTCGCCGTGCCCCGTCCAGCATCACCCGGATCAAGGACCTGTCCATGTTGTTCTTCCTGCTGTTGCTGGCCATTACTGCGGTGAGTGTCTGGATTGTCTTCCTGGGCGGCGCCGAGCGCGTGCAGGGGCTGTTTTCGCTGCTCAGCTTCGACCTGGTCGATCTGTTCACCGAACCGCTGACCGTGCAGCAGGTGCGCCTGTGCACGGCGATCACCTGGTGCATCGCGGTGGTCATCATCGCGGTGGTCGGCCTGCGCTGATCACATCGCGCTGCCCACCGGGGTGATCCGGCGCGCGTCCTGTTCGGCCTTCACCTGGCGCCACCACGGCGTGCCGGGCTGCGGGGCGTCCAGGTCCAGGCGTTCGCCCATGCCCGGCGTGGCCAGAGGTATGGCGCGCTGACGCGCCAGTGCGCTGACCCGTTCAAACGGCTCGTCCCACTGGTGCAGGGCCAGGTCGAAGGTGCCGTTGTGGATCGGCAGCAGCCAGCGGCCCCGCAGGTCATGATGGGCCTGCACGGTCTGCTCGGGCTGCATGTGCACGAACGGCCACTTGGCGTCGTAGGCACCGGTTTCGATGAAGGTGACATCGAACGGCCCGTAGCGCTCGCCAATCTGGCGGAAGCCGTCGAAGTAGCCGGTGTCGCCGCTGAAGAACAGGCGCAGTCCGTCATCCAGGATCACCCACGACGCCCACAGCGTGCGGTTGCCGTCGCGCAGCCCGCGGCCGGAGAAGTGCTGGGCCGGGGTGGCCGCGAAGCGCACGCCGTCCACCTCGGTTTCCTGCCACCAGTCCAGCTGGCGCACGCGGTCGCGCGGCACGCCCCAGGCGATCAGCCGGTCGCCCACGCCCAGCGGGGTCAGGAACACATCGGCGCGGCTGGCCAGGTACTTGATGGTGGCGCGGTCGAGGTGGTCGTAGTGGTCGTGCGAGAGCAGCACGCCCCGGATGGGCGGCAGGTCGTGCAGTGCGATTGGCGGGGCGTGGAAGCGCTTGGGGCCCATCCACTGCACCGGCGAGGCACGCTTGGAGAACACCGGGTCGGTCAGCCACCAGCCGCCGCGCAGCTTCACCAGCAGGGTCGAATGGCCCAACCGGTACAGGCTGTGCTCAGGGGCACTGGCCAGCTCGGCGGCGGTGATCGCACGCACCGGTGGCGGCGCGGGCGGCGTGGTGCCGGCGGGGCGGTCGAACAGGAATTCCCACAGCAGCTTGAGCGTACCGGTCACGGTTTCCTTGGGCTTGGGGGCGACATTGGTGAAGTGGCCGTCGTGCATCTGCGGCGACTGGTCATTGGGGGCGATAGGCACGGTGAGGGTCATCCCGATAAGTACGGTGAGGGAGAAGGCGAGGGCAAGCAGGGGGAGGGCTCTCATGCGGTGCCTTCTGGTTTATGAGTGTGTACGCACTCATTTATTTGACGAAAAAACGGGGTCATCGTTGGATGCCTTTCCAGAACAGGTCGAACCCGGCCTGCTGCAGCGTGGTGGCGTGTGCGGGGTCGGCCGCCATCGCCTCCAGCGTGGTTTCCAGCAGGTTGATCAGCACCCGGCCCAGGTAGAACGGCAGCCGTTCGGGATCGATGTGGCTGGCCAGGCTGGTTTCCAGCGTCTGCAGCATGCTGCCGAACAGGCCCGCGCATTCGCTGCGGGTGTGCGCGCTGATGCGCTCGTACACCTTGAGCTGGCGCAGCGCCATGCGATCGATGGGGTAGGCCGAGCCCCATGCGATCAACGCGTTCCAGGCATGCAGCACCAGCTCGCGGGCGTCGGCCTGGTCCGGGAAGTCCGCGCCGAGCACCATGGCCAGCCGGGTTTCCAGACGCACGAACAGCGCGTTGAGCAGCGCGTCCTTGGTCTCGAAGTAGGTGAATACCGTGCCCTCGGCCACCTTGGCCGCCCGTGCGATCTGCGCCGTGGACGCGCCAATGCCCTGCGCGGCCACCAGTTTGGCGGTAGCGTCGAGGATAGCGTCGCGTTTCTGTTCGCTGAGCGGGCGGGCCATGGGAATGAGTAAGTGAGTGCTTGCTCATTTATAGGCGCGTGACCTGCCCGACGCAAGTGCTGGCGGCGGCGCTGGCGGGTTCTGTTCAGCCTCTTGCGGTCGGAGGGGCTGGGCGGAACGCTGGATGCCGGCGCCCCGCGTAGCGATCCGCACGAGCTGGTGTACCGCTACGCGCGCTGAGCCCTGCCTGCGTTGCCATCCCGCGCGCTGGGGTCTATAAGGCGGTTCTGGGCTGCTTCCGGAAGGCGTACACCATGCCAACGCGATCGACACCGTCTGCTGCTACCCCGCCCGCCAAGACTGCGCCGCGCCTGTTGGCCGGCGGCAATCCACAGATTGCCAAAGGGGAGGGCGACGCGCCCGTGCAGGCCTATATCGCGGCGATGCCCGGCTGGAAACGCGACGTGGGTGAACGCCTGGATGCCCTGATCAGCGCGGCGGTGCCGGGCGTGCGCAAGGCGGTGAAGTGGAATTCACCGCTGTATGCCGCCGGCGATGACGGCTGGTTCCTGAGCCTGCATTGCTTCACCGGGTACATCAAGGTGGCCTTCTTCCGCGGCGCCGCGCTGCAGCCGGTACCGCCGGAGCCGTCGAAGAGCCAGGACACGCGCTACCTGCATATCCGCGAAGCGGTGCCGTTGGATGAGGCGCAGTTCAGCGTCTGGGTCCGCCAGGCCAGCCGCCTGCCCGGCGAGCGCATGTAACCGGCCCGCGTGCCGGTGGTGTCTTCCAACTGCCATCCCTGCCAGGACATTCCCATGACCAAGGCCACCTCCAGCACTGCCATCGCATCGGTCGACCCGGAGGGTCCTTCGGCCGCGCAACGGATCGACGCGAAGATTGCCGGCCTCGACGACTGGCGCGGCACCACCCTGGCGCGCGTGCGCCACATCATCCAGCAGGCCGACCCGGGCGTGGTGGAAACGGTGAAGTGGCGCGGCGTGCCGGTCTGGGAGCACGACGGCATCCTGTGCACCGGCGAAACCTACGCGCGCGCGGTCAAGATGACCTTCGCCAAGGGCGCCGCACTGGCCGACCCGATCGGGCTGTTCAACGCGAGCCTGACGGGCAATACGCGCCGGGCGATCGACCTGCATGAAGGCGATACGATCAACGCGACGGCCTTGAAGGCGCTGATCCGTGCGGCGGTGGCACTGAATGTTGCGGCCACGGCAGCGAAAACGCCGTCAGCACGCAAACGTGCCGCAACAACGACACCCGCAGACACGCGTGCCGCGGCGCCTACCAGCAGGTCACGCACTCCGCGGCGATAGGTGGTCGCACGCCGGCCGCGAGGCGCATCGCGGCCCAGATGACAGGGACGCGGTGGCAGCGACCGGCGGATTCGGCAAAGATGGGGGGCTGCCGTATCGCCCTGTAGCGGCGATGCCGGCTCTCCCCCATTGAAACTGGATCTGCCTGTGCTGAGTGTTGTTGGTGTGTTGCTTGCGCTGTACGTGGTGTGGCGTGTGGTGTGGCCGTTGCGGGTGTCGTTGTCGCTGCGCGGCCCGCTGGGATTGCTGGTGGTGTCGCTGGCCCTGCATCACCGCATCGTGGCCCGGTTCGCCGGTACCATGGCGTCGCCGGAAATCCCCAAGCCGGTCATCGCGGTATTGGCCACCGGCTTCACCGCGCTGCTGATCGGCGCGCTGGCGGTACTGCTGCTGGATATCCTGCTGCTGGGCGCGCGCCTGTTGCGCCGCCCGCGTGCCACCGCCGCACTGCGCACCGCATGGCTGCGGCCGGCCGCGATGGGCGCGGCACTGGTGGTGTCTGCCTACGGCGTCTGGCAGGGCATGGCTGTGCCGCAGACGCGGCAGATCGAGGTGACCCTCGATGGCCTGCCGGCACAGTTCGACGGCTACCGCGTGCTGCAGCTCACCGACATCCACGCCAGCCGCCTGCTTACCGGTGATTGGGTGGCCCAGGTGGTGGCCAACAGCAATGCGCTGTCGCCGGACCTGGTGGTGATCACCGGTGACCTGATCGATGGCACGGTAACGGCACGCGCCGCCGACTTTGCCCCGCTGGCCGGGCTACGCGCGCCCGACGGTGTCATCGCCATCACCGGCAACCATGAGTACTACGCGCAGTACGCCGACTGGATGCAGGCCTTCCGCGCGCAGGGCATGCAGGTGCTGGAGAACACCCACACCGAGGTCCGCCGCGACGGCGCCGTGTTGACCATTGCCGGCGTCACCGACCCGGTGGCCGCGCGCTATGGCCTGCCGATGCCGAACCTGTCCGCCGCACTGGCCGGCGCCGATCCGCGCGCCCCGGTGATCCTGCTCGACCACCGCCCGGGCGCGGCGCGTGCCAACGCTGCGCACGGCGTTGCACTGCAGTTGTCCGGGCATACCCACGGCGGGCACATCCTGGGCATGGACCAGCTGGTCAAGCACGCCAACGGTGGCTACGTGTCCGGACGTTACGCGGTGGATGGCATGACCCTGTATGTCAGCAACGGCGCCGGTTTGTGGGCCGGATTCGCCGCGCGCATCGGCGTACCGTCGGAGATCACGCTGATTACGCTGCGCCAGGGCGCGCCGGACCGTCAGATCGCCCGCGCGCTATAGTCCGGCCATCGACGGCAGCCGCCGTCGCTGGAGGACTGAGGCGCACGCATGCTGATCCTGCTGTTGGCCGCTACGCTGGTGCTGCTCAATGCGGTGGCATCGTTAAAGGTGTGGAACCGCCCGGACGTGCCGCCGCCACAACGTGTCGCGCAGCTGCTGCTGGTCTGGCTGCTACCAGTGGTCGGGGCGCTGTTGTGCCTGGAGTTTGTGGCGATGACGCGCGCTGGCGATGGCAGCGGCAGCGATCCGGGACCGTCCTACGTCAATGACAACGGCTACGCGTGGGATGAAGGTGACAACGGCGGCACGCGGTGCGCCGCGGACATCGACAGTTGCGACGGTGGCGGCCACAGTGGAGGCGGAGATGGTGGCGGTGGGGGTGACTGAGCGCGGCCAGCCGCACCGCAGCTGAACGCCCCGGCTTGGCAAGCCCGCAGGGAATTGCGACGCTTGCGCGCTGACAGGGCGGAAAGAACGCGGATGAAAGCAATGCGCAACGTGCTGGGAACGATGATGGTGCTGGCCACCACCGGCGGCTGTGCGCTGCACGGCGATGCGCTGCGCAGCACGCCTGCGGCGGCGGTGCCGGCGGCAGGCGTGGTCCTGCCCGATACCGAAAGCTGGAGCGTGCATGATCCGGCCGGGCGCGATTACCCGATCTGGGTGGCGCTGCCGGCCAGTTATGCGCAGCACCCGGAGCGGCGCTACCCGGTGCTGTTCGTCACCGACGCGCTGTACAGCTTTCCGCTGGTGCGCAGCGTGCGCAACCTGGTGGGGCAGGGCGGCGCCAACCTGGAAGATTTCATCCTGGTCGGGCTGCCGCCGCAGCAGGGGCTGACCTCCAAGCAGAGCCGCTCGCGCGACTACACACCCACCCAGCCGCAGCGCACTGCCGACGACGACTACAGCGACGACGTGGTTTACGGCGGTGCCGCGCACTACCGCGATTTCCTGGCCACGCACGTGTTGCCCGCGGTGGACGCGCGCTACCGCACCGATCCGGCGCGGCGCAGTTTCGCCGGGCATTCCTACGGGGGGCTGTTCGGCACCTATGTGCTGCTCACGCGCCCGCAGATGTTCCAGACCTACATCCTGTCCAGCCCGTCGCTGTGGTTCGACGGGCACTACATCTATCGCCTTGAACAGGACTACGCGCAGCAGCACCGCGCGCTGCCGGCGCGGGTACTGCTGGCGATCGGCAGCGAAGAGACGCCCACGCCGGATGCGGCAGATGGCCCACGCAACGACATGGTGCGCGACACGCAGGCCTTCGCCGATCGCCTGCGCCAGCGCGGCTACCAGGGGCTGCAGGTGGACAACCGCGTGGTCCCGGCCGAAGACCACCTCACCGTGTACCCCAGCACGCTGACCCGCGCGCTGCTGCAGGTTTACCCGGGTACCGGACCGTACAACGGCGGCTGAGCATGCAGACCGTGCGCACCGTGCCGTTGTTTGATGCCCGCTGCGGCCACTGCGGTGAGGCGTTTGCCCATCCCAGCCTGGGCGATGCGGTGTACGGCGCGCTGATGCTGTGCAGTGTGGACGGACGCCAGCACGCGATCGTGGAGGGTTTCAGCGCGGTGCCGGCGCAGGTCGCCGCGCTGCTCGCGGACGATCCGGACACCGCGCTGTGGCCGGTGCTGGCCGCGCTGGCCGATCCACCCGCAGGCTCGGCCTGGTCGGTGGCGTTGCATTGCCCGCACTGCGGTCAGCCCGATCCGGTCTTCCAGGAAGGCACGCGCCGCGGCATGGCGGACATTCCGCTGGCCCGCTTCAGCCAGTGCGCAGCGGGCGACCTGGCCGCGCAGGTCGCACGGCTCGCGGATCGCCAGCGCTGAGCCCACCCGATCAGGCCAAGGCGGTGTCCTGCAGCGATATCGCGGTGGCCAGTTCCGGTGCCAGCGCGTGTGCCACGGCCATGCGCAGCATCGCCGGGCTGACGTGGCGGCGGTGCACCCGAGTGATCGCCGCCATGTACAGGCGACCGAACGCGTTGAGCGTGTGCACCTTTGTGCCCAGTGCGATCACCGCCGCACCATCGTCCAGCATCTGCACGCGCACGCACGAGCGGAACTGCAGGTGGCGGTCGTCGGCGCCGAGCAGGACTTCGGCGCTGCGGTCGGCCGCGTCGGTGGCCTGGGCATGCACCGGGAAGCGACCAGCGAAACGCTCGCCTGCCCCGTCGGACAGCAGCGAGGACACCGGGCAGCCCAGCGGCGAGGTACGCAGCCGCAAGGGGGTCACCACCACGTTGCGCAGGGCCATCAGCCGGCCCACGCCCGGCGGTGGGTTGCGGACGAATCCCTCCAGCACCGCTTCCAGCAGCGCACGCGCCGAGTGCCCGCCGATGCTGTGGGCGGGCAGGGTGACATAGGTGTAATCCTGGTGGTCGAAGCCCTGCGGCAACGCCTGCTGCAGCAGTGAATCGGCCGGCGCCGCCGCCTGCGTGCCCAGCGTGCCGCAGGCCGCGCGCTGCCCGATGTAGCCATGGGCCGGACGCAACCGCGCCAGGCCGCTGCGCACCCGCCCGACGAGGTCGCGGCTGCCGGCGCAGCAGCGGGCCAGTACCGAAGCGGCCGGCGCGCGCAGCGACAACGTCACCCGCGGAAGCTGGTCGAGGTCGGTCTGGTCAAGCAGCTGCTGCAACGCCGCCGGCAGGGTGTCGGTCAGCGAAGGAATGTCGGCGGCGCCTGCATCGATGCGTGCACGTTGCGCATCGCTCAAGGCGCCACTGCGCTCATCGGCATGGCAGGACAGCGCGAACAGCGCCGGATGCCGGGGATGACGCGAGACGAACTGGTGCCAGGTGCCGCTGCCGAAGCGCACGGTGAACAGGCAGTCCGGCGGCACGTCGATGCAGCGCAGGGCGCGCACGAAGGCGGCCGGGTCCTGCTGCAGTTGTGCGTCGGACACGGTGGAAAAACGCAGCTGGGCGCCGCCGCTGCCGGCAATGGCGGTGAACATGCGCGGGCCGGCATGGCGATGGAACGGATGCCCGGTGCGGCCTACCGAGAACGAGTACAGCGACGAGGCATCGCCGTGCGCCAGGTGCATGCCGCCCAGCCGCGCGGAGGGTTCGTCCAGTGCATCAACGAAGCGCGGATGCTGCGCCTGGCGCAGGCCCGCGTCGCGGAGCAGCGCATCGCCGGCACCGATCCCGAGCTGGGCGATCAACGCCACCTCGACCGGGCTGCCATCGCCGCAGGAAGGCAGGCTGATGCTGGGAAACGAACGACTCACGTGGGCGGTGTCCTGCATGCCGATCTCCTTGTCGTTGGGTCGCTCAGCTCACGCGGTGGGTTTGCGGCGGGCACGGGCGCGGCTTTCGCGTTGCAGCGGGCCGCCCACCGGACAGACCTCGGCGGCCCACGCGAACAGGGTGTTGGCCAGCGTGTCGGGCACCTGCCGGAAGTACACGAACTGGCCGCGCTTCTCGCGCTCGATCAGCCCGGCGTCTTCCAGGATGCGCAGGTGGCTGGACAGCGCCGGCTTGCTGAAATCGAAGCGCTCGCCCAGCTCGCCCGCGCTCAACTCGCCGCCATTGAGGTAGGCCAGGATCTGCCGGCGTGCGGTGGAGGCGAGGGCTTCGAAGATGCGGTCCATGGGTGGTAATTAACTAATTCGTTAACTGATGGTGTTCCGTTGGCGGGCGGCTGTCAAGCGCCTTTCTTCGCCTTGCCAACCGCGACGCCCCGGCCGTCGTCACCACACGGTCATCTTCAGCGCCTACCTTGCGCCGCACTTCCGGGGGTGGGGCGAGGCCGTGGCCGAACACGCAAGACGGCGCCTGGCGCGCATGTTCGTTGAGCACGCGCCGGTGCTGCGGGGCTTCTTCGCGCGGCGTGGTGCGCGCCAGGAGGCCGAAGACCTGGTGCAGGAAACCTACCTGCGCCTGCTGCGCGCGCACGACGGGCAGGGCGGGGAGATCGCCAACCCGGAGGCCTACCTGTTCACCGTCGCGCTGAACCTGGCGCGTGAGCAGGCCGCACGGCGACGCTGGTCGGTGCTGCCGATCGAGGACATCGAGCATCTCAGCCAAGGCCTTGCCAGCGAGGAAAGCGTGGAAGATGCCGCCGAGCGCGAACAGCGCAGTACGCACCTGCAGGCGCTGCTGGCCACGCTGCCCGCGCACACCCGTGCGGTGCTGGTGATGCAATACCGCGATGGAATGAGCTACAAGCAGATCGCCGAGCGCCTCGGGGTGTCCACGCACATGGTGAAGAAGCACGTGGTGCGGGGCTTGTCGGTATGCCGCCGCGCACTGGGCCATGGAGCACGGCCATGGTGAACGAGATTCGCCGCCATCCGTCGGCGCTGACCGCCGCGGCCGCGCGGTGGCACGCGCTGCAGCGCGAGGGTGCGCTGGACGCGGCACAGCAGCGCGCCTTCATGCAGTGGCTGCTGGTATCGCCTGACCACCTGCGCGAATACATGGCCATCAGCCAGGTGGCAGGCGCGCTGGGCGACGCGCTGCGCTGCATGCCCATCGACCTGGAGGCACTGATTGCCGCCCCGGCGCCCAGCGAGGCCGGCGACAACGTGGTCCGCCTGCCGCTGCGGCGAAGTCCGCCACCGGTGCCCGCGCCGCGCCGTGCGCGCCGGCATCTGCCTGGGCTGGCGGCTGCGGCAACCCTGTTGTTGTCACTGGGCATCGGGGCACACCTGGCGTGGCCGCAGAACCTGCACTACATCGCGGCGCATGGCGCACCGCGCCAGGTCGTGTTGCCCGACCAGACCGTGCTGCACCTCAACGCAGAGAGCGAGGTCAGCGTGCGGTACACCCTGCTGGGCCGCCGCGTGGAGCTGGAACGCGGCCAGGCAAGCTTCGTGGTCGCCGCCGACCGCCGCCCCTTCGCCGTGCACGCGGCCGGTCTGCAGGTAACCGATATCGGTACGACGTTCGACGTTTCGCTGCTGCGTGAGCAGGCCCGCATCGGGGTCAGCGAAGGCCGCGTGCAGGTGCGTGGCGACGGCGGGCGGGGCCGCATGCTGGCCGATCTGGTGGCCGGCCAGACGGCGCAGGTGGACTACCGCGACCAGCGCGTGCGCATCGACCGCGAGGATCCGGCCACCATGACCGCGTGGTGGCAGGGGCGCATCGTGTTCCGCGATGTGCCGCTGCGTGAGGCGGCCGACCGCTTCAACCGCATCAACGAGCAGCGGCTGCTGGTGAGCGACGCCGCCGGCGCGCTGCGTCTGACCGGCAACCTGCGCGCGGGCGATCTTGCCTCGCTGCGTGCCTTCCTGGACCAGCAGCCCACGCTCACCACGGCAGAAACAGCCCAGGGCATCTACGTGCGCACCCGTGCCCCCGCCCACGACGGCGCATACGAACAGTGAGCACTGCGAGGCGGTGCTGCGCAGGAAAATGTTGCATGCCGATGTCAGTAGCGCGGCACGTACGGCCAGCACGCTGTCAGAAAAAATTCATCAAGAAAGCGGTGCCCGATCCGCGCTGTGCACCGTCGTAGTCAGGGCATGCGCGAACGATCCTGTTGCGCGCCACCGCCATTCCCAGACTGGATTCCACGATGCGTCGCACTCTGTTCCTCTCGATTGCCCTTGCCCTGCAGGTGGCCGCCGGCACCGCCGCCGCCGACCCCGCCCGTGCTGCCACCCAGGCCATTGCCGCCCAGCCGCTGGACAGCGCACTGAATGCCCTGTCGCGGCAGACCGGCCTGCAGTTCGTGTACAGCGCGCAGGTGGCGGGCAACCCGCGCTCCCCCGGCGTGCAGGCCGGGCTGTCGGCCGATGCGGCACTGGCCCGGCTGCTGTCGGGCACCGGGCTGCGCTACCGCTATCTCAATGCGACCACGGTCACCATCGAAGCGGACACCGGCAGCACGCCAACCTCGTCCCTGCCGGACGCGGCTGCACCGTCACTGGCCGCGGCCACGCCGATGGCACCCACTGCGGAAGGCATGGGCGCGCAGAACCTGGAAACCATCCAGGTCACCGGCAGCTACAGCCGCAGCCTGGAACAGGCGGTGGACCTCAAGCGCGCCAACATCGGCTTCTCCGATTCGATCGTGGCCACCGACGTGGCCGACTTTCCCGAGCAGAACCTGGCCGAAGCGCTGCAGCGCGTGCCGGGCGTGACCATCGAGCGCAGCAAGGGGCTGGGAACGAAGGTCAACGTGCGCGGGTTGCCGTCGGAGTACACGCTGGTGTCGATCAACGACCTGGCCACCGCCTCGGGCAGTGGCGGGCGTGACGTCGAGTTCGACATGTTCGCCTCGGAGATCATCCAGCAGGTCACGGTGCAGAAGTCACCGACCGCCGCTGACGAGGAAGGCGGCATTGCCGGTTCCGTGAAAATCTCCACCGCGCGGCCGTTCGACTACAAGGAGCGCAAGTTGGTGCTGTCGGCCGAGGGGGCGCACAACAGCATCTCCGAAGAGGTGGATCCGCGGTTTGCCTTCCTGGCTGCCGATACCTGGGGCGACTGGGGCGGGCTGGTGTCGTTCTCCAAGGCCAAGCGCACCAACCGCACCGATTCCACCTCGGGCATCAACTTCCGCCCGATGTCGCGCTTCCTCGGCGCGTCCGGCACGCGCGGCACGCAGGCGGCGGCCGTACTGGCGCGCGACGCCGGGGTGAACGTGCAGAACCGCACCAACACCGATGAAACCAATCTGATCGTGTTCCAGGACAAGGTGGGCGATCGCGTCTACCTCAACGAGCAGGACAAGTGGGGCGCCACCGCGTCGCTGCAGTACCAGCCCAGCAGCACCTTCAGCGTTACCTTCGACGCCATGCTGGGCGGCTACGACACCACTGAAGACGAGTACGACGCCGCCGCGTACTCGGCCTCCAGCCGCAGCACGCTCGATACCATCCACGATTACGATGCCAGCACCCTGGCCGAGTACGGCATGGTGGTGCTGCGTGATGTGTCCTACACCGCCACCCAGCACGAGATGCTGAGCAAGGAACGGATCAACAAGACCGACTACAGCCAGTACAGCGTGGCGCTGGACTGGAAGGGCGAGGACTGGCAGGTCGACGCGATGGCCGGCTTCTCCGGCGCCGAGAAGACCTCCGATTTCTCCAACCTCAAGCATGTGGCGTATGCACCGTCGCGGACCCGATGGACCGGGCGCAGCGGCGAGACCGTTCCCAGCGCCGCGTCCAACGGCTTTGACATGTACAACTCGCCGGACAAGTACCTGTTCGAGGCCTACGAAACCACGCTGGAGAAGGTCAAGGACGACAAGTACGCCGCCCAGGTCAACGTCACCCGCATGCTAGACCTGGCCTTCCTGCCCGCGCTGCACAGCGTGAAGTTCGGCGCGCGCTACACCGACAAGTCCAAGCAGCGGCAGTACGGTGAGCTGAAGATCACCGGTCCCGCCGCCGGCGACAGTGCCTGGGTGAACACGCGCACCCTGGCCGACAGCCCGCTGCAGTGGATCAGCGACATCGTTCCCGGCGGTGACTACTCCATCAAGGACCTCGACTGGCAGCAGGTCTCCAACGACTACGCACGCAGCGCCTTCCGCTACCCCGGTTTCCACACCCCCTTCGATGCAGGGCAGTACTACCAGGTGGATGAGAAGGTCACCAGCCTGTATGCGATGACCGATTTCGCCTTCGACATCGGCAGCGTCCCGGTCACCGCCAATGCAGGCGTGCGTTACGTGGACACTGCGGTCACCTCGTTCGGCTACCACCCCATCCAGCGTCCCGACGGCAGCACCGGCTACACCGACACCCCGGTGTCCAAGGACGGCAGCTATGACGACCTGCTGCCCAGCCTGAACATGACCGCCGAGCTGGCCCATGGACTGCTGCTGCGCGCGGCGGCGTCCAAGACCATGATGCGCCCGGCGCTGACCGACATCGCCTACAAGCGCACCGCCAGCTGGAGCTCGTTCCGCTTCACCGACGGCAACCCGGACCTCAAGCCCACCTATGCCAAGCAGTGGGAAGTGGGCCTGGAACAGTACCTGGACAACGGTGCCCTGCTGGCCGCCTCGTACTTCCGCAAGAACATCGACGGCGTGGTCATCAACTCCTTCACCGGCATCGTGCCCGACGTGGCGGTGTACAACGCCAACGGCAGCCTCAACGGCATCTACGATTTCGACGTGTACCAGCCGGTCAACGCCAAGGGGGCCTACCAGGTGGATGGCGTGGAGCTGGTGGCGCAGCTGCCGCTGGGCATGTTCCATCCGCTGCTGGATGGCTTCGGCATCAACGCCAACTACACCATGCTCGACAGCTCGCTGGCGGGTGAGTCCTCGCTGGGCATCCGCACGCCGATGCCGGGCCTGTCGGAGAAAACCTGGAACCTTACGGCGTACTACGAGAACAGCCGCTTCGACGCCCGGGTGTCGTACAACCACAAGGATGAGTACGTCGAATCGATCGGCTATGACATGTACCCGATCTGGCGCGATGCCTACGGCCAGCTGGACGTCTCGATCGGCTACCGCATCACGGACAACCTCAAGGTCAGTCTGAAAGGCATCAACCTGACCAATGAGATCACCAGCGGCTACACCATGGATCCGTCGTTCCCGACCATGTATGAAGCCTCCGGCCGTCGCATCAGCCTGGGCCTGCGCGCCGACTTCTGACCGCCGCATGCCCTGCACACGCGGCCGACGCGCTCGGCCGCGTGTGTGCCGGCTTACATGAACAAGGACACCCATGCGTGAATTGATTCTGCTGGCCGCACTGCTTGCGGCCGGCCCGGCGTCGGCCGCCGTTCCCTCCATCGCGCCGGACGACGGCCGCCAATGGTTGGCCGGCGACCACCACGTACACAGCGAGTGGAGCGTGGACTGGGACCGCAGCACCACCCCGCCCACGCCGATCCGCGGCGGCGATTCGTCTTACACCCGCAGCCGCAACGCCGTGCAGGCACAGGCCTTCGGGCTGCGCTGGGTGGTGCATACCGACCACGGTGGGCCGGGCCACTCGGCGGTGACCCGGGATCATGCTTATCCGGCATTGTTGCAGGCGCGCGCCGACGTCCCGGGCCTGATCCAGTTCAATGGCATGGAGTTCGACGTACCGGCCGGTGAGCACGCGTCGCTGATCATTGCGCCGGGGCCGGACGAGCGCGACCAGCTGGTCACGGTGGAGCGGGAGTTCAGCCGCGGCGAGCCATTGGTCGACGGCAGCCGTGATACCCAGCAGGACATGCTGGCCGCGCTGTCGCACCTGGGCACGCTCTCGCCATTGCCGCTGATGCTGATCAACCATCCCTCGCGCACCGCCACTGGCGTCGGGCAATGGGGCGAGGTTACCCCGCAGGAGCTGCGCAGCTGGCACGATGCGGCGCCGCAGGTGCTGGTGGGCATGGAAGGTGCACCCGGTCACCAGGCCACGCGCGACGAGCGTGGCCTGTACCGCAACGGCGCCGCGCCCACCTTCGGTGGCTTCGACCAGATGACCGCCACGGTGGGGGGCGTCTGGGACCAGATGCTGGCCGAGGGACGCCGCTTCTGGGTCACCGCCAGTTCCGATTCGCACGTGAACCAGCGCGACGGCGGCAGCGACTTCGATCCGGGCGAGTACAGCAAGACCTACGTGTGGGCGCGACCGGTTGCCGATGACGTGCTGGACGGCCTGCGCGGCGGCCGCACGTTCGCGGTCACCGGCGACCTCATCGATGCGCTGGACCTGCAGGTACAGGCGGACGATGGCAGCGGCCCGGTCGGCCGCATGGGCGATACGCTGCCGATGAAGCGCGGCGCGCGCATGCGGGTGCAGCTGCGCGTGCATCAGCCCACCGTCGCCAACGCGGTGGGCCAGCGCCCTGCGTTGCAACACCTTCAGCTGATCGTGGGCAGCCCGGGCGACGGCGGGCCACAGATGCTGACCCGCCGTTTCACCGCCGCCGACTGGCAGCGCGACGGCCAGTGGTACAGCGTGACCTGGATCTTGCCGGTGCCTGCCAACGGTGGCTTCGTGCGCGCCCGCGGCAGCAACACGGCCGAGCCCACCCCGCTGGCCGACCTGAAGGGTGAAGACCCCTGGCAGGACCTGTGGTTCTACGCCAACCCCGTGTTCATCGATATCGTCCCCCGGTAGCGCCACGCCATGCGTGGCTGCATTCGACCGATATGTCCAGTCCTGCGACGAACCGGCGTGAAGGCCAGGACAGCGCGCCTCCACGGCACGGTCACTGCCATCGGCCGACGCTGGCAGCCTGTCCCCAACCCGGATTCGCCATGACCACGCTGACCCTGCCCGAACTGGCCAAGAAGATGGCCAACATCGACTTCACCATGCTGCAGACCCATGCCGACAGCGGCGAGATCGCGGCGCGGCCGATGAGCAACAACGGTGATGTGGACTACGACGGCGACAGCTGGTTCTTCACCACCGAAGACACCGACATGGTCCGCGAGATCACGCACGACCCGAAGGTGGCGCTGAGCTTCACCGGGAGCAAGTCGCTGCTGGGCAAGCCGCCGCTGTTCGTGGCGGTGCAGGGCAGGGCGACGCTGATCCGCGACAAGGCGGTCATGCAGCAGCACTGGGTGAAAGACCTGGAGCGCTGGTTCGAGCAGGGCGTGGACAGTCCTGGGCTGGTCCTGATCCAGGTGGCTGCGGCGCGCATCCACTACTGGGATGGGGAAGACCAGGGCGAAATCCTGCGCTGAGGGGGCCACGCATGGCCGCGTCGCGTATGCCGAAGATCGGGTGTGCCGGCTGGTCGATCCCCAGCCGCTACGCCACGCACTTCGGGCCTGGCGACAGCCTGCTGGCGCGCTATGCCACGCGCTTTGATGTGGTGGAGATCAACTCCTCGTTCTACCGGCCGCACCAACGCACGACCTACGCGCGCTGGGCGGCCACCGTACCGGCCCACTTTCGCTTCTCGGTAAAGCTGCCGCGGACCCTCTCGCATGATTCCGGACTGGTCGGCGTGGGCCCACTGCTGGACCGCTTCCTGGACGAGGTGGGCGGACTGGGGCGCACCCTGGGCGCCCTGTTGCTGCAGTTGCCGCCATCGTTGGTCCTGGACACGCGCCGCGCCGGGAGCTTTTTCCGCGCGCTGCGTCGACGCACCCCGGTGCCTGTGGTCTGCGAGCCCCGCCATGCCAGCTGGTTCAGCACGCAGGCCGATACGCTGTTGCAGCGCCACGCGATTTCCCGCGCCGCAGTGGATCCGGCACGCGTTGCCGCCGCCGCGCTTCCAGGCGGCGCGCAGGGCTGGCACTACTGGCGCTGGCACGGTTCGCCGCGCATGTATTACAGCGATTACTCCGATGCCGCATTGGCCCACCTTGCGACACAGGTCGCGCAGCCGCCCGGGCAGGCGCAGGCACCGTGGGTGATCTTCGACAACACCGCCCATGGCTTTGCGATCGCCAATGCCCTGCGCCTGAAGGAGATCACCACGCATGCCTGAAGGTCCCTCCATCGTCATTCTGCGCGAAGCCGCCGCCAAGTTCCGCGGCAAGACCGTGCGCCGCGCACTGGGCAACAGCAGCCTGGACCTCACCCGCATGGAAGGGCGACGGGTGCTGGCGCTGCGCAGCTGGGGCAAGCACTTCCTGATCCAGTTCAGCGGCTTCAGCCTGCGCGTGCACATGCTGATGTTCGGCAGCTACCGCATCGACGAACGCAAGCCTTCACCAGCGCGCGTGTCGCTGCAGTTCGACAACGGCGAGTTGAACATCTATGCCTCGTCGCTGAAGTACATCGAAGGGCCGCTGGAGGACACCTACGACTGGCGCGGCGACGTGCTCTCGCCGGACTGGGATCCGCGCCTGGCCCGGCGCCGGCTCAAGCAGCAGCCGGACACCCTGATCTGCGATGCGCTGCTGGACCAGGCGCTCTTTGCCGGGGTCGGCAACATCATCAAGAACGAAGTGCTGTTCCGCACCCGCGTGCATCCCGAATCGACGGTGGGCAGCATTCCGCCACGCACGCTGGGCAAGGTCATCGCCGATGCGCGCACCTACAGCGAGGCCTTCCTGGCCTGGAAGAAGGCCGGCACGCTGCGCCAGCACTGGCAGGTGCACACCAAACGGACGTGCCCGTGTTGTGGCGGGCCGCTATCCAAGACCTACCCGGGGCGCAGCAAACGGCGGACCTTCTTCTGCCCCAACTGCCAGGTGAAGTACTGACACAACGGGTGTCTGGGCCGCCGTGGAAGGCATCAGACGGGTGAAACTGCCGGTGGGCAGGCTGCTGTAGGATGGCTGCGTCACACGCCATTACGCGCGTCCTGCGCGGTCCGCACCTGACCGCCCGCTTCGCTCCACTTTTCGGGTACGGCGTCCAACAGGGCCGCCGTGCTCCCCGTGTCCAACGGAGCGCACATGCCGGGCTATACCACCCGCATTCTCACCATCCCGGTCGGTGGTCACGACTTCCGTATCCGCGCGCTCAGTGATCTGCAACAGTTCGCCGATCCACCGGGCGCGCCCAGCGCGCCGGCATCCATTCCTCGTTGTGGAGCCTGTTCGGCCAGATCTGGCCGGCCGGTCGCGTGCTGGCCGAAACGATGCACAGCTTCGACGTGGCCGGCAAACGCGTGCTGGAACTGGGCTGCGGGCTCGGTCTGGCCAGCCTGGTGCTGGCCCATCGCGGCGCCGACGTGGTGGCCAGCGACCACCACCCGCTGGCCGAATCGTTCCTGGCCTACAACGCCGGGCTCAACGACCTGCCCGCGCTGCACTACCGCGATCTGCCGTGGGAACTGCCAGATACGACACTGGGTCGCTTCGATCTGATCATCGGCAGCGACGTGCTGTACGAGCGCGGCCACGCGCTGCAGATCGCCCGCATGATGGAGCGCCACGCACGGCCCACCGCTGAATTGCTGCTCACCGATCCGGGACGCGGCAACGTGGGGTCGTTCTCGCGTGCCATGGCCGCGCAGGGCTATGCCGTGGACGAGGCCTACGGCTTGTTCGACGACGAAGGCGATGCGCCGGGGCGTGGGCGGCTGCTGCGCTACACGCGCGAGGCGGCCTCCCAGGCGGCCTGAGGCGGCCCGGCGGTTTCCGCGCGGTCGCGATGTGGTGACTGCGTGAGCCTGCCTGGCGGTCGCATATCGTAGGCTCGGCGGCATTCAACTGCAGGTGGGAGTAGCGATGCCATCGAGTCTGTCCCGCTGTCGTGTCGACAGCGCACCCGCGCGTTGGCGGTGCCGGTGAGCGCGCCGTCGCCGGCCCCGGCGCGTACCCGTTCGATGATCGTGGCCGGGTTGTCGACCGTGGTGGAGTGGTACGACTTCACCCTGTACCTGTACCTGGCCACCGTGCTGTCGCGGGTGTTTTTTGGCGGCGGCGACAACGCCCTGCTGGCCACGCTCGCGGGGTTTGCGGTGTCCTACCTGATGCGCCCGCTGGGCGCGCTGTGCTTTGGCCACCTCGGCGACCGCTTCGGGCGGCGCTACATGCTGCTGGCCTCGATGCTGCTGATGACCCTGGCGATGCTGGCCACCGCGCTGCTGCCCACCTTCGACAGCATCGGCGCCAGCGCCGGGGTGCTGCTGTTGCTGCTGCGCTGCCTGATGGCGTTTTCGGTAGGCGGCGAGTACACCGGCGTGGTGGCCTACCTGCTGGAGACCGCGCCCGCCCGCCGGCGTGGCCTGGTCACCTCGTTGGCCTCGGCGGCCAGCGAGGTTGGTGCGCTGCTGGCGGTGGCGCTGTCAGCCTTGACCGTGGCGGTGTTGAGCACCGCGCAGCTGGACGGGTGGGGCTGGCGCATTCCGTTCTTCGTCGGCGCGGCATTGGCTGGCGCGATCCTGCTGGCACGCTCGACCATGCACGAATCGCCCGAGTTCGAGCGGCAGCAGGCGGCCGGCACCGTGCCCACCTCGCCGATCCGCGACACCTGGCGCTACCACCGGGGCGCGGTGGCCCGCACCTTCGCCATCTCCGCACTCGGTTCGATCACCTATTACGTGGGCATCACCTACGTGCCGGCGTTCCTGGGATCGGCCGGTGAGGTGGGGGAATCGGAGGCGCTGTGGCTGTCCACGGTGGCCGCAGTGGCAGTGATCGTGGTGACCCCGCTGGCCGGCGCATTGTCTGACCGGATCGGGCGGCGACCGGTATTGATCGCCCTGGCGCTGTTGTCGGCATTGCTGCCGTTGAGCATGTTCAGCCTGATGGCCGGTGGCAATACCTGGTTGATTGGCAGCGCGGCGGTGGTGCTGGCCTGTCTGGCCGGTGGCGTGAGCGCGGTGGCTGCGCCGGCCACCGCCGAACAGTTTCCCGGCGAGGGCCGCCTCAGCGGCTTGGCGCTGGGGGTCACCATGGCCACCGCGTTCTTTGGCGGCGCCACCCCGCTGCTGGCCGAGCTGCTGGTGCGCCACACCGGCTGGGCCGCCGTACCCGGCGCGATGATCGCCGTGGTGGCACTGCTGGTGTTGCCGGTGATGTGGACCCTGCGCGAGACCCGTCCGCCGCGGTGATGGCCGTTGGGTGGGCGCGTACGATCAAGGTGCGGCATCGACCGGTGGTCGCTGCGTCGCCCTGCACCCGAACACCGCGCACGCCCGGGTAGGTACCGACCGTTGGTCGGTACACCGCACCCGGAACACCGCGCACACCCGGGTAGGTACCGACCGTTGGTCGGTACACCGCACCCGGAACATCGCGCACACCGGTAGTGCCGGCCGCTGGCCGGCTCTGCACCATGTTGGATCGCGGGG
>Ga0308172_1000713_pt1 | contig 33996 bp, 24 predicted proteins | sample PhyGR2_FD_202134 | JGI IMG/M metagenome (GOLD analysis project Ga0308172, IMG submission 202134) | Phyllosphere microbial communities from UC Gill Tract Community Farm, Albany, California, United States - DLSLSG.R2 | ecosystem: Host-associated > Plants > Phyllosphere > Unclassified | place: USA... | reverse complement strand
TCGCCCGACGGCTCAAGACGCTCAGCGGGCTCACACCCTACGAATACATCGCCAAGATCTGGACGTCAGAGCCAGACCGGTTCATCGTCGACCCGATCCACCAGATGCCGGGACTGAACAGCTAGGCCCGGATCGGAGCGCGGTCCGTGGCCTGGTCGGGCTGGCGGGTCCCTATGACTTCGCCCCCTTCGACGTCGATGTCAGCCGCACGGCGTTCGGCGCATGGCCTCGCCCCGAGGAGACCCAGCCCGTCCACTGGGCAGGCGAAGGCGATCCCCCCGCCCTGTTGCTGGTCGGAGGCGAGGACCGGACGGTCCTGCCCCGCAACAGCGAGGCACTGGCGAACCGATTGCGCGCGGGCGGCGTGCCGGTGACGCTGCGCACCTATCCCAGGCTGGGGCATGTCGGGATGATCCTGTCGGTCGCACGCCCCTTTCGCGGCCGCGCGCCCGTCATCGCCGATGTCGCGGCGTTTGCTCATGCGATGACGCGGTAGGGCCCCGCCGCTCGGCACTCCGATTGCGGCGCGCGTGATGGTGGTCCCGGTGACGGCCGGGTTCCCAGCATGGCGTCGCTTCGGCCATGGGTGCCGCGACGTCGAAGCAATCCTCGGCCGTGTCTCCGTCACCCGGCAAGGCATGCGCCGGGACGGCGGTCAGGCCCGAGCAAAGGGCGATCATCGACAGGAAGAGGCGGCGCATGGGGAATCCTTCGGGCGTGAGGCGCATGATACCCCGCCATTTCTCCCGAAAGCCCGGTCCGGCCGACTTAAATGAATTTCACCTGATGCGCCGAGCCTTGGCCGTGAACGGCATGTGCGGCTATGCCGGGCGCATGGCTGCCATCCTGGTCATCGAAGACGACGACGCCACCGCCACGGCCATCATCGCCGAGCTGGAGCGGCACGGCCATGATGCCAGCCGCGCCGCCGATGGTGAGACCGGCCTGACCCTGGCCACGCGCGAGGCCTTCGATGCGATCACGCTCGACCGGATGCTGCCGGGGCTGGACGGGCTGAGCCTGGTCGCCCGGCTGCGCGAGCGCCATATCGCCATCCCCGTCCTGATGCTCAGCGCCTTGAGCGACGTGGACGAGCGGATCGCGGGCCTGCGCGCCGGTGGCGACGATTACCTGACCAAGCCGTTCGATTTCGCCGAGATGGCGATGCGGGTCGAGGTGCTGCTCCGGCGGCGCGAACAGGCCGAGGCGGTGGTGCTGCGCGGCGGCGGGATCGAATGCGACCTTGTCCGCCGCACGGTCAGGGTGGACGGCGTGCCGACCCGGCTGCTCCATATGGAATTCCGCCTGCTCGAATTCCTGATGCGCAACCGGGGCGAGGTGATGACCCGGCGGATCATCTTCGAGCGGGTCTGGGGCTATTATTTCGATCCCGGCGCCAATCTCATCAGCGTCCATATCGCCCGCCTCCGCAAGAAGATCGACCGGCCGGGCCATCCCTCCCCCATCCTGACGGTGAAGGGAGAGGGCTATCTCTTCGACGCCGGTTGAGCCGCTGCACTGGCGCGAGGTCGTCCGGATCAGCACCTTCCGCCTGTCGGCGATGCTGGGGGCGGTGTTCGTCATCGGGCTGATCGCGATGCTGGGCGTGGTCTATTTCGCCGCCGCCCGCGACCTGACCGCGCGCAGCGACCGCATCCTGCACGCCGTCGCCGAGCCCCTGGCGCGGGTGCCCGCCGACCAGCTGCCCGACCGGGTCCGGTATGAACTGAGGCGGAACCGGACCGGCTTCAACTATCTGGCGCTGATCGCGGGCGACGGTACGCCGGTGCTGGGCAATGTCCGTCTCCTGCGGCCGCTGGCCCCCGGCCGTCCCGTCGACGTGGAGAGCGGATCGCGCGGGCCGTTCCGCCTGGTCGCGTTCCGGACGCGGGATGGCGAGACGTTGCTGGTCGGTCGCGACATCAGCCTGCTGCGCGACCTGCGCCATACCATATTGGAGACGCTGATCGTCAGCGGCCTGCTGATCCTGCTCTGCGTCGGGGCGGCGGCGGTCGGGTTCAGCCGGGCCCCGCTCCGCCGCGTCCGGGCGCTGCAACGCGCCAGCCGGGAGATCGCGGCGGGCGACTTTTCCGTTCGGATGCCGATCGCGGGGCGGCATGACGAACTCGATCAGTTCGCCAATACGGTGAATGCGACCGTCGAAGAGGTCGGTCGCGTCGTCGCGCAGGTGAAGGGCGTGACCGATGCGATCGCCCATGACCTGCGCACCCCGCTCACCCGCGTCCGCGCCACGCTGAACGCGCTCTCCCACCGGCCGCATGACCCGGCGGAGGTGGCGGCGGGCATCGGTCGGGCGACCGCCGACCTGGACCTGGTCCTCGAACGGTTCGCCGCGCTGTTGCGCATCTCCGAGCTGGAGGCGGGGCGTCGACGCGCGGGCTTCCACAGGATCGACCTGGCCCTGCTGGTCGCGCAGGTCGCCGAGCTGTACGAGCCGCTGGCCGAGGACCGCGACATCGCCCTGTCGGTGGCGACCCGGCCGCTATGGGTCGAGGGCGACGACCGCTTGCTGTTCGAGGCGCTCAGCAACCTTCTCGACAATGCGATCAAGTTCGCGCGCCCCGGCGGGCGGGTCGGCATCGCGCTGAGCGAGGACGATCGCGGCCCGGCCATCGAAGTCCGTGACGACGGCCCCGGCATTCCGCCCGAGGAGCGCGATGCGGTCCTGCGGCGTTTCCACCGGGGCGTGGCGGCGCGGGACGTGCCGGGCAGCGGCCTGGGCCTCAGCGTCGTCGTCGCGATCCTGAACCTCCACGGCTTTCGCCTGCACCTGTCCGACGCCCGGCCCGGCCTGTGCGTCCGGATCGCGCTGCCCCGGTCGGTGTGAAATTCATTTAAGTCGCCTGTGCCCCCGATCGGCGCGAAAGAGGCTTCCGTCGGCGACGCGGCCGCGGTCCCCACCCTCTTCCCCCGCGCCGTCGCCGACACCCTGTTCGTGTCCGACACCGGGATGCCCATGCTTCAACTCGTCAAGCTCGCCCTTGCCAAGCCCTATAGCTTCGTCGTCCTCGCGATCCTGATCGTGCTGGGCGGCGGGATCGCGGCGGTCGAGACGCCGACCGACATCTTCCCCGACATCCGCATCCCGGTGATCGCGGCGGTATGGACCTATCGCGGGCTGCCGCCCCGCGACATGTCGGGGCGCGTCATCTATTACTATGAGCGTTCGCTGTCCGCGACGGTCGGCGATATCGACCATATCGAGAGCCAGTCGCTGTCGGGCGTCGGGATCGTGAAGATCTTCTTCCGCCCCGGCGTCGACATCCGCACCGCCACCGCGCAGGTGACGGCCGTCTCGCAGACCGTGCTGAAGCAGATGCCGCCGGGCATCACCCCGCCGCTGATCCTGAACTACAACGCCTCGACCGTGCCGATCCTGCAACTGGCGCTGTCCGGCAAGGGCCTGTCCGAAGAGAAGATCTACGACCTGGGCCAGAACATGATCCGTCCGGCGCTGGCATCGGTCCAGGGCGCGGCGATCCCGTCGCCCTATGGCGGCAAGGAGCGGCAGATCCAGATCGACCTCGATCCCGCCGCGCTTCAGGCGCACCGGCTGTCGGCGACCGACGTCGCCAATGCCCTGGCGCAGCAGAACCAGATCGTTCCAGCCGGGACCGCCCGGATCGGCCGCTACGAATATAATCTGCGGCTGAACAACAGCCCCGACGCGATCGAGGACCTCAACGCCCTGCCGATCCGGACGATCGACGGGACCACCGTCCTGATGCGCGACGTGGCGCATGTCCGCGACGGATCGCCGCCGCAGCGCAACGAGGTCCGGGTCGACGGCGCGCGGTCGGTGCTGATGACCGTGCTGAAGAGCGGGTCGGCCTCGACCATCGCCATCGTCGATCGCGCCAAGGCGCTGATGCCGCAACTCGAAGCGACCCTGCCCGCCGGACTGAACGTCAAGCTGTTGTCCGACCAATCGGTGTTCGTGAAGGCGGCGGTGTCGGGGGTGATGCGCGAAGGCGTGATCGCCGCCGCGCTGACCAGCCTGATGATCCTGCTGTTCCTCGGTTCGTGGCGGTCGACGGTCATCATCGCCGCCTCGATCCCGCTCGCCATCCTGGCCGCCATCGCCGGGCTGGCGCTGGCCGGGCAGACGCTCAACATCATGACGCTGGGCGGGCTGGCGCTGGCGGTCGGCATCCTGGTCGACGATGCCACCGTCACCATCGAGAATATCAACTGGCATCTCGAACAGGGCAAGCCGGTGCGCGACGCGATCCTGGACGGCGCCCGGCAGATCGTCGGCCCCGCCTTCGTCTCGCTGCTGTGCATCTGCATCGCCTTCGTGCCGATGTTCTTCCTGCCGGGCGTCGCGGGCTTCCTGTTCGCGCCGATGGCGATGGCGGTGGTGTTCGCGATGATCGCCTCGTTCATCCTGTCGCGCACGCTGGTCCCGACCATGGGCAACTACCTGCTGCGCGACCATGCGGGACCGCACACCGCCGAGGTGATGGTAACGCATGACGCCCAGGCCGGACGCCCCGACAGCCGCAACCCGCTCCGCCGGTTCCAGCATGGCTTCGAGCGCCGGTTCGAGGGGGTGCGCGGCTATTATACCGGCCTGCTCGCCTTCGCGCTGGCCCGGCGGCGGCCGTTCGTCATCGCCTTCATGGCGGTCGTCCTCATGTCCTTCGCGCTGGTGCCGATGCTGGGGCGCAACTTCTTTCCCGCGGTCGATGCGGGGCAGATCAGCCTTCACGTCCGCGCGCCCGTCGGCACCCGGATCGAGGAGACGGCGGCGCTGTTCGACCATATCGAGAACCGCATCCGCCAGGTCGTGCCCGCCGACCAGATCGACACCATCGTCGACAATATCGGCCTGCCGGTCAGCGGCATCAATCGCGCCTATTCCAACACCGGCGGCGTCGGTCCGCAGGACGGCGACATCCTGATCACGCTGAAGGAAGGCCATGGCCCGACGGCCGGGTTCGTGAAGGCCCTGCGCGAACAGCTTCCGCACGACTTTCCGGGTTCGTCCTTCTCCTTCCTGCCCGCCGATATCGTCAGCCAGATCCTGAACTTCGGCTCGCCGGCGCCGATCGACGTGCAGGTCGCGGGCCCCGACACTAAGGGGGGCGAGGCCTATGCGCGGATGCTGGTCGCAAAACTGTCGCGGATTCCGGGGCTGGCCGATGTCCGGCTGCAACAGGCGTCCAACTATCCCGAATATGCGGTCGATGTGGACCGTGCCGAGGCGAGCCGCCTGGGCATCACCGAGAATGACGTGACGCGCAGCCTGTCGGTCAACCTGGCGGGCAGCGCGCAGGTCGCGCCGACCTTCTGGCTGAACCCCAAGAACGGCGTGTCCTATCCGATCGTGGTCCAGGCCCCGCAATATCGCGCCGATACGGTCGAACAGATCGACAATCTGCCGATCACGGGCAGCACGCCGGGCAGCTTCCAGACCCTTCGCGCGCTGGGCACGCTCCACCGCGAGCCGAGTCCCGCCCTCGTCTCGCATTATGCGGTGCAGCCGGTGTTCGACGTCTATGCCACGCCGCAGGGCCGCGATCTGGGCGCGGTCGCCGCCGACATCCGCCAGGTGCTGGCGCAGACCAGGGGCCAGTTGCCCAAGGGCGCGACGGTGGCGCTGCGCGGACAGGTGGAGACGATGAACACCGCCTTCACCGGCCTGATCCTGGGCCTCGCCGGGGCAGTCGTGCTGATCTACCTGCTGATCGTCGTGAACTTCCAGAGCTGGACCGATCCGCTGGTGATCGTCTCCGCCCTCCCCGCCGCGCTGGCCGGGATCGTGTGGATGCTGTTCGCGACCCATACGCCGCTCAGCGTGCCTGCGCTGACCGGGGCCATCATGTGCATGGGCGTGGCGACCGCCAACAGCGTGCTGGTCGTCAGCTTCGCGCGCGAACGGCTGGCGGCGTGCGGCAACGCCGTCCAGGCGGCGATGGAGGCGGGCGCCACCCGGTTCCGCCCGGTTCTGATGACCGCGCTGTCGATGATGATCGGCATGGCCCCGATGGCGCTGGGGCTGGGCGAAGGCGGCGAGCAGAATGCGCCGCTCGGCCGCGCGGTCATCGGCGGCCTGCTCTGCGCGACGCTCGCCACGCTCGTCTTCGTCCCCGTCGTCTTCGCCATCGCCCACCGCCGCCGGACGGCCGCCACCCCTTCCCCCGCCATGCCCATCGGAGAAGCCATCCATGCATGAAGCCGCCCCGGCCCCCGCTGTGTCGGCCGACACCCCCACGCCCAAGGGTCTGAAGACCGCAGGCCTTGCCGCCGCCGTGCTGGCGATCGGCATCGTGGGGGTGGGAACCCTGTCGCGCAGCCATGACGTCGCGTCCGCCGCCAGCTGGTCGACGGCCAATGCCATTCCGACCGTCCACCTCGTCACCGTCAAGGGCGGCGCGGCGAGCGACACGCTCGACCTGCCCGCGACGCTCCAGGCCTGGGAGGCCGCCCGGCTCTTTCCGCGCGTCAGCGGCTATGTGCGCCGCTGGACGCAGGATATCGGCGCGCATGTCGCGCAAGGGCAGGCGCTGGGCGAGATCGACACGCCCGAACTGGACGAGCAGATCGGGCAGGCCCGCGCCGCGCTCGCCAGCGCCCTGGCGCATGAGAAGCTGGCGCGCAGCACGGCGGCACGCTGGGCCGACCTGCTGACCAGCGCCTCGGTTTCCCGGCAGGAGGTCGACGAGAAGAATGGCGATCTGGCAGTCAAGACCGCCGGGGTCGCCGAGGCCCGCGCCGCGCTGTCGCGGCTGGAGGCGATGAAACGCTATGCCGTGGTGCGCGCGCCCTTTGCCGGGGTGGTGACCGCGCGCAATGCCGAGGTCGGCGATCTGGTCGGCCCCGGCGCGGCGGCCCAGGCACCGATGTTCGGGGTGGCCGACACCCACCGCATCCGCGTCTATGTCAACGTCCCGCAATCGCTGTCCGCGACGATCCGGCCGGGCATGACCGCGACGCTGAGCGTCCCCGCCTTTCCGGGACGCCGCTTCCCCGCGACGGTGGCGGGGCTGTCGAGCGCGATCGATCCGCAGTCGGGCGCCTTCCGCGTCCAGTTGCTGGCCGACAATCCCGACGACCTGCTGAAGCCCGGCGGCTATGCCCAGGCGCGGTTCGACCTGCCCGGACAGGCCGGAACGGCGATGGTGCCCTCCAGCGCGATCCTGTTCGGTGCGGGCGGAGCGCAGGTCGCCACGGTCGATCCGCATGGCCGCATCGCGATGCACCGGATCCATATCGGACAGGATAACGGCCCGACCGTCCAGATCCTGTCGGGCGTGGCCCCCGGCGAGCGGATCGTCGACAATCCCCCGGACTCGCTGACGCAGGGCGAACTGGTGCGCGTGGGGGACGACCGTCATGGCTAAACCCCGCGCCCGCTGGCTGTCGGGAGCGATGCTGGCACTCCTCGGCGGATGTTCGATGGCCCCCGCCTATCGCCCGCCGGTCATGGCTGCACCCGCGGCCTACAAGGAGATGCCGACGACGGGGGACGACCTGTGGAAGCCGGTCGATGCGATCGCACCCGCTCCGGCGGCGGCATGGTGGACAAGCTTTGGCGATCCGCTGCTCGATGAGCTGGAGGCGCGGATCGAGCGCGACAATCCGACGCTGGCGGGCGCGCTGGCCCGCTATGATCTCGCCCGCGCGACGCTGGCGGGGGCGCGGTCGGGGCTGTTCCCGCATGTCGAGCTGACCCCCGGCCTGCTCCGCAACCGGCAATCGGACGAACGCCCGTTGCGGGGCGGATCGCAGCCCGACTTCTACACCGCCGCGACGCTGGGCGGCGACCTGTCCTATGAGGCGGACCTGTGGGGCCGCGTGCGCGATTCGGTGGCGTCCGGCCGCGCGCTGGCGGAGGCGAGCCGGGACGATCTGGCGGCGGTCAAGCTCGCGCTGCAGGGGGAGCTGGCTACCGATTTCGTCCAGTTGCGGGGACAGGACCAGCAACTTGCGCTGCTGACCAAGACGATCGACGCTTTCGCCAGGGCGGACGCGCTGACCCGCAACCGGTTTCGCGGCGGCATCGCGACGGGGATGGATGTCGGCCGCGCGGGCGCCCTGCTCGGCGAAGCGCGCGCCCAATATGCCGCGCTGGAGGCGTCGCGCGCGGTCACCGAACATGCGATCGCCAGCCTGGTCGGACAGCCCGCCTCCATCTTCGCCATCCCGCGCCGCGACGCACCGCTGGCCCAGCCCGCGATACCCGTCGGCCTGCCCTCCACGCTGCTCGCCAACCGGCCGGACGTCGCGGCGGCCGAACGGCGCATGGCGGCGGCCAATGCCCGGATCGGTGTCGCCCGGGCGGCCTTCTTCCCCCGGATCACGCTGGGCGGCACGGGCGGCTTCCAAAGCACCGCGCTCGCCGGTCTGGTCGCCGCCCCGAACCTGTTCTGGGCGATCGGACCCGGCGCGATCATGAACATCTTCGACGGCGGACAGCGTCGCGCCGATCTCGCCGCCGCGCGCGCCAACTGGAAGGCGGCCATGGCCGACTATCGCAGCCATGCGCTGGGCGCATTCCAGGATGTCGAGGATGCGCTCGCCACGCTCCGCCACCTGGACGACGCCCAGACCGCGCAGGCCCAGGCGGTGGCCGCCGCCGCCAGCACCGAGCAGATCGCGCTGGACCGGTACATCAAGGGGGCGGCCACCTATCTCGACGTCGCGACCGCGCAGGAGAGCCTGCTGCGCGACCAGCAGAGCGCCTTGTCCCTGCAGACACAGCGGCTGGCGGCCAGCGTCGCGCTGGCACGCGCGCTGGGCGGCGGGGTCACCCCGGCTTCGGTCCGACCGACCTAATAGGTGACCGTGACGACGACGGTGTCCGAATAGAGGCCAGGCGCCGGGGTCGGCTGGGGCGGCACGCGGCCATGGATCGCCTGCGACTGCGCCAGCCCGGTGCCCGTGGCCTGGAGCGCGCCATCCCAGCTCGACGACAGTGCTGCGTCGCGGAACAGCCCATAGGCGATGAAGCTCCCCGAAGCGCCCCGCATGCGCCGGACACCCGACGTATCGGCATTGCGCCCCGTATCGAGCCGCACCGCATAGGCGGTCTGGTTGGTGCAGGTCAGGGTCAGCGCGCTTTGCGCCGTCACCGGCCGCGACAGCACGCCGGTCGTCGGGAAAGACAGCGGCGTCGCCGCCACGGTGCAACCCCTGGACGGCGATGCGCTGACATCGAATGTCGGGCGGATCGAGGCGGAGCCCGCAAAGCCGGTGCAGTTGCTGCTCGCGCCGATCAGTTCGACTCCATAGCTGAACTGCGTGGCGTTGCCGATGAAGCTGGAGCGATAGCTGCCCGGCACGACCGTCGTCTGGCCGCCGAACAGCCGCGCATAGAGGGTGCGCGTCGCCGACCCCGCCCCGTTGAGCGCGACCGACACGATGATTGCGGGCACGCTGCCCAAGGTCGGATTGTCGAGCGACCCCCAGGCGACCGATCGCGCCGCATCCTGATACAGCTGATAGCGCAGCGTGCCCACCGTGCCGGTCATCAACCGAGCCGATCCATCGGTGCCGCCGCTGCCCGCGCCGATGCCGGGACAGACCTTGACCACGCTGAGCAGCGGGATGCCCGTGCACGTCACCGACACCGTCCCCGTCACATCGACCGGGCCGCTGCCCAGGAGCACCGGGCTGCCGAAATCGATCGTCGAAACCGTCGCCGAACAGGTCTGCGCCTGCGCGGTGCCGGGCATGACAAGGAGCGCGAAGGCGGCGAGCAGCGCCAGGATCAGGGGCTTCATGGGGTCGCACTCCCGATCGGCAGGCAGACGGCGCGGACGCGCACCTGTTCGCCCGGTCGCGCCGCAAAGGCGAAGCGCGCGCGGCAACGCCCGCCATCGGGGTCGGTGACGACCACCTCGTTCCGGGAGTCGAGCGCCCCCAGAAAGGCGACCCCGTCATACCCGATCGCCTCGTCGGGCACCCCGGCCCGCGCGATGCGCGATCCCAGCGGCAGCAGCCGCCCTTCCCCATCGACGAACTCGACCAGCGCGCTATCGGTCTCGCGCGCCACCCCGAAGGCGACGCGGGCGGGCACGCGGGAAAAGGCCACCGCCTCGGCATGGGTCGAGGCGATGCGCGCATCGACGGGCAATGACGAGGGGTCGATCGAGATGGCGCTCGGCTCGAACGGCGCGATATCGGGGACCAGCAGCTTGCCCGACGCGCCGGTCGTCCCGACCAGCCGGTTCTCGCGGTACACCCGCACCCCGCTCGCCCCCGCATCGGCCACCGCGAAGGACTGGTCGAGCCGCCGGGCCGCATAAAGGTCGCCGCCGATCAGCGCCACAGCCCCCTCCGCTTGCAAGGTTCCCGATACCCCGCCCCCGGCATAGAGGCCGGTCGCCTCGAACTGCGCGAAGCCGGTCGTGTGGCGCAGGATCGCATGTCCGGCCCGTTCGCGGCCATCGGCGACGCGCACCGACCATCCCCAGGAGCCCGGCTCATGTGCGCCCTGGCGCGACATTTCGGCATATCCCGATACGCGCCCTCGCGAAACCGTCGCGCCGGTGGTGATCGAGGCGCGCCGTCCGAACGGCAGGCTGGCGCCGACGAACAGGCCGAAGCTGCGATCGCCGCCCAGATCGGCCACGGCATTGGCGAACAGCGACAAGCGTCCGACATTGGCGGTCGACGACAGGCTGGCCAGTCGATAGCGGTCCCCCGCCGCCGATTTGGAATTGACGAGGCTGATGCCGATCGACGCCGAGGTCGCCTGGATGGGGAGCGACAGCGAGAACTGGTCGATCTCGCGCGGCGCGCCGAAGATGCGACGATCGCCCGTCAGGACCGGACCGAAGGATGCCGTGCGCGACGCCAGGTCGGCATAGCCGCCGATCGTCCGCATCGAGCGCAGGAGGACCGAGAAGCCGGGACGGCGCGCCTCCAGGCCGATATCGACAAGCCCCCCGGTCCGCCCACCGGCCTGGCTGACCGCGCCCGCGACCGACAGCAGCGCCCGGTCGCGCAGCGTCACGACGCTCCCCGCGCCGATCTGGACCAGGCCCGCGCCAGCCTCGAGATGCGCCTGGAGCGTCCATCGGCTGGAGATGCCGCGCCGCGCCGATGCCGAGGCGATCAGCCGCCGGTCATAGTCGTTCGACACGATCGCATAGCTGCGCCGGGCAAAGCCGATCTCGGCGCTGAAGTCCGTCAGCCCCTCCGCCAGCAATTGCGGCGAGGCATAGAAGGGCGCGGTCGACACCGTCTCGCGGCCCAGCGCGTCGCGGACGACCACGGTCGCGACGCCCGCGCCCTGCACGACCGGCGGGTGCATCACGGCATAGGGCCCTGCGGGCACGCGCGCCGACAGCGTGCGGACCCGGTCGATGAACAGGTCCAGGGTCGAGGGGGCGGCCGCGCTCCCCGCTAGGCGCGGGATCGGCATGGTGACCAGGTCGGGCCGCATGCCGAACGTCCGCTGGATCTGAAGGCCGCCCATCCGGATCGGCCGGGTCCAGCCATGCCCGCCATTGATCGTGTCGCCCGCGCGCAGCGTCACCAGACGCGACGGATCCTCATAGCTGTAGGTGGTCGACAGTCGCGTGACGCGCGGCCCGCTGGACAGCAGCGCGACGGCGCTGTTCTCGATCAGGCCGAACGCGCCGAATATCCGCGTCCCGAACGCCCCCGATGCCCCCGTGAAGCGGGGACCGACCGCGCTTCGGTCGCCGCTGGCGAACAGCGTATAGTCGAGCACAACGCCCGGCGGCGGACGATCCGGAACCGCCCTGCCGCGACCGTTTCGCCCGCCATCGATCAGCGTCGGCCGCTCCGCGGTCGGCCCCGCGACCAGCCACATGATCTGCCGCATCTCCTCATAGCGGTAGCGCAGACCGGCGATCCGCTCGAGCGGCACGTCGCCCCGATCGATCTCGACGGGCAGCGCGACGCCGACGGTCCGCAACTCGGTCGCCGGGGCGCTGAAGCCGCCATCCGGGCGCTGGGTGAACGACGCGACATAGCCGGTGGGTCGGTCGTTCAGATAGACCTCCAGCTGCAACGCCTGTTCCTGGCGGCGAGGGTCCACGTCGACACCTACCCGCAGGCTGCCGTCATCCTGTGCCCGTGCCGGATGGGCGCAGGACAGCGCGGCCAGGATCGTCCAGCCCAGCTCACCGGCGCGGCTGGGACGCAAGGGAGACCTCGATCGGGCCGCCATCGGAAACCGCCCGCATCCGCACATCGGCGCCGTTCGAAACGCTGGTGCCGGGGTTCAGCGGGATGCGAAGCTCGGACCCCGCCAGAACATAGCCGACCAGCCCCGCCCGCGCGAGGATCTGCTGGCTTCCCGCGATCAGTTGCAGGTCGGCCAGGCGCAGCCGCCGATTGCCCGTGTTCCGCCCGACCAGCGCCGCAGCGCCCCCCGAACGCTCGATCCGCCAGCTGACATCGGGCATTCGGCGGGGAATGTCCGAGAAGAAGGCCGGGATCGACTGGCGGACGACCAGGTCGACGGTCCCCGGCTGCGCCCGGCCGGGATCGGGCACCTCGTCGATCAGGACGCGGTAGGCCTCCTCGCCCACCGGCGGCGCCTTGGCCGTGCGCACGACGCGGATCAGATATTGCTGCTGCGGCGCCAGCGTCGAAAAGGGCGGACTGGCGACGACGTCGCTGGTCGGCGTCAGCACGTCCGCGCCGTTGCGCGAGGTCCATCGCATCACGCGGACCTGGACTCGTACCGGCCGCTGCTCGGCATTGCTGAGCGTCAGCGCGGTGGTCCGCGCGCCGGGCAAGGGATCGATGGCGACCGGCGCGACCCGGATGTCCGATGCCCGGCCGATCGCCGGAACCGTCAGCAGCATGGCGGCCGCCGCTATGGCGCGTCTCATGGGCGTTCCTCCTGCGGGCAGCTCAATAGGTGACGGTCACCTGCACGGTGTCGGTATAGCTTCCGGCCGCCGGGGTGGTCTGCGGGGGGACCCGGCCATAGACGGTCAGCGTCTGCACCGCGCCATTGCCGATGCCGGCCAGCGTATCGGTGCCCGCCGTGTTGCCCCAGATCTGCGAGCGCGCAGGGTCGCGGAACAGCTCATAGACCACCGTCGCGCCCGCGCCCGAGGTCATCCGCCGCGCCGTCACGGTCGCGCCCGCCCCCGCGCCCGCGTTCAGGCCGATATTATAGGGCGTCGTGTTGGTGCACTGGACCCCGATCGTGCTGGTCGAGGTGATCGCGGTCTGGATCACGCCGGTCGCGCCGAACGCCAGATCGCTTGCCGAGGTCAACCGGCACTCGGCCTGGATCGTCATCGTCACCTGAAACTGCGTGCTTTGCTGCGCGGCCGACGGCGCGGGGATCACGACGCAGCCAAGCGCTGCGATACCGATGGCGAGATAGCGTTTCACGATGCGGTGCCTCCAGATCACGCTTCGTCAAAGCGCGATCGCCCGCATCGGCTGCTATAGCTTCGGAATCGGAAGCAAATTCCCGATCATGGGTTAAAGCCCGGAGCGTACAGGCCAATTGCGACCGGGAGCGTGCCACAAGATCGGCGCGCGATCTGCCGGAATTGGCAGATGGTACGCATGCAAATATAAGCCATGAACTACGGCAAGCTTTTCGTTAACCATAAATTGCACAGGATTGCATAACAGCAGCCCTTTTATTGAGGCAACCCTAGCCGCCAATATTGGTCGCCGTGACCGAACCCGATAAAGACCGACCGATCGGCATCGAAAGCGACGCACCGGGAGCAGCCACCGGATAAGCCACGCGAAACCCGATATGCGAGGTCGGCAGGTCGTGTTCCTGGGCCTGATAGGCGGCGGGGCGGAAATTGGCGCAATAGTTCATCGCGCACAGATAGCTGCCGCCCTTGACCAGCCCCACATCGCCCTCGCCCGCCACCCATTCCCAGACATTGCCGACCATGTCGTAGAGCGCCAGGTCATTGGGTTCGAAACAGCCGACCGGGGCGATCCCGGCATAGCCGTCCTCGGCGGTGTCGCGGATCGGGAAGACGCCTTCCCAGACATTGGCGCGCGGCTTGCCATGGTCGAAGGCCCATTCGACCGGGTCGCGCGTGGCATTCTGGTTGCCCCGCGCCGCGCGTTCCCATTGCGCCGTGGTCGGAAGCGCGCCGCCGACCCAGCGGGCATAGGCGGCCGCATCGTCGCGGTCGACATGGACGACCGGCTCGTCCGCCCGGCCGGTCAAGTCGCTGCCCGGCCCCATGGGATGACGCCAGTCCGCCCCCTTCGTCCAGCGCCACCAGCGCGAGGCGTCGTCGAGCGACACGGCCTCGGTCGGGGCGACGAACAGCGCGGAGGCGCCTTCGCCCTCGGCCCGGGTGCGATGGCCGGTCGCCGCGACGAAGGCGGCGAACTGGCGGTTGGTGACCTCATGCGCGTCGATGCGGAACGCCGCCACCCGCACCGCCTGCCCCGGACGCTCCGCGCCGTCCTCGCCCAGCAGGACGGTCCCGGCGGGCACCGTGACGATTGCGTCCTGGCCGAGACAGCGACGCACCGGCGCGGGGGCCTGCGCGCCCAGCGTCGCGGTCGCCGCCACGGCCAGCAGCAACGCCGCCCCTATCCTCACGGCCGCGCCGCCGGGGCGGTTGCGGTCTCGGCCCCGGCGGGCAGCGGCACCACGCCCTTGGCCTTCGCATAGCGATCATAGGCCGCCACCAGATCGGCCAGCCGCGCGGGCTCGGCGGCGGACAGATCCTTCGTCTCGCCGGGGTCGGCCGCGATGTTGAAGAGCTGCCACCGCCCGGTGCTGACGCCGCCGCGCGTGTAGCGATTGGTCGGCGCGGGCAGATAGACGATCTTCCAGTCGCCCTTGCGCAACGCCCGGCGGAAAAAGAGTTCATAGCCCAGTGTTTCGTCCGCGCCGCGCACTCCCGCCGCATCGGCCGCCAGCACGGGGCGCAGGCTATGCCCCTCATAGGGCAGGATCGGGCGACCGGCGAACGCGCTGGGCTGGCGCAGCCCCGCATAGTCGAGCAGCGTGGGCGCGACGTCGCGCACGTCCAGATTGGCATTGGCGATCCGCCCGCCGCCCTTCACCCCGCGCCCGGCGGCAAAGGCGCTGACCCGGATGCCGCCCTCGGTGGTATAGCTCTTGACCAGCCAGGACGGGACCGAATTGGCCTGGGCCCAGCCGGGGCCATAGCCGACATAGCTGCTGCCCTTGCCGATATTGCTCAGGCTGTTGTCGATCCCCAGCGCCTCCGCCGGGGGCAAGGCCGCATCGGGCGAACCAACCTTGAAGCGCGGGCTGGGCGCGTGGATGTCGTTCCCCTCGGGGCCGTTGTCGGCGAAGAACAGGATGATCGTATTGTCGAGCCTGCCTTGCGCCTTCAGCGCGGCCAGGACGCGGCCGACATTCTGGTCCATCCGGTCGACCATCGCGGCATAGACCTCCATCTTGCGCGCCTCGACCGCGCGCTCCTCGGCGGTCAGCGAGGCCCAGGGCCGCGCGAGTTCCAGCGTGTGCGGCACCGCATCGGCGGGAACCAGCCCCAGCGCCTTTTGCCGCGCCAGCCGCTCGCTCCGCAGCGCTTCATAGCCCGCGTCATAGCGGCCCTTATATTTGGCGATCGTCTCCGCCGGGGCCTGGAGCGGCCAGTGCGGCGTCGTGAAGGGGAGATAGGCGAAGAAGGGGCGCCGATCCCCCGACCTGGCCGCCGCGTCGAGATAGCCGATCAGCCGGTCCGCGAAATAATCGGCGGAATAGGTGCCCTTGGGCAGCGCGGCGGGCTTGCCGTCGTCGCGATAGCTGGGGGCGAGGCCCGCCCGGGTCCAGGCGTCGTTCTGGTCCTCGCCGAAATGGTTCGACAGGCCCTGGAGCAGCGCGAAGCTGTGCTCGAAGCCCCGCGCGGCGGGCTCACGCTCCGGGGTCAGGCCGAGATGCCATTTGCCCGCCATCAGCGTCGTGTACCCGCCCGCGCGCAGCAGCTCGGCGATCGAGGCGACGCGGTCGTTCAGATAGCCCTCATAGCCCGGCCGCCCGCGCGTTTCCGGCCCCAGCAACTCCGCCATGGTGCCGAGCCCGGCCTCGTGATTGTCGACCCCGCTCATCAGCATCGAGCGGGTCGGCGAACAGGTAGGCGCGGTATGGAAGCCGGTGAAGCGCACCCCCGACAGCGCCAGCGCATCGAGATTGGGGGTCGCGATCTCACCCCCGAACGCGCCCAGATCGGACCAGCCCAGATCGTCCGCGACGATGACCAGGAAATTGGGCGCATCCTTCGCCGCCTGTTGCTGGGAGGGCTGTTGTTGGGCGGGTGCGACCGGCGCGGTCTGTTGGGCCGCCACCGGAACAGGCGTGGCTGCGACAAGCACGGGGATGGCGGACGCCATAAGTCTCAGGCCGATCATATCTGCTCCCTTTGGGCGACCATGGGCGCGGCCGCATGCCCGGCATAAGGCCCTGCGCGGTCGCGACAATGCTAGTTTACCTACTCAACCGATAGGAATTACTTGGCGCGCCGCCCCCGTCGCCGCTTGCAGCAAGCCCCTTGACACCATCCGCAATGTAATACCGTATATGAAATAGAGGTGACAGCGATAGGCATGGGCACACCGTATCAGCGGGCGTCACACGGGCCGATCGTGGCACACCCCATCAAAGGCGGCACGACAGAGGCCGCCCCAAATTCGCAGCAGGAACGGGAGCATAGCAGGACCAAAAAAAGGGGAAAGATCATGGTTTATCGACCGAGCCGGTTGCGAAAATGGGCGCTGACGGGGGCGGCCATCGGGTCCCTGATCCTGGCCGTCGACGCCCAGGCGCAAACCCAGTCTTCGGGCGGCAGCGGCGCCGCCGAGACCGCCGATGGCGATGCGACGGGTGCGAGCGACGGGACGATCGTGGTCACGGGATCGCGCATCCGCCGCAATCCGCTGGACCAGAGCGCACCACTGACCGCGATCGACGGCGCGGACATCGCGCGGACCGGCCTTTCCTCGATCGGCGACGTGCTGCAACGCCTGCCCGGTGCGGCGGGCGGGCTCAATTCCCGCTTCAATCGGTCGGGCAATAACGGCAACCCGCCCGATGGCGGCGGCGTCGGCGCGGGGTCGGCCGAGATCGACCTGCGCTATCTGGGCAGCCGCCGCACGCTGGTGCTGGTCGACGGCCTGCGCTTCATCAACGGCAGCGCGGCGAGCGGCATTCCCGGCGCGGTCGACCTGAACGCCATTCCCGACAGCATGATCGAACGCGTCGACGTGCTGCGCGACGGGGCGTCGACCATCTACGGCTCGGACGCGATCGCGGGCGTCGTCAACATCATCACCAAGAAGCGCCAGAACGGCTTCCTCGCCTCGGCGCAGCTGGGCGGCTATGACAAGGGCGACGGGGTAACCCAGAATTACCAGCTGAGCTGGGGGCACCGGACCTCGGACGGCCGCGTCTCGATCGTCGCGGGCGCCAATTACATCAACCAGGGATCGGTCTTTGCGGGCGATCGGCCCTATTACGCCTTCCCCGATCCCGGCGCGACCGCCTGCACCAGCACGTGCAGCTCGGGCACGCCCAATGGCCGGTTCATCATCAACAACCCCGTGACGGGCGAGGCGATGAATCTGACGCTGAAGAGCAACCCGCTCACCCGGCCGCGCTTCGACCCGTCCGACCCGACCGGCGCGAACAGCGACTTCAAGTCCTTCACCGTCGCCGATCGGTTCAATTTCCGCCCCTATAACTATCTGCTGACGCCGCAGGAGCGGGTCGGCGCCTTCGTCAACTTCACCGGCGAGCTGGCGGACAATGTCCGGCTGAGCACCAAGCTGATCTACAACCGCCGCACCTCGGACAACCAGGCGGCGCCGCTGCCGCTGTTCGTCGGGCCCGATGCGGGCAACGGCAATCTGCTCGATACCATTTCGATCGACCGGACGAATCCGTTCAACCCGTTCGGCGTGACGCTGAGCGCGGGGAATAACGGGACGCCCGCCAATTACGGCTTTATCGGGCGGCGCTTCGTCGAAAACGGACCGCGCCATTACAGCCAGCGGGTCGACACCATGTACATGTCGAGCACGCTGGACGGCCAGATCCCGATCGGCGCGGGCACCTGGTACTGGGACGCCAATGTCATCTATGCCGAAAACCATGCCAAGCAGGTGGCGCACGGCAACGTGAACGCCGCCAACCTGGCCCTGGCGCTGGGGCCGGTGGCGAACTGCACCGGCGCGTGCGTGCCGTTCAACATCTTCGGCGGCGCCGGTTCGATCACCCAGGCGATGATCGACTATGTGACCTTCACCCAGCGCGACCGGTCCGAACAGACGATGACCGACGCCACGCTCAACCTGACCGGCACGCTGTTCCAGCTTCCCGCCGGGCCGCTGGGGCTGGCCACGGGATATGAGTTCCGCCGCCAGACGGGGTCTTTCAACCCAGATCCCATCGTCGCGGCGGGGCTGGGGTCGGACATTCCGGCCCAGCCGACGGCGGGCGCGTTCGACGTCAACGAGGTTTACGCCGAACTCAGCATCCCGGTTCTGAAGGACGTCCCCTTCTTCCGGCTGCTCGAAGGGTCGTTCGCCGCGCGCTATTCGGATTACTCGACCAGCGGCAACCGCACGGTGATGAAGGGCGGGCTCAGCTGGAAGCCGTTCGAGGATCTGCGCCTGCGCGGCACCTGGGCGCAAGGGTTCCGCGCGCCCAGCATCGGGGAGCTGTTCGGAACGCCGTCACGGTTCGACGGCACCGTCATCGATCCCTGTTCCGGCATCGCCAGCCTGCCTTCGACCAGCACCGTGCGACAGAACTGCGTCGCGCTGGGCGTGCCGGTCAACTATGTCCAGAACGGCCTGCAATTGCCGATCCTGACCGGCGGCAACCGCGCGCTGAAGCCCGAAAAGTCGGAAAGCTGGGTGCTGGGCGCCGTCTATAGCCCCAGCTGGGCGCGAGAGGCGGGCATCGCCAGCCAGCTGAGCCTGGAGGCCGATTACTACACCATCCGGGTCGACGACGCGATCGCCTCGGTCGGCGCGGACGTGCTGCTGGCGAACTGCATCAACCAGCGCGATGCGGTCAGCTGCGGCGCGATCACCCGCTCCTCGACGGGCAGCGGCCAGATCACGCAGATTCGCGGGCTGCTCCAGAATATCGCTTCGCTCAAGAGCGAGGGGATCGACATCACCCTGCTCTATCGCAGTCCGCGCGTCGGGGCGGGCACGTTCGGGCTGAACTGGGCCAGCAACGTCCTGCTGGAATATTCGACCACTCTGCCCACCGCCACCGGCAGCGCCAAGTTGGAGCGGCAGGGCACCGAACGCGGCGACCAGGCCTATCCTCGCTTCAAGAGCGTCGCGACGATCGACTGGTCGAGCGAGACGTTCCTGGCGTCGCTCACCGGCCGCTATATCGGCAAGGTGACCGAGCCCGCCTATGCCAATCGCGAGATGAAGCCGATCCTGTATCTGGATGCGCAGGTCGGCTGGACCCTGCCCTGGATGTCGCAGCGTATGACGCTGACCATGGGGGTCAACAACATCCTGGGGAAGAGAGCGCCCGACTGCCTGAGCTGCGGCGGGTTCGATCCGACGACCTATGACCTGCCGGGCCAGTTCGGCTATGCCCGTCTGGGCTTCAAATTCTGACGTGACGGTGGCCGGGGCGTATGTCCCGGCCACTCACCCGCTTCGAGGCGTCGGCCGGCCGGACCGTCAGGCGGACAGGCGTTCGATCTCGTCCAGCACGTGCCGGGGATCGAACGGCTTGGCGAGGAACACCGATCCGTCGGGCAGATCGGCTATGGGCGGATGCCCCATGCCCGACACGATGATGAGGATCGCCAGCGGACAGCGGTCGCGCACGACATGCGCCAGCTTCACCCCGTCCATCGTCCCCGCCATCTGCACATCGGTAAGCACGATGCGGATGGACGTGTGCGCGGCGAGGATCTCGGCCGCCGTGTCGGCATCCTGCGCCGCGAAGACCTGAAAGCCGCGATCCTCGAAAAAGTCCGCCAGGTCGTGGCGGACGAACGGCTCGTCCTCGACGATGAGGATGCTGCGCGGCGAAATGGGCTGTCCCATATCAGCCGTCGATCAGCTCGCCGGTGTCGCCCAGCGGCGCATCGATCCGGAACACGACCCCTTCGGGTGGAAAGTCGAGCACCGTCCTGCCCCGGAAATAGGCGCCGAGCGAGCGTTCGATCATGCGCGATCCAAAGCCGCGCTGGGACGGGCGGACGACCGGCGGCCCGCCCTGCTCCTGCCAGCGCAGATGGAAACAGGCGCTGCCCTGCGTGCCGCTGACCTGCCATCGCAAGGTGACCGATCCCGTATCGTTGCCGAGCGCGCCATATTTGGTCGCATTGGTCGCCAGCTCGTGGAAAGCCAGGGTCAACGCCAGCGCGACATGCGAGTTCAATCGGATGCGCGGACCGTCGATCGCGATTCGGTCCCTCATCCCGGAGACGGCCGACAGTCCGGCCTCGATGACATCGTGAAGCTCCGCCTGCTGCCAGGCGGTGGTGGTCAGCACATCGGTCGCCCGACCCAGCGAGGCGAGCCGTGAGGAGAAGGCGGCGGAGGCCTGTTCGATGCTGTGCGCGCCGCGCAGCGTCTGATTGGCGATCGACTGGACCAGGGTCAGCACATTCTTCAGCCGGTGGCTCAGCTCGCCGTTCAGGAGCTTTTGCTGCTCGCGGGCTTCGTACAGCGCGGTGAGGTCGCGCGACACCGACAGGATACGCGCCGGGCGGCCATCCGGGCCGGGGATGGGCGAGACGGAAACCGACCACCATTTGGGAACGCCGATATAGGTGTCCGCAGGCGTCTCGAAATGCGACGAGCGCCCCTCGGCCGCCGCCTTCAGCGCCGCGCGGGCCTGGGCCGCGCCGTTGCCCTTCAGGAAATCCGCCCAGGGACAGCCACGGACCGCGTTGAAGTCGCTGATGTCCATCACCTTCATGCCGCCCTCGCTCATGAAGGTCAGGTTGCCGTCCAGGTCCACGACCTTGATGCAGTCGGTGGACGCGGCCAGGACGCTGGACAGGAACACCTCGCGCTCCGCCGAGGAACGCTCCCGCTCGACCAGTTCGGCGTTCAGCGCCAGCGACCGCCGCAGCGTGTCCCGCAATTCGCCGGTCATCATGACCATGCCGATCAGGATGACGAGGAACACCACCGCCGCCGCCCATTGATTGTCCGGCAGCCAATAGGGGTTGGCAGCATGGCCGATCGACAGGGCACCGGCGACCGTGGACGCCATGCTGGCGAACAGTCCCGCGCCCAGCCCCAGGACCAGCGCGACGCCGATCGTGGCCGGAATGAAGAGCAGCCATGGCAGTTCGTCGGGGATGATGAGGATCCGTGCGACCGCCACGAATGCGACGACCAGCGCCGCCAGCGTATAGCGCGTGAAACCCGACACCGGTCGGTCGAAAGACCAGATGATGATCCGATCGAAGATGCTGCCTGGCTGTGTCCTGATCATTCTGCCACCCGAAAGCGGGACAAGGCCCCCCGGCCCGTCCCGCCGCCTGCGCTAACGTAGATCATTAAAAAGACAAATCCCCGATGGGTTTGTCCAGCCATTTTCCGTATCCGCGCGGTGGTCCGCACGCCGACCGGAGCGGATCGACCGCCTGCGGTCCGGGTTATCGCAGCTTCATGAACGCCGCGACCGCATTGCGGACGCTGTCGGTGAAGCGATCGTAGATCATCCGCGACAGCTCGGCGATGACCGGCTGGCGATCGCGTCCCCCGCGCGCGAACACGGCGATCGCCACGCGGCGACCATCGGGCATGGTGATGAACCCGACATCGTTCGAGATGCCGTCCAGCGTCCCCGTCTTGTCCTCCACCAGCGTTCCGGCGGGCAGCAGCGCGCGGATACGGCGGGTGCCCGTCCGGCATTGCCGCATCAGGCCGAGCAGGAAGGCCCGGCTCTGCGGCGCGAGGACCGAGCCACTGTCGAGCCGTTTCAGCAGGGTAACCATGGCGACCGGCGTCGCGACGTCCTTGATGTCCGCCAGATGGCCGCGCTCGCGGAGGAGCTGGGCGATCGTCCGGTCGACCCGGATGCCGGTGATGTTCCGGGTCCATAGCCATTGCTGGACCTTGGCAGGGCCGCCGACCGCCGCGAACAGCTGGTCGGCCGCCAGATTGTCGCTGCGCACGATCATCGCCTCCATCGCCTTCGCGGCGGTGCGGCCATGGATCATGTCGCCCAGGCTCCGCCGCCCCTGGTCGACCTCGGTCAGATAGGCGGCCGCGATGGCCAGCTTCACCGTGCTCGCCATCGGAAAGGGGATCGTGCCGTTCACGCTGGCGGTATAGCCGTCGCGCAGATCGATCGCGGCGATGCCATATTCCCCCGAACGCCCGGCCAGCAGCGCGTTCATCTCGCGCTGAAGCTCGACCAGTTCGGACGTCGGGGTGACCGCCGATGCCGGGTTCGTGAAACTCGCCGCCATACCCGTCAGAAAAAGACGGAAAAGCAGGGCTACTCGCATCAACCTTCCTCGATCACGGCATGGGGTAATGGATCGACGCTAGCCGCAAAAACCGGACGCGTCGCGTGGAATATGACGGTCATGAGACCAGGCGATTTTTTCGGGCGGCACACCGTCATGACGCCCGGCACCGGCCTATCCGACGGTCGTCCCGGTCTGCGCCTGCTGCGGGGTATCGGCGTCCAGGCCCAGGTCCTTGAGCAACGGGCCGACCTGCGGGTCCGCGCCGTTGAAGGCCCGGAACATCGGCGCATAATCCTCGGTATGCCCCTTCGACAGGATCATGTCGCGGAACCGCTGGCCATTGGCACGGGTCATGCCGCCATGGCGTTCGAACCAGTTGAACGCATTGGCGCTCAGCATCTTGGTCCAGCTATAGGCGTAATAGCCCGCCGAATAGCCGTTCGACCATATGTGGAGGAAATAGCTGGAGCGATAGCGCGGCGGCACCTCGGCGATGTCCAGCCCGGTCGCGGCCAGCGCCTTGTCCTCAAAGGCGTCGACATCCTGCCGCCCCTGCGCCGCCGTCAGCGAATGCCAGCTCATGTCCAGCTCGGCCGCCGCCAGCGCCTCGCCGAAGGAATAGCCCGAATTGAAGGTGCTGGCCCGCTTGATCTTGTCGACCAGCGCCTGCGGGATGGGCTTTCCGTCCTTGTAGTTCACCGCATAATGCGACAGCACCTTGGGATCGAGCGCCCAATGCTCGTTGAACTGCGACGGGAACTCCACGAAGTCGCGCGCGGTATTCGTGCCCGATACCGAGGGATAGACCTGGTTCGCGAACAGGCCGTGCAGCGCATGGCCGAATTCGTGGAACATGGTCACGACATCGTCGAAGCTGATCAGGGCGGGCTGACCGGCGGCGGGCTTGGTGAAGTTCGCGACGTTATAGATGACCGGCTTGGTGCCGATCAGCTTCGACTGGTTGACGAAGTTCGACATCCACGCGCCGCCATTCTTGTTGTCGCGCTTCCAATAGTCGAAATACATCAGGCCCAGCATGGCGCCGTTCGCTTCGTCCACCTCATAGACCATCACGTCGGGCTGATAGACGGGAATGTCGGTGCGGCGCTTGAAGGTCAGGCCGTACAGCTCGTGCGCGGCATAGAAGACACCGTCGGTCAGGACCTTGTTGATCTCGAAATAGGGTTTCAGCTCGTCCTGGTTCAGATCATATTTCGCCTTGCGAACCTGTTCCGAGTAGAAATCCCAGTCCCAGGGCTTCAGCTCGAAATCGCCGCCGGTCGCCTTGATCCGCGCCTGCAGTTCCGCCGCCTCACGATGCTGCTCGACGGCGACGGGCTTGCCCAGCCGCTGCATGAAGGCGAGCGCGGTCTGCGGCTTCTTGGCCATCTGGTCCTGCAGCACGTAATCGGCCCAGGTGGGGAAGCCGAGCAGCCTGGCCTTTTGCGCCCGGAGCAGGGCGATCTGCGCGATCGTGTCGCGGGTATCGTTGGCGTCACCCTTCTCCGCGCGCGTCCAGCTCGCCCGGAACAGCGCCTCGCGCGTGGCGCGATCGGTCAGGCTGGCAAGCTCGGGCTGCTGGGTGGTGTTCTGCAGGGTCAGCACATATTTGCCGGCCAGCCCCCGCGCCTTGGCCGCATCGGCCGCCGCCGCGATCTCCGCCTCGGACAGTCCGGCGAGCTTGGCGCGGTCCTCGACCACCAGCGCGCCTGCCTTGGTCGCGGCGAGCAGCTTCTGCTGGAACGCGGTCTCCAGCGTCGACAGTTGCGCGTTATATTTACTCAGCGTGAGCTTGTCGGCCGGGGACAGCAGCGCGCCCGCGCGCACCATATTCTGATAGGTGAGCGTCAGCACCTGAAGCTGCTCGGGCGTCAGGCCCAGCGTCCGGCGCTTGTCGTACAGCGTCCGGACGCGGGCGAACAGCGCGGGGTCCAGGTTGATCGCATCCTGATGCGCGGCGAAGGCCGGGGCCAGATCGGCCTCGGTCTTTTGCAGGACATCGTCGGTATTGGCACCGACCACGCCCTCGAAAGCCAGGCTGGCACGCTCCAGCAACCGGCCCGACCGTTCGAGCGCGGCGATCGTATTGTCGAACGTCGGCGCGCTGCGTGCATTGGCGATCGCCCGCACCTCCGCCCGTTGCTGCGCCATTCCCGCCAGCAGGGCGGGCGCATAGTCGCTGCTCTTGATCCGATCGAAGGGCGGCGCCCCCAGCGGCAGCGTGCTGGCCGCAGCAAAGGGATTGGACGCGGGCAGAGACGCAGCATTTGCACCGGCCGGGGCGGACGCCGGGGTCTGGGCAATCGCGGTGGTCGACATCAGCAGGATCGTGGCAGTCGCGGCGAACAGGCGCATGGGGGCTCCATCAACTAGCGAATGGCCCGTGCCATGCTCCTGCGAAGCCTGCGGATCAAGAGCAGGGGCCGGACGGTCAGCATGGGCGGAGGGGAGATGCGCGGTGCGCCCGCCTGCCGTTACGCGCGGCCGCCTGCCGATCGTCGCGTCGTCGCCTTAGGGTCGATCGACATTCACGATTGCTTCTTCTTCCCCTCTCCCCTGGAAAGGGGAGAGGGTTAGCGAAGCTTGCCAGCTTGCTGGCTAGCGCAGCTTGGGTGAGGGGTCGAGCGAGCCCAAAGGCTCGCGCGCTCGCGAAGCGAGCGCCCACCCCTCACCCAGCTCCGACTAAGCCTTTGCTCTCGCAAAGGCCAAGTCTGCGCAACCCTCTCCCCTCTGCGAGGGGCGAGGGACAAGGGACGGAAAGGCATGGCTGAATGTCGATCCGACCTAGAGGCGGCGGGCATAGACGACATCGTCATAGACGGTGTCGCCGACCCGGAACTGGCGCGTGCCTGCCAGCGTGAAGCCTTCGCGCTCATAGAAGGCACGAGCATTTTCGTTGATGCCGAGCACGCCCAGCAGCATCCGGCGTCGCCCCAGCGCGCGGGCATCGTCCAGCGCGCGGGCCATCAGCCTGTGGCCCAGCCCCGAACCGCGCGTCAGCGACAGCGCATAGATGCGGCGGAGCTCGATATCATGCTTGTCGGTCTCGACCGGCAGGTCGGGCGGGACGAGGAGCGTATAGCCGACGGGCGCTGCGCCATCGGGATGCTCGGCCAAGGTGACGACGCAGGCGTCGTCCGCGATCCAGCGATCGAACTTGGCGGGCGAGCTGTTGGTGGTGCAGTGATACACCATGTCGGGACCGGCAATGGTCCCGGCAAAGGTTTCGAGGAAGGTGGCGGCCGCGACGAGCGACAGCGCAGGCGCGTCGCCCGGCCCAGCCCGTCGCAGCCGCCATTCCATCAGCCGACGATTTCTTCCGGCTTGAAGAAATACGCGATCTCGATCGCGGCATTCTCGTCCGAGTCCGAACCATGGACGGTGTTGGCTTCGATCGACTCGGCCAGTTCCTTGCGGATCGTGCCCGGCTCGGCATTGGCGGGGTTGGTCGCGCCCATGATGTCGCGGTTGCGCTGCATGGCGTTCTCGCCCTCGAGCACCTGCACGACGACCGGACCCGAGATCATGAACTCGACCAGATCGTTGAAGAAGGGACGCTCCTTGTGGACCGCATAGAAGCCCTCGGCCTGCTCGCGGGTCATGTGGATGCGCTTCGAGGCGACGACGCGCAGACCGGCGTCCTCCAGCATCTTGGTGACGGCGCCGGTCAGGTTGCGGCGGGTCGCGTCGGGCTTGATGATCGAAAAGGTACGGTTCGCGGCCATGATGGTCACGCAGCTCCTGAATTAAGGTGTTGGCTGGAAGTGGCGTCGCCCTAGTCGCGGCGCGAAGGCAATGCAATGTCTTATGGCAACACGCTGGTCCTCACCGGGACGGGGAGGAATGTTACGCCGCCTGTTCCCAGCGGCCCTGGTCGTTCTGTTTCCAGTAGCGCCGCTCGACGCCCTCGCGATCGGCGAGCGCCCGCCAGGCGGTGCGCGCCTCGGCGATCCGGTCGCCGTCGAAGAAGTGGAAGGCGCGGTCGAAGTCCAGCGCCGCGTCGCGCCACACGCCGTCCGCCAGCGCGACATGCCGCGCGCCATTGGCGGGCTGTACCTCGCCCGAAATCAGGATCGGCTGGGCGGCATCGTCGCCCTCCCCCGCCTGGGCATGCGGCAGGAAGCCGTCCGCCGGGACCATCCAGAGCTGCCGATCGAGGGCGGCCCGCTGGTCGGGGTCGCCGCTGACGATCAGCAGCCGCCCGCCCCCCGCCATCACCCGATCGGCGATGACGGGAAGCAGCCGGTCGAGCGGCGCCATGGTCAGATGATAGAAGTCGACCTGCATCGCGCCGCCCTGTGCCTTACGCCTCGAACCGGTCCGCGACGAACTGGTCGAGCAGGCGCACGCCGTATCCGGTCGCGCCCTTGTCGTGGTTGACGCCCGGCTTGTCCGACCAGACCATGCCCGCAATGTCGAGATGCGCCCAGGCGACGCCCTCGTTGATATAGCGCTTCAGGAACTGCGCCGCCGTGATCGAGCCGCCGCCGCGCGGACCGACATTCTTCATGTCGGCGATCGGGCTGTCGATCAGCTTGTCATAGGCGTCGGACAGCGGGAAGCGCCACAGCTTCTCGTCGGTGGTCTTGCTCGCCGCGAGCAGCGCATCAGCCAGCCCGTCGTCATTGGCGAACAGGCCGCCATGCTCATGGCCCAGGCTGATGATCATCGCGCCGGTCAGCGTGGCGAGGTCGACGATGGTCGAGGGCGAATGGGTCTTCTGGACCCAGGTCAGCGCATCGCACAGGACCAGGCGGCCTTCCGCGTCGGTGTTGATGACCTCGATCGTCTGGCCCGACATCGACGTGACGACGTCACCGGGGCGCTGCGCATTGCCGTCGGGCATGTTCTCGACCAGGCCCATGACGCCGACGACGTTCGCCTTGGCCTTGCGCGCGGCGATCGCCTTCATCGCGCCCGCGACCGCACCGGCGCCGCCCATGTCCCACTTCATGTCTTCCATGCCTGCGGCGGGCTTGATCGAGATGCCGCCGGTGTCGAAGGTCACGCCCTTGCCGACCAGCGCCAGCGTCTCGGCATCCGCCGCGCCGCCATTCCACTTCAGGACCAGCAGGCGCCCCTCGCGCACCGAACCCTGGCTGACGCCCAGCAGCGCGCCCATGCCCAGGTCGCGCATCTGCGCCTCGTCCAGCACGGTGACTTCCAGGCCCAGACCCTCGACGTCGCGCAGCACGCGCTCGACGAAGCTCTCGGGATAGAGCTTGTTCGGCGGCTCGGAGACGAGCGTGCGGGTCAGCTCCAGCCCGCCATTGACCGCATGGATGCGCGCATAGGCGGCTTCCGCCTCGGCGCCTGCCCCCACGATCGCGATGCGGGTCAGCACCGGCTTGGCGCTTTCGGGCAGCTTGGTGCGGTACACGTCATAGCGCCAGCCGCGCTGCACCGCCGCCCCGGCAAAGCCCGCCACGGCCTCGGCCGCGGGCTGGCCGTCCAGCCCGGTCAGGTCGACAGACGCCGACGACGCCGAGGTCAGCAGCTTGGCGGTCAGCGCGCCGCCCGCCTTGCGCCAGTCGGCAGCCGAACCCTCGCCGATGCCGAGCAGGACGACCCGGCGCACCGCGCCGTCGACGGTCGCGAAGAATTCGGCGATCGTGCCCGCATCGCCCTTGAAACGTGCCGCCTCGACGGCCGCCTTGCCCAGTGCGCCCTGTTCCTCGCCGCCGAATTGCACCGTGTCGACCTTGCCCTTCGCGACGGGAAGGACGATGACATCGCCGGTTTCGACGGCGGAGGTAAACGCGATCTGCATGGGAAACCCCTGATGAACAAGTAACAGCGGCTATCATCTAGGCCTTGGAGCCGATGTGGCAAGCGCGCGATTGCAGCGGGCGGCCGGTGATGCGATAGGCGGGCCATTCGCGGCGTCGCCCTGCCGGGGGGAGGCTTTCATCATCATGTCGGCAAGGACGGACCTGGTATCATCGTGTTGCGATCGACGCTTCTGACCGGCAGCACCCTGCCCCTCGCCCTGTTGGCCGCGCTCGCTGCGACGCCTGCCGCCGCGCAGGATCTGCAGGACCGCCCCGTGGCACCGCCGCCCGCCGACGGCCCCGCCCCTGCGGACTCCAACCAGGTCCGCTTCAGCGCGGCGCAGCTGGAATATGACATCGACGCCGATATCGTGACGGCGACCGGCGATGTCCGCATGATCCGCGACGGCGAACGCCTGCGCGCGGACAAGGTGACGTGGAACCGCAAGAGCGGCAAGGTGCTGGCCACCGGCAATATCGCGATCACCAACCCCGAAGGCGACATCGCCTATGGCGACCAGATCGAGCTGACCGACTCGATGAAGGACGGCGTGGTCGACAATATGCTGGTCGTGCTCGAACAGGGCGGGCGCCTGGCGGCGGATCGCGGCACCCGCCAGACCGACGGCACCGTCAATCTCGAACATGCCGCCTATACGCCCTGCGCGGTCGAGACGTCCGAGGGCTGCCCCAAGGAGCCGTCATGGAAGATCACGGCGGTCCGCGTCACCTATCGCCCGGACCGCGAGCGCGTCTATTTCAACGGCGCGCGACTGAACCTGTTCGGCCTGCCCACCATCCCGCTGCCGCGCCTGTCCGCGCCGGTAGGATCGGGCGGCGACAGCGGCTTCCTGACCCCCGACATCCGGCTCGACCGGGTCAACGGGATCGAGATCGCCGCGCCCTATTACTGGAAGCTCGCGCCCAACAAGGGGCTGACCGTCACGCCGCACGTCTTCACCGCCGTGCTGCCGATGATGGAGGCGGAATATGAGGCGCTGAATACGCTCGGCGCGTTCCGCCTGACCGGCTATGCCACCGCCAGCCGCCGCAGCGACGACCTGAACACCCTCAACCCGACCGACACGACCCAGGCGTTTCGCGGCTATCTCGACGGGATCGGCCGGTACCAGTTTTCCCCCGAATGGAGCCTGTCGGGCTCGCTGCGGGTGACTACCGACCGCACCTTCCTGCGCCGTTACGATATTTCGCGCGACGACCGGCTGCGCACCACGGCCAGCCTGGAGCGGATCGACGCCGACAGCTATTTCGCGATCAACGGCTGGTACGTGCAGACGCTGCGCGTCAACGATCCGCAGGGGCAACAGGCGATCGCCCTGCCCGAGATCGACTATCGCCGCCGCTTGAACGACGGGCTGCTGGGCGGCAAGTTCGAGATGCAGCTCAACACGCTGGCGATCAGCCGGACGGCGGGCCAGGACACGCAGCGTGCCTTTGCCAGCCTGCGCTGGGACCTGCGCCGCCTGACCAACTGGGGCCAGGAGGTGACGTTCACCGCCTATGCGCGCGGCGACGCCTATAATTCCAGCAACATCGCGACCACGCCGCTGGTCTATCAGGGGCTGGACGGGTTCCAGGGGCGCGCGATCGGGGCGCTGGCGGTCGATGTCAAATGGCCCTTCGTCGGCGAGCTGTGGGGCGGCAGCCAGCGTTTCACCCCGCGCGTCCAGATCGTCGCCAGCCCGCCGATCCGCAATCTCGGCATCCCCAACGAGGATGCCCGCGCGGTCGATCTGGAGGATTCCAACCTCTTCGCGCTCAACCGCTTCCCCGGCTATGACCGGTTCGAGGATTCGACGCGCATCACCTACGGCGCGCAATGGGCGCTCACCCTGCCCGGCTTCACCCTCGACACGCTGGTGGGGCAGAGCTTTCGCCTGAACGACCGGCAGACCATCCTCTATCCGGGCACCGGCCTGTCTGATCGCTGGTCGGACATTGTGGGGCGGACCGAGCTGCGCTTCCGCGACTTCGTCTCGCTGACCCACCGCTTCCGGCTGGACAAGGACAGTTTCGCGGTTCGCCGCAACGAGCTGGACGCGACGATCGGATCGCGCGCCACCTATTTCCAGGCAGGCTATCTGCGCCTGAACCGGCATATCTTCCCCTCGATCGAGGATTTGCAGGACCGCGAGGAAGTCCGGCTGGCAGGGCGCGTGCAGTTCGCCCGCTTCTGGTCGGCCTTTGGCTCGACGGTCATCGACCTGACCGACCGGTCGGAGGATTCGCTGTCGGTTGCCAATGGCTTCGATCCGATTCGTCACCGGCTGGGCGTGCAATATGAGGATGATTGCCTTCGCCTCGGCTTCACCTGGCGGCGCGATTATGTGAACACCGGCGATGCGCGGGCGGGCAACAGCTTTCTGTTGACGCTGGCCTTCACCAATCTCGGTCGCTAAGCCGACATTCAGCATGGTTGCCCCATACCCCCGCGGTTACGCGCCGAGAGCTGGCGCGATGAGGATCACAGACACGGTGAAGCACGACATTCGTTCCAAGGCCCGCTTCCTTCGCATCGGGGGCACGCTGATGCTCGCCGCCGTCGCCGCGGGCGCGCTGGCGCAGACGGTTCCGGATCAGGCCGTGCCCGACACGGGCGGGCTCAACATCCCCTCGAATCTTCAGCTGTTCGGCAAGCTGGACCCCAATATCCGCAAGCCGACCGCGATCGTGAACGACACGGTGCTGACCGGCACCGACCTCGACCAGCGCATGGCGCTGGCGCTGGCGCTGAACAACGTCACCAACCTGTCGGCGGAGGACCGCGACCGGCTGCGCATGCAGATTCTGCGCCAGCTGATCGACGAGACGTTGCAGATCCAGGAGGCGAAGACCGCCGACATCACGGTCACGCCCGACGAGATCAACCAGGCCTATGCCCGCTTCTCGCAGCAGTTCGGCAAGACGCCCAGCCAGATGAACGCGTTCCTGCGCCAGGTCGGCTCCTCGGAAAAGTCGATGCGTCGCCAGATCGAGGGCGAGCTGGCCTGGAGCCGCTATCTCCGCCGCAAGGTCGAGCCGACCGTCAATGTCGGCGACGAAGAGGTGAACGCGATCCGCGCCCGCCTGGAAGCCGCCAAGGGCACCGAGGAATATAACCTCAAGGAAATCTTCCTGTCCGCCAACGAGGCGACCGCGCAGCAGGTGTTCGCCAATGCGCGGCAGATCATCGCCGAGATCCAGAAGGGACAGCAGCCCTTCGAATATTTCGCGCGCAGCTTCTCCGAGGCGTCGACCCGCGCGGTGAACGGCGATCTGGGCTGGGTCCGTTCTGCGCAGCTGCCGCCCGAGCTTCAGGCGGCGGTGGGCCAGATGCAGGTCGGCCAGGTCGCCGGGCCGATCCAGATCCCCGGCGGCTTCTCGATCCTGTATCTGACCGACAAGCGGCAGGTGCTGACCGCCGATCCGCGCGATTCGCGACTGTCGCTCAAGCAGCTGACCGTCAAGTTCCCGGCGGGCACCACCCAGGCGCAGGCGAGCGCCCGCGCGGCGGAATTCGCCAAGGCGACCCAGGCAATCCGCGGCTGCGGCGACGTGCAGCGCGTGGCGACCCAGCTGAAGGCCGAGGTGGTCGACAACGACCAGGTGACGATCCGCCAGCTGCCCGCGCCGCTCCAGGAAATCCTACTGAAGCTCCAGATCGGCCAGGCGACCCCGCCCTTCGGCTCGCCGGAGCAAGGCGTCCGCTCGCTGGTGCTGTGCGACCGCGAAGAGCCGCGCTCGGGCAATCTGCCCACCAACGACCAGTTGCAGAACCAGCTGGAGCAGCAGCGCGTCAACCTGCGCGCCAACCAGAAGATGCGCGACCTTCGCCGCGACGCGGTGATCGAATATCGGTGATGGGAGCGACGGCATGATCCGGCCTCTGGCGATTTCGATGGGCGACCCGGCCGGTATCGGTCCGGAGATCATCGCCAAGGCCTGGGCCGCGCGCGACGCGGCCGGTTTGCCGCCCTTCGTCGCGGTCGGCGATGCGCGCGCGATCGAGCGGGTCTGGGACGGGCCGACCCGGCGCGTCACCGACATGGCGGCGGCGGTCTCGGCGTTCGATACGGCGCTGCCCATCCTGTCGGTCGACGATGCGGGCGAAATCCACCCCGGCCGCCCGGATGTCGAGGGCGCACGCTGTGCGCTCCACGCGTTGGAGCTGGCAGTCGGCCTCGTCCGATCGGACGCCGCCGGCGCGCTGGTGACCGGACCGGTCAGCAAGGCGCAGCTTTACGATATCGGCTTCACCCATCCGGGGCAGACCGAGTTCGTCGCCGAGCGTTGCGGCGTGGCGGGCGCCAATGCCGTCATGATGCTGGCCGGGCCGTCGCTGCGCGTGGTGCCGATCACCACCCATGTGCCGCTTGCGGCGGTATCGGGGCTGTTGTCGGTCGAGCTGATCGTCGCCAAGGGCCGCGCCACCGCGCGCGGGCTGTGCCGCAATTTCGGTATCACCGCCCCTCGCCTGGCCTTTGCCGGGCTGAACCCGCATGCGGGCGAAGGCGGCGCGATCGGGCGTGAGGAGATCGAGCTGATCGAACCGGCCATCGCGCAGCTGCGGGCCGAGGGGATCGACGCGACCGGCCCATTCGCCGCCGACACGCTGTTCCACCCCCGCGCGCGCACCGCCTATGACGCGGTGCTGTGCTGCTATCACGATCAGGCGCTGGTGCCGCTCAAGACGCTGCATTTCGACGAGGGGGTCAACATCACGCTGGGACTGCCGATCGTGCGGACCTCGCCCGACCACGGCACCGCCTTCGGCATTGCCGGGCAGGATCAGGCGCATCCCGGCGCGATGATCGCCGCGATCGCCATGGCGGGCGATGCCGCGCGGCGTCGGGCCGAGGCCGCGGCCTGACCGCATGACCCCGATCACGCCCCTGCCGCCGTTGCGCGAGGTCATCGCGCGCCATGGCCTGTCCGCCGCCAAGTCCCTCGGCCAGAATTTCCTGTTCGACGGCCAGCTGCTAGCGCGGATCGCCGCGATCCCCGGCGACCTGACCGACCAGGAGGTGCTGGAGATCGGCCCCGGCCCCGGCGGCCTGACCCGTGCGCTCCTGATGGCGGGCGCGCGCGTGACCGCGATCGAGCGCGACCGTCGCTGCATCCCCGCGCTCGCTGAACTGTCCGAGGCGTTTCCCGACCGGCTGAAGGTCATCGAGGGCGACGCGCTGCGCATCAACGCGCCCGAACTGTTCGAGAGCAAGCCGCACATCGTCTCGAACCTGCCCTATAATGTCGGCACGCCGTTGCTGGTCGGCTGGCTGTCGGGGGCATGGCTGCCCTGGTGGCAGTCCTGCACGCTGATGTTCCAGAAGGAAGTGGCGGAGCGGATCGTCGCCGTTCCCGACCAGTCCGCCTATGGCCGCCTGGCCGTCCTGACCCAGTGGCGCAGCGATTCGCGGATCGCGATGCCGGTCCATCGATCCGCCTTCACCCCGCCGCCCAAGGTCATGTCGGCGGTCGTCCACATCACCCCGAAAGAGGCGCCCGAGGGGGTCAGCTTCCGCACGCTCGAACGGCTGACCGCCGCCGCCTTCGGCCAGCGTCGCAAGATGCTGCGTCAGAGCCTGAAGCCGGTGGCGGGCGCGACAGAAGCGATGGAGGCGGTGGGCATCGATCCAGCCCGCCGCGCCGAGACGCTGTCCGTGGCCGAATTCGTCGCCCTGGCCCGCGCGCTGGGGTGAAGGATTAGGTGTTTAGTCCCGGGGAGTGGCGGTACGGATCGATTTTGAATCGGCTCGGGTTTTCTGTCCAGATGCGTGCGACATATTCGTAGGGTGTGAGGCCGCGGAGCGTCTTCAACCGGCGGGCATGGT
>Ga0308172_1000711_pt1 | contig 34102 bp, 23 predicted proteins | sample PhyGR2_FD_202134 | JGI IMG/M metagenome (GOLD analysis project Ga0308172, IMG submission 202134) | Phyllosphere microbial communities from UC Gill Tract Community Farm, Albany, California, United States - DLSLSG.R2 | ecosystem: Host-associated > Plants > Phyllosphere > Unclassified | place: USA... | reverse complement strand
TGCGGCAATCATCCATCCACGCGCCACCGCGCTTGCCTTCGCGCGCGTACAGGTCGAGGTAGAACTGGCCCACCAGCGCGCCCTGCGCATCGACCAGGCGGAAGAAGCGGACGTCCTCGTGCCACACCGGCGCGCTGTCTTCCTGCACATGCAGGCCATACAGCTGCTCGATCACCGAGAACAGGCCGCCGAGCACCTTCGGCTCGGTGAAGTACTGCTTCACTTCCTGCTCGGAATAGCTGTAGCGCGCCTGCTTCAGGCGGTCGGCGGCGAACGCCAGGTCCCAGGCCTGCAGGCTGTCGATGCCCAGTTGGTCACGAGCGAAGTGTTCCAGCTCGGCGCGGTCCTTGCCGGCGAACGGCTTGGCACGCGCCGCGAGGTCACGCAGGAAGGCCAGCACTTCGGCCGGGTCCTGCGCCATCTTGGTGGCCACCGAATAATCGGCGTAGGAGGCAAAGCCCAGCAGCGCGGCCAGTTCGGCGCGCAGGGCGAGGATGCGGTCGATGTTGCCGCCGTTGTCCAGCGCTTCATCGCCGAATTCGGATGCACGCTGCGCGCTGGCGCGGTACAGGATCTCGCGCAGGTCGCGGTCTTCACCCCAGGTCTGCACCGGCAGGTAGCACGGCATCTGCAGGGTCAGTTTCCAGCCGGGCTTGCCGTCCTTTTCAGCGGCGGCGCGGGCGGCGGCCTTGACGTCGTCCGGCACGCCGGCCAGGCGCGCTTCGTCTTCCACGATCAGCGACCAGGCATCAGTGGCGTCGAGCACGTTCTGCGAGAACTTCGCCGACAGTGCCGACAGCTCTTCCTTGATCGCGGCGAAACGCTGCTGGGCGTCGGCGTCGAGTTCGGCACCGCCCAGGCGGAAATCACGCAGCGTGTTGTCCAGCACCTTGCGGCGGGCCTCGTCGAAGCTGGCCGCTTCCGGGCTGGCGGCCAGCGCCTGGTACTGGCGGTACAGCGCCAGGTTCTGGCCCAGCGCGCTGGCGAAGCGGGTCACCCGCGGCAGGTTGCTGTTGTAGGCCTCGCGCAGCTCGGGGGTGTTGACCACGCCCTGCAGGTGGCCGACCAGGCCCCAGGCGCGCCACAGGCGTTCGGTGGCATCGTCCAGCGGCGTCACGAAGGTCTCCCAGCGCACCGGCTGCACCTGCTCGGCCGTTTTGACGGCTGCTTCGGCGTCGGCCAGCAGCACATCCAGCGCCGGCGCCACGTGCTCGGGGCGGATCGCCTCGAAGGGCGGCAGGCCGGAAGCATCGAGCAGGGGGTTGGCAACGGTCACGGCAGATCTCCAGGAAACGGGCCCGGCAGGCGGGCATCCCTGTCCATATGGCGCTGGCCGGACCGCCAGACAAGGGGTATCCCCAGTAGATCCACGCCATGGGTGGATGGAGCTTTCCACGGAATCCCGGCATTCACGTCGGCCTTACGGGTCCGCGCCGAAGCTGGCACTGCGGGGGAGACCGCAGCGGTACGTCACGAGGAAGCCCCACATGGAAGGTCTGGCTCCAAGCACCACCGCGTCATCGGCCCGTTCACTGGCGCTGACCGCCACCACGGACGAGCTGTCCTGGATCGCCGCGCTGTGCGATGCGGGCGACGATGCACCGCGCCACCTGGCCCAGCTGAAGGCTCTGCAACGCCAGGGAGGCCGGCTCAGCGAGACGCAGGAGTGGTACCCGTTCGAAGTGATCGAACGCGGTGCCAGCCGACTGCAGCCGGGCCACGAGCGTGAGTTCGTGATCTGCGTGCTGCTGTGGCTGACGGCGCTGGCCCAGGGCCGCGCCAGCGTGCTGGACCCGCACCTGCACCTGGATGACCGCGCGATGGACATCGAGGCGCTGCCCGATGCCCTGCGTGACATCCTGCTCGATGCGTTCATGGATGCGGGGTATTGAGCGCGGCGGGCGCGCGGAGAGCGAACGATGATCGGTAGAGTCGACCGTTGGTCGACTATTCGCGTGCAACGCGGGATTTTCGCGATCTGAACGGAGAGCAGTCGACTGACAGTCGACTCTACCGGTCGGCTCTCCACAGATGACGCGCATCCGCCTGCCTTACAACGCTTCCAGGCTGCACCACGGCAATGCGGGCAGGCCCTGCCCGGCCACGGCCGCGGCCAGCTGCACGTCGGCGCCGTCCACGTCGATGCCCTGGCGGCCGTACCACGCCGGGTCGTAGTAACTGTGCGCATAGCGCTCGCCGGCATCGCACAGGATGCTGACGATGCTGCCCTGGTGCCCAGCCTCGCGCATCCACTGCGCGGCCTGCAGCACGCCGATGAAGTTGGTGCCGGTGGACCCGCCGACGCGACGCCCGATCTGGCGGCTGACGTGGCGCATCGCCGCCAGGCTGAGTGCATCGGGCACCTTCACCATCGCATCGACGCTGGTCGGGATGAAGCTCGATTCCACCCGCGGCCGGCCGATGCCTTCCACCCGCGAACCGCCGCTGCAGGTCAGCCCGCGCCAGTCCAGCTCGCCTGCCACGGCCGCCTGGTAACCCTCGAAGAACACCGAGACTTCCGGGTCCGCGCAGAGAATGCGGGTGTCATGCCGACGGTAGCTGACATAGCGGCCGAGGGTGGCCGCGGTGCCGCCGGTGCCGGGGCTGCACACGATCCACTCGGGTATCGGGCTGGGCTCCTCGGCCATCTGCTTGAAGATGGATTCGGCGATGTTGTTGTTGGCGCGCCAGTCGGTGGCCCGTTCGGCGTAGGTGAACTGGTCCATGAAATGGCCGCCGGTCTCGCGGGCCAGCCGTTCCGAATCGCAGTTGAGGTCGCAGGCGCGCTCGACCAGGTGGCAGCGGCCGCCGTGGAATTCGATCGCGGCGATCTTTTCCGGCGAGGTCGTGGCCGGCATCACCGCGATGAACGGCAGGCCGAGCAGGCGCGCGAAGTAGGCTTCGGACACCGCGGTCGAGCCGCTGGACGCCTCGATCACCGGCCGCCCCTCGCGCAGCCAGCCATTGGCCAGCGCATACAGGAACAGCGAGCGCGCCAGGCGGTGCTTGAGGCTGCCGGTGGGATGGCTCGATTCGTCCTTGAGGTACACGTCGATGCCCTCGAACCCGGGCAGTGCCAGCGGGATCAGGTGGGTATCGGCGGAACGGTTGAAATCGGCTTCGATCTTGCGGATGGCGGCGGCCACCCATTCACGCTGCGACATGGCGGGCAATCGTTGTCAGGACGGAACGGTGCGATCCGTCCATTGTACGTCGCAGTGCCGTCAGGTGGCGGCCGGTAGAATGGCCCCATCCGGCCAACACGGCCCTGTCTGAAGGACTTTCCCCCATGACCCTTCCCGCCCTGCGCGATATCCCCGGCGTGGCTGCCCAGGCCCCGGCCGAAACCCACGGCTTCGTGTTCAACCACACCATGCTGCGGGTCAAGGACATCACCGCCTCGCTGGACTTCTACACCCGCGTGCTCGGCTACCAGCTGATCGACAAGCGTGATTTCGCCGAAGCCCAGTTCAGCCTGTACTTCCTGGCCTACGTGCCGGCCGGCGTGGCCGTGCCCGAGGACGATGCCACCCGCCGCGTGTGGATGGCCGGCCTGCCGGGCGTGCTGGAGCTGACCCACAACCACGGCACCGAGACCCAGGACGGCCCGGTCTACCACGACGGCAACAGCGACCCGCGCGGCTTCGGCCACATCTGCGTGTCGGTGCCGGAACTGGAAGCGGCCTGCCAGCGCTTCGAAGACCTGGGCGTGCCGTTCCAGAAGCGCCTGACCGACGGCCGCATGAAGAACATCGCCTTCATCAAGGACCCGGACGGTTACTGGGTCGAGATCATCGCCAACGCCTGACCGGCCGCGCCAGGCGCTCGCCGGGCACGGCCCGGCGCTACCACAGCGGTCCCCTTCTTGTAGAGGTACGCATGGAAACGATGGAACTGCATCGCGGGCGCCTGATCGATCATCTGCAGCTGGTGGTGCGCGACCTGGCCGCCAGCCGCCGCTTCTACCAGGCGGTGTTCGACAGCATCGGCATTCCCATTGCCGGTGAAGGCCCGGACTATTTCTGGGCCGACGAGCTGTTCATTTCCACCGCCAGCAGCGAAGCCGCCGCCGGCCAGCTGACCGGCCGCCACCACCTGGCCTTCCAGGCCCGCGACGCGGCCACGGTCGATGCCTTCCACACCGCCGCCCTGGCCGCTGGCGGCACCGACAACGGCGCACCGGGCGAACGCCCCTACCACCCGGGCTACTACGGCGCCTTCGTGCTCGACCCGGACGGCAACAACATCGAAGTGGTCTACCACGGCCCGGCCACGTACAGCGCGGATTCGGTGAAGGTCAGCTTCTGATTCCAGCGCTGCGCGCTCGCCGGGCGTGGCCCGGCGCTACCCACCAGGGCATGGCCCGGGGCCAACAACGAAGAAGCCGGGCAGTGCCCGGCTTCGTTCGTCCTGCGTGGCTGCCTCAGTGGGCTGCCATGTAGATGTCCTGCAGCACGGCTTTTTCCAGCTCCAGCTCGCCCAGCACGTTCTTCACGATATCGCCCAGGCTGAGGATGCCGATCAGGCGGTTGCCATCGGTCACCATCAGGTGGCGGCGGCGCGAGTAGGTCATCAGGGACATGGCCTGCTTCAGCGTGGCCTCCGGCGCGATGCCTTCCAGGCCGGTGGTCGGCACGGTCGAAATCACCCGGCGGCCGGCCTGCGGGCCGTCGTCGGCCAGGCTGCGCACGATGTCCTTCTCGGAGATGATGCCGACCGGCACCTCGTCCTTCATCACCACCAGGGCAGCGATTTTATTCGCGCTCATCTTGTGGGCGGCGGCACCGATGGTGTCTTCCGAATCGATGGTGATGACAGCTTCTTTCTTGGATTGCAGGAGTTCGCGGACGTTCATTCTTGTTTCCTGGTGCAGGTCACTGAAGTCAAAAAAGTGTGCTCTTCCGAATCGCCCCCTCCCCGGGAACAGACCTTTCAGCGCACATCTGGCGCAACGCGAACGAGGCCGGTGAAGGGCAACCCGCAGGGGCCTCGGACGATTCGATTCTACGACTGCCCTGCCCGGCCACTACCGGCACCGATGGGACGCTTCGTCGTGGAACCTGTCGACGATTCCGAGAATCGCACCCGCGGCAAAACCGGCGCTGAATACAGCGCTTTGAAGCGGCTCAAGTTCGCCGCCGCGCGGCCGGGGTGCACGCAACCGCCCGAACGTGCAAAGTCAGGGGAACGGTCGCCAGCTGCCGAGCACCGCGTCGGTGGTGTACTGCGCAGCCTCGTCACCGGACAGGTGATGCGACCACGCCACGCGTTCTTCCGGTGAGGCACCGGCACCGACGCTGCCGAATTCGCCGTAATAGGTGGTACGTTCGGCATCGGGCTTGTCCCAGTTGTGCCACCCGGCCTGCACGATGTGCGGGCCCAGGTTGGACTGCAGGAACACCGTGCGCGCGAACGGCCGCCACGGCCGGCCCAGGTAGGCGGTACCCGCACCTTCGCCACGCAGCAGCGCGCGGCGGAACACGTAGCCGAAGCGCTGCCCTTCCGGCGTGGATGCCGCGGTGACCCAGCCCAGCTTGCCCTTGGACACGATCGTGCAGTCATCGAACAGCGCGATGGCCGCACCGAAGATGAAATCCACCGTGCCTTCGATGTAGCAATCCTTGAAGTGCAGCACGCTGCCTTCGTGCGTGTACAGCGTGTCCTGGTTGCCGAGCAGGCGCACGTTGCGGAAGCCGCCGCGTGGGGGTGCGGCATACAGTGCCAGTGCCTGGCCGACGTTGCCGGCGGTGTTCTCGATGGTCAGGTCTTCGGCGATGAATTCATCGCCATACACGTACACCGTGGCCGAGCCACTGGTGCGCATCGCCTTGCCGGTGGCCGGGTCGACCAGATCGGCGTAGTTGTTCCAGCTGAGGATGGACGCGCCTGCGCCGGCGCCGCGCAACGTCACCCGGGTCTTTTCCTTCGGCACCTTCACCACGCCGCGATACAGCCCTTCACGCAGCACGATGGTCTGCCGCGTGCGGTTGCCATCGGGGACTGCATCAATAGCCGCCTGCACGCTGCGGTAGTCACCGCTGCCATCGACGGCAACCACCCAGTCGCGCGCAGCGGCCGGCAGTGCGGCCAGCATCAGCAGGCCGGCCAGGGGAAGGAAAAACAGGCGTGTGTGCGGCATGCGGCGTCCTGCAGGCAAGAGGAGCAACGTGCGGCCGGCGCCGTGTGCCGGCCGCGATCCAGAGGCAACCATCAGAACTTGTAGCGCAGGCCGAGCAGGAATTCACGGCCGGTCTGGGTATAGGTCAGCGGCAGCTTCCACGCCGTGGTCCCTACCCACTCGTTGCTGGTTTCATTGGTCAGGTTGATGCCTTCCAGGCTGACTTCCAGATGGTCGTCGATCTTCCAGCTGATCGAGGCATCCAGCGTGTCCACCGCATCCATGCCGTGGAAGCTGAAGCCCTGCACGCTGGCCGGCACCTGGGTGTAATAGCCGTCGCGGTGGGTATAGGACACGCGCGCGCCCAGCTTCTCGCCTTCGTAGAACAGCGTGCTGTTGTACGAATTCTTCGACAGCCCGGTCAGGTCGGTCTTCAGCGAGGCCGCGCCGGTGGAGGTGAGGTACTGGATCTGCGAATCGACCCAGGTGTAGTTCAGCTGCAGGCCCAGGTTGCTCCAGCGTCCCGGCAGGAAGCTGAAGGGCTGCACGTAGTTGAACTCGGCACCCTTGAGGTCACCACCGGGCGTGTTCAACGGACGGGTGAAAGTGAAGTCCTCGTTCGGCGACACGCCGGTACCGTCGAGCAGGCTGGCCGGCAGGCCACTGGCACTGAACGGCATGACCGTGCTGGTGCCCTGCACGAAGCTCTCGATGTCCTTGTGGAACAGGGCCAGGCCGAGCAGGCCGCCTTCCTGGAAGTACCACTCCACGCCCAGGTCCAACGTGCGTGCGCGGATCGGGTCCAGGTTCGGATTGCCGCCGTTGACGTAGCGATGGCCACTGGACAGGCTCAGGGTCGTGCCCGGGGTCAGGGAGGACAGGCCCGGGCGTGCCATCACCTTGGCCGCACCAAAGCGCAGCATCAGGTCCGGCGCCAGCTCGGCCACCAGGTTCAGCGACGGCAGCGTATCGGTGTAATCGCGCGAGACATGGGTCAGCACCATCGCGCCGTCCACCGTGGAATAACCGGTGGAGGATTGGCTGGTCTTCACCCGGCGCACGCCCACGTTGCCCGACACCGGCACGCTGCCGATATCGAAGCCGAACTCTCCCATCAGCCACGCACCGCGGTCACGTTCTTCCACGTTGCGGCGGGTCGCGTTGCGCTCATACAGCTGGTAGATGCCCTGCCCGCTGTAGATGCCCAACAGCTGTGACAGCGCGGCCAGATCCGGCACAGCCCAGGCATCGGGCGAACCGGCCACGCCGCCCAGGCGGGCGATGTCCACCAGCGCCGCCGGCACGGTGTAGCTGCCATCGGCAAAGGTCGGCACCACGGTTTCGCTCTGCCGGCGGTACTCGCTGGTGTCGAACTTATAGTCCTTGGCGAGCAGGCCGCCCCGCAGGGTGAACGACGGGCCGAAGTTCCAGGTGAAATCCAGCGCACCGTTGTCGAAGCTGTTGCTGGCGTACTGCGGGCGCAGGCGCACTTCGGCCAGGGTCCAGCCATTGGCGTCAGTGGGGTCGATACCGTAGTTGAAGGTCGGGTGGGTGACGCTGTCGCGGAAGTCGTAGCTGTAGCCGGACACGTTGGACTTGTCCATGATCAGCGTAGTCTGCACCGGGTTGGCGTGCTTCGAGCTGGAATGGCCAGCCAGCAGGTTGACCTTGAACGCATCGCTGAAGCGGTGCTCGCCACTCAGCGAGACCTGCTTGAAGGCGGTGTTCCACTCATCGCGGCGCTGTTCGGAACGCACGCCGGCACCATCGAACAGGCCGTACAGCAGCGCGCCGGAGGTGGGGTCGATGTAGCCGTCGCGCAGCACCATGTTCTGCTTCTGCGCCGAGTAGGCAAACGAGATCGCCTCGATGTACTTCTCGCTGCGCACGGTATCGATCTTTGAATACAGCGCATCCAGCGCGAACTCGGTGTTGTCGGTCGGCTTCCACTGCAGCGATGCGGTCACGCCCAGGCGCTTCTGGTCGTGTTCCAGCAGCGTGTACCGCGGGAAATACGGGTGCCACACGCCATCGGCCAGACCGGCGGTGAACGGCGAGCTGGGGCTGAAGCCACCGTTGCTGCTGGCGCTGTACCAGCGGCCGGTGTTGCTGCCTTCCTCGCGCACGCGCCGTTCGGAATAGGCCACCGACAGCAGGCCACCAAAGCGCCCGTCGGCCCAGGTATCGGCGATCAGCGCGGCCGCACGCGGACTGGCCTTCTCGGCAAGATCATTGAAGCTGCCTTGCCCGCTGGCCGCGAAGGTGAAACCGTCGTAGTCGAACGGGCGCGCGGTACGCAGGTCCACGGTCGCGCCCAGCGAGCCCTCTTCCACGTCGGCCGAGGCGGTCTTGCGCACGATCAGCTGCGAGAACAGGTCCGAGGCGAACACGTTGAAGTCGAAGCCACGGCTGCGGTTGGTGCCGCCGGACTGGTCCGAGCCGCCCACCGTCGTCAGCGCCTCCAAGCCGTTGATGCGTACACGGGTGAAATCCGGCCCGAGCCCGCGTACGGAAATGTTGCGGCCTTCGCCGGCATCGCGGGTGATGGTCACGCCCGGGATGCGCTGCAGCGATTCGGCCAGATTCAGATCGGGGAAGTTGGCGATGTCCTCGGCCACGATCGCATCGACCATGCCCTTTTCAGAGCGCTTGATGTCCAGCGCCTTCTCCACGCTGGCGCGGTAGCCGGTTACCGTCACCGCATCCAGTTCGGTGGGGTTGGCCGCCGCAGCGTCCTGGGCGGTGGCCGGGCCGGCCAGCGCCAGCAGCACGGCGCTGGCCAGCGCGCTGGCGGCAAAGGTAACCGGTGTCTTTTTTAGATTCAGCCTGTGCGTCATGAAAATCCCTTGCAATCACTGCTACTGGCGGTCGAGGGTGCCGGGCAACCGATGACACCGGGGGACACGAAACGTAGCAGCGTCGTCGGATGGACACATCATGCGGTGCAGCAAGGTAGCGGCAGGCACCCGCAAGTGCCCGCCCACAAAGGGAAGTCGAGCCTCGCCAGGCGGAGGATCAGACTGTATGTGCGGCCGGCGGTGCCGGAGGCGGCAGCGGCCGCGCGCGGGTGGCCCACCAGCACAGCAGCGAACCGGCGGTGACGCAGGCCACGCCCTGCGCGAAGCCCATGCCCGGCTGCAGCGACAGCCACACGCTGCTCCACAGCACCGACAGCACCGGCGCGAAGTAGGAGAAGATCGCCATCGAGGTGACGTTGCCGTGCTGCAGGCCATGGTTCCAGCACGAATAGGCAGTGGCGGTCAGCAGGCCGAACACCGCCACCTGGGCCAGGCCGCCCCAGTGCAGGTGCAGCGGCGGAGCATCGCCCAGCGCGTACTTCAGCCACAGCACCACGGCGGTGGCGACCATGAACAACGGCACCGCATTGCGCGAGCCACCGATGCGCTTGGTCACCACCGAATAAGTGGCCCACATGCACGAGGCCGCCAGCGCCAGCGCGTACGCCAGCGGGTTGCTGCGCAGGTTGGCCAGCAACATCGCCGGCGACCACGCGCCTTCGCCGGTGATGACCAGCACCACGCCCAACAGGCACAGCACGGTGGCCGGCAGCAGCAGCCAGTTGCCGCGCTGCATGCGGGTGAGCACGGTCAGCAGCACCGTCAGGCAGGGCCACAGGTAATTGATCATCACCAGTTCCAGCGCCTGCCCACGGTGGTGGGCCATGCCGATGGACAGCGACAGCGAGATCTCGGTGCCGATGAACAACGCGCCGCCGATCAGCAGGTAGCGTCGCGGCAGCTGCGAGGGGCGCGGCACGCCCAGGATGAGCGCCGAAAACACCGCGGCAGCGGTGAAGACCAACGCGGCGCCACCGACCGCACCGAAGATCTCGGTGATCGTGCGCAGCATGCCCAGGACCGGGCTCCACAGCAGCACGGCGCTGGCGCCGATAAGGGTGGGAAGATGGGGTGACGCGGAGGCGCGCAGGGCGCGGAAGCCGTACATGGGGCCGACGACAACGAAGGGCGTTTCGGTTGAAAGGCACGCGCAGCGATGCGCCCGGCCCCGACAGCGGGACAGGCAGGTCATGCGGACGCGTGGGTCCTGGGGAGTGCGCTGGTCCGTAGCGACGTCCCCGGAACGCCCCGGCACTGTGCGTTGCAGGGGGGTACGGCGGGAGGCGGGTTACAGCAGCCGACTGGCCGAGGCGGATTGTACGCCTTCGATGCTGCGTCGCAATATGGCGCTGTTCATCCAGGTGGCTTTGCGTAGAATTCCCGGCCCGCACGCAAAGGAATGACTGCAATGAAGCTGTCCCCCACCCGCACGTTCGCCCCGATCATCGCCGCCCTGCTGGCCATGCCGGCCGCACAGGCCGCCACGACCATCGACGCGGCGCACTGGCAGAAGCTGGCACCGACCCTGCAGGCCGCGCTGGAATGCCGCGCCGACCCGGATGCCGCCGCCAAGGCCCTGGCAGGCCTGTCCAGCAAACTGGATGGCACCGACGAACCGATCAAGCCGCCGGTGCCGTTCACCGTGTTCGGCCTGCACGTCCGTTCGGTGTCGGTCTACATCGATCCCGACGGTGAACTGGGCGCCAGCTACACCGCCCAGCTCTCGGCCAACGCCGCCGCGGTACGCACCGCCTCCAAGCTCGGCCGGAAGCCCGAGCGCGATACCAGCATGGGCGTGCTGTCGATCGCTCAGGACGGCTCGGCACAGCTGACCTGCCTGGTCTATGGCGGCTACGACGAGCGCGACTACCAGGAACCCTGAGGCACCTGCCAGACGCGCGCCGGCTCCGTCACAGCGGGGCTGGCGCGTGCAGCGCTGCGCGCGCGCACAGCGACAGCTGCACAATCGCGGCACCCGCCGCCTGCAGGAAGTGCTCTACCTGCGGGTGCAGCGCGCAGCCGCCGCTGTACGCCTCCTCAAGCCGCTTTCCTTCGTCGGCCAACGCAATCAGACCGGTCACCGCCAAACCACCGGTGATGCGGTGGATGCGCCGGCACGCTTCCTGTGCATCCCCCGCCCGCAGTGCCTGCCGAAGGGCGGGCGCATCCTCACCGAACGCGACGGCGAGAACATCGACCATCTGCACGGCCACCGCCGCGCCCCCCAACTGGCGGCAGAGCGCCTGCCAGGCGTGGTCCGCCACCGCCTGCAGCGCGTCCGGGGCACCCGTGTCGCAGGCGCGACCCCCGAGCGGCTGCACCCGGCCCGATGGCGGCCCAACTTCATCGCCCCCCAGAAGCGACATCATCGTGGAACGAAGCGCCGCGATATCAAACGGCTTCAGCAGCACACGGTCCGCCCCGGCCGAGGTGCATGCCTGCATGACCGCGTCGGACGTGCTGGCCGTCATCGCCACCATCGGCAGCCGCGCCATGCCGGCATCGTCCGACCCGCGCACGGCCCGCATCAGCGCATAACCATCCATGCCGGCCATCTGGCAGTCGGTCAGCAGCAGATCGATGTCGCCCGAGCGCTTCAACGCCTCCAGCGCCTGCGCACCGTCGGCGGCCACAACAACGTCCTGGCCCAGGATATCCATCCGGTACTGCATCATCAGCCGGTTCGCTGCATCGTCTTCGGCCACCAGCACGCGCCAGCGGCGGGGCATGGGCGGCGTCGCCTCCTCCGCATGCTCCCCGGCCTGCCGCTGTGCCAGCGGCGCCTCGAGGACGAAGCTCACCTCGGTGCCGCGGCCGAGCGCACTGCTGATGACCACGGTTCCGCCCATCAACTCGACCAGGCCCTTTACGATCGCCAGGCCCAGGCCGGTGCCACCGTGCTCCTGTGCCGTGGCAGCGGTTGCCTGCACGAAGGGCTCCAGCACACCCTGCAACTGTTCGGCGCTCATGCCGATGCCGGTATCGGCAACGGCAAAGCGCAGCCGCTGCGTCGCTTCCCCGGGCCGCGGCGCAAGCGCGTCAACGGACAGGTCAATCGAACCCTGCGCCGTAAACTTCGTGGCATTGCCCACCAGGTTCAACAGAATCTGGCGCAGCCTCAGTTCATCCAGCAGGTACGCCGGCGCAAGGTCACGATCAATCCGGATGTTGAGCTCCACGCCCTTGCGCCAGATATCAGGCTCCATCAGTTCACCGATGCCCGACATCAGCGCGGTCACATCGGTCGCGGCCGGATTGAGCTGCATGCCACCGCCCTCCAGCCGCGAAACATCCAGCACATCGTCCAGCAGCAGCCGCAGGGTGCGGGTGGCCTCGCCGACGATGGTCAGGATGTCCGTCTGGTCCGGCGTGAGTTCCGTGCCATCGAGAATTTCGACCATGCCCATGATGGCGCTCATCGGGGTGCGTATCTCGTGGCTCATCGTCGCCAGGAACCCGGCCTTCGCCTCGGCCGCCCTTTCCGCCAGCGCCCGCGCCCGTTCCAGTTCGACCTCGGTGTCCTTGCGCCGCCGCACCTCGCGTGCAAGCCGCACCTGGTTCCAGCCCTGCACCAGGATGGCGGTCAGCAGGATGCCAAGCACCGGTACCAGCCAGCGCCAGAGCGTGGCCCAATCCACCCCGTTGCCGTAGCTCACCGCAATCCACTTGCTGCGCAGATCCTGCTTCTCCCCTGGATCCATCTGCGACAGCATGCGATCCATCACCGTCACCAGCGGTGCATGCCGGCGCTGTACCGCGAAACTCAGCTCGTCGGAGAGTCCGGTCGTGGCCACCACCTCCAGTGCCCCCGAATGCCGGGCGCGGATCACCGCGTCGATGGCGGCCAGGTTGCCAACATAGGCATCCGCATCCCCCGCAACGACGTCCTGGAGGCCGCGCTCCGTACTCGGCACCGGCACCACCCGCGCCCGTGGTGCGACCGACTGCACGTACCCCGCAAGCCGCTCCGGGTCGGACGACGCAACGCGCAACCCGTTCAGATCGCCCAGCGAACGGATATCGACCCCATCCCGAGCAGCAACCACAACGTTGGCGACCGTTGCAAAGGGCTGGCTGTAGATCCAATCCTCGCCAAGCCACGTGCCATCGCGCGGCACGGCCACCACCACGTCCACGGCCTCCTCGCGTATCGCCTCGCGGATACTTTTCCACGGCGCCGCCTGCACCGGGCTGAACTGAGCGCCGATCACCCGCAGCTTGCGAAGGTATTCGCTGGCCAGCCCCGAGGGGCGCCCGCTCCTGTCGGCAAACGCAATCGGCGCGAAATCGCTGGGCCAGCCCACGCGCAACGTGTGGCGCATCGCCTGCACTTCCTCGGCACTCAAGGCGAATTCGCCCCGTTCGTTCCAGGCAAGCGGGGCCAGCCAGCGGTCGCGGTACGCCTGCCGCTCGGCGGCGTTGAGCGAACCGAGCGCCTCATTCAGGGCCTCCACCAGCGGCTGCTTCGCATTGGGCACCGCAAAGTGCAGCAGATCGTTCGGCAGCCCACTCGGACGTATCAGTGCCAGCGCCTGGAAGCGCGGGTTCTGCAGCAGGCGCGTTGCCACCTGCGCGTCGCCCAGGAAAACATCAGCGCTTCCCTCGGCGACCAGCTCCATCGCCTCCAGGGGCGCTGAAACGCCGATGTGCACAGCCTGCGGAAACCGCTTCCTCGCATATTCTTCCGTTGCAGCACCCGCCGTGGTCACCAGACGCACGCCCACCAGGGCCGGGTCGGCGCGCAGCTGGGGGTCATGGGGGTACGCAATCAGCCCGACCGGGGCCTCTGCATAGGGGTCCGTATAGACCAGGCAGCGGGTGCGCCCGGCGCTCAGCGAGACGTTCATCAGCACGTCGACACGGCCTGAGCAGGCGGCAGCCAGAAGTTCCTGGAAACCACTGAACCGCTCGAAGCGAAGCGTCAGCCCCAACCGCTTCGCCAGATTGGCAAGCAGCGCTGGCGAAAGCCCCGCGGGCTGACCGTCTTCCACCATTTCGAACGGAGGCCAGTTCCCGACATACCCCACCACCGCCACCGGCAGTTCGGCGATGAACCGCTGTTGGGCAGGACTGAGGTTTATGGCCGAAGAGGCGTGGCCGCCGGCAGCAGAGGGTTCTTCCCCGCGCGCACCCGCAGGTGGTGCAGGCACGCACAACAGGAACAGGGCAGCAAGCGCCGCCACAAGTCTCCGGGTCAAGCCAGTGTTCTCCTTGCTGGGGTAGTTGGACGGTCACCGCTGCCGGCACGGCAGTCAGCCGGTGCGGACGCCCCCTCGCAGCGATCTCAGATAGGTATAGAGCTGCATGGTGTCGACCAGCCCCAGCTTCTTCATCGCACTGGTCTTCTGCTTGCTGATGGTCGCCACGCTGCGCGAACTGCGCGCGGCAATGGCCGTGACCGAAAGGTTGTTTGCGAGCTGCCTGAGCACGTCGATCTCGGCCTTGGTCAAGTCCGCTTCGGGAAGAGAGACCTCAGGGACCAGATCTTCACCCTGGAAACTTTTTCCGACATGCGTACCGGCGCGTTCCACATTGCGCAGCGCCTCGAGCAGCTCGTCAACATCATCACGCTTGGACACCACGCCACTGACGCCCAGCCCGACCAGGGCATCGACGATCACCGCGCTGCCCGAGATCGTCAGCACCACCACTCTCACTCTTGGGTAGCGTCGCCTGAGCAGCTTGATCAGGGCCAGGCCGTCGGTGGATCCCGCCTGCGCCATGCTCAAGTCGGTGATGACCAGATCCGCAGATTCCGCCTCGATGGCCTCGACCAGATCCCGGCCGTTTGCGACCTCCGCGACCACATCGCACCGCCCCCAGATCTCTGCAACCAGTTTCATTCCAAGACGTGCGGCAGGGTGATCATCAGCAACGACAACTCTGTACACGGCGCTCTCCCTAGGCACGTCTCAGCGGTGCTGCAACCTTGTTCCCAGTCCCACGATAATTCAATGCAACTACTTGGATATTCCCCTTCTGCGACGCAGTTCCGGAATTGTCGTCGCGGTATGTGCAGCGCCGATTGACGCAATTGGCGCCGGCCTCAGCGTCTCTAGCGCCGAGCCTACGCTCGGCTGCATTTGCCTTCTGTAGAGTCGAGCCACGCTCGACTGCTCTGCGCGCGGTGAGCCGAGCATGGGCTCGGCGCTACAGGTTTGTCGCAATCTGCACGCATTGACGGCTTTCGCAACGTCGCTGCAAACATTCGTACTTTTTCTACTTTGAAACTTTCCTCATTGGCAGCACGGGCGCCCAATGCGAATCATGTACCGCCACCGAAAACGGGTGGCACGGGCTTGCAATCCCGTCTGATAAACGTAGTTACGCTTGTCTGCCGGCGTCGCCCATCCCCTGTGGGTGGCGCCGGCAGGCATTCTGCCCCCGCCTCCATGGCGGGCGGTGCGTGGGGGCTTCGGCCCGCCGGCGTTTCGCTACGTTTTCACCGGTATTGCAACCACGCACCGTCCGCCGCCCTCGCTCTCAAGCAGGGCGGCTTCTTCGCTACATGTCTGACCGTTCTGCTGGAACTGCTGCATGCCAGCGAGCGCGTGCGCGAGGATGGCGATGAGGCGCAGCAGATCGGCAACGACGTGCGCGAGGGCCTGCTGCTGGCCTGCCGTGGGTTGTCCGAATATGTGGACGAGCAGGTGCAGGCGGCCTGACGCATTCCGCCGGGCATGGCCCGGCGCTACCGAAGGGGGTCAGATCCCATTGCAGACGCAATGGGCTCTGACCCCCGTCTTCTCCACTTACCAGCCCAGGCGTACACCCACCTGGGCATTCACATTGCGGTAGCCGTGGTCGCCCCGCTCCACGCCCAGGCCGCCCCATGCGCCCAGGCGCCGGCTGATCTTCAGCTCGGCACCGGCCTGCACCTCATAGCGGTTGCGCGGCATATCCGCGCGCAGCGTCTCAGCACTGAAATCAATGGCATTGCGGCCGCTGCTGCGCAGCCAGTTCACGCCCACATACGGCTGCACCACCGTGCCCATGCCTGCGCGCCGGCCGAACGCGCGCACACCCACGCGTCCGGCCAGCCCGCCTGCCTCTGCGCCATCCACGACCGTGCCATTGCTTTCCACGTGTCGATCGGCGTCGTAATCGGTATAGGTCAGTTGCACCTGCGGCTGCACATACAGGTTGCTGGATGCGCCCTGCCACACAGCAAACGTATAGCCGCCCTCCAGCGAGCCGCTGCGCGTGCGCGAGTCGTACGCTTCACGTGCAAGCGCATCGCCCTGCACGCGGTTGCTGAAGCGGCCGTACTGCAGCTGCGCATCCACGTAGGCGCCGTCGGTGCCATCGGCCTGCTGCAGCCACGTGCCGTACATGCCTACGGCGGTGCCCTGCACGCGCCCCTTGGCGCTGTAGCCGGTCAGGCGCGATGCGACGGTGTTGTCGGCGCGGCCGCTTCCCAGCATCACGCCGAACGCAGCATTGCCCCGCCGCAGCACGTCGCTGCCGATCTGCAGCACCGAGGTGTTGCCATCCACGGCCAGCTGGTTGCCCACGGCGGTGAAGTCGGCAGTGCTGCGGCTTACGCGTGCCCAGGCGGCACGCTCATCGCCCATCGCAACCGCACCCGTGCGGTCGCCCAGGCGGTGCGCGAACATGTTCACCGCGGCAGACTGGTTGGCCAGGTAGGCACCTGCTTCCGGGCGCAGCACCGGCGGCGGCGTGACCGGATCGATTGGGTCAATCGGATCAACCGGGTCGATCGGATCGACCGGATCCGGGTCCGGACCGGGGTCCACCACACAGCCCGGCGCATTCGGGTCCTCTTCGCAGATATCAAACCACTGCGAACGCAGGTACCAGTTGCCATCGTTGGGGTCCAGCAGGCCGCCCTTGAACAGGAAATACTCGTAGGCACCGCCCACCGCGCGCCCGGCCAGCGAGTAATCCGCCAGTGACGCACCGTCGATGCGGATCAACTGAATGCCATCGAAGGTGGCCGCACCCACGCCGCCGATATTGTTCACCACAATGGACGCATCACCGCTGGCATCGCCGCGCACATGCAGTCGGTCGATGTCCGAGGTGTCACCGGCCAGCGCACCGTTGAACAGGAAGGTGGACCCTTCGCTGTGCAGATCGCCGTCCACGGTCAGAACGTTGAAGCGACCACTGCCATCAGACAGCGCCACCACGCTGTCGCGCACGGCAAGATCCTGCACGCGGGCATCGCCGGTCAGCGTCCACTGGCTGCCACCGTCCAGCGCCATGCCCTGCACCAGCTGCGAGCTGCCCTGCCACAGCCCACCGCCGCTCAGCAGCACGTGCACCTGCGACTGCGGCACCAGGCCGGCGTCCTCGTCTTCGGGGGTGATGACGATGTCGCCGATCATCTGCGAGCCGCCGCCCAGCTTCACATCGAAGCGCCCGGCCACCGCAGCATCCAGCGCCAGCGCGATGCCGTTGCCGCCGGACACCAGCGCGCCGTTGCTCACGGTCAAACCCGGGTCGCGGCTGCTGCGCACCCACACGCCACCGTGCTGCGCGCTCACCAGCGAGCCGCCGTCGATGGAGAGCTTGCCGTCGTCATTGATCACCGCCGCCCACGCGCCCTCGCCTTCGGTGCGTACGTGCGTGTTGGTCAGGTTCAGCTCGCCGGTGCCGCCAGTGAGGACACCGTAGGAGTTGGCGCCCTGGGTCTTTACCCAGCTGTCAGCCAGATTGACGGTACCGCCCTGCCGTGCGATGACGCCGATGCTGCCTTCGCCATGCGTTGTGATTCCAGCATCGTACGCGTCGGCGACCGGGCGCAGCATGGTCGAGCCTTCGACAAACAGGCCATGGCTGTTGTAACCCAGTGATGTCAGCTGGCTGGACTGCAGTGACACGCGGCCACCACGTGCATAGAGCGCATTGCTCTGCGAGCCATTGCTTACCACCGAAGAGCCACCGCGCAGGGTGAGGTCTCCGTCTTCCATCATGCGGATACCGTCGCCCGCCGTGGTCTTGATATGGGAGGCGTCCAGCACTGCAATGGAGCCGCGATCATTGACGTCCAGCCCAACGCTGGTGGCCTGGACCGTGCTGTTCTGCAGCAGCAGTTCGGATTCCTTGGTCATGAAGATGCCTAAGTGCCCACTCACCTGCGTGCCATCCAGCGAAACCTTGCCACCGCGCGAAGCGTAGCTGACCGCCGTGCTGTTGCTGCCGGCAGTATGGATGCTGCCACCGCGCACGGTCAGCTCACCGCCAACGCTGACCCCTGGCCCGGAACGTTCGTGGCTCAGCTGGATGTTCACGTTGTCCAGGCTGGCGCGGCTGCCGAGCGCAACGCTGACGCCGCGCGATCCTGCACCACTGCCGTTGATCTGCGAATCGACCAGAGCGACCGTGCCGCCGTTGCTGGCAGAGATGCCATCACCGTCTGCGGCCAGTTCAATGCGCACACGCTCGGCCACGATGTCGCCGCCCGAGGCATCCAGCCCCTTGCTGGACGTGCCCAGCATTTCCACCACGCTGTCGCGCAGCTCAATCCGGCCCGACTGCGCGCGCACGCCCGCTCCCAGCGCGCCATGAATGCTGATATGCACCGCATCGGCCTGCACCTGCCCACCGTCGGTCAGCAGCCCTGCGCCTTCGCCGCCATGGATATCGATACGCGTGCCGGCCAGCGTTGCTTCCGCCCCAGTCCCCACCGAGACGCCGCCAGCGCCGTAGCCGAGCGTGGCGATGCTGCCACCGGCCAGCTGCAGGCGGCTGCCAGCACCTTCCACCCGTGCCGCGGTGGCCCGTTGCCCTTCGGTATGCAGGTTCACTTCGCCCTGCGGAACGATGGAGCCGCCATTGATGACATGGAACGCATGGCCGGCCGGGTTGCCCGGCTCAACCGGCTCGGTGGTGCGGTAGTCGCCTGCCGCCGGGGTCTGGTCGTCGCCATCGGCAACGACCTGTTGTGCGTAGGCGGGCGCTGCGAGCGCGGCCGCAAGGGCAAATGCCAGCGCACAACGGCGCGGGTATCGAATGGGGGTCATTGCAGGTCTCCAGGGAACTGCGGGGCATGCTGGATGACCGGCTTCCCGGGGTGAATCGAATCGGTTGCAACACAGGTGCGACCAGGTGCCGCAGTGCTGTCCGCGGCCTGAACCTCGCCACCGATCAAGCACGCTTTGCAACTAATTGCATGGGAGGGCGTGATCGCGAGGCGGACACTTCAGGCCGAAAGAGACATATCCCATCGCCAGCGCCCCATTAAAATCACATCGATTTCACATGCTCGGCACGTATACACCACCTGTCTGAACGCGCAGGCGATGGCTGCATTCCCATCCATGTAGAGGACAACGCCATGAACAGCCGCACCCCTTTCCGCACCCGCCCCATCCTGCGCCCGCTGGCACGCGGCCTGCTGCTGGCGCTCGCCGCCCTGCCTGCCGCTGCCGCGCTTGCCGGTGATCTGGATGGCACCGACCACACTGTGGTGGCTGGCGACGCCGCCGAGGACTGGACCGTACGCAATGGCGCCGAGCTGACAGTGGACCCCGGTGCCATGACCGGCTATATCGAGGCCAGCGAGAATTCGCGCGTCTTCATGGACGGCGCCATGATCGTCCGCCCGCTGAACGCAAACAACCACGCTGTTCGCGTACTGGATGACGCCCACCTGGAAGCTCGTAACACCACCTTCATGGACGGCGGGGTTTTTCTGGCCGGCAGCAGTGCTTCAGCGCACCTGGTGAACAGCCGCATCTTCGTTTCCACTGACGGTAGCCTCCCCACCATTACGACTGGCCTGGATATCACCAGCCTGCCGGGTGGTCCGATTACATACGATCCCGTGATGACCGTCGAAGGCACACAGGTGCGCGTGGAAGATGCCAGTGCACCCACCCAGCCGCTGAACAGCGGCATCGGCGCGCGCATGACCTATGGCCGCATGAACATCCTCGCCGGTTCCTATGTGGAAGGCGCCAACGTGGGCGCTTTGATTCTGGGCCTGCGCAGCGGCGAAGGTATCGGCGCGACGCCGCCGCAACTACTGGTTGACAACTCCACCCTGAAGTCCGGCCGGGGCGCCGCCATTCGCGTGGCGCCGCGTGTTGACGACCAGAACGTTCAGATCACCGTTGCCAACGGCTCCAACCTGATCAGCGGCGATGGCAACCTTCTGCTGGTGCAGTCGCACGATGACACGCCTGTGTCAGCCGCCGTCACCAACGTCAACTTCACCGTGGACGATTCGCGGCTGGCCGGCAATGTCACGCTCGACAGCAGCACCGTTCCCAATGGTGCGTTGAACGTGTTCCTGCGCAACAAGGCGCAGATCGATGGCCAGTTCACCAACGTCACCAGTGCCAGCATCGACAGCGACGCCACCTGGCTGCTGACCGGCGACAGCAATGTCGGCGCCCTCACCCTGGGCAACACCGGCACCGTCGCCCTCGGCAATGGCAGCACCTTCAACACCCTCACGGCAGATACCTTCACCGGCAACGGCGGCACCCTGCTGTTCAACACCACGCTGGGCGATGACACCTCGGCCACCGATAAGCTGATCGTTACCGGCGACACCAGCGGCCAGGCCAACGTACGTGTGCTCAACGCCGGCGGTGCCGGTGCCAAGACCGACAAGGGCATCGAGCTGATCCGTGTGGGCGGCGCGTCCAACGGCCAGTTCGATCTGCAGGGCCGTGCCGTGGGTGGCCAGTACGAGTACTTCCTGTTCAAGGATGCCACCAATGGCGGCTGGTACCTGCGCTCGGAACTGGCCACCGTGCCGGACCCGTGCGTGGTGGACCCGACCCTGCCGGAGTGCCAGCCGATCGACCCGGTGGACCCGGTTGATCCGGTGGACCCGACCCCGGTGCTGCGCCCGGAAGCCGGCGCGTACCTGGCCAACCAGTTCGCGATGGACCAGCTGCTGCGCCACTCCTGGCGCGACCGCCAGGGCGGCAGCATGGCCGCTGAGGACGGCGTGCGTGGTTGGGCCCGCGTGGACGCCAACCAGAGCAAGCTCTCGGCCGTGGAAGACCAGCTGGACCTGCGCGTGGACCGCTCGCGCGTGCAGCTGGGTGCCGACCTGGGCGTGTTTGATGGCGGCCGTGGCCGTGTGGGCGTGATGGGTACCCTGGCCCAGTCCAGCGCCACCTCGCGTTCGCTGCTGACCGGTTACAGCGCCAAGGGCAAGGTCGAAGGCGGCGCGCTGGGCGTGTACAGCAGCTGGACCACCGATGCGCTGTATGTGGATGCCAGCGTGCAGCGCGGCCAGTTCCGCAACCGCGTGCAGGGCGAAGGCCTGGCTGAGGAGCGCTACGACTCGGATATCTGGCAGAGCGCGCTGGAAGCCGGTTACCGCATCGGCGTTGGCCAGATCGGCAACACCACGCTGCACCTGCAGCCGGAACTGCAGCTGGTTTACACCGATGCCAGCATTGATCGCCACCAGGAAGCCAACGGCACCGTGGTGCGCAGTCTGGGCAACAGTGGCCTGTCCGGCCGTGCGGGTCTGCGTTTGCAGGGCGAAGGCCACAGCACCGCCGGTGCGTCGGTCAGCCCGTACGTGGTGACCAACTGGTACCGCGATGGCGCCAGCAACGGCATGGCGTTTGACGATGAAGTGCTGAAGGCTGGCATTCCGCGCAACCGCTATGAACTGAGCGCCGGTGCGCGTGTGGACTTCCGCTCCGGGCTGAGTGCCTGGGGTGGCCTGGGCGTGATGCGCGGTGACCATGGGTACCGCGAAGCGACTGCCAACCTGAGCGTCGCTTACAAGTGGTGAGGCAGAACTGAAACGGCGCCGGAGCAATCCGGCGCCGTTTTTGTTTGCACGACGCAATGCCTTTGTAGAGTCGAGCCATGCTCGACTGCTTTGCGCGTGGTGAGTCGAGCATGGCTCGACTCTACAGTTCTGTCGCAATCTGCACGTTCTGATGGCTTTCGCCACGTCGCTGCAAACATTCGTATTTTTTCTACTTTGAAACTTTCCTCATTGGCAGCACGGGCGTCCAGTGCGAATCATGTACCGCCACCGAAAACGGGTGGCACGGGCTTGCAATCCCGTTAGGTTGATGTGTTGGTTACGCTTGCCTGCCGGCGTCGCCCATCCCCTGTGGGTGGCGCCGGCAGGCATTCTGCCCGCGACTATGGCGGGCGGTGCGTGGGGGCCTCGTGCCCGCCGGCGTTTGCATCAGCCTCCGGTATTGCAACCACGCACCGTCCGCCGCCCTCGCTCTCAAGCAGGGTGGCTTCTCTTTGCCGCATGCATAAGGAAGCCGTCATGAGCACTACTCGTTACCCCTACCTCTTCGCCACGCTGGGCGAGGCCGCCAACACGCTGCCCGATGAACTCGCCCAGCCGCTGGAAACCACCCTTGCCGCCCAGCAGTCTGGGGAAGGCATCACCCTGCTGGGCAGTCTGCAGCGCATCCGACAAGTGGAAGGCGCCGATGGCCAGCCGCTGCGGCGCAAAGGGCGCAACACCGGCCAGTGCATGGCCCTGGCACGCATCAACCGGGCAAACGCCGGACTGACCGTGCTGCTGGAGCTGCTGCATGCCAGCGAGCGCGTGCGCGAGGATGGCGATGAGGCGCAGCAGATCGGCAACGACGTGCGCGAGGGCCTGTTGCTGGCCTGCCGCGGGTTGTCCGAGTATGTGGATGAGCAGGTGCACGTGGCCTGAGGCCATTCCGCCGGGCGTGGCCCGGCGCTACCCGTAGATTCCTGTAGACCCGAGCCCACGCTCGGCTGACGTGTCTGTACGAAATGCAGCCGAGCATGGGCTCGGTTCTACAGCGGGTCGGCACTATCGACGCCCGAACGTGCGCATGACGATCACGAAGAACAGCGGCACGAACACCAACCCCAGCAAGGTACCCACCACCATCCCGCCCAGCACGCCGGTGCCGATGGCCCGCTGCGCGCCCGAGCCAGCGCCGCTGGCCAGCACCAGCGGCAGCACGCCCAGCCCGAAGGCAAGCGAGGTCATGATGATCGGCCGCAAGCGGTCGCGCACGGCATGCAGCGTGGCCTCGATCAGCTCGACACCGTTTTGCAGGTGCTCCCGCGCGAAGGCGACGATGAGGATGGCGTTTTTGCTGGTCAGGCCCACCGTGGTGAGCATGGCCACCTGGAAGTAGATGTCGCGTTCCAGCCCGGCAACGGTATTGGCCAGAACGGCGCCGAGGATTCCCAGTGGGGCGGCCAGCAGCACCGCCGTCGGCACCGCCCAGCTCTCGTACAGGGCGGCCAGGCACAGGAACACGACCACGATGGAGAGGACGAAAAGCAGCAACGCCTGCGCACGCGATTCCTGCTCCTGCACCGCCGCACCTGTCCACTCCACGCTGAACCCTGCGGGCAGCTCTGCCGCCAGCCGCTCGATCTCCGCCATCGCCTCGCCCGACGCAATGCCCGGGGCCGGCTCGCCCTGAATCTCCATGGCCGATACACCGCTCTGCCGCTCCAGACGCGGCGATGCGTGCGACCAGTCCGCACGCGCAAACGAGGCGAAAGGCACCATGCTGCCCTGCGCGTTCTTCACCGACCACAGGTTCAGATCGTCCTTCTTCATGCGGAAGGGCGCATCCACCTGTACATACACACGCTTGGTGCGGCCACGGTCCACGAAATCGGCCACGTAGCGCCCGCCCCACGCTGCGCTGAGGGTAGCCAGTGCATTGGCGGGGTCCAAACCGTGCGAACGCGCACGGGCGGTGTCCACGTCGATCTTCAAGGTGGGTGCGTCTTCCATGCCGTTGGCGCGCATCCGGGCGAGCACTGGATTCTCTGCGGCGGCGGCGAGCAGCTGGTCACGTGCTGCTGCCAAGGCCGCATGCCCGTGCCCCGCGTCGTCCTTCAGGAAGAAGCTGAAACCGGAGACCTCGCCCAGGCCCGGCACAGGCGGCGGCGAAAGCACGTACATGCTGGCGTCGCCGTGCCTGGCCAGGGCCTTCGACGCGCGGGCCACAATGGCGTCGGCCGAATCTGCCGCCGGTCGCTCGGACCAGTCTTTCAGGCGCAGGAAGGCCAGGCCCGAGTTCTGTCCCATGCCGGAGTAGTTGTACCCGGCGACGGTAAACATCGATTCGACAACCGCGTCTTCCTGCAGGAAGTAGTTCTCCACAAATGCGAGCGCGTCCTGTGTCCGCGACAGTGTGGAGCCCACCGGCGTCTGCACCAGAACCACCAGCGTGCCCTGGTCTTCATTGGGCAGGAAGGAGCTGGGCAGGCGCACGAACAGCGCGGCCATCACCGCGCTGAGTGCCAGGAAGGCCAACAGGAAGCGCCGGGGCCGGGCGAGGATGCCGCCGACGCCGCGCTGGTACACCGAACTGGCGCTGTCGAACCGCCGGTTGAAGGCGCCGAACAGCCGCCCAAGCACGCCTGTCGCGGCATGCCCGCCGCCGTGGGCAACGGGCTTCAGCAGCGTGGCGCACAGGGCTGGGGTGAGGATGATCGCAACGATGACCGACAGCGTCATGGCAGAGACCAGCGTGGCAGTGAACTGCCGGTAGATGACACCTGTTGCGCCCTGCATGAAGGCCATCGGCACGAACACGGCCGACAGCACCACACCAATGCCCACCAGGGCACCGGTGATCTGATCCATTGATTTGCGCGTGGCATCGCGTGCCGAGAGCCCTTCCTCGGCCATGATGCGCTCGACGTTTTCCACCACCACGATGGCATCGTCCACCAGCAGGCCGATGGCCAGCACCATGGCGAACATCGTCAGCATGTTCACCGAGAAGCCCAGGAACGCGAGAATGCCGAAGGTGCCCAGCAACACCACCGGCACGGCGATGGTGGGGATGAGTGTGGCCCGCAGATTCTGCAGGAACAGATACATCACCACGAATACCAGCACGACCGCTTCCAGCAGGGTCTTGACCACGCCCTTGATGGACAGCCGCACAAAGGGCGTGGTGTCGTACGGAACTACCGCTTTCACCCCCGCCGGCATGCCCGGGCCCAGTGCTTCCACCGCTTTGTCGATGGCCGCGCGGGTTTCCAGTGCGTTGGCCCCCGGCGCGAGCGAAATGCCGATGCCAGCGGCGGGCTTGCCGTTCAGGCGGTTGCCGAAGTCGTAGCTCTCCGCCCCCAGTTCAATGCGCGCCACATCGCCCAGCCGCAGTACGCCACCGTGTTCCTGGCTGCGGATGACCACTTGGGCAAACTCGGCCGCCGTGCGCTTGGGCGAGGCACCTTCGATGAACGCGCTCAACTGCTGTTCCTGCACGGCGGGTGCGCCGCCGATCTCACCCAGCGGCACCTGCAGGTTCTCCGCGCCGATGGCGCTTACCAGCTCGTCCACGGACAACTGGTAGCGGTCCATCTTCACCGGGTCCAGCCAGATACGCATCGCGTACTTGCCGCCAAACTCACGCACCTGCCCCACCCCGGGCACCCGCCGGATGGCGTCGGCCACGGTAGAACCCACGTAGTCCGATACATCGGCCTCGTTCATTCGCCCGTCTTCAGAGACAAAGGCCAGCATCTGCAGGTAGCCACCGTTCGACTTGGTCACGGCCAACCCGCGGCGCTGCAGCGCCTCGGGCAGCGATGGCATGGCCAGCTGTACCCGGCCCTGCACCTGGGTCTGCGCCTGGTCCAGGTCGATGCCGTTCCTGAAGACCACGTTGATCATCGCGTAGCCACCGTAGGAGTAGCTCTGCGAGGAGAAGTGCAGCATGCCGTCCAGCCCCGCCAGCTGCTGCTCCACCACCTGCACCACGGTTTCTTCGATGACGCTGGCCGACGCACCGGGGTAGATGCCGGTAATGGTGATGGTGGGGGGTGCCACGTCCGGGTACATCGCGACCGGCATGCGCACCAGGGCCAAGCCGCCCACCAGCATGATCAGCAGCGCGGTGACCCAGGCAAAGATGGGGCGATCGATGAAGAAACGTGCCATCAGCCCTCCCGGGTAGAGGATGCGGTATCGGTTGTGCCTTGCGCGTGCCCGCTCCATTCCACGGGAGAGATGCGGCTACCCGTCTGCAGCTTGTGCTGGCCCTGCACTACCACGCGCTCGCCGGCACTCAGGCCTTGCTCAACCAGCCAACGCTCGCCCAATGCCCGCCCCAGCTGGACGGGCCGGTTGGCGACCGTGCCCTCGCCGTCGACCACCATGACGTGCGTCTTGCCGGACGCATCGCGCGAGACGGCCTGCATCGGCACCAGCAGCGCATCACGGCGCACGCCGGCGCCGAGGGAAGCCGATACGTACATGCCCGGAAGCAGGACACCATCAGGATTGGCAACACGGACCCGCAGTGCATACGTGCCCGTGGCAGGGTCGACGCTGACATCGGAGAACTGCAGGCTGCCGGTGTGCTGCAGGCGGCTGCCATCCTCCAGTTGGATATCCACCGGCAGCTGCCGGTTATCCCGCAGCCGCCCATCGGCGATATCCCGGCTGAGCTGCAACCACTCGGCAGCGGACTGCGAAAGATCGACATAGATCGGGTCGAGGCCGCGCACGGTGGTAAGCGCTTCGGGCTGATGCGAGGTTACGAGCGCGCCTTCAGTCACATTGGAACGCCCGACCCGGCCACTGATGGGCGCCGCAATGCGCGCATGGTCCAGCGCCACCTTGGCGGTCTGCAGCGAGGCCATCGCCATCTGTATGTCCGCCTCGGCACGCTGGTAGGCCGCCGCTGAGCGGTCCTTGTCCTGCAGGCTGACCAGCTGCGAATCCGCCAGCTGCGCCAGACGCCGGGCTTCCTCGCGGGCGGCGCCGCAGGTGGCGTAGGCATGGTTCAAGCGCGCTTTTGCTTCGTCCCGACCTGCACGCAGCGTGATGTCGTCAAGCTGATAGAGCGGCTGCCCGGCCTGGACCTGGCTGCCCTCTTCAAACAGGCGCCTGGCCACGATGCCATCCACCTGCGGGCGAACTTCCGCCTCGTGGGCGGCAACGGCCCTGCCAGGAAGGACCACATGGAGTGCGGCGTCCTCGGTCTGCAGGGTCTGGACCTGCACCGAGAGAAGCTCGGCGGCGTCCTCCGGTGCGGAGGGCGAACAGGCTGCGACCAGCGAAAGCAGCATGAGCGGGGTGAGACGTTTGAACGGAAACTGCATGGGCGGCGCTCCATGTTGGCCGTGGGCTCCGCCCGCGTGCATGCGATGGCGGAATGACGTCCGTCATTCAACGCACCGGGTCCGGGAATTCCCATGCGAAAAGTTTCAAAAATCGCTGGATCGAGTGCGAGGTTCAGCCGGCAGTCGGCCATTGCGCCTCAACAGTCTTAACGGTACGTCGCCTCGATCACCGCCTGGCCTTCCACCACACCGCTGTGGAAGGTACCGGCTTCGCGGCAATAGCGCGCCGACAGCGGGATGTCCTGGTTGCCCGTCTGGCTCTGCACGATGGACCAGGTCTGGCCCAGCACCACCGGGGTGCCCTCGCGCAGCAGCTGCACGCGCACGCTGCCCGCCGTGGCGTTTCAGGTGGGTGTCAGGCGGCTGCCGGTGTTGCCCGACGCGTTGGCGTCGGTCAGTTTCATCGTCACCGGGAACTGGCCGTTGCAGTTCATGGCCACCTTGAAACCGCTCAGGCCGGCGGTTCGGTCCGCGGCGGGCAGATCGGCGGCAGACACATCCCGCAGGGTAGGTATTTTTTTTACCAGATGGGGAAACTGCGGCGCCACATGGATGATCGTCCCAAGTGATTGATCAGTCACGCCGCGCATGTCGCTGCCGCGGAACCGCCGCGGTGGCGACATACGACCACTGGGTGTTGCTGTTGATGTTCAACCCGCCGATGGAAGAGACCGCACGAATATCGAACGGCTGTGTGCGCGCAGGCTGGCCCGGACTGGATGAAGCAGCGACATGCCGGAAGATGAGGAGCGGAGACTGCGGTTGGCCGCGCAGCACGAAAGCAGGAAATGACCGGCCGTCCACGCTGACCAGAGGATCATGAGCCATCATCGATAATCCGCCGTCAATACCGCCTGGCCTTCCACCGCGCCGATCTTGAAGGCGCCGGGCACTCGCGTATAGCGCGCCTGCAGATCGATGTTCTGTGCGCCGGCGCTGGATGCACCATGGTTCCACTGCTGCCCCAGCGCCACCGGCACCCCATTGCGCAGCAACTCGACTTGCACACCCTCCGCCGTGGCATTGGCCGTGGGCTTCAACAGGCTTCCGGTTGCCGTGGGCGCGTTCGCATCGGTCAGGGTCAGTTTGACCGGCACGCCTGCGGCATCGCATTGCAGCTTCACCTGGAAGGTCTGCTCGCGGCTGCTGCTGCCTGCTGCGCCCAGCGCGTCGGCCGAGACGTCGGTCAGGCTGAAGCCGGCACTGCTGAGTGTGCAGGTGGGTTGCTCGATGTTGACCGTGGCGTAGACCGTATGACGATTGGAATAGGGGAACTGCGTGTGGGTTACAACTTCAGTGCCTACCCGGGTCTGCGGCAAGGACTGCATGCCAGCTCGCACCACCACGCCAAGATTCGGATACGTCATCAATTCCTTGCCGCCGGCCGCGTACGAGATGACCGGCGTTGCAGCAGCCTCACTGGCCGGAATCAGCTCGAAGCCACCGCTTACGCCCGGGTCCGAGGTTTTCACGTTCACGGGGAAGAAGAACAACGGTGAGGTCGAGCTAAGTTCATATGTCACATAGGTCTTGCCCCTGTGCTCGACGGTGCCCACCGGCGTAAGCCCCAGCCCCTCCAATGAAACCTCGACACGATGCGCGCGGGGAAACTCGCACTCGCGCATCCAGGCGGAAGGCCCGGACACTACGGTGACACTGCCGGGTCGATCGGTCGCCTTGATGTTCGCCGTCAGGTAGACGGTGTTGACGCCGGAAGATGTGCAGGCCAGCGCACAGCCACTGGCAAGACACAGCAGCGCGCCCGCCAGCACACGGGCGAGCGTGCCCGACCTAGGTGATCGCAGGAAGTTCAGCTTCATTCTGTGTCTCCGCGTTACTTGTAGTCGGCTGTCACGGTGATCTGGCTACTGACATCGCCTGCCTTCAGCAGAGTGCCCGCCTTGCGGTAGTAGCCGGTGCGCATGTCCAGTCTGCCGGTGGCTGCACCGTTGATGGTGACGGCCTTCGTGGCGCCCTTCTTCAGGAAGACGTTGCCGGTGGTGCCATCCAGCAACGCTACGGCCACACCGGTCGCACCACCAGTGCTCAGGTTCTGCCAATGCCCATCCTGGGTGGCGTCGGCGGTGCCGTCGAAGGTCAGCTCGACGCTGGTCACGCCCACGCAGCCGGTGAAGCTCAGCACGGCCGGTTTCAGGCCGTGCTCCCCGCCCGTGCCCAGGTCGACCGCGTCTATCCCGTCCAGGGCTACCGGCACGTTGGCCATGGTGCAGGTACCGGGCAACACCTTGCCGGTCACATCGATGGTGGCCGAATCGGCGCGGGCCTGGCCCATGGTGGCGAGCATCAGCAGCGCCAGAACACTATGTTGGGTTTTCATCGGGACGTTCCAAGGATTGAAGATGGAAATTCATTGGCCGGAGCGGGAGTGAGTGGGTCGAGTACTACCCAGCCATGGCTCATCGGTAATCAGCAATGACGGTGATCTGCGTACTGACATCCCCTGGTGTCGGTACCGTTCCGGGCCAGTGGGAGTAACTGGTTCGCATGTCCAAGCGGCCGGCGGCGGCACCACCGATGGTGACCACCCTCTTCATGCCCTTGGTCAACGTTGTGTTGCCGCTGGTGCCCTCCAGCAACAGGACGGCCACATTGGTGGCGCCACCGACGGCCAGGTTCTTCCACTGGCCGTTCTGCGTCGGGTCGGCCGTACCGTCAAAGGTCACCTCGACGCTGCTCACGCCCACGCAGCCGGTGAAATGCAGCACCACCGGCTTCTGATAGCCAAGGTTCACGGAACCGGGTACCAGGTCATTGAGCGGGATGTTGTCCAGCGTGACGGCCACGTTCGGCGTGACGGTGCAGGTACCCGGCAGCACGTTGCCGGTAAAGGTGAGGATGGCCGAATCGGCACTGGCCTGCCCGGCAGCGGCGAGCAGCAGCACAGCAGAAAGGAGATGCTGGGCTTTCATTGGGAAGCTCCGGTCGTTGAAACGGAAACATCGTCTGCCTGCGCTGCCGGCGGCAGCGCCACGCAACGCGCCTGCGACCAGTACTGGCCCTGTGCATCAGCTGCCTCGGGCATGGCGTACTGCAGGCGGCAGGCCATGCCGTCTTCGGTCTGCACATGCACGAAGCCGGTCGCCTCCAGCCCGCGCAGGGCCAGCACACCGCCCTGCCCCACCTGGCCCAGCGTGCGGCCATCGGCGTGCACGATCTGCGCGCCATAGGGCAGCGGGGTGCCATCGGCATCGCTGGCATCGATCAGCCACAGCCGTTCATTGCGCGACTGGAAGCTGACCTTGACGATGCTGCCGGCGCTGGGCGCCACGCGCTGCGAGCTGGCCTGCACTTCCACATCCAGCGGCAGGTGGGCGGTGTCCAGGTTGATCTGGTTCCAGCGGTACGGGCTGGTATAGGGCAGCACGGCGTAGCCATTGCCGGCCACGGTGACGTTGCGACCGCTGCCCACCGTGGCGCCCTGTGCACCCTGTGCGTCCACCAGCGCGAAGCTGTCGCCCAACGCGGGGCCGAAGTTGATGCCGCCACGGTGCAGCACTACGCTGCCGGTGGCGCCTGCATTGAAGCTGCTGCTGCCGTTGGCATGGCTGTAGCCAGCGCTGAGATCGGTGCGGCTGCCCTGGTAGCTGGCATAGGTGTTGTAGCCGCTGCCGCCCTGGCCGCGGTTGCCCGACAGGCTGTAGGACAACGCACGGCCCTCGCCCAGGTTGCCGTTGATGCCCAGCTGCTGCTGGCTGCCCAGGCGGCTGTCGTTGTAGGTGGCCGTGGCGCGCGGCGCGTTGCTGGTGCGGCCCAGCGGCAGGCTGAGCATGAATGACAGCCGCGTGTCTGGCGCGCCGCTGGCCATGCGGTAGCGCGTGGCGGACACCGTGTAGTTGGCGCTTCGGTAGCTGCTGTGGAAGCCCAGCTGCAGATCGTTGTGCTTGCCGGCGCGGTTCCAGTAGGTCACATGGCCGCCGGCCAGGTACAGCTGGCCACGCGTGCCCACGCGCTGTGAGAAGTTCATCTGGAAGCGCTGGCGCGTACGCATCACGAACGCATCGGCGGCCTGCGGCCGGTCGGACGACAGCTGCGAAACATCGGTAAGGGTGAGGAAGCCTTCGGTGCTGTACCGGTACGCAGCCAGGCCCAGGTTGGTACCGGTGCGCGCCACGCTGCGCTGATAGTTCAGCCGGTAGCTGCGGCCCGACTGCGCGGGCAGGCCGGGCACGTTTGCGCGCGCATGGGTGACGTCGGCACCGATGGCACCAAACGGCGTGTTGAACGCTGCGCCAGCCAGACCCGCCTGATAGTGCTCGGCCACCTGCACGCCGCCCAACAGGGTCACACGGTTACTGACGCCGCGCGCATAGGTGCCTTCGGTGAAGCGCAGCGCCTGTTGGTACAGGCCCGTGTTGCGAAGCTCACCGGCGGTGATGCTGAAGCGCTGGCTGCCTTCGCGCAGCGCCTGCGGCACGGCCGAGAAGGCGACGGTAAAGCGTTCCTCGCGGCCATCGGCCTCGGTGACGGCCACTTCCAGATCGCCGCTGCCGGCGTTGGGGTAGAGATCGTCGATGGCGAACGGGCCGGGCGCCACGGTGGTTTCGTACAGCACCGCGCCGTTCTGGCGGATGGTGACGCGCGCATTGCCCTGCGCCACGCCGCGCACCACAGGCGCATAGCCACGCAGCGAATCCGGCAGCATGCGTTCATCGGTGGCCACGCGCACACCGGTGAAGCCGACGCTGTCGAACAGTTCGCCACCGGTGTTGCTCTGGCCCAGGGTGAACTGGCTGTTCCAGCGCGGCAGGTCGCGCTGCAGGTAGCTGTTGAGCGTATTGAAGTGCGTGCCCTGCGCGTTGTGGCTGATGGAACTGCGATGGCGCAGCCGCCACGCGCCCAGGTTCACACCACTGGTGATACCGGCGTAGCTGTTCTGCTGGCCCTGGCTGCGGTAGTGGTTGACGGTGTAGCCAAAGAACGCGGCAGAGATGCCGTGGTCGCGCAGTTCCGGCGCGACGAAGCCGCGCGCCTGGCGCTGCAGCGCCACCTGCGGCAGCGAAATATCCAGGCGCAGCTGGCTGTCGTCGTAGGTGACACGCGCACCGTCGATCACCGCCTGCAGATCGACGCACTGCGGGTTGTCGGCCGCCTCCACGGCTTCGCGTGCGGCATCGCTCAGCCCCAGCGCAAGCAGCAGCTGCGCAGGCACGCAGGGCGTTGCCACATAGGGCGTATCGGATTCGACGAGCTCGATATCATCGCGGCGGACGAACTCGCCGTTGAGATGGATATCGACGTTGTAGTGACCGGGTTCCACCGGATTGCCCACACTGAAGCGCGCAAGGTCGTTACTGCCGAAGCCGGTAGCGAATCCCTCACTGAATTCCACTTCGCCGCCCGGACGCGCATGCGCAGGCAGCGCGCCCACAAACATCAGTGTGGTGCTGATGGCCACAGCCAGTGCGGTATGGCGCAGCGAATACTGCGTAGCGCTTTGACAGGGAGAGAAACACAGGCGCATGGCGTCGGCGCGGCCGCAGTGCAGCCCCGGTAGTGATGGGAGGCGTGCAGCGTAGGCGGTGGGCGCCTTTTGGAACATGCAAGTTGTTGCAAAGTTGCGCGTTTTCTGCAGCGGAACCTGTGTTTTGCAACATGTTGCATGGATGGTTTGGCAACGCTGGCGGATGATGCGCCGGTGCGAGAACCCAGAGGGACGTAGAACCACGCGCCGATTCCTGGATCGCAAGCCGGCATCGCCCTTGAACCCGCACGCCTTGCTGCTGTCGCCACGTTGGCTACTGCTGCATTCCCGTTCCCTATCATCTAGAGAAGAGCACACCGTGAAGAACCTGAAGACCCCGATGGCACTGGCCATCCTGCTGGCCGCCGCCCCGGCCGTGAATGCGGCTGATCTGACCATTTCCGGTGAGATCGTCGAGACCACCTGCATGGCCACCATCAATGGCGGCGTTGCCGTGGCGATGGGCAAGATGGATCTGGAAGACCTGAAGGGTGCCGAACGTATCGGCCGTCGCGACCTGGACGTGGCCGTGGCCTGCCCGGGCGCCGCCGGCTCGCATGATGTGGCAGTGAAGTTCAGCGGCTCGTCCACGGCCGATGGCGCACTGGCACTTACCGCCGCCAGCGCCGCTGAAGGTGTGGCGTACAAGATCTATGACAGCACCGATACGCTGCTGAAAATCAACAACGCCCCGACCCAGTTCGTCAACGTGACCGATACCGTACCGGCGACCCTCAAGCACAGCGTCTGGTACACCAAGACCGGTGCCGCTGCTGACCTGGTGGCCGGCTCGGCCAATGCCACCGCGCAGATGGACATCGTCTACAAGTAAGCGCCCCCGCCCGGCGGCGTGCTGTCGGGCGGTTTTTCCGAGGACACTCCCATGAACATTCGCGCATACGCATTGATGCTGGCACTGGGTTGCGCAGGCACCGCACTGCCCGCCGCCGCGGCGGTGACCCTGCAGGGCACCCGCGTGGTCTACGACGGCAGCAAGGGTGCGGTAACGGTGAACGCCAACAACCGCGGCGACAAGGTCGCCCTGGCCCAGGTGTGGCTGGACGATGGCGACGCCAGTGCCAAGGCCGGCAGCCAGAAGCTGCCGTTTGTGCTGACACCGACCACGCGCCGCATCGAGGCCGGGCACGCGCAGGCGTTCCGGCTGACGTATGCGCCAATGGCCGGGGCCGCGCTGCCCGCCGACCGCGAGTCGCTGCTGTACTTCAACCTGCTGGACATTCCGCCCAAGCCCGAAGCGGTGGAAGGCCAGAACCTGCTGCAGTTTGCCATCCGCACGCGGGTGAAGCTGTTCTATCGCCCGGCTGGCCTGCCGGGCCATGCACGTGATGCAGCGGCTGCGCTGCAATGGCGTGCCGAAGGGCAAGCATTGCAGGTGTACAACCCGAGCGCCTACCACGTGACGCTGAGCGGGCTGACGCTGCCCGATGGCAAGGTGATCGAGGTGGACATGGTGGCACCGGGCGAGCGGTTGAACCTGCCGCTTTCCTCGGGCGCATCCGTGCCAGGAAGCCTGAAGTTCCAGTGGCTGGACGACTACGGCACCGCACGCGATGCCGAGGCGAAAGTTTC
>Ga0308172_1000710_pt1 | contig 34135 bp, 31 predicted proteins | sample PhyGR2_FD_202134 | JGI IMG/M metagenome (GOLD analysis project Ga0308172, IMG submission 202134) | Phyllosphere microbial communities from UC Gill Tract Community Farm, Albany, California, United States - DLSLSG.R2 | ecosystem: Host-associated > Plants > Phyllosphere > Unclassified | place: USA... | reverse complement strand
TACGGGTGTCAGCTGCGTGAGCGGTTGCACCAAACATCATGCTGGCAACCAGTGCTGTAAGCGTGAAAACCTTCTTATTCATGGTATCTCCGGTTTTATTATGCAGGGTCTTTTTAGCGCTACCGCGTAACGTGCGGGAGGGCAATCGGTAAAACAGAGCGACGCGTGGGCTAACGTAATGAGGATGCTAAGCCATTGAACGCCGTCTAAAACCTGACTTCCCTGTACCAAAATGCTTCCATGAAGAGGGGGTGAACCCTTTAACCGGCTACTGAGACCACAACTGGTGCCGTTACACTGGCGTTACATAATGTTTCAGTCCGGTAAGACGCTGCCATCATAGTGATAGCGATGTTAATTAACTGTGAATGTAATCACAGATTGAAAACGGTTACATGCCTGAATCGCCTGAATTAGTGACGGACTCCACATTTTGCCGCTGCGCGACCGAATGACGCCGCACCAGGGTTGGCATAAAGATGTGTGTTGCAGTGTCATCCAGCAGTCCGGCAGCGCCCTGCAGGGCCAGTTCGGTGGCGATTTTTGCCATAGATACAATGGGATAGCGGACGGTGGTTAACTGCGGATCGGTGTACCGGGAAATCGGGATATCATCAAAGCCAATGACAGAAAAATGCTGTGGCACCTGGATGCCGTTGTCTTTCAGCGCAGTGAGTGCGCCCGCCGCCATGCCGTCGTTATAAGCAAACACCGCAGTGAGGTTGAGATTGCGCCCCAGCAGCTCCACCATCGCGGCTTCACCGCCCTGCATGTCAGGCTCTGCGCTGGCTATCCAGCTCTCCTGCGGCCGGATGCCCTGCTCTGCCATCGCCTGCATCCACCCTTCACGGCGCTGTGCCACATCCTCAATCGGATGGCTGGAGCAGAGATAGCCAATGCGGCTATGTCCCTGTTGTAACAGGGTTCTTGAGGCCATTAGTGCACCAGTGACGTTATCCAGACTGACGCTGCGGTGTTCGAAGCCGGGGACGATGCGGTTAATCACCACCATGCCGGGCACGTGCTGCATAAAGTCCGCCAGTTCCGCGTCCGGCAGCGTTTTCGCGTGTACGACCAGGGCGCTGCAACGCTGACGGATCAGCACTTCAATCGCATGACGCTCTTTCTCTTCCTGGTGCCAGGAGTTGCTGATCAACACATGTTTGTGTACGCGCTGCGCCACGGTATCCACCGCCTTAACCAGCGCCCCGAAGAAGGGATCGGAGACATCCATCACCACTACCCCGATCGTGTCGCTGACCTGCGTCGCCAGCGCCTGAGCGTTGGCGTTAGGGCGATAACCCAGCGCTTCAACCGCCAGTAACACGGCGTCGCGGGTGTCAGAGGTCACGGCGTTGCTCTGATTGAGGACGCGCGACACGGTCGCCACTGACACGCCAGCCTGACGGGCAACATCACGAATAGTTATCATGCAGCAGTTCCAGAAAGGAAAAATAGGGCATCACGCCGGGTTGTACACCGGCGCTATTCTGTCAGGGGCGGGAGGCGTGCAGCGTGAATTGCGTCACATCAATGAAAACGGTTACATACAATTCTGTAACCTTTGTGATGGCGGTCATTATCTGGCGTTGTCAGTGATGCGTGATTTACCGGCGGAGAGCAGCGTAAACCGCCGCCACAGCCATTCCAGCGGACCCTGTGCGAAGAAATGTAACCAGATGAGTGAAAACAGGATATTAATGAGCCACACCGCAGGCACCATCATAACCAGTTCCAGCCGGGTGAAGTGCATATAGAAGCCAAAGCGATAGAACAGCGTGGTGCAGATCAGCGTCTGAAGCAGGTAGTTGGTCAGCGCCATGCGGCCCACGCACTGGATGGCGTAGCTGATGCGCCAGCGTGCGATCTGTGGCCAGTAAGCCAGACAGAGCGCGGCATAGCCCAGGCTGATCAGCGGACTGGCCAGATCGCGCGGCGCCTGCAGGTAAAACGCAGTCCAGCGGAATTCCCAATGTAACAGCCACTGCGCTGCCACACCGGCCACCGCAATGGAGAAGCCCATCGTCAGCAGCAGCGCCGCCGCCTGACGGTAATGCTGTGCAGAAAATTCGCCAATCAGCCAGCCGCTGCGCAGCAGTGCGGCACCGATCATCATCAGGCCCGCCAGCTGCCAGCCATACTGCGCTGCCAGCGCCATCAGCCCCGACGAAAGATGATCCAGCCGGTTCTGTATCGCTTCCCAGCCACCAGCGAGTTTCCAGTACTGTTCATATTGCAGATCGGCTGCGCCCGGCAGCCAGGAGTTAGTCGGTTCAGGATCGGAGATCGACCCAAACACCAGCAGCACGCCGCAGCCCAACAGGTAGAGCAGAATACCGGTATTCATCAGGCTTCGGGTTGACGGGACATCGCGCAGCACCCTCCACATCACCAGTCCGATAATGCCGTAGTCCAGCAGGATGTCGCCTTCCCAGAGGAAAATCCCGTGCACAAAACCGATCAGGACCAGAATAGAAAGTCGGGCAGTCAGCCAGCGACTGCCGCGCGGCAGCTGCATTTGCAGACCCGCGCCAAACAGCAGTGCAAACAGAGTGAGGAATTTGAGCTGAGCAAAGGCGTCAGAGAGCGCCCAGGTCCAGGTATCGGAGAGGCTGACGCTGCCCTGCCAGGCGGGATTCAGATAGGCGGCAGAAGGCAGGCCGAAGCCGACAATATTGAGCAGGAGAATGCCGAGAATGGCACATCCACGAATGAAATCCAGCGCGTGATAGCGTTGCATGCGGCACCCTGCATTGACGAGGCGGGCTACGTTATGCGCCCGCCGTTGACTCAACTATGGCGCACCGCGCGCAAAAATTCCTGACGGGTATTCTGACTGGACTTGAACAGGCCGCCCAGCGACGTCGTGGTGGTGGCGCTGGTGGCATCTTTTACGCCACGCGCTTTAACGCAGTAGTGCACCGCATCAATCGACACGGCCACATTATTGGTGCCCAGCAGCGTCTGCAGTGCGACCAGAACCTGCTGCGTCAGACGCTCCTGCACCTGCGGGCGCTGGGCGAAGAACTGCACAATGCGGTTGATTTTCGACAGGCCAATCACCTTTTCCTTGGGAATATAGGCGACGGTGGCTTTGCCATCGATAATCACAAAGTGGTGTTCACAGGTGCTGGTCAGGGTGATATCACGCACGGTCACCATCTCATCAACCTTCATTTTGTTCTCAATGACGGTGATTTTCGGGAAGTTGGCGTAGTCGAGACCGGAAAAGACCTCATCCACATACATTTTGGCAATGCGATGCGGCGTTTCCATCAGGCTGTCATCTTCAAGATCCAGATTCAGCAGCTGCATAATTTCGGTCATGTGCCCGGCAATCAGGCTTTTACGCGTTTCGTCATCTATGTCGCGCGTCGGTGCACGTAACGGCGTTTCCAGTCCACGCGCAAGCAGCGCTTCGTGAACCAGGGCAGCTTCCTGACTTAGGGTGCTCATGTACTCTTCTCCGGCTGGTGTTGCGCCCGCGTGCTAATGCCTGCGGGCCCTGTAATCAGGCGCGTATTGTGAAACTTTCTTTGCAGGGAATCCAGCAATCAATCAGATTGGTGATGAAAGCTTTTCACTCAATTCTTCGCCAGACCAGCAGGCCCGCCCAGACCAGGCTGACCCCGGCCACCCACAGGGCTGGCTCCAGCCGATGTAACAGGGCCGTGGAGAGAAAAGAGAGCAGCGGGCCGACCAGTTGTCCGACCGCGTAGCCGGTGGTCAGCAGGCCAGCCATATAACGCAGGTGATTGGGTGCCAGTTCGCGGGCGCAGAGCATTGAAAGCTGCACCACGCTGAGGAAGCCACCGCCCACCAGCAGCGCACCGGCCAGCAGGCCACTGAAGCCGGGCAGCAGTGCCGCAGCAAATACGCCCAGCGCCTGTGCCCAGAGCACCACGGCCAGGCGGACATGGCTGTGCCCCCAGCGCCGCGTCAGGATCCCGAGCACGATGCCGATCATCGCCGCGCCGCCAAATATCGGCCAGACAAACTGCGCGAAGATGCCATCAGGAAAGCGTGTGGCGGCCATCTGCGACAAAAAGGTGGCGGGCAGAATGTAGCCAAAGCCCGCCAGACTGTAACTCAGCACCAGACGTTTAAGGTTGCGATTCAGCACCAGCGGCGCGGGGGCCTGATCCGGGCGATGCAGTTCGCCGCGACGCGGCAGGTTACGGGTAATGAGCGCAATCAGCAGCAGCGCCAGCGCGCCGTAAGCCGCCCAGGCCAGACCGGCAGAGACCTGGAATGTGTGCAGCGCTACCCCCAGCAGACCGCTGACAAAAATTCCGCAGCCCGGCCCGGCAAACACGGCTGCCGAGAGGCCTGCCCGGCCATGCCGGTGCAGCTGTTCATTGCTCCAGGCTGCCACCAGCACCATCGCCCAGCCGCTGGCCCAGCCAATCAGAAAGCGGATGGCGCCATGCAGCCAGGGCCCGGTTGCCAGTGCCGAAAGCAGCGTCAGGATCACCGCGCCCCACACGCCCGCCTGCAGCCGTAACTCGACCCGCCGGTGCGCGCGCATCGCATCGAACGATCCACACAGATAGCCAAGATAGTTGAGCGCTGCCACCAGGCTGGCACTGGTGAGTGTCAGCTGGTGTGCCTGAATCATCAGCGGCACCTGCGGCGTAAAGGCGAATCGCCCAATGCCCATCGCCACGAATAAAGTTAAAAATGCGCTGAGCGCGACGCGTAACGCCATTGCTGAACTCCTGTTGTTCTGCCCTGAGATCTCTTCTGACTTGCTAACAGCATGCAGGATGACTAAACTCACGGAAAGTGAATAATATTAACCAACTTGCTTACGGGAAGAGAAGATATGGATTTAGTTCAGCTGCGTATGTTCTGTTCCGTCGCCGAAACAGGTTCTCTGGCGCGGGCAGCTGAACAGCTGCACCGCGTCCCCTCTAATCTCACCACGCGGCTGCGCCAGCTGGAAGAAGAATTGGGTGTGGATCTGTTTATTCGTGAGAAGCAGCGCATTCGCTTATCGCCGATGGGCCATAATTTCCTGAATTATGCGCAGCGTATTCTGGCATTAAGCGAAGAAGCGATGAGCATGACCCGCACTGGCGAACCGGCGGGCAACTTTGCGCTGGGCTCTATGGAGAGCACCGCGGCGACCCGCCTGCCCGGCCTGCTCGCCGCCTATCATCAGCGCTTTCCTAAAGTGGCGCTGTCGCTGATTACCGGCACCTCGGGCGAAATCATCGATCGGGTCCGTGAAGGCACCCTGGCCGCTGCGCTGGTGGATGGCCCGGTATCTCATGACGATCTGAATGGCTGCATCGCCTTTCGCGAGGAGATGGTTCTTATCACCGGGCTGGATCATGGCCCAATCACCACCGCGCGCGATGTGCAGGACGATACCCTGTTTGCCTTTCGCAACAGCTGCTCTTACCGGGTGAAGCTGGAGAGCTGGTATCGCGACAGCCAGACCGCGCCCGATAATGTGATGGAGATTCAGTCCTATCACGCCATGCTGGCCTGCGTGGCGGGCGGTGCAGGTGTGGCGATGATCCCGGCTTCAGTACTGAAGCAGATGGCGGATCGGTCACGGGTGCAGGCGCATACCTTACCCGCCGCTTATCGCGACACCGCCACCTGGCTGATGTGGCGACGCGACGCCTTTACGCCGAATGTTGAAGCGCTGAAGTACCTGATTATTGAACAATTTGACGATCGCCCGCTCAACGATGAGCTGATCCACCCATTACAGGCGGCGGAATAAGCGTTCCACGCTATGTTTAAATCACGACAAACTGGCGCTATTACGCGTCACAATCTGACTGGAAGAGGGATTGCATGAACATGATCAAAACCCGTGCCGCTGTTGCCTGGGCTGCTGGCGAACCGCTGAAAATCGAAGAAGTGGATTTGATGCCACCGCAGAAAGGCGAAGTGCTGGTGCGTATTGTCGCGACCGGTGTCTGTCATACCGACGCCTACACCCTCTCGGGCACCGATCCGGAAGGCGTGTTCCCGGCCATTCTCGGCCATGAAGGCGGCGGCATCGTGGAAGCCGTGGGCGAAGGCGTAACCAGCGTGGAAGTGGGTGACCATGTCATTCCGCTTTACACGCCGGAGTGTGGCAAATGTAAGTTCTGCCTGTCGGGCAAAACTAACCTCTGCCAGGCCATCCGCGCCACCCAGGGCAAAGGCCTGATGCCGGACGGCACAACCCGCTTCTTTAAAGATGGCAAACCGATTTTCCACTATATGGGTACCTCGACCTTCTCTGAGTACACCGTCATCCCGGAGATATCACTGGCGAAAATCAGTAAAGAAGCGCCGCTGGAAGAGGTTTGTCTGCTGGGCTGTGGCGTCACTACCGGCATGGGCGCGGTAATGAACACGGCCAAAGTGAAAGAAGGCGATACCGTGGCGATCTTCGGTCTCGGCGGCATCGGTCTTTCTGCGGTCATCGGCGCCAAAATGGCAAAAGCCGGCCGCATCATCGCGATTGACCTCAACACCAGCAAATTCGATCTGGCTCGCAAACTGGGTGCCACCGATCTGATTAACCCGAAAGATTACGATAAGCCGATTCAGGATGTGATTGTCGAACTGACCGACGGCGGCGTGGACTTCTCGTTTGAGTGTATCGGTAACGTCAACGTGATGCGTTCCGCGCTGGAGTGCTGCCACAAAGGCTGGGGCGAGTCTGTGATTATCGGCGTTGCCGGTGCCGGTGAAGAGATCTCTACCCGTCCGTTCCAGCTGGTGACCGGTCGCGTCTGGCGCGGTTCCGCCTTTGGTGGCGTGAAAGGCCGTTCACAGCTGCCGGGCATCGTACAGGATTACCTCGACGGTAAATTTGCCCTGAACGATTTCATCACCCATACCATGCCGCTGGAAGAGATCAACGACGCCTTTGATTTGATGCACGAAGGAAAATCGATTCGCTCGGTCGTGCACTTTAACAAGTAATCAGGAGGCGTTATGGCATCCACTCTGGAGCTACTGGAAGAACACCGTATTTTTGGCGGCTGGCAGCAGCGCTGGCGTCATCAGTCAGGCGTACTGAACTGCCCGATGACCTTCAGCATCTATCTGCCGACCCCGCACGGTGATGCACCGCCGCCGGTGGTCTGGTTTCTGGCCGGGCTGACCTGCAACGATGAGAACTTCACCAGCAAAGCGGGCGCACAGCGTGTGGCGGCGGAACTGGGTCTGGTGCTGATTATGCCGGACACCAGCCCGCGCGGTGACGGTGTGGCGAACGATGAGGGATACGATCTGGGCCAGGGCGCAGGATTTTATCTCAATGCCACCCAGCAACCCTGGGCCAGTCATTTCCGCATGTTCGACTATCTGAGCAGCGAGTTGCCCGCCCTGATTGCGGATAACTTCAAGGTCAGTGAACGTCAGTCGATTATGGGTCACTCCATGGGCGGACATGGTGCACTGATGCTGGCGCTGCGTCTGGGTAATCGCTTTGCCTCGGCGTCTGCCTTTGCGCCGATTGTGAATCCCATGCAGGTGCCGTGGGGCCAGAAAGCGTTCCAGGCCTATCTGGGCGACGATCGTGCGGCGTGGCGGGAATATGACAGCTGCCAGCTGATGGCGGAGGTGTCCCATCGGCTGCCGATGCTGATCGATCAGGGCGACAGCGATCAGTTCCTGGCCGATCAGCTGCAACCGGAGCGGTTAGAAGAGATCGCTCAAGAGGTGGGCTTCCCGCTGACGCTGCGTATTCAGCCGGGTTATGACCATAGCTACTTCTTTATTGCCAGCTTCGTGGAAGATCATCTGCGCTTCCATGCACAGCATCTGCTGGCGTAAATAATCAGGGCCGCATTTGCGGCCCTGAACTTTTCTGCATGCTGTACTGGCGGAACGCGGGCTTAAACCCAGGCCCCGCCCGATTCTCAGACCAGTGCCGGACCGGTCAGCCCATCGATCATCACCTGCGGAATGCCGCGTGAGCAGTGTTCGATACGGCCATTCACGCCATACACTTTTGCCAGCGTAGCCGGGGTAATCACCTTATCCGGCTGCCCTTCCGCCACCAGCGCACCCTGCTTCAGCATCAGCGCATGCTGCGCATGACGCAGCGCGATGTTGATATCATGCACCACCACCACCGTCACGATGTTGCGCTGAGCGGTTTCACGACGTACCAGATCCATGACGTGGAACTGATAGTTGAGATCCAGTGCGCTCAGCGGTTCATCCAGCAGCAGCAGCTTAGGACGACGAATCAGGGACTGCGCCAGACCGACCAGCTGCTTCTGTCCGCCAGAGAGCTGATCGAGGTAGCGCATCGCCAGATGGGCAATGCCAAGCTGCTCCAGCAGATGCATGATTTCCGCTTCGCTGCTGGCGCTGTGCAGACCACCAGAGGCACGCTGCGCCACGATGATCGACTCCAGCACATGCAGATGCACGCCCGCAGGCAGTGACTGCGGCAGATAAACCACGTTCTTCGCACGGCGGGCAAACGGCTGAGTCATGAGATCCTCACCGTTGAGCCACATTTCGCCCTGACCTTTATTCAGCCCGGCCAGCGCGCGCAGCAGCGTCGATTTACCGCAGCCATTTGGCCCCAGCAGCACGGTGATTTCACCGCGCGGCAGCGGTGCGATATTGAGATTATCGATGACTTTGTTTTTTGGGTAACCGGCACTGAAGCCGCGTAACGTCAGACCCTGTTCCATCATACCGTCCCCCGATGACGCAGAATAATACTCAGGAAGAACGGCACACCTATCAGTGAGGTGACGATGCCGACCGGGATGATAACGCCGGGGATCAGATTTTTCGAGGCGACCGACGCCAGCGACAATACCAGCGCGCCAACCAGCGCACTGGCTGGCAGGTAGAAGCGGTGATCTTCGCCAAACATCATGCGGGCAATATGGGGAGCGACCAGGCCAATGAAGCCGATCGGTCCGACAAACGCCACGGCCAGCGCCGAGAGGATACTGATGCGCAGCAGGGTCGTCAGGCGCAGACGACGCACGTCAATGCCAAAGCTCACCGCACGGTCTTCGCCCAGACGCAGCGCCGTCAGCTTCCAGCTGCTCAACATTGAGAACGGCACCAGAATGGCCAGCGCCACGGTCAGCACGCCCAGCTTCTCCCAGGAGGCGCGCGCCAGGCTGCCCATCGTCCAGAACACCAGGCCCTGCAGGGTATCTTCGCTGGCGATGAACTGCATCATTGAGACCAGCGCGTTAAAGGTGAAGACCAGCGCAATACCGAACAGCACCACGCCCGCCGAAGAGACCTGCGTCCAGCGGGTCACGGCATCCAGCATCAGCGCAGCAAACAGCGCAAAGACAAAAGCGTTGGCAGAGATTAACCACTGATCCGGAATGCCAGGAATACCTACGCCGAGGATGATGGCCAGCGCGGCACCAAACGCCGCCGCCGATGAGACACCGAGCGTAAACGGGCTGGCCAGTGGGTTGTTCAGGATGGTCTGCATTTCTGCCCCAGCGAGGCCCAGCGACAGACCCACCACCAGCGCCATCAGCGCATAGGGCAGACGAATATCCCAGACAATGACGCGGGTGCCGGCATCAACGCTGTCGGGGTTAAGCAGCGTGTTCCACAGCGTATCAAGTGAGAGTCCGGCCGGACCCAGCGTGAAATCGAGAATCAGCGAGGCAACAATTGCCACCAGTAATACGCCAATCCAGATCAGGCGGCGTCGCAGCACCTGATGGTAATTTTGCATGGTGTGGTGAAGCGTCTCTTCCCCCGCCAGCAGCGAAGTTTCGGTAGTCATGTTTGAACCCTGTGTGGCTATCACGTCAGAAAACGCAGCCACAATAGTGCAGGTGATAATAATTATCAATTCGAGAACATAAGCGAGACGTGAAAAAACAGTAAAAAATGGTGTTGTTATAGGCAGGATACCGGCAGACACGGCGCTTTGAGGCTGCTCCAGTACTTAAAGCGATGGGAGCATACGTCTGGAGCAAAGCATCGCGGGCCAGGGATGGCCCGCGCTGAGCATGCCAGGGATGGCGTTTTTTGCGTCTTTGCGAAAGACGTATGCTCCCTGAGCATGTGGCTCATCTGCAACCTCAAAGCGCTGTGGCAGGCAGCTGCCTCAACAGCGCCAGCGCACAGATCTAATCTTTGTGAACCGGGAACTCCATCTCGCTGTACTTCACGAAACGACTGCCGCGCGTCAGCCTGAAGCCGAACCAGATAATCAGGAACAGCGGAAGACCAATGTAGGTTGCCGCTACGCCGTACCAGTCGATGCTGTCGTTGAGGAATGCCTGATAGTTCTGGCCCAGCGTGATGATCAGGCAAAGCACGAAGGCAAAGATCGGTCCCAGCGGGAAGAAGCCGGAACGGTAAGGCAGATCGTTCAGGTCATGTCCCTGAGCGACATAGCCGCGACGGAAGCGATAGTGACTGATGGCAATACCCAGCCAGGCGATAAAACCGGTCATGCCTGAGGTATTCAGCAGCCACAGATAAACTTCCTGATTACCAAACTTAGAGGTCAGGAAGCACAGTCCGGCCACCACGGTCGTCGCCCATAAGGCATTGCGCGGAACGCCGCCCTTAGAGAGCTTCGCGAAAATGCGCGGCGCTTTGCCTTCGGAGGCCAGGTTGTACAACATGCGCGTTGAAGCGTACATACCGGAGTTACCGGCAGACAGCACCGCCGTCAGGATCACCGCATTCATCACTGCTGCCGCAGAGAGCAGACCGGCGTTCCGGAACACCAGGGTGAACGGGCTGACGCTGATATCGTCAATGTCGTTATGCAGTAACTGCGGATCGGTGTACGGCAGGATCAGACTGATAATCAGGATGGCGAACACATAGAACAGCAGGATACGCCAGAAAATCTGCCGCACCGCGCGCGGAATATTTTTCGCCGGGTCTTCAGATTCGCCCGCCGCGATACCGATCAGCTCGGTGCCCTGGAAGGAGAATCCCACAATCATCGCCACGCCAATCATCGCCGCAAAGCCGCCTGCAAACGGCGCATCGCCTACCTGCCAGTTCTGCCAGCCCGCATGCTCCGCACCGCGCATAATACCGGTGATCATCAGCACGCCCACGATGATAAAGATAATCACGGTGGCGACTTTAATCAGCGAGAACCAGTATTCTGCCTCGCCAAAGCCTTTTACCGAGATGTAATTGAGCAGGAATATCAGGCCCAGGAACAGCGCGCTCCAGATCCAGCCAGGCGTATCGGGGAACCAGTAGGTCATCACCAGCTGTGACGCGACCAAGTCAACCGCGATGGTCACCGCCCAGTTGTACCAGTAGTTCCAGCCGAGCGCGAAACCAAAGCCCTCTTCGACATATTTCGCGCCATAAGTGGCGAAAGAACCCGATACGGGCATGAAGGCGGCCAGCTCACCGAGGCTGGTCATCAGGAAGTAGACCATCAGGCCGATCAGCATGTAGGAGAGGAGTGCCCCGCCGGGGCCAGCCTGAGCGATGGTTGCACCGGAGGCGACAAACAGGCCGGTACCGATGGAACCGCCGATGGCGATCATCGTCAGATGACGGGCTTTTAACGCACGTCGTAATGCAGGTTGTTGTGTTGTTTTTGAGTCATTATGCATGTGTTAACGCTACGCTGGGTAAAAATGAGGCGCGATTGTAGCAGCCAGACCGCCTCTGTATAGCGATGCCATGCTGTTATTAGTTAAGTTCATGATCGCGCCCGGATTATTAGCAGTCACTCACGGCAATAGGACAAAAAGCGCGTCAGTGCCTTTGAAATATGCTTCTGCCGGTGATGAATACGATAGAGCGTCCGGGTCAGTCGCGGCAGCGGAATGGTCAGTTCTGTCAGCGTGCCCGCCTCCAGCAGATCGGCAATTACCCGGCGAGAAAGACAGCTGATGCCCATGCCGTGCCGCACCGCATGTTTGATCGCTTCGGAGTTGCCCAGCTCCATGCCCAGCTGAAAACTCGGCAGGTGCGACAGCAGCAGATAATCGACGATTTCACGGGTTCCGGAGCCGCGTTCGCGCAGGATCCACGGCGCTTCCGCCAGCGTTTTCAGCGTGACCGGCTGTTGCAGAATTGCAGCATCGGGCGCAGCAAACACCACCAGCTCATCTTCCAGCCAGGGTTCGCTGACCAGCTCGGTCATGTGGCACGGTCCTTCAATCAAACCCACATCTACACGGAAATCGGAAACCGCCTGAATCACATCCTGACTGTTGCCCACGCTCAGCTCCAGCGGCAGACCGGGAAAATCACGACGATAAGCCGCCATCATGCCCGGCAGCAGATAGTTACCGATGGTGCTGCTGGCGAAGATGCGGATCGCGCCGTTATCCTCTTTAAACAGTTGCTCAATTTCCCCTGCCTGCTCCAGCAGCCCGACCGCTCGCGGATAAAGCAGCCGCCCATGCTCATTCAGCACCAGCCGTTTGCCAACGCGGTCAAATAACTGCACCCCGAGCTGGCTCTCCAGATCGGCCAGCGCTGCGCTGACCGCCGACTGCGACAGCGCCAGCAGTTGCGAGGCCTGGGTCGTGGAACCGCTCTTAAGCACTTCGGTGAACACTTCGATTTGCCGCAGCGTAATGTGCATCGTCGCCTCTTAACTCAGTGAATGCCTGACAAGGTAAATGATTAACGCCAGCCAGATCAGCCCAACTACCACCAGCCAGCCTGCCATTTTTTTGCCGCGGGAACGCTGGGCCTGCGCCCGCTCGCTGCTGCTGATGCGCACCTCTCGCGGCAGTAACCGCAACAGCACCATGACGCCCGTCGGGATGATCACCGCATCATCCAGCAAACCGACAAACGGGATGACATCCGGGATGAGATCGATCGGACTGACGCCATAGGCGACCAGCCCCAGCATCGCCAGCTTGTTCCACCAGGGCGTGCGCGGATCGCGAAAAGCGAACGCCAGCACTAATACATCTCTTTTGATCAGCGTCGCCCAGCGACGCAGACGCGAAACTATCATGATGGCTGCCTTATCGTTTATTCTGGTCAATTATAAATATATTATCAATTTCACTTTTAAGCCAGTCGCCGTCATGATCAGGACTCAACCACGAGGAGTGACCATCATGACCGAACTGAGCATCGCTAAAACGCATCATCCTGTTACGCTCTGGTTCCCCGGTCTGCTGCTGACCGCCGCGATTGCCGCCGCTGCCAGCTGGCTGGCGCAGCAACCGGCAATTGCCGCGCTGGGGCTGGGTTCACTGACCCTGGCGATTATGCTGGGCATCCTGGTCGGCAACAGCGTTTATACGCCGCTGGCGTCGCACTGCGACAGTGGCGTGGTGCTGGCGAAACAGAAGCTGCTGCGACTGGGGATCATCCTGTTTGGTTTTCGCATCACCCTACAGCAGATCGCCGACGTCGGTTTCAGCGGCATTCTGATTGATGCACTGACGCTGAGCAGCACCTTCCTGGTGACCTGCCTGCTGGGCATCCGGCTGCTGAAACTGGACCGCGATACCGTCTGGCTGATTGGCGCGGGCAGCAGTATCTGTGGGGCTGCAGCCGTACTGGCGACCGAGCCGGTGGTGAAAGCCGCACCGTCGAAAGTCGCGGTGGCTATCGCGACCGTGGTGCTGTTCGGTACGCTGGCGATCTTTATCTATCCGCTGCTGTGGCCGCTGGCGCATCACCTGTTTCCGGGCCTGAGTGCGGCACAGTTTGGGGTTTTCACCGGCTCTACCATCCATGAAGTCGCGCAGGTGGTGGCCGCCGGGCACAGTATCAGTCCGGATGCCGAGAACAGCGCCGTGATTGCCAAAATGCTGCGGGTGATGATGCTGGCGCCGTTCCTGCTCTGCCTGAGTGCGGTGTTACGCGGCAAACGCAAAGCGAGCAAAGCCCGTCAGCCGGTGACGTTTCCCTGGTTCGCGCTGCTGTTTATCGCGGTTGCGCTGTTTAACTCGCTGCAGCTGCTGCCTGCCACGGTAGTTGCCACGGTAAACGAGCTGGCGGGTCTGCTGCTGGCGATGGCGATGGCGGCCCTGGGATTAACGACCCGTTTTGGCGCGTTGCGTGAGGCCGGCGTTAAACCGCTGCTGCTGGGCGCGCTGGTGTTTGCCTGGTTAATCGCGGGCGGCGGCGCCATCAATCTGCTGGTGCAACATTTCATGGGCTAGCGGCATCGGGTATCATGCCGTTTCATCCGTGCATAGCCCCAGGAGAAAGGCATGAAATATATTGGCGCACACGTGAGTGCGGCAGGTGGCGTGGATCAGGCCGTGATCCGCGCCCATGAAATAGAAGCCACCGCCTTCGCGCTCTTTACTAAAAATCAGCGTCAGTGGAAGGCCGCCCCGCTCTCCACCGAGGTGATTGATGCTTTTCGCGCCGCCTGCGAGACGTACAAATTCAGCCCGCAGCAAATCCTGCCGCACGACAGTTTTCTGATTAACCTCGGTCATCCGGTTGAAGAGGCGCTGGAGAAATCCCGCGCTGCCTTTATTGATGAACTGCAACGTTGTGACCAGCTCGGCCTGACGCTGCTGAACTTCCATCCCGGCAGCCATCTGCATCAGATTGAAGAAGAGGCCTGTCTGAAGCGGATTGCGGAGTCGATCAATATCGCTCTCGATCAGAGCCAGAACGTGACCGCCGTAATTGAGAATACCGCCGGTCAGGGCAGTAACCTGGGGTTCCGCTTCGAACACCTCGCCACCATTATTGGACATGTCGAAGATAAGTCGCGCGTCGGCGTCTGCATTGATACCTGCCATGCGTTTGCTGGCGGTTATGACCTGCGCACCGAAGCGGACTGCGAAGCGACCTTTGCTGAGTTCGAGCGCATTGTGGGCTTTGATTATCTGCGCGGCATGCACCTTAACGACGCCAAAAGCGCCTTCGACAGTCGCGTTGACCGCCATCACAGCCTGGGTGAAGGCAATATCGGCAAAACGGCGTTTAGCTGGCTGATGAAAGATCCGCGGTTTGATGGCATCCCGTTGATTCTGGAAACTATTAATCCTGATATCTGGAAAGATGAGATTGCCTGGCTGAAAGCCGAACAGCAGAGATAGAAAAAGGGAGCCAGTTGGCTCCCTTTTCGTTTAGATCGAACGCTGGCTCAGGGAGCATGCGCCTTAATTTCGAGAGCCGTCTGTAAAAGCAAACAGGGAGCCATCCGGCTCCCTGTTATTTTCACTTCAGCAGATTATGCATTTCTGCACATCAGGCTTTCGCCAGCTGCTCTTCCGGACGTTTCAGTACCGCATAGCTCAGACCTGCAATCGCGGTGCCGATGATAATTGCCATCAGATAGCCGACAACCGGGGTAATCGCGCCAGGGATCAGCAGGACAAACAGTCCACCGTGCGGAGCCATCAGTTTCGCGCCAATCGCCATGGAGATCGCGCCGGTAGTTGCACCACCCACGATACAGCAAGGCAGAACGCGCATCGGGTCACGGGCTGCGAACGGAATCGCACCTTCAGAGATAAAGCAGAGACCCAGAACCAGTGCCGCTTTACCGCCTTCCTGCTGACCTTTGTTGAATTTACGACGGGCAACCAGTGTTGCCAGACCCATCGCCAGCGGTGGCACCATACCGGCTGCCATGATGGCGGCCATCGGTGCATACGTCTGCGAACTCAGTAAGCCAACGCCGAATGCGTAAGCCACTTTATTCACCGGACCACCCATATCGGTACACATCATGCCGCCCAGAATCGCACCCAGCAGGACCGCATTCGCCGTACCCATGTTAGCCAGCCAGTGCGTCAGGCCATTCATGATGCCCGCAACCGGTTTGCCCACCACGTAGATCATCAGCAGGCCGGTGATCAGGCTGGCGAACAGCGGAATAATCAGTATCGGTTTTAGCGCTTCCATACTCTGCGGCAGTTTAACTTTGCCGCTGATCAGCTTCGCCGCATAACCGGCAATAAAGCCGGCGATGATACCGCCTAAGAAGCCTGCGTTGATGCTGGTAGCGATCATACCGCCAATCAGACCTGGCGTCAGACCCGGACGATCCGCGATGGAGAAGGCGATGAAACCTGCCAGCACCGGAACCATCAGGGCGAAGGCGCTGCCGCCACCGATTTGCATCAGCGCAGCGGCCAGCGTGCCCTGCTCTTTAAAGGCTGTGATACCAAAAGCGAAAGACAGGGCGATGCTCAGACCACCCGCGACCACCATCGGCAGCATGTAAGAAACACCGGTCAGCAGGTGACGATAAGCCCCTGCTCCGCCTTTCTTCTCTTCTTCACTTTCATTGCTCTGACCGCCAGCCGCCGCTTTATACGGCTTCGCTTCTGCGACGGCTTTATCCAGTTCCTGCGCAGTTTTCTTCAGCGCCAGACCGGTTGAGGTGCGGTACATTGGCTTACCGGCGAATTTCGCCAGATCGACTTCGATATCCGCGGCGACGATCACCAGATCGGCAGCAGCGACTTCTTCCGGGGTGATCGCGTTACCGGCACCCACTGAACCGCGGGTTTCCACTTTCACCCACCAGCCGCGACGGGTTGCTTCAGCCTGAATAGCTTCGGCAGCCATAAAGGTGTGCGCCACGCCAGTCGGACAGGCGGTAACGGCAACCACGCGTTTCTGCGCGCCAGCCTGAGCCGGTGCCGCAGCAGGTGCGCCTGCCGGTGTTGCCACCGCAGCCGGGGCCTGCCAGGTTTTAGCTTCGGCTTTCGCGCGGTTCAGGAACATTTCCGGCTCGCGTACTGCCAGCTGGATATCACCCAGCCAGACTGCTTTGCCGTTCAGCGCCGCGTCTTCCGGCACGTTTTTACCCAGCACAATCGCCAGTTCAGCGTCGGCAGGGTTATCAGTCAGAGTCAGGCCCGCAGCAGCTGCGGCAGCAGCCAGACGTTGTTGCGCCATGTATGCGGAAGCCAGTCCCAGTGTAGGGTCTTTAATCAGCAGCGTTTTCATTATCGCTCTCCTGCTGTCAGTTAACGGGTTGTAAGTCGACGCGCGCCATCATTGCGGCCAACTGAGTACGATCGGAAACGCCAACGTTGCTCTGGCTGACGGCCATGGCCGCCACGGCAGTCGCAAGACGCAGCGTGTGTTCGCTGGATTCACGCATCAGCAGGCCATAAATCAGGCCGCCAACCATTGAATCACCTGCACCCACCGTGCTGACAACTTCACACACCGGCGGTTTAGCAATCCATTCGCCAGAGGCGTTGACCCACAGCGCGCCTTCAGCGCCCAGCGAAATCACCACATGGGCGATGCCCTGTTCGCGCAGTTCGTGCGCTGCACCAATCACATCCTGCAGGGTTGGCAGTTTGCGGCCAGCCCAGATTTCCAGCTCACGGCGGTTAGGTTTAACCAGCCACGGTGCGGCCTTCAGTCCTGCCACCAGCGCCTCGCGGCTGCTGTCGAAGATGATGCATGGGCAGTGGGTGCGCAGTTCGGTCATCCAGCGGGTGAAGGCATCGTGATCGACGCCTTCTGGCAGGCTGCCGCTAACGCAGACCATATCGAACTGGCCCAGCCAGGTCAGAGAATCCGTGGTAAAACGATCCCAGTCCTGAGCCGTTACCTGAAAACCGGAGAAATTCAGATCGGTGACGTCGCCGGTCTGTTCAGTGAGTTTAACGTTGATTCGGGTACGGCCTGGCACGACCTGGAAACGGTTAGCGATGCCCAGCTCGCTGAACAGCTGCTGGAAACCGTCCTGATTCTCTTTACCCAGGAAGCCACCCACGGTGACATCGATACCCAGATCTTTCAGAACTTTAGCGACATTGATGCCCTTGCCCGCTGCATGCAGCCCGGTGGTTTTCACCAGGTTGACTTCGCCGCGTTCAATTTCAGGGGTATATCCCACCAGGTCATAGGCCGGATTCAGCGTGATGGTGGCGACGCGTCTGCTCATGATGCCCCCTCACCCAGACCGCTGGTGATCGCTTCTTCAATCGCGTTCAGCGCCTGCTGTGCATCGTCACCGCTGGCGGTAAAGCGCAGGCGATGGCCTTTCTTCACGCCCAGTGCAACCACTTTCATCAGGCTGCGGCCGTTAGCCGGTTTACCGCTGCCGTCGAGATTGGTCACGGTGATGTCGCTGTTGAACTGCTTGATCACGCTGACCAGCGCGGTGCCCGGACGGGCATGCAGGCCATGTTCGTTGCGAATAGTGTATTCAGCGGTCAGCACGTCAGCCTGCTCATCAACTTCGCTGGTCAGCAGAGCATAGACGCCTGCCGCATCAGCTTTCAGCAGACGATCCGCTTTGCCCTGCTGCAGCAATGCGCTGAGGTAACCCAGCACTTCCAGCGGACGTTCATCGGTCGCTGAAACGCTGATTAACAGCGCCGCGGATTCGCCCTGATGGTCGAATGCATGTTCAGCGCGGCTGATGGCAACGCCGCTGCGCAGGTTACCGAGGCTGCTGTCGCTGAGCCAGATGCCCTGACCCAGATTCAGCGGAGCCGTTGAGACCACGTCTGCAACGTAGCTGGCATCCACCACGCCTGCGGACTGCAGCCGGCCAGCGTTCATCGCCTGCAGAGTGATCAGATCGCTGGCTGCGACGTTGAGGGTAATTAATGAGGTGTCGAAGCTGAACTCGGCGGCTTGTTTCTCGCCCATCAGCAACGCACGAAGGTCTTCAGCAGAGGCGGTTTTAAGCTGTTCGGCGATGGTGTCATCGCTCAGAACATGCGTCAGCTGACGCAGCAGCGCCAGATGTTCATCCGACTTAGCGGCAATCCCGATGGCGACATAGGCAGTCTGATCGTCACCCCAGGCAATGCCCTGCGGGAACTGGAACACCTGAACACCGGTTTTCAGCACCATATCGCGGGTATCGGTGGTGCCATGAGGGATTGCGATGCCGTTGCCGAGGAAGGTTGAGGTCTGCTGTTCGCGCGCCAGCATGCCGTTGACGTAGCCTTCCGTCACATTGCCCGCTGCGGTTAACGCGGCAGCAACCTGACGAATGGCCTCTTCTTTGTTCTGGGCGCTGGCTCCGGTATGGATGGCCTGCAATTCGAGCTGGAACATAATTCTCCTCGCTTGCTGAGATTGAATCGTTTCAGCCAGTGGGGATTTTTTTACGCCATGCTGTTGAAAACAGGTGGCGCGGTCACCGCTGAAACGTTTCAGGGATTGTGGTACAGCAATTTTCCACAGGCAAGAAAATGCGCAAACGGCATAACAGATTTTTGACGTTACGCACATTTCGGGGTGATTAAGGGGAATAAAAAGTGAACAGGCTGACGCGGTTGCTGTAAGCCAAAGATTACCGGACAAAGACTTCAGCAGCGTCAGCGCGTCAGGGCGCCATTACCGCCCGGATTACATCAAAAACGTAACGGCCTGATGGCGGCTATCGCCTCATGGGCTGTGTGCCCGAATATTTTTGAAACCGGCCTGTGCGATGACAGTCATCGCAGTAGCATATGCCTGACCTATACATTTACGGAGGGCTGGCATAAACTGAGGCAATACTTTCATCCACGCCGTTATTGACGTTACGCCTGCGTTCGGGCCAGACATTTTAAGAGGAGTGTCCAGTATGAGAATCGTATCTGTGTTCAGAAATGGTAATAATCGCGCGATTCGCCTGCCCCGCGACATGGATTTTGAGGGGGTGAGCGAGCTGGAAATTATCAGGGAAGGAGATGCCATTATTCTGCGTCCTGTCAGACCCACATGGCGTTCATTTACCCAGCTTGAAAAAGCTGACGCTGATTTCATGACAGAGCGTGAAGACGTTGTCAGCGATGAGGGGCGTTTTGATCTGTGAACAAGACCTATATGCTCGACACTAATATTTGCTCATTTATTATGCGTGAGCAGCCTGAGGAGGTCATCCGGCGACTGGAACAGGCGGTGCTGCGCAACCATCGGATTGTTGTCTCTGCCATTACTTATGCTGAAATGCGTTTTGGGGCGATCGGAAAGAAAGCTTCACCACGGCATATGCACCTGGTAGATGCATTCTGCGCCCGTCTTGATGCTGTCCTTTCCTGGGACCGCGCAGCGGTAGATGCAACCACTGAAATCAAAGCCGCGCTGGCTGCTGCCGGAACGCCCATTGGCCCCAACGACACCGCGATTGCCGGACATGCCATTGCGGCCAGGGCTATTCTGGTGACTAATAACACACGCGAGTTTCAACGGGTGCCCGGATTGCAGCTGGAAGACTGGGTCAGATAAGCGCTGATGCTGCATTAAATCTAAGCGGTGAGAGGGGTCTCAGGCACGTGTGCTGGCTTCAAGCTCAATCAGGTAGGTCATGGCTGAGGTCCGGTCTGAAAGACACATATCGCCAGAAGGTTGCAGACTTCCGCACACTTTCGGCCTTAAATCTGAACCGAAAATCATGCACAGATTTTCATCCGATAACTGAATGCATCGGACATTCGCGGGTTTACCCTGTGGCATTCCGGGGATGGGGCTGGAGATGGAGGGCGCGATGCAGCAGGCACCACAATCAATACGACACTGCATTAACACCTCATATGCGACGTTCAGAATACGAAAGACAGTAACAGAACCTCAGAGGGATCGACACTGCACCCTTAAACACTTCACTTCCCGCTTTAATCGCTTACTATCAGGCATGCCCGGAATCGATGAAGAAACAGAGGGCACTGTGCAACAGGCATCGCATTGCATGGTTTGCGCCAGCAGAGAAAGTCGCGGCGAAAATAGCAGTCCACCTCACTAATTGCCATGAAAGCCGCGGCCTGACACAAAATTTCGCATCCGCCATATTGCCAGTTTTCACCGGCGCGAGTAACGTTGCGCGCACTTCACTCTCAAGATAGCGAGAACAGCAATGCCAAAAGCCAATGAAATCAAAAAAGGGATGGCCGTCACACACAACGGTAAACTGCTGCTGGTTAAAGACATTGATGTCCAGAGCCCCAGCGCACGCGGTGCCGCCACCCTGTATAAAATGCGCTTTACCGATGTGCGCACCGGCCTGAAAGTGGAAGAGCGCTTTAAGGGCGACGAGATTATTGATGCGATTTCGCTCAGCCGTCGCAGCGTGACCTTCTCTTATATAGATGGTGACGAATATATCTTCATGGATGATGAAGATTACACCCCTTACTCCTTTAAACAGGAGCAGATTGAAGAAGAGCTGCTGTTTATCCCTGAAGGCGGCATCCCTGGCATTCACGTGCTGACGATGGAAGGTCAGGTGCTGGCGCTGGAACTGCCACAAACCGTGGATATGGAAATCGTGGATACCTCACCTGGCATTAAAGGGGCTTCCGCCAGCGCCCGCACTAAACCAGCCGGAATGAGTACCGGCCTCTCCATCCAGGTTCCGGAATATCTCAGCAATGGTGACCGCATCCGCATCCATATTGCTGAACGCCGTTATATGGGCCGCGCAGACTAACCCCACGCCCGTTGCCGATCGTGATAGTGTTATAGTATCACGCTATTCTCAGGCAGGAGTCGGTCCCATGACGCGCGTTAATCTGATCACCGGTTTTCTGGGCAGCGGCAAAACTACGCTGCTCTGCCATCTGCTGGCAGCCCGGCCCGCCGGAGAAAAGTGGGCGGTGCTGGTCAATGAATTTGGCGAGATTGGGATCGATGGCGCCCTGCTGGCCGATCGGGGTGCCACACTTAAAGAGATCCCCGGCGGCTGCCTCTGCTGCGTGAATGGCCTGCCAATGCAGGTCGGGCTGAATATGCTGCTGAAGAGTAAGCCCGATCGGCTGCTGATTGAGCCCACCGGCCTGGGCCATCCCCGCAAGGTGTTAGAGATGTTAAGTGCGCCGATCTATCAGACCTGGCTGCAACTGCAGGCCACCCTGACGCTGCTGGATGTGCGCCAGCTGGCCGATCCCCGTATCGTTGCTAATGAAAACTTCCGCGATCAGCTGGCTGCGGCCGATATCATCATCGCCAATAAACGCGACTGCTGGAATGAAGCAGACCGTCAGCGCCTGGCTAACTGGCAGCAGCAGATGCAGCCACCGCGTCCATTACTACAGACAGAATTTGGTCAGATCCCCCTTTACCTGCTGAATACGCCCCTTAAGCCCCGTGAACTTCCCGTGCCCCATCACCATCATCCGGCGAACCCCACCAGCGGCGTGGCGGCGTTACGACTGAATGGCGAGGCGCGCTGGCGTCGGGCGCTGAACCACGGCCAGGGCTATAGCGCCTGCGGCTGGCTGTTTGATGCGGATACGCTGTTCGACAGTGAGGCATTGCTGGAATGGGTCCGACAGGCAGAGGCAGATCGCATTAAAGGCGTCATGCGCACAGCAGAAGGCACAATCCGTATTAACTGCCAGGCAAAAGATCTGCAAAGTGAAACGCTCACCTCACCGCCACCCGATAGCCGCATTGAGATCATCCATTCGCAGCAGGCTGACTGGAATCGGCTACAATCGGCGTTGTTGAAGTGCCGTTTACGCTAAGACAGGTATTGTCGGCGGTTATTTTTTTTAAATGAGTTTTTGATTATGCGCGCAACCCGCCTTATTACTATCCTGCTGCTTAATGCACTGGGCATAGTGCTATTTCTTTCGTGGTATCTGCCGCCGGGACATGGTTTCTGGTCTGGCATCGATAAATCTGTTTTCTTTGGCTTCAATAATCAGATGGTGACCCATCCGCTGTTCGCGCTGATCGTCGCTATCACCAATTTCCGGGGTTTTGATGCGGTGTCACTGCTGGCGATGGGCCTGCTTTATCTGTCGATCTGGCGGCGCGAAACGCCACAGGCACAGCGGCGGATGCTGGCTATCGGCATTACCATGCTGCTCACCGCCGTGGTGCTCAATCAACTGGGCCATTTGCTGCCGGTGAAACACTCCAGTCCGACGCTGTTCTTCGAAAACGTGCATCGCGTCAGTGAACTGACCGGTATCCCTGCAAAAGATGCCTCCAAAGACAGCTTCCCTGGCGACCACGGTATGATGCTGATTATTTTCGCCTGCTTTATGTGGCGTTATTTTGGTTTCAGCCGTTTTTTAATTGCCGCCGCAATTGTGATTCTATTTTCACTGCCGCGCGTCATGGCGGGTGCACACTGGTTTACTGATATTGCCGTCGGTTCGCTATCCGTAATATTAGTGGGTCTGAGCTGGTGGCTATTAACGCCAGCCAGTGACGTGCTGGTAAACTGGTTTTATCGCAAATTACCGGGTAAATATAAGCCCGTGATGTAAATGTTAAGCGCGGTCGGTTAAATCGCCCTGGTCTTAACCCTCCGCGCTTATAAAAAACTGCCCATCACTATTAGCCTGCTAATTAAAATCACGAAAAGAAAAGGTTATGACCCGCCTGGCAGGCTAAATAATCACCGACCTCCTCTGTCAATAAAGAAAAATCTAAAAAAATGGGCTATGCCCTGAATTAGCGCCCCTTTCATCCCCTGTTCTCTTCATCATTTCACCACAATTGTCGCTAAAGTAGTCAGTGTGTTACGGTTTGATTCTCATCAAAAAAACCTATATGAAATTGATTAAAAGCACTCGCCACGGCGTCTGTAATCAGTTAACCTCAGTCGCAGTGAGGCTACAGCGGCAGAAAATTCGGATTTTTCACCGTTAAAGTGTGTCCATTAACACATTTTAGTAATTAAGGATTTGTCTTAGTCTGTTGCGCTTATTAATCTCCCTGTTTTGTCATCTGGCTGGCGACAATTTTGTCGTAAGGAAATCGAAGGAAAACCCGAATAATGGTCAAGTCTCAACCAATACTGAGATATATCTTGCGGATCGTGCCCGCCCTGGCGCTGGCAACACTCCTCTCAGCTTGTAGCAGTACCCATAGTAGTCAGAACGCGAATAACGAGAATCATGAAGTTAACAACCACAATGGTTTTTTACTTCAGGCGTCTCAGGATGAGTTTGAAGAAATGGTGCGGAATGTCGACGTTAAGTCGCGCATCATGGAACAATACGCCGTCTGGAAAGGTGTGCGCTATCGCCTCGGTGGCGATACCAAACGCGGGATCGATTGTTCCGCCTTTGTACAACGCACCTTCCGCGATCAGTTTGGCTTAGAATTACCGCGCTCGACCTCTGAGCAGCAGGATACCGGCAAAGAGATTACCCGCGGTAAACTGCGTCCTGGCGATCTGGTGATGTTCCGTGCCGGTTCTACAGGTCGTCATGTCGGTATTTATCTGGGTAACGATAACTTCGTTCATGCCTCCACCAGCAGTGGCGTCATGATCTCCAGTCTCAATGATGACTACTGGAAAAAGCGTTACCGTGAAGGACGCCGTGTATTAAGTCGTAACCCGACCTGATTACCGCCTTCGATCTCCTTCTCTTAGCCAGAGAACATGAAACGCTGCTTATGCAGCGTTTTTTTTCGTCTCTTATCTTTACGGCAGCAGATAGATAAGATAAATGCATTGTCATTCAGATTAATAACGAGACTTTTCAGACACTCTCGTTATATTCTCGGTCGCTTAAACCGAAGCAGTCGTGCGCAATAACATAATAATAATTTGATCAGGGGAAGTTCCTCATGCCACTGTCGGGGGCGTTACAGCGCCATGCAACCTATCCTCGCCGTATCGCATGGACTAGCGCGATGGCCGGCGGCTTATTCTTTCTTTTATTTACCGCACTGTCGCTTCACCAGACCTGGCAGAAGCGCGAACGACAACATCAGCAACTGCTTGAGAACAGCCGCACAGCCTTACAGCAAACGCTCTCCAGTCTGCTCAACAGCACCCTCAGTCCTCTGCTTCCGTTTACCCATACTGCCTGCCATAACATTAATCGTGAACTCACCTCACGCGCCGCCTTTGCCGGTAATCTTCGCGCTATCCTGCTGGTAAATGACGGCAATGCGTTTTGCTCCTCAGCCACCGGCAGTTTCAGTCTGCCGATTAATGTGATTGCGCCTCACAGCGATATCTCGCGCGATACCGATCTACAGCTGATGTCAGGCACGCCGTTGCAGCCAAATAAACCGGCACTGGCGTTGTGGATTAAAAATCCCGGCAGCGAGCAGTCAGGCGTGTTCGCGACACTGAATATCACCCTGGCGCCCTATCAGCTGCTGGCGTCACGGCATCCCGAAATTACCGGTATGGCACTGATGGCCCAGCGCAGTGCCTTAACCAGCTGGCAGTCCGGCGTCGTTGAGAATACAAAGCTGCCGCAGGCACTGCACCAGCTGGCGCTGACAGGTTATCCGCTGCAGTTTGTGTTGTACGGTTCCACGCTGGCGTTCAGCGATTACCAGACGATTCTGCTGAGCAGCCTGCTGCTGTCGCTGCTGGTTGCTGGCGGCTGCTGGTTGTTACTGTCGGTTTATCAGCGCCCGGGTAAAGAGTTGATTCGGGGCATGAAGCGCGGCGAGTTTCATGTTGAATATCAGCCGCTGGTCACCTCGCATGATGGTCATCCTTATGGCATGGAAGCGTTGCTGCGCTGGACTCACCCGACGAAAGGCCCGATCCCGCCCGATGTGTTTATTCCCTATGCCGAGTCGCAGAACCTGATTATTCCGCTGACGCGGCATCTGTTTCAGCTGGTGTCCCGTGATGCGCACCTGCTGTGTCATACCATTCCCCGTCATGCGTGCCTGAGCCTCAATATTTCGCCGCTGCATCTGGCTGATAACGGCTTCCGTCAGGATGTCCTGCACTGGCTTGATACCATGCCTGCGAACCACTTTAATTACGTGTTTGAGATTACCGAGCAGGCCATGGTGCGTGGTGAAAACGTCGGAGAACTGTTCGACTGGCTGCATCAGCAGCAGATCCACATCGCCATTGATGATTTCGGCACCGGCCACAGCGCGCTGATCTATCTGGAACGTTATGACTTTGATTACCTGAAAATCGATCGCGGCTTTGTTCAGAGCATTGGTACTGATACCCAGACCTCACCGGTGCTGGATACGGTGCTGCAGCTGGCGAAAAAGCTGAACCTGAAAAGTGTGGCCGAAGGCGTGGAGACTGGCGAGCAGGCTGCCTGGCTGGTTAACCGCGGTGTGACCCATCTGCAGGGTTACATCTTTAGCCGTCCGCTGCGGCCGGAAACGCTGATAGACTATTTCCGGCGTCATAACGCCTGACACGGTCCGGCCGAAAGGTGCCGGACATTTAACAGGAGAGAGCATGCTGTTTCGTTCCGGTTTTCTGCTGCTATGCTGCCTGCTCAGCACCCCGCTGCTGGCTGCCACGGTCCTGCAAAGCTACGCCTTCACTCAGGCCGGTGACGCGAAATATCCGCCTGGCTTCAGTCATTACGATTACGCCAATCCCGACGCGCCCAAAGGCGGCAGCATCACGCAGGCGGTCACCGGCACTTACGACAACTTCAACCGCTATGCCTCACGGGGCAATCCGGGCATTAACACCGGCTCGCTTTATGACGGGCTTTACACCAGCTCAGATGATGAACCGGGCAGCTATTATCCGCTGATTGCCGAATCGGCACGCTACGCCAGCGATTTTTCATGGATTGAGATCCACCTCAATCCCCGCGCGCGTTTCCAGGATGGCACCCCAATCACCGCCCGCGACGTGGCGTTTACCTTTCAGAAATTCATGACTGAGGGCGTGCCCCAGTTCCGCGTCGCCTATCGCGGCTTTACCGTTAAAGCGCTGAACGACCTCACGGTTCGCATTGAGGCACAGAAGCCGGATAAAGATCTGATGCTGGGGTTACTGACGTTTCCGGTGATCGCGGAGTCGTTCTGGCACGATAAGAAGTTTAACGAGCCGTTAAGCGCACCGCCGTTGTCGAGTGGCCCCTATCGCATTACCCGCTGGAAGCTGGGCCAGTTTATTGAGTTCAGCCGGGTAAAAGATTACTGGGCCGCCGACCTGCCGGTGAACCGCGGACGCTTTAATTTTGATCGCATGCGCTACGACTACTATCTGGATGACAATGTGGCGTTCGAAGCCTTTAAAGCGGGCGCGTACGACTGGCGTGAAGAGACCTCGGCGAAGAAATGGGCCACTCAGTATCGCGGCCGCAATTTCGACGATGGCAGCATCGTCAAAGAGACCGCGCCCAATGAGGCCGCTATCGATACCCGCTGGCTGGCATTTAACAATGAAAAACCGCCGTTCCAGGATCGTCGCGTGCGCCAGGCCTTTTCACTGATGTTCGATTTCGAGTGGATGAACAAGGCGCTCTATTACGGGGCGTGGCACCGCGCCAGCAGCTACTTCCAGAACACAGAGTATGCGGCCAGCGGCGTGCCGGATGCTCAGCAACGGGCGCTGCTTGAACCCTGGCGCGCGCAACTGCCGCCTGAGCTGTTCAGTCAGCCTTATCAGCCACATAAAACCGATGGCAGCGGCTATGACCGCGCCAGTCTGTTGAAAGCGTTTGATCTGCTGAAACAGGCGGGCTGGCAGATTAAAAATCGCCGCCTGGTCAATGACAAAACCGGTCAGCCGTTCACCGTCGAGTTGCTGTTGCGCAGCGGCACGAACAACGACTGGGCGTTACCGCTGCAGCACAATCTTTCGCGGCTCGGCATCACGCTGAATCTGCGGCAGATCGACAGCTCGCAGTATCTGCGCCGCCTGCGTGAAGGCGACTACGACATGATTGCCACGGTCTATTCAGCGATGCCAGTTCCGACTTCCAGCCTGCAGATTCTGTGGCAGTCCGACTACATCAACTCGTCATGGAACACCGCGCGGGTCAAAGATCCGCTGGTCGATCACTTCGTAAAACAGATTGTGGCGCATCAGGGTGATCTCACTGCACTGCGGCCGCTGGCTCAGGCGCTGGATCGGGTGCTGCTGTGGAATGCGTATATGATCCCGATGTGGTACAACGCTGAACAGCGGCTGGCGTACTGGGATAAGTTTTCTCACCCTGCCCGCAAGCCCGCCTATAGCGTCGGGCTGGAAAACTGGTGGTACGACACAAACAAAGCCGGACGCCTGCCGGCCAGCAAACGCTAAGGAGATAACGTTGGCCGCTTACTTTCTGCGCAGACTGCTGCTGATTATCCCGACCTTATGGGCGATCATCACGCTTAACTTTTTTATCGTGCAAATCGCGCCCGGCGGCCCGGTCGATCAGGCGCTGGCTAACATTCAGTTTGGTCAGACAACCGGCCTGCCCGGCAGCGGCGCGGAGAGCGCCAGCTCACGCGCCAGCTTCAGTCATCTCAATCCTGCCGATAATCAGTACCGTGGCGCACGCGGGCTGGATCCCGAAGTGATTGCGGAGATCAAAAAGCGTTACGGCTTCGATAAACCGCTCTGGCAGCGCTACGGTGAGATGCTGTGGAATTACCTGCGTCTGGATTTTGGCGACAGCCTGTTTCGCAGCGCCTCGGTGATCGGGCTGATCAAGGAGAGCCTGCCGGTCTCGATCAGTCTGGGACTCTGGAGCACGCTGATTATCTATCTGGTGTCGATTCCGCTGGGGATCCGCAAAGCGGTGCGCAATGGCAGCGCCTTTGATGTCTGGAGCAGCGCCTTTATTATTATCGGCTACTCCATTCCGGCCTTTCTGTTCGGCATCATGCTGATCGTGCTGTTTGCCGGTGGCAGCTACCTGGACTGGTTCCCGCTGCGCGGACTCACCTCTGCGCAGCACGACACGCTGCCCTGGTATGGCAAAGTGCTGGACTACTTCTGGCATATCGCCCTGCCGGTGCTGGCGACAGTGATTGGCGGCTTCGCCACGCTGACCATGCTGACGAAAAACGCCTTTCTGGATGAGATCCGTAAACTCTATGTGGTGACCGCGCGCGCCAAAGGGGTACCGGAGCGCCGGATTCTCTATCACCACGTGTTTCGCAATGCGATGTTGCTGGTGATTGCCAGCTTCCCCGCCACCTTTATCAGCATGTTCTTTACCAGTTCGGTGCTGATCGAAGTGATGTTCTCGCTCAACGGGCTTGGGCTGCTCGGCTATGACGCGACGCTGCAACGTGATTACCCGGTGATGTTCGGCACGCTCTATATTTTCACGTTGATCGGTTTGCTGATGAATATCCTCAGCGATCTGACCTATACGCTGGTCGATCCCCGCATCGATTTCGGGAGCCGCTCATGACGCTCTCTCCGCTTAATCAACAGCGCTGGCAGCGCTTTCGTCACAACCGGCGCGGCTACTGGTCGCTGTGGATCTTTCTGGTTATTTTTCTGCTGTCGATGGGTGCAGAGCTGATTGCCAACGACAAGCCGCTACTGGTGCATTACCAGCAGCGCTGGACGGTGCCGCTGCTGTCTGACTACAGCGAAACCGATTATGGCGGCGTGCTGGCGACAGCGGCGGATTATCAGGATCCCTGGCTGCGGCAGCGCATTGAGCAGAACGGCTGGGCTCTCTGGGCACCGATTCGCTTCAGCGACAGCACCATCAACTTTGCGACTCAGGTGCCCTTCCCCTCTCCGCCCTCGGCACAGAACTGGCTCGGCACGGATGCCAACGGCGGCGATGTCCTGGCCCGGCTGCTCTATGGCACGCGCATCTCCCTGCTGTTCGGCGTGCTGCTGACGCTGCTGTCCAGCGTCATCGGGATTGTGGTCGGTGCGGTGCAGGGCTATTTCGGCGGCAGGATTGACCTGATTGGCCAGCGGATGATTGAAGTCTGGTCCGGAATGCCGTCATTGTTTCTGCTCATCCTCCTCTCCAGCGTGATCCAGCCAGGCTTCTGGTGGCTGCTGCTGGTCACCGTGGCTTTCGGCTGGATGAGCCTGGTGAGCGTGGTCCGGGCCGAGTTTCTGCGCACCCGAAACTTCGATTATATCCGCGCGGCGCAGGCGCTGGGCGTCAGCGACGGACGGATAATGCTGCGCCATATGCTGCCTAACGCGATGGTGGCTACCCTGACCTTTCTGCCATTTATTTTGTGCGGATCGATCACCACGCTCACCTCACTCGATTTTCTCGGTTTCGGTCTGCCGCTGGGATCGCCCTCGCTGGGCGAGTTACTGCTGCAGGGCAAAAATAACCTGCAGGCGCCCTGGTTGGGCCTGGCGGGCTTTTTCACGCTGGCGATCCTGCTTTCGCTGCTGATTTTTATCGGCGAAGCGGTGCGCGACGCCTATGATCCGGGCAAAGGAGCCTGAATGACGACGCCACTGCTTGCCATCAATCATCTCTCCGTCGCCTTTCGTCAGGGCGAGCAGCTTCGCCAGGTCGTAAATGATGTTTCACTGCGCATCGACGCGGGCGAAACGCTGGCGCTGGTGGGCGAATCGGGTTCCGGCAAGAGCGTCACGGCGCTGTCGGTAATGCGACTGCTGCATGAGGCTGCGGTGGTGTATCCCCGGGGCGAGATTCTGTTTAACGGTGAGGATCTGCTGCGCGCCCGCGAGCAGCGCCTGCGGGGTATTCGTGGCAACCAGATCGCGATGATTTTCCAGGAGCCGATGGTATCGCTGAATCCGCTGCACACCGTAGAGAAGCAGCTGGTTGAAGTGCTGTCGCTGCATCGCGGGATGCGTCGTCCGGCGGCACGCGGTGAGATTCTCAGCGTGCTCGATCGGGTCGGTATCCGTCAGCCCGCCGCCCGCCTCAATGATTTTCCCCACCAGCTTTCAGGCGGGGAACGCCAGCGGGTGATGATTGCCATGGCGCTGCTGACTGAACCGCAACTGCTGATTGCCGATGAGCCCACAACGGCGCTGGATGTGACAGTACAGGCGCAGATCCTGACGCTACTGCGCGAACTGCAGCGGGAGCTGAATATGGGCATGCTGTTTATCACCCATAACCTGAATATCGTGCGTCAGCTGGCGGATAACGTCAGCGTGATGCGCAATGGTCACATTGTGGAGCAGAACCGCTGTCAGACCCTGATGAACCAGCCGCAACACCCTTACAGTCAGCAGTTGCTGGCTGCCGAGCCGGAGGGAAAAGCGCTGCCGCTGCCCGCGGACGCGCCGGTCATTCTCACCGTCGACCAGCTTCAGGTCAGTTTCCCGCTGCGGCGCGGGCTGTTCCGGCGACAAAAGAGTGAAAAACAGGTGCTATCCGGGCTGAGTTTCAGCCTGCGGCGCGGCGAAAGTCTGGGGCTGGTGGGTGAGTCCGGCTCGGGGAAAAGCACCACCGGGCTGGCGCTGCTGCGGCTGATTGCCTCGCGCGGCGAAATCTGGTTTGACGGCCAGCCGCTGCATCAGCTGTCACGCGGGCAACTTCTGCCGTTGCGTCGGCGCATTCAGGTGGTGTTTCAGGATCCGAACTCTTCACTCAATCCGCGTATGACGGTGCAGCAGATTATTGCTGAAGGTCTGGCGGTGCATCAGCCTGAACTGAACGGTGCGCAGCAGGATCAGCGGGTCATTGCGGTAATGGCAGAGGTGGGGCTTGACGCGGAAAGTCGCCATCGTTATCCGGCCGAATTTTCTGGCGGTCAGCGACAGCGTATCGCGATTGCGCGGGCACTGATTCTTGAGCCGGAGTTGCTGGTACTGGATGAACCGACGTCATCGCTGGATCGGACGGTGCAGAAGCAGATCCTGACGCTGTTACGCCGTTTACAGCAGCAGCGGCAGCTCAGTTATCTGTTTATCAGTCACGATCTGGATGTGGTCCGCGCCCTGTGTCACCAGCTTATCGTGCTGCGTCAGGGAGAAGTGGTGGAACAGGGAGAGTGTGAAAGGTTGTTTGCTTCACCCGAGGCAGACTATACCCGCGAGCTGCTGCAGTCGGCGCAACTCAATTTGCGATAAAGGTTTCCGCAATCGCCACGCCCTGATTTTTCAGGCAGCAGTTGGTGGCGCTCTCGTCACGCCGCCGGATGAACAGGCAGGGCTGCCCTTCGCATTCGGCAATTTTGCAGTCGACCTGAATATCGGCCAGCACCTCTTTTAACTGCTGCAGAATCTCCCACGCCGGAATGCCGTCATGGCTGATGAGTCGCAGCGCAACAAAATCCTGCTCATCCAGCGTCGTGTCATCGGATTCGATGGCACTATGCTGATCGCTGGCCCAGCGAAAATGCTGTGGCAGACGATGCACAATTGAAAGTTGCAGCATGATTTACTTTCCCCGGATGAGTTGATGTCGCAACACAGCAGCCCGGCTGAAAACGGGTTGATCACCGCCAGGACCGGACAGGCAGTCATGGCCCGTCCGTGCGGATGACAGAAGCGCATTTTTTGCGACTTACCTCGCACTTCAGCCTATATGTACCGCGTTCACACGCCGTTAACAATCATTTTAGACGCATTGTGGTTACTTTTTTAACTAAAAATTTTCACAATCACGAAACATAACCGGCGGAATGTGCATCACTGCGGGCAATCGGGGAGAACCACTGCGCCCGATTAACGGGGCGCAGTACGGGGACGTGAAGCGTAGAAAAAGAGCAGCAGAGAGATTGTCGCGCACAGCGCGATGGTGCCGACCATTGGCCAGGCACTGTTGAAACTCACCAGCGACAGCAGCGCACCCACAAAAGCGCCGACGCCAAAACGCAGCGTGCCCGCCAGAGAGGAGGCCGTGCCGGCCATATGTGGAAACTCATCCAGGATCACCGCCATCGCATTCGATGAGACCATCGACACGCAACCGATAAACATCGCGATCCCCATCACTAACGGCAGGAAGCCGAGGCTGAAGGCGCTGACAATCAGCAACCAGATCCCCATGCAGAACTGTATCAGCAGGCCCAGCCGGAACATCGCCACCGGGCCGAAGCGGCGCACGGCGCGGCTGTTAATCAGCGTCAGCAGAAACAGAAACACCACGTTGAGGCCAAAGTAGTAGCCAAAATTTTGCGGTGAGACGTGATTCAGCTCGATGTAGACAAAGGGACCGGCATTGAGAAAGGTAAAGAGTCCGGCAAAGGAGAAACCGCTCGACAGCATGTAACTGAACGCCCGCTTGTGGCGGAACAGCGTCACGAAATTGCCGAGCGTCGTGCGCAGATGAAACCGCTGTCGCTGCTCCGGCTTCAGGGTTTCGCGGATCTGCGTGGTCACCAGCACGGTGGTCACCAGTGCCGCGCCTGCGAGCGCCCAGAAGATGGCGTGCCAGCTCCAGAGCACCAGCAGCCAGCCACCGATGATCGGGGCCAGCAGCGGCGCAATGGTGGTAATCAGCATCACAAAGGACATCATGCGCGAGAAGTCCTCTTTCGAGTAACTGTCACGCATCAATGCGTTGATCACCACACTGGCGGCGGCGGCCGACAGGCCATGCAGGAAGCGCATCAGAATCAGCTGATCGATGGTCTGTGACAGCGCACAGGCCGCAGCGGCGCAGGCAAAGATCAGGGTGCCGAGCGCGATCACCGGCTTACGCCCATAGCTGTCTGCCAGCGGGCCATAGATAAGCTGGCCAATCGCGAAGCCAAGAATGTAGAGGTTAAGCGACATCTGCACGCTACCGGCTGACACGCCGAACTCACGCGCAATCTGCGGCATGGCAGGCAGATACATGTCGATCGACAACGGCATCAGCATGGCTAACAGACCGAGGATAACCACCAGCCCTGTTGGCGAGTTCTTTTCCTTACGCACACTTTCTCCTGCACGAATGAGTCTGGTACGGGCCACCTGACCCGACCGGTTATCTGGTCTGCAGCTCTTTTGGCATACCGATGCTGGCGATCTCTTCTTCCGTCAGCGCGCGGTATTCGCCCGGTTCCAGATCGTCGTCCAGCACGATGTCACCGATGCGTTCGCGATGCAGCTCAATGACCCGATTGCCGACGGCGGCAAACATCCGTTTCACCTGGTGATAACGGCCTTCGCTCAGCGTCAGACGCACGTCTGTGGAGGTAATCACCTCCAGCTGTGCCGGTTTCGTCAGGCTCTTCTCATTATGCAGCTGCACGCCCGCAGTAAACTGCGCGGCCGTATCGTCACTGATCGGCGATTCCAGCGTAACGCGATAGGTTTTCTCGCAGTGATGACGTGGCGAGGTAATGCGGTGTGACCACTGGCCATCATCGGTCAGCAGCACCAGTCCGGTGGTGTCGATATCCAGACGCCCTGCCGCGTGCAGTTTGAATGACATCGGCTCTTCGATGAAATAGATGATGGTCGGATGATCGGGATCGTCGGTTGAGCAGACGTAACCCTGCGGTTTGTTCAGCATAAAGTAGCGTGGACCGGTCTGCATCTGCAGGACGTTGCCGTCATAGACGACTTCGTGGTCGGGCAGCAGTTTGAACGCGGTATCGCGTACAATTTCCCCGTTGACGGTGACACGCTGGCCACGGATCTCGCGATGAGCGATGGCGCGGCTGATTTCCAGTTGCTGAGAGATGAATTTGTCGAGTCGCATGAATTCGTTTTGCCTGTTACTGCGGAGGGAATCTGAAACGG